>Ga0310811_10002390_pt1 | contig 23467 bp, 26 predicted proteins | sample YCmetagenome_FD_207642 | JGI IMG/M metagenome (GOLD analysis project Ga0310811, IMG submission 207642) | Soil microbial communities from experimental microcosm in Duke University, North Carolina, United States - YC | ecosystem: Engineered > Artificial ecosystem > Soil microcosm > Unclassified ... | reverse complement strand
CCTCGGCGTGGGCCAATCGCTCGGGGCCCTCGAACTGCTGGCCGCGCCGCCGGCCGACCTCGTCGGCCTGGTGGCGCTGGACGGCTTCGCCCGGTTCGGCAAGGCCCCCGACTTCCCCGAGGGCGTAGGGACTCGGGTGCTGGAGCGGATGAAGGCGCGGCTGGGCGAAGGCGTGCTCGCCGAATTCGTCGAGCGCGCGGGCGGGGAGCTGCCCAAGGGCGAGCCGGACATGGGACGCTTGATCGCCGGCCTGGAGCGCCTGCACGCCCTCGATGGCCGTGGCTGTCGCCTGCCCGTCTGGCGGCTGCACGCCGATCGGGATCCCATCGCGTCCCTGGCCATGGCCGACGCCTCGTTCGCCGGCATGAATGTGCACGAGCGCCGCATTCGTCAGTCGACGGACCATCTCTCGCCACTGACCGCGCCGCATGCCTGCGCCGACCTGATCCGCACCGCCCTGAAGGCGCTTTCCGGCGGACTTGTGGCATGAGCCGCGTCGCCGACCGCTTCGGCCGCGCGGCCGCCACCTACGAGTCCGCCACGCCGATCCAGCACGAGGTCGCGGGCCGGCTGACCGGACTGATCCTGGCGTTTGGCGCGACCCAGGGCGCACGCGTCGCCGAGTTCGGCTGCGGCACCGGCTATCTGGCCCGCGCCCTGTCGCCTGAGCTGCGGCCGAGCCTGTGGGTCGCCACCGACCTGGCCCCCGCCATGGCCGTCGCCGCCCGCGCCTCGACGCCCCTGGTCGCGGTGATGGACGCCGCCCGCCCGGCCCTGAAACCCGGCTTCGATCTGGTCTGCTCCAGCCTGACGCTGCAGTGGCTGGCCGACCCCGCCGCCACGGTGGCCGCCTGGCGCGGCCTCGTGCGACCCGGCGGGCGCCTGGCGGTCGCCACCCTGCTGGATGGTAGCTTCGCCGAATGGCGGGGCGCCTTGTCGGACGCGGGCGCGGCCTCGCCGGGACCCGCCTTCCCCTCGCTGGAAGAGGCCCGCGCCTGGTTCGGGGCGGACGCCGCCATCCAGGCGGTGACCCTGAGCGAGCGCCACCCGAGCGCCCTCGCCTTCCTGCGCGCCCTGCGCGCCTCCGGCACGGATGCGGCCGACTCGGGCGCGCTGGGCGCCGGGATCATGCGCCGCGCCATGGCGGCTTTCGAGGCGCGCGGCGGCGCGGTGGCCTATCGCGTGCTGCTGGCGGTGGAGACGGCCGGAGCCTAGTGCGGCAGGGCGGCCGGAGCGATCATCGCCACGCCCCAGAGCGCCATCAGGCATACCACCCACATCGGCCCCAACCGGGCCCACCCGAGGCGAATTGCACGCTTGGTCGAGCTCATGCCAGTTTCCCCCATCGAAACGGCCCCATGTGATGGAAACGTCACAGGGCCGGGTCGCCCCCCAATGGCTGCGTCGACAGATCGTTCATGATGTTCCCCTCGCCGCTCGTGCGCGGCCGCCTGGTCCGGCGCTACAAGCGCTTCTTCGCCGACGTCGTGCTGGACGACGGGCCCGAGGTCACCGCCCACTGCCCCAACCCCGGCGCCATGCTGGGAGTGAACACGCCGGGCCTGCCCGTGTGGCTGTCGAGGTCCGACGATCCCAAGCGCAAGCTGGCCCACACCCTGGAGCTGGTGGAGACGGCCGAGGGCGCCCTGACCGGGGTCAACACCCTCTATCCCAACCGGGTCGTGGCCGAGGCCCTGGCGGCCGGCCTGATCCCGGAGCTGGCCGGCTACGAGACCGTCCGCCGCGAGGTGAAGTACGGCGAGGCCAGCCGGGTCGACTTCCTGCTGACCTCGCCGGCGCGGCCGGCGTGCTGGCTGGAGATCAAGAACTGCCACCTGTCACGTGGCGGCGGGCTCGCCGAATTCCCCGACTGCGTGGCCGCCCGCTCGTCCAGGCACCTGCGGGAACTGGCGGCGATGGTGAAGGCCGGCGACCGGGCCGTCGCGCTGTTCGTCGTCCAGCGCATGGACTGCGACCGCTTCGCCGCCTGCGCGGAGCTCGACCCGGTGTTCGCGCGGACCCTGGGGCAGGTGGCGCGCGAGGGCGTGGAGGTGCTGGTCTACGCCTGCGAGGTCGACGAGATGGGCGTGACCTTGAAGCGGCGGCTTCCCTGGGCCGGCTGAGGGAATCCGCTCCGGATTCTGTCCAAGACCTTGGCCGGTGTACTGGTTCTTCTGACGCACCAGGCCGCTGTGAGGGCAGCTCCGATCGATGGCGAAGAAGACCCAGATCGTCGTCGTGGGCGGGGGCGCCGGCGGACTGGAGCTGGTGACCAGGCTCGGCGCCCGGTTTGGTCGTCGCCGGCACGACATCATCCTGGTCGAACACAACCGGACGCACATCTGGAAGCCGCTCCTGCACGAGGTCGCGGCTGGCTCGCTCGACGCCAACCTCGACGAAGTGGGCTACCGCAGCCACTGCCACCGGTGGGGCTACCGCTTCTTCATGGGGGCCCTGCAGGGGCTCGACCGGGCCGCGCGCGAGGTCGTGCTGGCGCCGATCCTCGACGAGGACGGGCGCGAGATCATGGGCAGCCACCGCCTGCGCTATGACTACCTCGTGCTGGCGGTGGGGTCGGTCACCAACGATTTCGGCACGCCCGGCGCGGCGGAGAACTGCATCTTCCTCGACGATCAGCGCCAGGCGGACCGGTTCCGCCACAGCCTCCTGGACCACTGCCTGCGCGTATCCCGCACGCTGTCCTACGACCCGGCGGCGGCGGCTTTCGTGCGGATCGTGATCGTCGGCGGAGGCGCCACGGGCGTCGAACTGGCCGCGGAGCTGTTCAACGCCGCCGCGGCGCTGAAATTCTACGGCCTGGAAGTGTTCGACGAGAGCCGCCTCAAGGTCACCCTGATCGAAGCGGGCCCCCGCATCCTGCCCGCCCTGCCGGAGCCGCTGGCCAAGGCGGCCCACGATCAGCTGGAGGCGCTGGGCGTGCGGGTCCTGACCGGCGCCCCCGTCACCGAAGTTCTCCCGGGCGCCGTGCAGCTGGGATCGGGCGAGCGGATCGCGGCCGACCTCAGGGTCTGGGCGGCCGGCGTCAAGGCGCCGGACTTCCTGAGGGACATCGGCGGCCTGGAGACGAACCGGGCCGCCCAGATCGTGGTGCGCCCGACGCTGCAGACCACCCGCGACGATCGCGTGTTGGCGATCGGCGACTGCTGCGCCTTCATCCAGGCATCCGGCCGTCCCGTTCCGCCACGGGCCCAAGCCGCCCATCAGATGGCGCAGACCGCCTTCGACAACCTCGTGGCGCTCATGCAGGGCGCCGCGCTCGAGCCCTTCGTCTATCGCGACCACGGCTCCCTGGTTTCGCTCAGCCGCTTCTCCACGGTCGGCACCCTGATGGGCAACCTGATCGGCGGAGGCATGGCGATCGAGGGGCGCCTGGCCCGGTTCGCCTATGTCAGCCTCTACCGGATGCACCTGATCGCCATCCACGGCTGGCTCCGGGGCCTCGTCGTCATCGCCGTGAGCAAGGTCAACAATGTCGTGCGGCCGCGGCTCAAGCTCCACTAGGTGGACGGCCTGCAGGCCAATTTTCAGACCCGGCCTGGGAGCATAGATTCGAGCCGGCTCTCGATGACCGTTCGAGACGGAGATGACCATGGCCGTCGAACTGAACCACACCATCGTCCACGCCGCCGACCGCGATGTCTCGGCGAAGTTCATGACCGAGATCTTCGGCCTGGCCGAGCCCAAGGCCTTCGGCCACTTCCTGGTCGTGCAAACCGCCAACGGCGTCAGCCTGGACTACATGCAGGATTCCGTTCCGATCAGCCGGCAGCATTACGCCTTCCTGGTCACGGAAGCGGAATTCGACGAGATCTTCGGCCGGGTGAAGGCGCGCGACCTGCCCTATTGGGCCGAGCCGATGAAGACGCGCCCCGGTGAAATCAATCACCACGACAGCGGCCGCGGGGTCTACTTCCTAGACCCCTCCGGACACCTCCTCGAGATCATCACCCGGCCCTATGGGTCGGGCGCGCAGGCCTGAACGCCTCCTGCTGCTGGCCGCCGACCGCCTACCCGGCCGCCGCTTCCGCCGGCCCAAAGCAAAGCCCCGCCAGTCACAAACTGTTCATACCGATCGCGTCAGTCTTGTCCATGCATGGACATTCAATCGATGAATGTTGCGGCATAAGGACGCTCCAACCGTGGAGCGCCAGCATGTCGATCAGCTATCGTTTCTATCTCCTGGACGACAATAGTCGCGTGGTCGGCGCGGTTCACGGCGATTTCGCTGCGGACAACGTCGCCCTCGCCTGTGCATCCGACATGCTCAAGGGCTCGTTGGGCGTCGAAGTCTGGCAGGAGGATCGGCTCGTGGGACGGCTCACCCAGAAGCGCGAAGCCTTCGACGAAGTGATCGGCGGGCAGAGCGACCACGGCGGCGGCGCGGAACGGGCGCCCCCGGGTCCCAGTCACGGCCTTCACTGACAAACGGAACGGCGGGCGGCCGCTACAGCCGCCGGACCATCCCCACGCCGGTGCTGAACCGGGTCGCCACCTCGCCCAGGGCGTGGAAGCCGCACTTGAGGTAGAAGCCCTGGGCCCGCTTGTTGGACACCACGTTGAGGGCGGCGCAGCCGCGCCGGCGCGCCACCTCGGCCGTGTGTTCCACGAGCCGGCGGCCGATCCTCCGGCCCCACCCCTCCGGCTCCACGAACAGGCCGTCGAGCTCGGCGTCGCCGTCTTCCCGGGGCAAGACCACGGCGAAGCCCCACACCTCGCCCTTCTCCGTCCAGACGAACACGTGGCCCCCGGCGATCTGGTCGGCCGGCAGGTCGACGGCGTCCGGGTGGGCGAGCAGGGCCGCGCGGTCCTCCTCCCACATCAGCGAGGCGCGCCGCTGAAGCTCGATCAGGCCCTGACGCTCGTCCAACCGCGCCGGCCGGATCACTTGGCGAACAGCAGGCTGCGATCCTTGAACGCCTTGAACTCGAGGGCATTGCCCGAGGGATCGAGGAAGAACATGGTCGCCTGCTCGCCGACCTCGCCCTGGAAGCGCACGTAGGGCTCGATGACGAACCTGACGCCCGCCGCCTGCAGCCGCCCGGCCAGGGCCTCGAACTGGTCCATGTCGAGCACCACGCCGAAGTGCGGCACCGGCACGTCGTGGCCATCGACCGGGTTGTGATGGGCGGCCTCGTCCGCCTCGCCGGGGCCCGGCTTGAAGTGGGCCACGATCTGGTGGCCGTAGAGGTCGAAGTCGACCCATTCGGGGGCGCTCCTGCCCTCGGGGCAGCCCAGGGTCTCGCCGTAGAAGCGGCGGGCCTCGGCGATGTCGCGCACGGGGAAGGCGATATGGAAGGGCGCAAGCTCGGTCATTCAGTCCTCTCTTGGGGCCGTTTTCTAGCCTCCGCGACGGTCAAGGTCGACGTGCGGCGCCGGGCTTTGTTGAACTTCTGTGGTACTCTTGCCAGATAGGGGCCTGGAAGGCCCAGAGTGTGGGCAAAGAATGCGTCCGGCCGGGCCGGACAGGAGCCATCGATGTACGAAACCAGCGTCGCCGAACGGCCGATCCGCACCCACCACATCAAGGTGCACGGGGCCGAGGGCTTCGAGGGCATGCGCCGCGCCGGCCGCCTGGCTGCGGAATGCCTCGACATGCTGATCCCCGAGGTGGTTCCCGGCGTGACCACCGAGCGGCTCGACACCCTGGCCCGCGAGTTCATCATGGACCACGGCGCCCTGCCGGCCTGCCTGGGCTACAAGGGCTACACCAAGACCGTGTGCATTTCGCCCAACCACGTGGTCTGCCACGGCATCCCCGGCGAGAAGCAGCTGCGCGAGGGCGACATCGCCAACATCGACGTGACCGTGATCGTCGACGGCGGCTGGCACGGCGACACCAGCCGCATGTACGGCGTGGGCGAGGTCTCGCCGCGCGCCCGGCGCCTGTGCGACATCACCCACGAGGCCATGATGCGCGGCATCGCCCAGGTGAAGCCGGGCGCCCGCTTCGGCGACATCGGCTTCGCCATCCAGTCGTTCGTCGAGGGCCACCGCGCCAGCGTGGTGCGCGACTTCTGCGGCCACGGCCTGGGCCAGGTGTTCCACGACAACCCCAACGTCCTGCACTTCGGCCGCAAGGGCGAGGGCGAGATCCTGAAGCCCGGCATGTTCTTCACCGTCGAGCCGATGGTGAACCTGGGCAAACCCCAGGTGAAGGTGCTGTCCGACGGCTGGACGGCGGTGACCCGCGACAAGTCGCTGTCGGCCCAGTACGAGCATTCCTGCGGCGTGACTGAGGACGGCGTGGAGATCTTCACCCTGTCGCCCACCGGCCAGGACAAGCCCGAGATCAAGGGCGCGGCCTGACACTCCTTTCCGCCCCGAATTCGGTCGCTCCCACGGCGGCCTCGTTGCCGCTCAATAAGATTCATTGTAGATACTTCTTATGGATCGCGCCGAACGCACCGCCTCCGTCCGCCAGTCGCTTGCGCCCGGCTTCGCCGTGGGGATCACCGAGGAGATGATCCATCAGGTAGTGCACGGCTTCTACGCGAGGATCCGCCAGGACCCGGCGCTGGGGCCGATCTTCACCGGCGTGATCGCCGAAGACGCCTGGCCGGCGCACCTGGAGAAGATGTGCGACTTCTGGTCGTCGGTGATGCTGATGAGCGGCCGCTTCCACGGCGCGCCGATGCCGGCGCACGCACGCATCGCGGGGCAAGACGGCCAGGGCCTGAACGGCCGCCACTTCGCGCGCTGGCTGCACCTGTTCGCCGAGACCGTGGCGGAGCACTGCCCGCCCGAGGCGGCCGCGCTGTTCGTCAAGAAGGCGCAGATGATCGCCCGGAGCTTCCAACTCGGCATCGCCGCCTCGCGCGGCGAAATCCCCTCGATCGGCCAGGTCGGCCTGTCGCGCGGCTAGGACCGCAGATATTCGGCCAACACGACGGCCTGGTTCCGCTCCTTGTCCCTGGCCCCGTAGACCAGGGTGACCGGCCCCTCCCCCACGATCCGGCGCAGCTCGTCCACGGCCGGATTGGCCCTCAGCTCTTCCCGGTAACGCTCGCGGAACTCCGGCCAGCGCTCGGGCAGGTGGCCGAACCATTTGCGCAGGGCCGTGCTCGGCGCGACCTCCTTCAGCCAGAGGTCGATGTGAGCCTCGGCCTTCGACACCCCGCGAGGCCAGACGCGGTCCACCAGCACCCGCCGGCCGTCGCCGGGCGCCGCCGCCTCATAGGCCCGCTTCAGCCTGAGCTCGCTTGCCATCCTGGCCTCCGTCAGCCGCTCAGGGCCCGGCCAGGAACCGGCGCAGCTCCGCCTCCCACAGCCGGGCGTTGGCCGTGGTGCCGTGGCCGCGGGTCTCGGGACCGGTGGGGATCTCGTAGTAGCGCCCGTCCTTCAGCCGTTTGACCGCCGCGGCGGTCACGCCGAGCTCGGCCGGATTGCGCTCGTCGTCCTGGGCGTTGATCGCCAGCACCCGGGCCTTGATGGCGCCGAGCCGAGGGGCCGGGTCGTAGGTGCGCGCCGCCAGCAGCTGGTAAATGGTATCGTTGGCGTCGCCGCCCGGACGACCGGCCAGCCGCTGGGCCACCGCGTCGTCGGTCGCCTTCCAGCTCGGCATGGCGGCGTACTCCGCTCGCGTGCCGCCGGCGCTGAGCAGGCCGAAATAGGTCATGCCGAGAGCGTAGCCCCTGGGCTGGCTCTGGTACTCGCCGCCCCGCCAGGCCGGATCGGTCTCGATGGCGTCGATCACCAGGCGGCGGAAGATCCAGTTGCGCGCCGCCATGGCCGCCGGGGTCGAGGCCAGGGGCGCGACCGCGTCCATGTAGTCCGGATACTGCTCGGCCCACTGCCACGACATCATGCCGCCCATGGAATTGCCGGTGACCAGGGCAAGGTGCTTGATCCCGAGGTGCTCGACCAGCAGGCGGTGCTGCGCCTCGATCATGTCGGCGTAGTCGTAGGCCGGGAACGTCATGCGCAGCCCGTCGGAGGGCTTGGACGAGCCCCCATGGCCGATGGCGTCGGGCAGGATCAGGAAGTACCGGCCGGCGTCGAGCGCCCCGCCCGGCCAGAACAGCACCCCGCCGAACAGCGGGTTCAGCATCCCGGCCGCGTCGCCGCCAGTGCCGTGCAGCACCAGCACGGCCGGGTTCCTGGGGTCGCCGAGCGTCAGGTAGTGCACCTTCAGCTCGGGCAGGACCGACCCGTCGTGGAAGCGGAAGTCCCGGATGGTCCAGGTCTGCGACTTCGGCTCTGCCAGCCGGGGCTCCGGGAGTTGCGCGCGGGCGGCCGCCGCCGTCGCCAGGACCGCCACCGCCCCAAGGCACATCGCGCGCAGGCCCATCCGCCGTCCTCCCGTTTTCGCCATTTGCGCAGCTTTGACGGCCGTTGCAAATGTTCCACTTATGTTCTAGCGTCAGCCATCCTCCAGCACGCGGGATGCGCGGCCATGCACGACGGATCCCTCGGCCTGTTCCGCTTCGATCCTGTCGAGTCGGCGGCCCCGCCCGCGGCGCCGCCCGAGCCGGAGGACAAGGCTCCCGCCCACTACCAGGGCCACCGCGACCGCCTGCGCCTTCGCGCCCGGCGCGCGGGCCCGGCCAGCCTGCCGGACTACGAACTCCTGGAGCTGTTCCTCTACCGCTCGATCCCGCGCGCGGACGTCAAGCCCCTGGCCAAGGCGCTGCTGGCCCGCTTCGGCGGCCTGGCCGGCGTGCTCGGCGCCGCGATCGCCGACCTGCGCCAGGTTGCGGGCGTCGGCGAGGCGGTGGCGCTCGATCTCAAGCTGATGCGGGAGGCGGCCCTGCGCATGGGCCGCGAGACCCTGGGGAGGCGCCCGCTGATCTCGTCATGGAGCGCGCTCATCGCCTATGTCCGCGCCGAGCTGGCGCACGAGGCCAAGGAGCAGTTCCGCGTGCTGTTCCTCGACAAGAAGAACCAGCTGATCGCCGACGAGCAGCTCGGGTCCGGAACCGTCGACCACGCCCCGGTCTATCCGCGCGAGGTGGCGCGGCGAGCGCTGGAGCTGTCGTCCTCGGCGGTGATCCTGCTGCACAACCACCCCTCGGGCGACCCGGCCCCTTCTCCGGCCGACATCGACATGACCCGCCAGATCGTCGACGCCCTGCGCCCCCTGCGCATCGCCGTGCACGATCACCTGGTGGTGGGGCGCGACGGCGTGGCGAGCTTCAAGGCGCTGGCGCTTCTCTAGCTGGCCTTGCCCTGAAGCGCGGCAAGGCTAGTCTCGCGCCGACACAACAAGCGGGGGACGACGTCATGCGGCTTTGGACGATGCTGACTTGCGCGGCGGCGATGGTGGCGGGGCCGGCGCTGGCCCAGAAGGCGGCGCCGAAGAACGCGGTGGCCGCCGGGGCTTTCCACGTGGAGCGGCCGACCCTGATCTCGCTGGGCTTCGACTGGCGCATCACCGGCGACGACAACCGCAACGCCAAGGTCGAGGTCGCCTACCGCAAGAAAGGCGAGACCGCCTGGAAGACCGGCATGCCCTTGATGCGCTCGCAGAACGAGGAGGTGGGCCTGGCGCCCGGTCCCGGCGGACCCGACAGCGAGGGCCGCTATCCCCTGTTCAAGTACCGTGTCGCCAACATGTTCTCCGGCTCGATCTTCAACCTCGAGCCCGGCGCCGAATACGAGTGCCGCTTCACCCTGACCGATCCCGACGGCGCCGCGGGCAAGACGGTGCAGACCGTCACGATGCGCACGCGCAAGGAGCCCATGCCGGCCCAGGGCGGCCACGTGTTCCACGTCTATCCGGTGGACTGGAAAGGGCCAAAACAGGCGCCGGCCTTCACCGGCCTGATGTCGGCCTACTACATGGGCACCGCCCATTTCGACTACGAGAACGCCTTCCCGGCGCGGGTGCAGCCCGGCGACACCATCCTGGTGCACGCCGGCGTCTATCTGGGCGACCGCCGCCACTACCTGAACCAGCAGCCGCACGAGGGCTATTTGGCGCTCGGCAACTACTTCGACGGGACCTACTACCTCACCCAGAGCGGCACGGCCGACAGGCCGATCGTGATCAAGGGCGCGGGCGACGGCGAGGTGGTGTTCGACGGCGACGGGGCCCAGACCCTCTTCGACCTGATGGGGGCCAACTACAACTACTTCGAGGGCATCACCGTGCGGAACACCAACGTGGCGTTCCTCCTGGGGATCAAGAACATCGCCGGCGCCTCGGGCTTCACCCTGAAGCATGCGAAGGTCACCGACGTCGGCCGCGTGGTGCAGGACGACTGGTCCGGCTCCAAGGATTTCTACATCGCCGACAATGTGTTCAACGGCCGCCACGACCCCGACCTGATGATGGGCTGGAACGGGCCGCTGTGGAACAAGTTCGCCGACTTCCCCGAGCCCTTGACCTCGGAATACGCCGTGAAGGTCTATGGCCAGGGCCACGTGGTGGCGCACAACCTGGTCACCAACTGGCATGACGGCATCGACGTGGCCACCTACGGCACGCCCGACGGCGCGCCCGACGACATCGCCGACCGCTTCCCGGAGTCGATCGACTTCTACGGCAACGACATCTCGAACATGGGCGACAACTGCTTCGAGAGCGACGGCGGCGGACGCAACATCCGCATCTTCGACAACCGCTGCTTCAACTCGGCCCACCAGGCCCTGAGCGTGCAGCCGATGTTCGGCGGGCCGGTCTATTTCGTGCGCAACCTGGTCTACAACCAGCCGACCACCGCGCTGAAGTACATCGAGGGCTCGGCCGGCATCGTGACGCTGAACAACACCATCGTCGGCGAGGGCAAGGCCGGGCCCTCGTCCAACGAGACCTACCGCAACAACCTGTTCCTGGCCCAGGGCGCGGCCGAGCCGGTGTTCTCCGTCGACACCTTCACCCCCTGGAGCAGTTCCGACTACAACGGCTTCCGTCCCAACCCCGGCGTGGCCGACGCCTTCGAATGGGGGACTTCGCCGGCCGGCCAGCCGATCGACTACGCCAAGATCCCTCAGGTGAAGAAGTTCGCCACCCTGAAGGCGTTCAGCGACGCCACCGGCCAGGACAGCCATTCGGTGCTGGTCGACTACGACGTGTTCATCAAGGCGCAAAAGCCGGACCGCAACGACCTGCGCCGGGTCTACAAGCCGGCCAACTTCGACTTCCGCCTGAAGCCCGGCTCGGCGGCGGTCGACGCCGGGGTGATCATTCCCAATGTCACCGACGGCTTCACCGGCAAGGCCCCGGACCTGGGCGCCTATGAGGTCGGCGCAGCCTTGCCGCAATATGGGCCACGGCCCTAGCCGGAGAGCGCCGCCAGTTCCGCCTTCTGCGTCCTGGTGAGGCCCGAACGGACCAGGGCGTAGGAGCTCGCGACCAGGCGTTCGACCTCCTCGGGCGGCACGTCGGCGTCGAGCGCGACGCGCATCCAGTTGCGGCTGAGGTGGGTGCGATGGTCGCCGATCCCCGAATACTGCTCGCGCAGGATTTCGCCGAGCTGCGGGTCGTGCTTCAGGATCACCGCCGCCTCGCCCTTGACGACGAGGATGGCGAAGATCTTGGCCTTCACCTTGTACATCACCGCCGGCGATGGGCGGCCGCGCGGCATGGGCACGGGCACCGCCTCGGCGCCGGGGTAGGCCTCCAGCACCGCCGCCAGCGCGGCCGTCCGCTCACCCAGCGTCACGGCGCCGGCTCGGCCGCCAACAGGACCCGTTGGCGGTAGGCGTCGTCGTCGAACAGGCCGGAGTCGTAGACCACGGTCAGGCGGCTGATCTTCCCCTGTTTGTCGAGCTCGATCGCCGTATTGCCGCGCCGCTGCGGAAAGCCCCGGGCCGCACGCCATTCGTAACCGCCGCCGAGGTCGCCGCCCACCACATGAGCCAGGCTGGCCGAGCCGCCGTAAGGAACCTTGGGCAGAGCGCGGGCCAGGTAGCGCTCGATCGCCAGCCGCCCCAGCACCTGGCTATGCAGGGCCATGTCCTCATAGACCGCGTCCATGCTGAACAGGGCGGCGGCGGCCCTGGCGTCGCCGGCCGAGAAGGCGGCCTGCAGGGCCTTGGCGGTGTCGGCGATCCGGCCGGCGGCGTTGCCGATGTTGTCGTGGAAGTCGGTGGGATAGGTGGCGGCGATGGCGGTCTTGCGCTCAGAGGAGCGGCCGTCCCAGTAATCCATCCAGCGGATGATGCGGCCCTGGTCGTCGAAGCTGACGGCGCCCAGGATACGCAACTCCTTGCCGAACAGTTCCGGAGTATCCTCGAAGTAGACCAGGGCGCTCTTCCGGTCGCCGAGGATACGCAGCGGATAGGACAGCGCTTCCGGCTTCATCCGCGGCATCATGGTGGCGAAGATCTGGTTCAGGGCGTTCCAGCTCGGCCAGCTGTTGCCCGAGCTGGCGTCGATGTAGAGCACGCCGTCACCCGGGGCGAAGTGGCGCATCATGTCGGCCGGCCGGTGCGCGCTCTTGGCGACGAAGAAAGCCTTCAACTGCTTCACCGCTTCGGGCGTGGCGTGCGCTGTGTCGGCGACGTCCGGATAGGGCAAGGTCTCGGCCGCGGTCGAGAGCCCCAAGGCCAGCACCGCCGTCAAAGCCAGGCGTCCGATCATCCGCAGCCCTCCGTCGCACGTCGCGCGCCACGGTACGGCCGGAAACCGCCGGTATACAAGCTGCGATCAGGCCGCGGTCAGGCCGCCGCGGCGAAGGCGTCGGCGCGGATGTCGGCCAGGCGGGCGCCGGCCAGGAACAGGGTCTTGCGCAGGCGCTCGACCAGGGGCGCGTCGCCGCACAGGTAGACCCCCGCCCGCTTCAGCTCCGGGTCGGCCTTGACCACCGCCAGCAGGTCCTCGCCCTGGTCCATCAGGCACGGCCGGTAGGCGAAGTTGTCATGCCGCGCGGCCAGGGCCTCGAGCTCCTCGCGCAGGTACAGGCCGCCGGCGTCGAGCGCCCCGTGGTAGAGAGTGATCGGCCCGCGGTGGCCGCGCGCCAGGGCGTCGTGCAGCACGCCCCACAGGGGCGCCAGGCCCGTGCCCGCCCCCGCCAGGATCAGCGGCTGGTCGGGCGCCACGCCGTCGTAGGTGCAGCCGCCCGAGGGCCCCGACACCATGACCCGGTCGCCCGGCGCGGTGGAGCCCTTGAGCCGCCCGCTCATCTTGCCCCCCGGGATCAGCCGCACGTGCAGCTCCACCAGCGGCGCGACGTCCGGGGTGGAGGCGATCGAATAGCTGCGCACCAGGCCGTCGTCGGTGATCAGCCGCACGAACTGGCCAGGCCGCCAGGCGAAGTCCGCCAGAGGCTTCAGCCGCACCCGCAGCACGGAGGCCGACAGGGGCTCCAGCGAATGGACCTCGGCCTCGATCCTCTGGTGGGCGTCGCCGGCGCGGGCCACCGTCATGTCGCCCTCCGGCGCGCAGACGCAGGGCATGAACAGGCCGCGCGCCACCTGGCTCGGGCTCAGGCCCTGCTGAGAGCGCTTGGACGGCGCGCCTTCGACCACCTGCATCAGGCAGCTCTGGCAGACGCCGGCGCGGCAGGAGGTCTCGACCGCGACGCCCCCCGCCTCGAGCCCCGCCAGGACGGTCTGGCCGGGCTGAAGGGCGAAGGTCTTGCCTTCGAAGGTGATCACGCCTTTGCGGGCTCCCGATTGAGGACATCGTCGCGCACGGAATTGGCCAGGGCGCCGACCTCGGCGATGTCGGCCGGATTGGCGCCGAGTTCGGCGAGGGTGCCGGCCAGAAGCTCGATCACCGCGTCGAAGTGCGCGTCGTTCAGGCCCTGGGCCACCAGGTGGGCGTGGCCGCGGCGCATGTCCTGGCCGGTGTAGTGGGCCGGGCCGCCGGTGACCATGGTCAGGAAGGCCTTCTGCTTGGCCGCCTGGCGCTCCATGTCGATGTCGTCGAAGAAGCGGCTGATGCGGTCGTCGGTCAGCACCTTGCGGTAGAAGATGTCCACCGCGGCTTCCATGGCGGGCGCGCCGCCGAGACGTTCGTAGAGCGTGGTCACTAGGGTTCTCCAGATGCGGTCACAAAAGATGTATTGTTCATACATCTTATGGCTGCTCTCATGGCTCATGGACTTGACCCAGGTCAAACGGAAATCATGTCGCAATCTGGGGCGTGCTTAAAAAGCCAACCGGGCGCGACGGTCCGGACGGAGCCGACCACAGCCGGAACAGCCGGCGAAGACAGGCGGAGGAAGCGATGATCGAGGGAAGTTTCGCGCGGGTCGCCCTCCTGGCGGCGGCGGTCTCGGGCGCAGCGCTGCTGCATCCCGCCGCGGCCAGGGCCGACGAAGCGTCCTGCGCGGCGCTGAAGACCCCCGGCCTGTTCAAGGACACCACCATCGCCTCCGCCGCCATGGTCCCCGGCGACGCCGCGAAGAACCAGCCCGGCTATTGCGAAGTGAAGGGCGTGATCTCGCCCGTTCCCAAGTCGCAGATCGGCGTGGTCTTCCGCCTGCCGGACAACTGGAACGGCCGGGTGCTGGGCCTGGGCGGCGGCGGCTGGCAGGGCAACGTCACCCTCACCGCTGCGCAGCCGGGCCTGACCAAGGGCTACGCCACCCTGCAGACCAACGGCGGCCACGATCCCAAGCCCGGCCCCGACACCCGCGCCACCGCCTTCGACTCCAGCTGGGCCAAGGACAACCCCGAAGGGGTCGCCGACTTCAGCTGGCGCGCCGTGCACCTGACCGCCGTGGTCGGCAAGGCGCTGGCGGCCAAGTACTACGCCAAGCCGCTCGAGCTGGCCGTGTTCCAGGGCTGCTCCACCGGCGGGCGCATGGCCCTGATGGAGGCCCGCCGCTTCCCCGAGGACTACAGCGCCATCGTCGCCGGCGCCCCGGTGTTCAATCTCGGGGTGCAGACCGCCGGGCTGGTCAAGGGCCGGCTGTTCACCACCGACAAGACCGCCCTGTCGGAGGCCCAGGTCCAGCTGATCTCGGCCGCCGTGCTCGACGCCTGCGACAAGCTCGACGGGGTCAAGGACGGCCTGATCGCCGATCCGCGCGCCTGCAAGTGGGACCCGTCGGCCCTGCAGTGCAAGCCGGGCCAGGCGGCGTCCGACGCCTGCCTGACGGTGGAGCAGGCCGGGGCCCTGCGCCGCGCCTACGCCGACCTGCGCGGCGCCGATGGCAAGGTGGTGGTCTACGGCCTGGCGCGCGGCGGCGAGCCGGGCTGGAACGTGTTCGTGGCGACCCGGCCGCGGCCGGCCCCGGCGGGCGGCCCGGCGGCCGGCGGCAATCCGTTGAACGCCTACATCTACGGCGACGCCAACTTCGACGAGGCCAAATTCAACCCGGTGACGGACACCGCCAAGGTCCGCGCCAGCGCCTTCGCCAAGGACTACGAGTCCGACGATCCGGACATCCGGTCGTTCCTCGGCCGCGGCGGCAAGCTGATCCTGTGGCACGGCCTGTCGGACCCCGGCCCCAGCCCCTTCGCCACCGCCGCCTACTACGACCAGGTCAAGAAGACGACGGGCGCCGACTCCAACGTGCGCCTGTTCCTGGCCCCCGGCGTGTCGCACTGCGGCGGCGGCACCGGAGCCATGAGCTTCGACGTCCTCGGGGCGATGGACGACTGGATCGCCACCAGCAGGGCGCCCGAGGTGATTCCCGCCTCCAATCCGCAGAAGGGCTTCACCCGGCCCCTCTGCGCCTGGCCCGCCCTGCCCTTCTACAAGGGCGAAGGCGATCCCAACGTCGCCGCGAGCTTCTCCTGCCGCAGCACGGCGGGGGTGCGCTCGGCCAGCAACTAGGGGCGTCGGCCAGACGACGGGCGATGGATCTGCAATCTTCGCGGTTGCAGACCGAATAGGGCGCAACCTGCGGGCGAGATTTCGGCCAGCTTAGCCGGACGCTCGTGACGTGCACCCTGCGACGCCTTGTCGTCTCAAGCTCCGCTGTCATAGATTTTACTTGCAGCGCCTGTCTCCAGAAGGTCTGGTCGCAGACAGTTTTGGAGTCGTGGGGTCCGTTTCCCTTTCACCGCCAGGGGCTTGTCGCGGTGTGAAGCGGGGTCCGAGTATCGGGGACGGGGAGTAATGCAGGAATTCGATCCGCGTCGGCCGGCGGCGATCCGCCTTGGCCCGCCCTTGCTGGCCGCGCTTGGCGGGCTCACCGCCGCGGTGATCGGCTGGCAAGCCCTGCACGAAGACCGCGCCCCCGCCGCCATCGATCCGGCGGCCGTCGCCGCCCTGCAGAAGCAGGCCCAGGCCCGCCTGAAGCCGGTCACCCCGGCCTCCATCAACATGATCATCAAGGTGGCCCCGGGCGAGACGCTGGAGTCCGCCGTGCGCCGCACCGGCATCGGCAAGGACGAGGCCCGGCAGGCCGTCGACATGCTGGCCAAGGCCTTCGACATCGCCAAGATCCAGGCCGGCATGGCGCTGGAGGCCCACATCGCCAAGCCGATCGGCCAGGACGAGCAGGCCAAGCTGATGGGCATCTCCATGCGCGTGGGCCCCACCACCGCCGTCAGCCTGTCGCGCGCCATCGACGGGGCCCTGCAGCTGCACAAGCTCGAGGAAAAGGTCGTCGACCAGACCGTGGTGGCCACGGGCAAGATGGAAGGGTCGCTCTACGTCTCCGCCCAGAAGGCCGGGATCTCGCCGGAGCTGACCGCCCAGGTGGCCAAGCTGTTCCAGCACAAGCTCGACTTCAGCCGCGACATCCAGCCCGGCGACCGCTTCTCCCTGGTGGTCAACCGCAAGGTCACCCCATCGGGCCGCACCGTCTCCACCGGCGAGCTGCTGTTCGCCGAGATCGAGGCCAAGGGCGGAACCACCAAGCTCTACCGCTTCGCCGCGCCGGACTCCAAGGAGCCCCAGTTCTTCGACGAGTTCGGCAAGAACATCCGCTCGATGCTGCTGCGCACGCCGCTCGACACCATCCGCATCACCTCCGCCTTCGGCATGCGCGAGCACCCGATCCTGGGCTACTCCCGCATGCACGCCGGCATCGACTTCGGCGCCCCGCAGGGCACGCCGGTCTACGCCGCCGGCGACGGGGTGGTGGAGAAGGCCGCCTGGACCAACGGCTATGGCCGCTGGCTGCAGATCAAGCACCCGAACGGGTTCGAGACCGGCTACGGCCACCTGTCGCGCTGGGCGGTCAAGCAGGGCCAGCACGTGCGCCAGGGCCAGGTGGTGGCCTATGTCGGCTCCACCGGCCTGTCGACCGGCCCGCACCTGCACTATGAGATCATGGTCGGCGGCAAGAAGGTGAACCCGTCGAAGTTCAAGGCCCCGCCGAGCGTGGCCCTGGGCGGCAAGGAACTGGCCGCCTTCAAGGCCGAGAAGGCCCGCATCGACACCCTGGTCGACGGGAAGGTGGCCGCCAACGCCGCCGCCCAGCCGGGCGCTTAAGCGGCGCTCGCCTTGCGCGCCACGCGGCCGAGCCACCAGACCAGGGCGGCTCCGGCGAGCATCGGCAGGGCCATGACGTAGAACGCCACCGGCGGCGGCGCGCCTCTGTCGAGGGCGTGGCCGAGCAGCAGCGGCGAGACGATGCCGCCGATGCGGCCGACGCCCAGCGCCCAGCCGACGCCGGTCGAGCGCACCGGGGCGGGATAGAACACCGCCGCCAGGGCGATCACGCTCTTCTGCCCGCCCGAGATGCAGCAGCCGGACAGGAAGTTCACCGCCATCAGCACCATGAAGCCCGCGTGCAGCCCCGCGCCGGTGGCGGCCAGGAACACCGCGCCCAGGACGTAGATCGCCGCCATCGTGCCGTAGGCGCCCAGGCGGTCCATGCAGGGGCCGGTGATGAACGCCGCCACGATGCCGCCGACGGTGGTCAGGGTGGTCGCCGCCACCACCACGCTCGGCGGATATCTGAGGCCCGCCAGGATGGTCGGCAGCCAGCTCTGCAGGGCGTAGAACTCGCCGAGGTTCACCACGAACACCACCCACAGCAAAAGGGTGCCGAGGCCCATGCCGCCGGCGAACAGGGCGGCCAGGCTGCTGCGCCCGCCCGCGGCCTGCTCCAGGCCGAACGGCGAGGACGGAGCCTCGGGCAGCGACGGGTCCATCTTGCGGAACAGGGCCTGGATGCGCTGGGGCTCGGCCCCTCGCCGGATCAGGAAGGCCAGGGACTCCGGCAGGGCCAGCACCAGGGCCGGGATCAGCAGCAGCGGGGCGACCGCGCCCGCCAGGAACAGCGAGCGCCAGCCGTAGCGCGCCAGCATGGCCCCGGCGGCCAGGCCCGCGACCACGAAGCCGAGGGAGAAGCCGCAGTAGATGATGAGCACGAAGGTCGCCCGCAGACGCTTGGGACTGTACTCGCCGGTCAGGGCCACCGCGCTGGGCGCCGCGGCCCCGAGCCCAAGGCCGGTGACCAGCCGCAGCATCATCAGTTGGTTCACGTCGCGCACCCCCGCGCTCACGAGCGTGGCCAGGGCGAACGCGGCGGTGGCGGCGATGATGGTCGGCCGGTGGCCGAAGCGGTCGGACAGGGGCGAGAGCGCCAGGTAGCCGATCATCAGCCCGACCAGGGCCGAGGAGAAGATCGGCCCGAGCGCGGCCTTGCCCAGATGCCATTCCTTGGCGATGGCCGGGGCCATGTAGCTGATCGCCTGGGTGTTGAAGCCGTCCAGGAACATGACCAGGGCGCAGAGGGCGATCACGCCCCACTGGAAGCCGCTGATGCGCCGCTCGTCGACGAAGGCCGGCAGGGTCAGGGCCGAGGCGGTCACGGCGTCCCCTCTCATGGCTCGCCCGCCTCGCCGGACTCCACGAACGGGTCGGCATGAAACCGCGCCGGGTCGAGCCCGGCGGCGAGGAAGGCCGCGCGCGCATCGTCGGTCATGGGCGGCGAGCCGCAGACATAGGCGTCGAAATCCTGAAGGTCGGGATGGTCCGCAAGGACGGCATCCTGCACATGGCCGGCGCGTCCGGTCCACTCCGGCCCCGGCCGCGAGACCACCGCGACGAAGGTCAGCCAGGGGTGGCGCTCGGCCAGGGCCCGGAAGCGGTCCGCCGCATAGTGCTCGGCCGGCGTGCGCGCGCCCCAGTAGAGCCAGACTGGCCGGCGCGAGCCCCTGGCGGCCAGGTCGTGGATCACCGCCTGGGCCGGCGCGGCTCCTGTGCCCGTCACCGCCAGGATCAGCGGCCGCTCGCCCTCCGGGTCCGGCGTCCACTGGCCGAACGCCAGCTCGACCTGCAGGCGGTCGCCGGGCTGGAGCCTTTCCGCCAGGGCCGAGAACGCCCCGCCGGGGATCAGCCGCACGTGCAGCTCGGCCCCGTCGTTGGCGCGGGGCGCATTGGCCAGGGAGTAGTTGCGCGTCCGCCCGTCCTCCAGCAGCACGCGCAGGTACTGGCCGGCGCGGAACCTGGCCCGCACGCCATTGGGGAAGCGCAGCCGCAGGATGCGCACGTCCGCGCCCGGCGCGTGGACCGCATGCACCCGCGCGGCCAGCACCCGCCGCTGCGGAACTTCGGCGCGGGCCATGCCCTCGACGGCGATGGTCAGGTCCGACCGGGGTCGCGCCTGGCAGAAGCGCACGCCGTCCGCGGGCCCCGCCAGGGCCCCCTGCCCGCGCGCCTCGACCCGGCCCTCGACCAGGGTCCCCTCGCAGGTCGAGCAGGCGCCCTTGCGGCACGAGTAGGGCAGCGACCAGCCGGCCGCCTCCGCCGCCTCCAGCACCGTCTGGCCCTCGGCGCAGGGGAACGCCGCGACCTGGCCCGGCGCCGACACCGTGAACACCGCCGCGCCGCTCGAAGCCCCGCCGCTCACAGGGGCAGGGCCAGCAGGGTGTCGATCCGCGAGGAATCGCAGACCACGATGCGCTGGGCGAGCCGGACGCCCTCGCCGTCGCGGCGCCAGTGATCCAGGTAGCGGCCGCTGGCGAACACCTCGGTGGCGCCGTCGCGGACGATGCGCAGGGCCACGAACGGCGTCTCGCTCTCGGCTTCGCCTTCCGCCGGCCCCGCCACCAGGGGCAGGCCGAGCACGTGGCGGTAGCTCTGGCGCTCGTAGATGTTGGCGTGGCGCAGGGCCGAGACGCGGTCCTGCAACATCCGACGGTTGTCGGCCCAGATCAGACCGGCCTCCAGGCCCCGCCGATGGTTGTCGGCCGTGGTGATCTTGTAGAAGCAGTCCTCGGTGAAGAAATCGGGCCAGGCCTCCAGCGGCCCGTCGTCCAGGCAGCGGGCATAGCGCGCCTGCGCCTGCAGAATCTCGGACAGCCAATCCATCGCCAATCCGCCCGTCACAGTCTTAGTCATTACAGGGCCATCGCCCGGCGATAGGCCTTCCAGAAGCCGCGGATCGAGGCCTCGGTGACGCGGCTCTCGCTCGACACCGCCTCGCCGCCGCCCATCTCCAGCACCGCCTGTTCCTCGGCCGCCCCCGCCGTGCCGCGCTGCACGAAACCGCCGACGCAGCCGTCCTCCATGGAGATGTAGCCGGCCGAGCCGACCAGGTTGGCCTGCTTCAGCCGGTGCCGGCGCTCCTGCGGGGTGTCCTCGGCGAAGCCCAGCAGGGTCCAGTTCAGCTCGGTCGACTGCACGGCCTTGGGCAGCACCTGGCGCACCGCCACCGCGTTCTGGATCTGCTGCAGCACGAAGGTGGGGAACACCGTCAGGATCTGCAGGGTGGTGTCGTCGCCCACCTCGCTGTGACCTTCCAGCAGGGTCGGGTCGGCCAGGGCGTAGTCGCTGGCGGCGCGCAGCTTCTGGTCGGCATAGCTCGCATTGCCGGTCTTGGCCCGGTCGATCGCCGAGTAGCTGACGTGGTGGCCGCCGTCCTCGCTGACGATCACCGCGCCCTTCTGCGACAGGCGGTTCAGCTCGAAGGTGGTGAAGAACAGGTGCAGGATCGAGGCGTGGTAGCTGTCCTTCACGTTCTCAACGTAGAGCTTCCAGTTGTTGGGCAGCATCTGGGTGAAGCGGCCGAGCACCACCGGCGTGCGGCCGGCCAGCACCCGCTCGATGCGCGAGATGATCTCCGGGCCGAGATAGTCTTCGATATCAGGGACCTCCTCGGAGAAGCTGCCGAACACCAGGCCGCAGATCTCGGCCACGCGCAGGCGGCGCGGACCGTGCGCCTCCAGGCAGAACGACGGGCCCATGCCGCCCTTGCCCTGGATGCCGTCCTTGAAGGCGACGCCGGTCAGCGCGCCGTGCAGGTCGTAGCTCCAGCCATGGTAGACGCAGGTGAAGGCCTTGGCCGAGCCGCGGTCGTCGAGCGCCAGCAGGGAGCCGCGGTGGGCGCAGCGGTTCTCGAAGGCGTAGAGCTCGCCCTTCTGGTCGCGCACGGCGATCACCGGCGTGTCGCCGACGTGGGTGGCCACATAGTCGCCCGGCGCCTTCAGCTCCTCGACCAGGCACAGGTAGCTCCAGTGGGGGCCATGGAACAGCCGCGCCTGCTCGCGGGCGTAGAGCGCCTCGCTCTGGAACGCCCAGTAGGGCACCCGGGTCAGGCCGGCCGGCCAATCGGGCAACGCGCCCGTCCCTTCCCCTTCCCGCGTCGCCTGCAGCATCTCCACCCGCCTTTGGCCGCTTGATCTGGCGGCCATTTTGTTCGCATATCGAACGATAGGTCGTAATTCGGGCATCAGCATATGCACCTTGAGCCATCCGTCAATCCGGCCCCCAGCCCGGCCGCGCACCGACCGCCCGAAGGCATGGCGGGCCTGGCCAAGGGCCTGGCGGTGCTGGAGGCCTTCGACGGGCGCGAGGCCCTGACCATCACCCAGGCGGCCGAAGCGGCCGGCCTCAGCCGGGCGGCCGCCCGCCGCTGCCTGCTGACCCTCGCCGAGCTCGGCTACCTGGCGGGCGACGGCCGCTTCTATCGCCCCACCCCGCGCACCCTGCGCCTGGGCGCGATCTATCTCGACGGCGACGCCCTGCCCCGCCTGGCCCAGCCCTTCCTCGCCGCGGCCCGCGATGCGCTGCAGGAGTCGGTGTCCCTGGCGGTGCTGGAGGAGGACCAGGTGATCTTCGTCGCCCGGGCCGAGGCCGAGCGCATGATCTCGACCGGCGTGCGGGTCGGCGCGCGCCTGCCGGCCTGGTGCACGGCCACCGGCCGGGTGCTGCTGGGCGCCCTGCCCGAAGCCGAGCGCGACCGGCGCCTGGCCGGGACGCGCCCCGCGGCGCGCACGCCCCGGACCGTGGTCGACCCCGCCGAGCTGCGCCTGCGGATCGAGACCGCCCGCCGCGAGGGCGTGGCCCTGCTGGACGAGGAACTGGAACTGGGCATGCGCGCCATGGCCCTGCCGGTGAGCGACAGCCGGGGCCAGGTGAAGGCGGCCATCAGCGTCAGCACCCTGGCCGCCCGCGTCTCGCTGGAGGCCTTGCAGAACGACTTCCAGCCGGTGCTGCGCCGGGCGGCCGACGACATCGGCCGGCGGCTCTAGGCGGTGCGCCGCCCGCGCAGCAGGTCGGCGAGCTCGATGTGGCCCATGGCCGCGGCGCGATCGAGCGGCGTGTCGCCGTTCTTGTCCCGCGCCATGCCGTCGGCGCCGGCGGCCAGCAGCAACTCGGCCGCCTGTCGATGGCCCTTGTCGGCCGCGAAATGCAGGGGCGTGCGGCGGTAGAGGTAGTCGCGGGCGGCGACCAGGGCCGGGTCGTCCTTCAGCAACACCTGGAGCCGGCCGAGATAGCCGAACTCGGCCGCGCGATGGATGGTGATGGCCTGGGCGGCCCGGTCCGGGCCGCCATGCCCCCGCAGCAGGTCGGCGATGGCGGCGTGACCCGCCTTGCGCGCCGCGTGCCAGGGCGTGAACGGCTCGTGGCTGCCGCCGGAGCGGGCGTTGGCCAGGCCGCCACGGGCCAGCAGCAGCCGGACCATGCCGAGGTGGCCGTGCTCGGCCGCTTCGTGCAGGGGCGTGCCGATGAACTCGCCCCGGGCGTTGGGATCGGCGCCCTTGTCCAGCAACACGGCCGCCGCCGCCTCGTGGCCGCCGCGGGCCGCCAGGTGCAGGGGCGTGTGACCCTCCTCGTCCATGGCGTCGGGATCGGCGCCCCGCTCCAGCAGCACCGCCGCCACGTCGGGCCGCCCATGGGCCGCGGCGCTGTGCAGGGCCGTGCCGCCGCCGTAGTCCTTGGCGTCGACGGCCGCCGAACGGGCCAGCAGCGCTTCGGCCACCGCCGCGTGGCCGGCCATGGCCGCCCGGTGCAGGGGCGTGATCCGGTAGGCCTCGCGGCTGCCGACCAGGTAGGGATCGGCTTTCAGCAGGCGAAGCGCCGTCCCCAGGTCGCCGTCTTCGGCCGCCTTGTGCAGAGACCGTATGTTGTCCATCGACTGTTGATCTGCCTGACAGCGGCCAACTTAGGATCGGCCGCGCACCGAGCGCAACCGGAGCGGCCAAGACTTCGAACTGGGCGCCGATGCCCAAAAAGCACGCAGGTGCGGCGGATGCGCGCCAACAACCGTTCGTGACTTCCGCAGCGACGGGCGAATTCCTAGATTTGGAATCGTCGTCAACGCATCGAAAGGAGGTGATCCAGTGTCTCATAGTTTCATCCGCGAGGGAGAAACCCTGGACTGGACCTCCGCTATTGAGGTCCGAGCCTAAGCCCCCGATGGGGCTC
>Ga0310811_10002388_pt1 | contig 23486 bp, 23 predicted proteins | sample YCmetagenome_FD_207642 | JGI IMG/M metagenome (GOLD analysis project Ga0310811, IMG submission 207642) | Soil microbial communities from experimental microcosm in Duke University, North Carolina, United States - YC | ecosystem: Engineered > Artificial ecosystem > Soil microcosm > Unclassified ... | reverse complement strand
TGCCAGGACCAGCGCGGGTCCCACATCGCGCCGCGGCCGATGCAGATGAAATCGGCCTTGCCGGACGCGACGATATCCTCGGCTTCGCGGTAACCGGTGATCAGCCCGACCGACATGGTCGCCAGGCCGGTGTCTTTGCGGACGCGCTCCGCGAACGGCGCATTGTAGTGCGGCGCGAACGGGATCTGCTGGCGCGCATCGACCTGGCCGCTGGAGACGTCCATGTAGTCGCAGCCGAGCGCCTTGAGCTCGTGCGCGAAGGCCACGGTGTCTTCGACGGTCGTGCCGCCGTCGACCCAATCCACCGCGGAGACGCGGATGCCCATCGGCTTTTCGGCGGGCCAGGCGGCGCGCATCGCCGCGAAGACTTCGAGCGGATAGCGCATGCGGTTCTTGACCGAGCCGCCATATTCATCCGTGCGCTGGTTGGCGAGCGGCGAGAGGAATTGGTGGATGAGATAGCCGTGCCCGCCATGCATCTCGATGAGGTCGTAGCCGATGCGCTCGGCGCGCTTCACGGTCGCGACATAGTCGTCGATCGTGCTCTTCATCTCTTCTTTGGTCATGGCGCGCGGCACGTGCCAGCCTTCGCCGAAGGGAATGGCCGACGGCGCCACGGTCTCCCAGGCGCCTTCCTCCGGCTTGAGCGGCTTGCCGCCCACGGCCGGAACGGCAGTCGATCCTTTGCGGCCGGCGTGGCCCACTTGCAGGCCCTGCTTCGCGACGCCGTATTGCTTGCAGAAATCGATGACGCGCTTGAGCGCCTTCTCATTGTCGTCCGAATAGAGCCCCGCGCATTTGTGCGTGATGCGGCCGATCGGATTGACGTTAGTCATCTCGGTCATCACCAGCGCCGCGGCGCCAAGCGAGAAATTTCCGAGATGCATCAGGTGCCAGTCATTGGCCGAACCGTCGGTCGAATTGTATTGGCACATCGGCGAGACCACGGTGCGATTGGCGAGCGTGAGGCCGCGCAACGTGATCGGAGAGAACAGAGCACTAGCCATTGTCGTTTCATCCCTTTTTGTCATTGTAAATTGGGGCAGCGCGTCAGCCGTGCATGACGATGACGAGACAGCGGAACGCCCAAAAAGATGTAAGAACGCGATGCCGCCCCCAGCCGGCGTGACGCTTCAAATCGGGCGGGAAGCTCGCATGTCCCGGCGCATCAAGTCCAGCCGCGTATGAGGATACGGTCCGACTTTGTGCGCCGACCACTTGCTCCGCTCATTCGTGTGCAAGCGCGGAGCACGGCGTAGGAGCTATATCGTCCCGCCGTCCAGCCATGCCTTGCCCTGCGCGTAGAGCGCATCGAGCTGTGGCCCGTCGAGGCCGGGAAGGTCGCGTTTCACCGTGTAGCCCACCTTGGTTTGCAAATATGCGAGGTGGCGATAGCCTTCGGGAAATTGGGCGAGCAGGGCAGCGTCGAGCGTGAGCGCCGCATCCGGCTCGACCGGATCGATGCGATCCTTCTCGTAGGTATGGCGGCGCAGCACGATGCCCCAGCGGCCGGCGCGCTTTTCCAAGAAATCATAGGCGCGGCCCCAGCAGGTCACGTCGCATAAAACGCCGTCGACCTTGGCGCGCTGCGCGATCGACAATTTGGTCTGGGCGATGGCGCGATCGCCGGCGATGTCGATCGTCATTCCGCCGAGCATGTGATTGATGCGGGCGCCGCGCTCGTAACCCTCGCGGCTGACGGCGATGAATTCCTCGTAGGTGCCCTGAAACCAGGTCGCCCACATCCGGCCATCCGCGTGCCAGAGCGTGCGGAAGCGGTCCCACTGGCGCCCATCGCGCCACAGCACCCAGTTCTCGATGATGTCGCGGATGTCGAGGCGATCTGTGATGTCGTTAGACATGAGCGGCATTCTCCGTCATGCCCGGCCTTGTGCCGGGCATCCACGTCCTTATACACGTGGCAAACAGAAAAAAGACGTGGGTGGCCGGGACATAAGGGCGCTTACGCCTGTCTTTGACGGGCTATGCCCGACCATGACGACAGGGAGAACACGCATGACAAGGCTTGCGGGCAAGACCGCGATCGTCACCGGCGGGGCGAGGGGCATCGGCCGCCATTATGCGCAGGCGCTCGCCGCCGCGGGCGCGCGCGTCATGATCGCCGACATTGCCGACGGCAAGGACGTCGCGGCCGAGATCGCGCAGAAGCACGGCGCCGATTCCGCGACAAGCGTCACCTTCGACGTCAGCGATGAGACGGCGGTGAAAAGCCTGGTCGCGGACACGATGCGGCGCTTCGGCCAGATCGACATCCTGGTCAACAACGCCGCGCTCTACGCGACGCTGACACCGCGCAACTTCGATGAATGGGACATCGACGTCTGGGACAAGGTGATGGCGATCAATGTGCGCGGGCCGTATCTGATGGTCCGCCACGTCGCACCGCACATGATCGCGCGCAAGAGCGGCAAGATCATCAACATCGCCTCCGGCGCCGCCTACAAGGGCGTGCCGCGCATGCTGCCATACGTGACCTCGAAGGGCGCCATGCTCGCTTTTACACGCGCGCTCTCGCGCGAACTCGGTCCGCACGGCATCGCCGTCAACTCGCTCTCGCCGGGTTACATCCTCAGCGATACGGGACTTGCCAACACCAAGCATGTCGAGGAGGAGCGCGAGCACGTGCGCAACAGCCGCGCCTTCAAGCGCGACGGCTATCCGGAAGACCTCCTCGGCGCGCTGGTGTTCCTCGCCTCCAGCGACAGCGATTTCGTCACCGGCCAGTCGCTGGTGGTGGACGGTGGCTCGGTGAACAACTAGGGGTATTTCTCGCCCCGGAATAATCGGTATGATGGCGGCGGCGCCAGCAGCCTGCTGATCGCGCCAGCGCCGGGCATCGTAGCGATGAGCGAGGTTTTCAATTCCGAGGTGGACGCTCGCCTCGCGCTGGTGCGCCGCGCGCTGACGGCAAAGCCGAACTCGGCCGAGCTGCTGTTCAAGCTGGCTGATGCCTTGTGGGATCACGGCGAGCCGGACGAATTCGCCGCCGTGTTTCAGCGCGCCTATCGCCTGCGTCCGCAGGCCAGGCTGAAGCTGGGCGAATGGACCGCGGCGACGAAGATGCAGAAGGCGCGGCAACTGCGCGACAAAGCGCAGGCGCTGACGGACCGCGGCGTCAATTATTCGCCCGTGCTGGCGGCGCTCGCGATCAGCAATGCGATCCTCGGCGACCGGGCCGAGGTGGAGCGGCTGGTCGATTACGAACACTTCTTTCAATGCCGCGAAGCGGTGGTCCCGGAGAAATTTGCCGGTGATGATTTCTACGCGTCATTCGCCGCCGAAGTGAAAGCGGGCTTGCGCTTTTATGACACGCCCGATGACCGGGCGATCCGCAAGGCGTGGCGCAATGAGGACATCTTTCGCTCGCAGGCACCGGCCTGCCGCGCCTTTGCTGCGGAAGTGTACCGCCAAGTGGAGCAGTATATCAGCCAATTGCCGCGTTCCGGCGATCATCCTTTCCTCGCCTCGCGGCCACAGCACTATGTGATCGACGGCTGGGCCGTCGTGTCGGGCGCCGCCGGTTATCACGCGGCGCATATTCATCCGTATGCGTGGATGAGCGGAGTCTATTACGTGGTCCGTCCCGAGATCTCGCGCGGTCCGCGCGGCGCCGCCGGCTGGCTTCGGGTCGGCCCGCCGCCGGAAGTAGGCCTTGCGCCGGATTGCGGCTGGCAGGAGCATCTCGTGGAGCCGGAGCCCGGAAATATCGTTCTGATGCCCGGCTATTTTATTCACGATACGCAGCCGCTCGGCATCGATCAGGAACGGATCTGCATCGCATTCGATGTGATTCCGAAAGAATTGCTCGTGGCTCGGCGCGAGCACGCCGCGGATTAAGTCGCACTCCGGATACCGTGCGGCGCTCTCGCACAGCGGAGCCTTGCTGAATCGGCATTCCCGCCGGGCCGAAAATGGCGTATTGTGGTTACAAATCCAACTATTAGCAGTACGGAGGACATCCCATGGCAGTTGCCACGGCCCAAGCCGATCCCAAGCACAACATTCAGAACGCGCGGCAGGCCTATTACGACAAGATTTCCGAGTATCACCTCACGCCGCTGTGGGAAGTGCTCAAGAACCTCGTGACGCCAGAGCCGAAGACCCAGATGGTCCCGGCGCTGTGGAAATTTCCCGAGGTCGAACGCCTGATGCTCGAGGCCGGTGATGTCATCACCGCCGAAGAGGCCGAGCGCCGCGTGCTGGTGCTGGAGAATCCGGGCGATCCGGGCAAGTCGCGCGTTACCAACGCGCTGTTCGCCGGCATCCAGCTCATCATGCCGGGCGAGATCGCCGATGTGCATCGTCACGTCGCTTCTGCCATCCGCTTCGTGCTCAAGGGCAAGGGCGCCTACACCGCGGTGGAAGGCGAGAAGTCGCAGATGGAGCATGGCGACTTCATCATCACCGCAAACTGGGCGCCGCACGATCACGGCAATCCCGGCAAGGAGCCGGTGATGTGGCTCGACGTGCTCGACATGCCGACCATCAATCACTTCCAGGCCTCGTTCGCCGAGCACTTCGATCAGAAGATGCAGAACGTGAATCACGAGGACGGTGACTCGTTCGACCGCTACGCCCACGGCGTGCTGCCGGACGGCGCGCCGGTGGATCTCAACCGTTCGCCCGTCATCAACTATCCCTACGCCAAGATGCGCCCGATCCTCGAGCGTCTGCGCAAGACCGGCGACGTTGACAAGCGTCACGGCGCGCGCGTGCGCTACGCCAACCCGATCAATGGCGGTCCGGTGCTGCCGACGATGGGTGCGAACCTCTCGCTGCTGCCGGCCGGCTTCAAAGGCGAGCCCTACCGCTCGACCGACGGCACGGTCTTCGCGGTGGCGGAAGGCAAGGGCACGACCATCATCGACGGCAAGCCGTTCGAGTGGGGCGTCAACGATGTGTTCGTGGTCCCGCCATGGAAGCGCTACCAGCACAACATCGGCAGCGAAGACGCCGTGCTGTTCTCGATCTCCGACCGTCCGGCGCAAGAAGCGCTCGGCATCTGGCGGGAAGGGAATTAAGCAATTCGTGTCCCGGGCGCGATGCAGCGTGAGCGATAGCGAACGGTGCATCGCAGACCCGGGACCCCGGTTTGCCGCAATTGCACCATGAGCATCCGTCGCGGTGATATGCCGTAAAGGCCATCGGGCCCCGGCTCTGCACCGCACCACTCCGCTTCGCTCCGTGCTGCCGTACGTCCGGGGCACGCGCGTGGATGCGACACCTCACGGCCCCGTCCCTGGCGGGGCCGTTCGCTTTTCGTCGCAGGCTGTCGATTTCGCCGTCCCGCGCGTTATAGAATTCTGGCACGTGACGCAGCGGGGAGGCTTCGATGCAGATGGAGGAACTGAGCGCCGGGCACGGCACACTCAACGCCGTGCGGACCGGGCAGGGCAAGGACATCGTCGTGCTGCACTCGCTGCTGGCCGACCGCCACGCCTTCGACCCCGTGCTGCCGGCGTTCGCCGCCAAACACCGGGTTACCCTCATCAACCTGCCGGGCTTCCACGGCTCTGAGCCGCCGATGCTGCCGCTGATGGACGCCTATGTGGCTTGCATCGAAGACGGCTTCCAGGAATTCAAGATCGCCAACGATGCCATCCTGATCGGCAACGGCTTCGGCGGCACGGTGGCGCTCGCCTTCGCGCTCGCCCATCCTGAACGCATCTCCAAGTTGGTCGTGAGCGATGCCGCGGCGTGTTTCCCGCCGGAGGGACGAAAGGCCTTCGCGGCGATGGCGGAAAAGGTGACCGACGGCGGTCTAGGCTCGGTGGCCGAGATCGCCGCGCGGCGCGTCTATTCGCCCGCCTATCTCGACGCGCATCCGGAGAAGATCGAGGAGCGCAAGGCGGTGCTCATGGGGATCGATCCCAAGGCCTTCCAGGCGGCGTGCCGTATCCTGCAGGAAACGGATTTGCTGCCACTGCTGCATCATCTGCGCGTGCCGACGCTCGTCCTGTGCGGTGAATTCGACCAGGCGACGCCGCCGGCGCTCAACAAGCAAATCGTCGAGAAGGTCGCAGGCAGCCGCTATGTCGAATTGCCCGGTTGCGGCCATTGCCCGCCGCTCGAACAGCCGGAGCAGTTCATCGCTGCGGTCAAGGATTTTGTCGGGCTTTGAATCGTCGCCCTGAGGCGCTCGCCGCGTTAGCGGCGAGCCTCGAAGGGCCTCCGACTCTCGGGCCGTCACCCTTCGAGGGCCGCTTCGCGGCCACCTCAGGATGACGGATCGAGGCTGCGCCGGGACACGTTCATAGCACCTTCGTCACCGCGCTCGCCACCGATGGCGCGAACATGCTGCCGTGTCTCACGCCCTAGTCGCTCGCGTGGCTCGCATTGGCTTTCTTCACCTGATCGAGAATGCCACTGAGGTTGTAGGATTCGGGCGCCTGCAGCGGCGGGAACTTCTCGTATGACATCAAGTGCTCCAGCCACAACTGCTGGCCGATCGGCAGCATGTTCCAATCGTATTGGAAGGCCGTCGCGGGACCGCCCAACGCACCGCCCAGGCTCATCGCCGATTTCTGATCGATGCCGACCGACTGCTCGAACGGGTCCCGCTTGATGTTCTGCACCAGAGTGAAGTGGAAGGGAACGAGCGGCATGATCCAGCCCGCCGGTCCCGGCTGCGACATGGTGTAGTACATCTTCCAGTTCTTGTAGCGAACCGCCGACGGCGTCGCGCCCGAGAAATAGAAGAAGAAGTCGCGGGCCGACTTTTCCGACTTGCCTTCCAGGTAGTCGCGCTGATCGAAGCCATCGAGGGTCGTCTTGACGATGTTGGGATATTGTCCGGCCTCGATCCGTTGCTTCAGGCCGTCGCCTTTCGGTCCACCCGCGATGTCGACCAGGGTGGGGACCCAATCGAGCGCGGCGAAGAGCTGGTTCTTCACGGTGCCCGGCCTGATGTGTCCCGGCCAGCGCACGACGAGCGGGGCACGGTAGCCGCCTTCCCAGGCTTCGCCTTTCTGCCCCTTGAACGGCGTGACGCCTCCGTCCGGGAAGGATATCGACTCGGCGCCGTTGTCGGTGGTGAAGACGACGATGGTGTTATCGAGCTGGCCCATGTCCTGCAGTTTGTCGAGCACGACGCCGATATTGTCGTCCATCTGCTTCATGCCGGCTTCATTGACGCCCCAGTCCTTGCCGCCGCGCGTCCCGACCATCGCCTCGTATTTCGGCGACAGCACGGTCACGACATGCATGCGCGCGGGGTTGTACCAGACGAAGAACGGCTTGTTCGTCTTCTTGGGATCGTTGCGGTCGAGGAAGTCCACGACCTTGGCCGAGATCTCTTCGTCCACCGTTTTCGACCGCTCGAGCGTGAGCGGGCCTTCGTCGCGGCACGTCTGATTTTTCTCCGAGCCGTCGGACGATCGGCACGCAATGACCGGGCGCGGCGGCATCAGGCAAATCGTCGTTTTCTGGTCGACCGCGCCGGGAGGATCGGAGAGTCCGGGCACCGGCGTATTCTTGCAGGGCGGGGCGACGCTTTGCGTCGTCGGTGCGGAGTTGATGTCGGGGAAGCTCACCTGCTGCATCGCGTCGAGGTGATAGAGATAGCCCCAATATTCCTGGAATCCGTGCGCTGTCGGAAGCGAGGCGGTGTGGTCGCCGAGATGGTTCTTGCCAAACTCGCCGGTGGTGTAACCGAGATCGAGCAGGAATTGCGCGAGCGCCGGCGTGCCGGGGCGCAGATAGGATGGACTGCCCGGCAGTTGTGGCGGGATCATGCCGGTGCGCAGCGGGTACATGCCGGTGAAGAAGGCGTTGCGGCCGGAGGTGCAGCTCTGCATGGCGACGTAGTCCATGAAGATCGCGCCCTCTTGGCCAATGCGGTCGATGTTGGGCGTTTCGCCGACCATCAGGCCGCGGTGATAGATGCTCGGCTGCATCCAGCCGATATCGTCGCCCATGATGAAGAGGATGTTGGGCTTCGCTTGCTGCTGCTGTTGTTGCTGGGGTTGCTGCTGTTGCTGTGCCTTGGCCGGCAACCATGCCAACGTGACGGCAGCGATCGTCGCCAGCAAACAGGCCAGCGGTCTCTGCACGGCGTTCATGACAGATGTCCTCCCTGTTATCGTCGCTCAGCGGAATCCGAAAATCGTCTCCGTGAGTGCTTCACTGGGCGGCGCATCGCACGCATGAAACATGCGGGCCTTAACGCCGCACATGAATCGTGCAACGTCGCCTGCCTGTATCGCAGCAAGGACATTGCGTCAGTCAGGAGCCTTGTGTCGGAAAGCCTACGACCGCGCGCGACCGCACATCAACCTTACGCGCATACGACCGGCGCACAGGTATCGGGTGACCGGCTGCAGTGCTTCTGTGATGAGTGCGATTGTTGAGCCGTCGCCCTGAGGCGTTCGCCGCGCTCGCACCTCAGGATGACGGATCGAGAGGCGCGCGCGAGGACATGGATCATCAATCCAGCGCCCGCATCACCGCATTCGCCACGGCCGCGGTGCCGTCCATGCCGCCATATTCCATCGGCTTGATGCCCGACGCATAGGCCTTGTCGACCGCGCGCTCGATCCGCAGCGCCGCGTCCGCCGCCGGCGTATGGTCATGCTTGTCGGCAAGCCAGTCGAGCATCATCGCCGCCGACAGGATCATCGCCGTCGGATTAGCTTTGCCCTGGCCCATGATGTCCGGCGCGGTGCCATGACACGGCTGGAACACCGCGTGCTTGTCGCCGATGTCCGCGGATGGCGCGATGCCCAGGCCGCCGATCAGTCCGGCGGCGAGGTCGGAGAGGATGTCGCCGAACATGTTCTCCATCACCATCACGTCGAAGTCCCACGGTTTGCGCACCATTATGGCCGCGCAGGCATCGACATAGAGCAAATCGGTCGCCACATCGGGGAATTTGGTCTTGCGCTCGGCGAAGATGTTGCGCTGCCAGTTGAACGCCTTGAACACATTGGCCTTGTCGACCAGGGTCAGCCGGCCCGGACGGCCACGCGTCTTGCGCCGCTCGGCCAGATGCAGCGCGTAGTCGAACAGGCGCTCCGTGGTCTTGCGCGTGACGCGCAACGTCTCTCGCGCATCGTCGTGCGTGGTGACGCCTTTGCCCATCGACGAGAACAGGCCCTCTGTCGACTCGCGGATCAGCACGAAATCGATGCCGCGCTCTTGCGCGCCGACGATCGGGCTCGGTACGCCGGGAATGAGCCGCGCCGGCCGCACGCCGGCATAGAGATCGAAGATGAAGCGCAGCTCCACCTGCGGCATGATCTCGGTGTTGTCGGGATAGCGCACGCTCGGCAGGCCGCAGGCGCCGAGCAGGATCGCGTCCGCCTCCTCGCACAGTTTTATCGTCGTCTCCGGCATCGATTTGCCAGTCTCGCGATAATGGTTCGCACCGGCTGCGGCTTCCGTGAAACGGAATTTTAGACTCGGCGTGGTGGCCTCGATCTTTTTCAGGATCTCCAAGGCCGGCGCCGTCACCTCCGGGCCGATGCCGTCGCCGGGCAGCACGGCGATGTGGAAGGCGGTGTTGGCGGACATGAGGCGTTCCGGGGATGGCGTTGCTCGTTACAGGCCGCTAATGAATACACAGGCGCGCAAGCGCGCAAGAGACGAACGAGGTCCGCCCATGCCGCGCTTTGCCGCCAATCTCGGTTATCTGTTCACCGACCGTCCGCTGCTGGCCCGCATCGACGCGGCCGCGGCCTGCGGCTTCAAGGCGATCGAACTGCAATTTCCCTACGACGTGCCGGCCAAGGACGTGAAGGCGGCCATCGAGAGGAACAGGCTCACCATACTCGGTGTGAACACGCCGCCGGGCGGCGAGGGCGAGTTCGGCTATGCCGCGGTGCCGGGACGCGAGAAGGATTTCGACGGGCTGTTCGCCCGCGCGCTCGACTACATCACGGCGATCGGCGGCAACGCGATCCACGTGCTCGCCGGCAAGGTGCCGGTGGAGCAGCGGCCGGCGGCGGAGCGCGTGTTCATCAACAACCTCTCCCGCGCGGCTGATCTCGCCGCCGCCAAGTCCATCAAGCTGCTGATCGAGCCGATCAATCCGCGCGACCGGGCGAACTACTTCCTCAACCACGTCGAACATGCCGCCGACATCATCGCCAGGCTCGGCAAGCCGAATGTGCGCATGCAGTTCGATTTCTATCACGCGCAGATCGTCGGCGGCGACCTCATCACCCGGCTGGAAAAATTCCTGCCGGCGATCGGCCACCTCCAATGCGCCGCCGTGCCGGTCCGGCACGAGCCGGACGAGGGCGAGATCAACTATCCGGCGGTGTTCGCGGCGGTGGACCGCCTCGGCTACGACGGCTGGATCGGCGCCGAATACCGGCCGCGCAAGACCACCGAGGAGGGGCTCGGCTGGGGCGCGCCCTACGGCCTGCACCCGCCCGCGGTTAACCGATAAAGGCGTTGAAAAGCCACACCCTTTTAATTTGCGCGCCGCAAAACTCTTGCTAACATTAACCTATGTTCGGACGCAGCAAGACAGTCGAGCCGGAGACGCCCGACGCCCCGAGCCCGCTCAAGGATGCCGTCCGTGAGGCGCGCATCGAGGCGGCCGAGCGGTCGGCGGTCATCGTCGATTTGCGCGATGCCGAGGTGGCGCGGCTCGAGCTCCTGAACGAGGCGCTCGACCCGCTGTTCAAAGAACTGCCCGACAATGTGGATCTGTTCGACCGCGGCATCAGCAAAGGCGACGTGCCGCGGCTGTGGGTCGACGTGATCGCCCATGTCGAGATGGGCCGCGACAAGCGGCAGTACCGGTTCGTACAGGACACGCGCTACGGCCGCGCGGTGCTCGCGGAGTCCTACGACGTGCCCGACATGGTGCAGATGATCACCCGCTACGTCGCGCGGCGCATGGTCGAGCGCGAGCGGGCGCTCACCGACGACATGCCCTACGGCATGGCGACCTCGATGAAGATGATCGAGCACGAGCAGCGCCGCGGCCGCCTGCGCGCCTTCCGCACGTTCGTCTACGGCTTGATCGTCGGCATCGGCGCGCTGTTCATCTTTGCGCTGCTGAGCGGGCCGCGGCCGTAAGTCTCGCAAAGCAGAAATGGTTGTCATGGCCGGGCTTGTCCCGGCCATTTCGATTAGGCGGGCACCGCGGTCTCCTCATCGGGGTCACCGGGACAAGCGCGGTGACGACAAGGCATTACCGCTCCACCCTCATCCGCCCGAGCTCCGTCACTCCACCATCCGCACCCACGCCGCGCGACACCACCTCGCATGTCCACGCGCCGGGTGTGCCGCCGATCGCGTAGAGATTATATGCGGCGGCATCGTGAGCCGTGCCCGGCTTGGCCGACGCCGAGGGTACGCCGAGCGCCGGCACGCGCGTGCCGTTCGGTCCGTCGAGCCAGTTGAGCATGTGTAGATGGTCGTGTCCGTGCAGCAGCAGCTCGGCGCCATGCATGGCGATCACGCGCCTGAGCACATCGGCATCGAGCAACCGCTTGTGCCGTGACGCCTCGCTCACCGGCGGATGATGGATCAGCACCACGCGGAAAACGTCCTCGCTCTGCAATTTCTTGAGCGTTTCGGCGAGCCCCGCGAGCTGCTTGGTGCCGAGCCAGCCGGAGGCGAGGAACGGCGCCGTCGGCACGCCGCTCGACAAGCCGATCAACGCGAGTGGCCCCCGCCGGCGCACGAAGGGAAACCCGTCGCTGCCGTCGTCATCGGACATATGCGCGCCCCATTGGCGCGCGGCGAAGGTGGCGCCCTCTCCGACATAGACATCGTGATTGCCGGGGACGACGGTGACGTCGCGCGCCGCGCCAAGGCTGTCGAGCCAGTCACGCCCGTGCGGATACTCCGCCGGCAGCGCGAGATTGGCGAGATCGCCGGTCACCGCGATGTGGTCGTATGCCTGTGTCTTCAGGTCGGCGACGAGCGTATCAAGCGTCGCCGCGTCATGGATGAAGCGCCGCTTGCGCCGCCAGTTGATGTAGCCGGTGACGCGCTTGCCGATGAGCTCGGTCCAACGCGGCTCGGGCAGCGGCGGCAGATGCGGATCGGAGAGATGGGCGAGGGTGAACACTATTGCTTGTCATGGCCGGGCTTGTCCCGGCCATCCCGCTTAGGAGGGCACGGTGCCCGTCTCATCGGGATCACCGGGACTCGGCGCTTCGCGCCGGCCCGGTGATGACAAGAAATAGGGCCTCGTGATGAGACCCTTCTATCACGAACTGCCGATCAATATCCCGGCGACGAACACCAGCGCGCCGCCGACCACCACCTGGAAGGCGGCCTGCAGGAACGGCGTGTCCATGAACTTGGTGCGGATCCAGGAGATCGCCGCCAGCTCCAGCGCGACAACGATCACGGACACCACGGTCGCGGCGAAGAAGTGCGGGATCAGATAGGGCAGCGTATGGCCGAGGCCGCCGATCGCGGTCATCAGGCCGCACACCGTGCCGCGCAGCCAGGGCGTGCCGCGTCCGGTCAGCGAGCCGTCGTCGGAGAGCGCCTCCGCGAAACCCATCGAGATGCCGGCGCCGACCGACGCCGCCATGCCGACGAGAAACGTCGCCCAGGTGTTATGCGTGGCGAAGGCTGCGGCGAAGAGCGGCGCCAAAGTCGACACCGAGCCGTCCATCAGCCCGGCGAGACCTGGCTGCACGTATTGCAGCACGAACATGCGCCGCGCGGTCTCGTCTTCCTTCTCACGCGCGCCCTTGGTGAGGATGGTCTGGCTGAGCTTGTGCGCCAGCGTCTCGTGCCCCGCTTCGGCCTCGGCCAATTCGACCAGCAATTGGCGGACGGAGGCATCGCGCGCCATCTCGGCGGCCCGGCGGTAGTAGCGCTCGGCCTCGAACTCCATGTTCTCGGCGAACTTGCGCACCTCCTCCAGTCCGAGCGGCCGCGTGAGCCAGAGCGGCTGTTTCGGATGCAGGAAGCCCTTCACGTCCTGCCGGCGGATCAGCGGCAGATACTCGCCGAACTTCTGCCGGTAGAGATCGAACAGCATCGAGCGGTGCTGTACTTCTTCTTCGGCCATCTCGTCGAAAACTTTGGCCGAGGCAGGAAACTGCTCGCGCAACCCTTCGGCGAACCCACGGTAGATCCGGCTGTCCTCCTCCTCATTCGTGATGGCCAGGGCCAGGACTTCCTGCTCTGACAGGTCGGAGAAGCGTTTCACGGGACGGGGCCTTTCGGGTCGGGGAGGGACTCAACCCCATATATTAGAATAATTCTAATCTTGAAAGGGCCCAAATGGCGACCTATCGCCCGGACCAGGCGTAAGGAATTCGTGACCCGGACCTGCCAGACCACACCGATGGACGCAAACAGCCTTCGACGCGCCTTCGAGCCGGCCCTCCGGCGGGTCTTCCACTTCTACTGGCGCTTTGCCCGCGGGACGACTTTGGGCGCCTTCGGCTTGGTCATCAACGAGGCCGGCCAGGTTTTCCTCATCAAGCACTCCTACGTCTCCGGCTGGCACCTGCCCGGCGGCGGGGTCGAGCCAGGCGAGACACTGCTCTCCGCGCTCACCCGTGAACTATCCGAGGAGGGCGCCATCGAGGTGAAGGGGAAGCCTGTCCTGCACGGCATCTTTCACAACAAGCGCGTCTCGCGCCGCGACCACGTCGCGCTCTACATCGTGCGCGACTATCGGCAGGGTGTGCCGCAGCCAAACCACGAGATCGTCGCCCACGGCTATTTCGCGCCCGATGCACTGCCCGCGGATGTCGGCCGCGCCACGCGCGCGCGTATCGCCGAGGTCATCAACGGCGCGACGATCAGCGAGTGGTGGTGAGGGCGATCGCCGCGTAGTGTGGCCTCTGTGGGAGGCGACCGATGCCCGACCAAAGCTGGCTTACGCCCGCCATTCGCAGGGCCGCGATCGCGCGCACGCTGACAACCGGTGAACCGCTGTTTCGGCTCGGCGACAAGAGCGCGGGCCTCTGCGAAATCGTCAGCGGCCGTGTGCGACTCGCGCGTGTCGACCGTACCGGGCACGAGACCGTTCTGCACGTCGCCGGACCGGGCGAGACCATCGCCGAAGCTTCGCTATTCTCGCCGCACTATCAGTGTGACGCCATCGCGAGCACGCATGCCGTCGTGCGCATTTACCCGAAGGCCGCGATCCTTGCTGCGTTCGAGGCGGATCGCAAAGCTGCTCAAGCTTTCACCGCCATGCTGGCGCATCAGGTGATGGATTTGCGCACGCGTGTCGAGCGGCGCAACATCCGCTCAGCGCGCGAGCGCGTTCGTCATTACTTCGCGCTCAATACAGGTGCCGACGGCCGTACGGTCGGATTGCACGGTACACTCAAGGACCTCGCGAATGAGCTGGGTCTCACGCATGAAGCGCTTTACCGCACGCTTGCGGTGCTCGAACGCTCCGGGGAAATCCGGAAGGAAGAGGGGCATATCGTCCTCCTCCGCGCCCCGAAAATATGATCTGGATCATCCGCGGCGATTGCGATCCACGGTAATAAGAGGCTTGGGGCGGCAAAGCGAGAGAGGCATGCAATGTCGACATTTCCGTGGAAGACCACGCTAGCCGGTGCGGCGCTCTTGGCCGCGACCGCCTATGCCTATGCGCAGATGTCACCAAGCACGGACGGGCCTATGGGCATGCGGGGCCAGATGCAACATGGTGATATGAGCGGACCCATGGCGCAGATGCATCAGCAGATGATGCAAGGTGGGATGGGCCAAGGAATGCATGAAGGCATGCAGGCCGACATGCGCGGTGGAATGGGGATGCACCGAGGGATGCACGCACAACAATCTTCGGCCGAACCCGATGCCACGGGCCAGGATGCGTTCGGTGCGATCCAGGAGGTGGTGCAAATTCTGGAAGCGGATCCAAAGACCGATTGGTCTAAGGTCAATATCGCCGCGTTGCGCGAGCATCTTATCGACATGAACGAGGTGACGCTGCACGCTGCAGCGACCGAGCGCGTGACGAATGACAGCCTCGAAATTACGGTCACCGGCGAGGGCCGCACATTGGCGGCGATCAAGCGGATGGTGCCGGCGCAGGTGCAAGAACTCGCCGCCATGGGCTGGAAAGCCACGACACAAGAACTGCCCAATGGCCTGACGCTCACCGTGGCGGCGACCGAGGCGCAGCCGCTCGCCAAGCTCAAAGCGCTCGGATTCATGGGGCTCATGGTGCAGGGCCACTATCATCCGCAGCACCACTTGATGATGGCGAAAGGCCAGTTCATGCATTGAGGCGATAACGCCTCTCCTCTGGCTGACGGCATCACGGCTTGTGCGCTTAACCTCCCGAACGGAGGCTGTTGACCAAGTTCATAATAGGATTATAGCCCCTTCCGTCGCTCGCTGATGCTCGCGCCCCGGAATGATGAGCGAAGAAAGCCTCATCCTGAGGAGCATCGCGCCAGCGATGCGTCTCGAAGGATGGGGCGGGCACACGGGCCTCATGGACCGATCTCGGGTTTACCCGAGATCGGATTGTTGAGTGCGCAAGCCGGCTACAGCCGACTTGCGATGACGCGCTCCTGCGGAGCACTCCTCACCATGAGGGACTGAGGCCACGCGCCAATGTCATTGTCGTCACCGGGCTTGTGCCGGTAATCCAGCTTAGACGGGCACTTTGCATCCCTGAGCGAGGTTGCCGGGTCAAGCCGGCCATGACATCGGGGAGGTGCAAACGCGACATGCGTGCCGCCCCCGGCACTTTGCAAATGCCGTGCGACCCCACACAATGCGGTGCGCATCTGCCAACATAAAAAGCCCAAGGACACGCCCATGCCTCTCTTCATCTGCACCGCCTGCGGCACGCAATATCCAGAGAGCAGCGCGCCGCCCGCGCAATGCGTGATCTGCGAGGAAGAGCGGCAATATGTCCCGCCCGGCGGGCAAGGCTGGACGACGCTCGACAAGCTCGCGCGCAGTCACATGAACAGCATGCGCGAATACGAGCCGGGCGTCACCGGCATCGGCACGCAGCCATCCTTCGCCATCGGCCAGCGCGCGATCCTGGTGCGGACCCCTGGCGGCAACATCTTATGGGATTGCATCGCGCTCCTGGATGCAGCGACGATCACCGCGATCAAGGCTCTCGGCGGCGTCAAGGCGATCGCTATCTCGCATCCGCATTTCTACACGTCGATGGGTGCGTGGGCGGACGCCTTTGATTGCCCGATCCATCTGCATGCGGCCGATAAAGACTGGATCATGCGCAAGCATCCGCGCGTCACGCATTGGGACGGCGAGACGCTCAAGCTCTGGGATGGGGTGACGCTCATCCGCTGCGGCGGTCATTTCCCCGGCGGCACGGTAATGCACTGGGCGGGCGGCGCCGGCGGCCGCGGCATCGTCTGCGCCGGCGACATCCTGTCGGTGACCACCGATCGGAAGTGGGTCTCCTTCATGCGCTCCTATCCGAATTTCATTCCACTCTCGGCGCGCGAGGTGACACAGATCGGCGACGCCATGGCGCCGTTCTCCTTCGAGACGATCTATGGCCATTACTTCGATCGCGTCATTCCAGCCGGCGGCAAGGAGGTCGTTGCGAAATCGGTCGCGCGTTACGTCGCGGCGATCGAAGGGACGCGCGGATATTGATCGCTCACGACGAATACAATCGTATGAGCTCGGCATTGCGCGACAAGGCCGCCTCATAGATTTCGTATTCGGGGGCGAAATGCGTCTCGTAGAAGCCGCGCCAGGATTCGAAATCCTCGGTGTGCTCGGACGGGTTCAGATGCGCCGCCGCGGACGGAGGCTTTCCGAGCGCGAGGCCGAGCGTGTTCAGCGATTCCGGATATCGCTCCATGATTCCGATGAACACGAACTTCCGGTCCATCAGGTCGATCGACTCTGAATAATGCGCCGTGTCGGGAAACTGGTTGAGAAAGGTGTAGAGGTAGCGGTTCTGCGCCATCAGTTCCGCGCAATCGAACAAGTAGGTCTTGAAGTCCGTGTCGGTTTCCGAGCCGGCGGTGAAGATGCCCTTGCGCCGCAAGCCGCTGCGGAAGAACCAGGTTGAGAGGAAACGGTCGAACGGCTCGCGCAGGAACGTGATGAATTGATCGACGTCGGGATAATAATGCGTGCAGCCAAATCCGCGTGCTCTATTGAAATGGCCGTGCACGCAGACGTTGCCGGCGAGGTCGTGCCGGACGGGCAATTGTCCATTCGCGAAGTAATGCGTGAAGAGCCGCCCGTCGGGAAACCACTCGCCCAGAGATTGGCGCAGCGACGTCCCGCCCGTCTTCGGCATATGCAGTGAGATCAGCGGCGCGTGGGGATCGTAGGCCCGCATGGCTGCGATTCTATCGCAGGTTGCAACGACCTGCTAGGCCGCGAGAACGGCCGCGCGCCAAAAAAATGGCCGGGACAAGCCCGGCCATGTCGCAACGAGGACAGCGCGGCGCGCGGTCACTCTTCCTCGTCGTCCTTGTCGCCCTTGCCGCCGATCTGCTTCAGCTTGGCAAAGACCGCGCTGACGTCGAGATCGCCGCCCGCCTTCTGGTCGTCGCCTGCCGTCGCGGCAGCAACTTCCGCTTCCTTGCGCGTCGTCTCGGAGGCCGGCAGCAGCGTCGCGCCGGTGTCGGCGGGCACGGGCTTCTCCTTGTTGGCGCGCGAAACTTCCATGTCGAGCTCGATCTGCGAGGTGAGACCCAAGGTCACAGGGTCCATCGGCGACAGATTGGCCGAGTTCCAATGCGTGCGGTCGCGGATCGAGGCGATGGTGGACTTGGTCGTGCCGACCAGCCGCATGATCGCGGAATCCTTGAGTTCGGGGTGATTGCGCACGAGCCACAGGATGGCGTTCGGCCGGTCCTGGCGGCGCGAGACCGGCGTATAGCGCGGGCCCTTCTTGCCGCGGTCGTGACTCGGCATCACCACCTTCGGATCGGCGAGTTTCAGGCGCATCTCCGGATGGGCCTCGGCCTCGGCGATCTGCTCGCGCGTGAGCTGCCCGGTCTGGATCGGGTCCAGTCCCTTGATGCCCTGGGCAGCGTCGCCGTCGGCGATGGCCTTCACTTCCAGCGGGTGCAGCTTGCAGAATTCGGCGATCTGGTCGAACGACAGCGCGGTATTATCCAGCAGCCAGACGGCGGTAGCCTTCGGCATCAGCGGTGCGGCGGTCGCCATGGCAAAATCTCCTCTTCGCTTCGCCCGCCCCCGGGCGAAGCACGTAAGATCATCGGTGATGATCGGGAAAAGTGGCCGGAATATAGGGGCTAGGCCAAAGGCATGCAACCGTCCGGCTTGACAGGGCGGGGCGACGCGCCCCATGTCGGGGGCGATGAAAGGCGCGCGACGAGCGCCTTCGAGGACATCGATGGATATCAGCCCCGATAAGCCGGCCTTGCAGGTTTTGCTGTGCTCGCCGCGCGGCTTTTGCGCGGGAGTTGTACGGGCCATTGAATCGGTGGAGCGGGCGCTCGCCATTTACGGAGCGCCGGTTTACGTCCGCCATGAGATTGTCCACAACCGCTATGTGGTGGATGGCCTGCGCAAGAAAGGCGCCATTTTCGTCGAGGAACTGGATGAGGTTCCCGACGACGGCCAGCCGGTCATCTTCTCCGCTCATGGCGTGCCGCGGTCGGTGCCGGCCGAGGCGGGCCGCCGGAACCTCCTAACCCTCGACGCGACTTGCCCGCTGGTCACCAAGGTGCACCGCGAGGCCGAGATCCACTATCGCAAGGGCCGCGAGATCGTGCTGATCGGCCATGCCGGGCATCCGGAGGTTGTCGGCACCATCGGGCAACTGCCCCCTGGCATCGTCACGCTGGTGCAGGACATCGACGACGTCGACAACTTCGTCCCCAAGGACCGCACTAACCTGGCCTTCGTGACGCAAACGACCTTGTCGGTGCAGGACACCGCGGCCATCGTCGAACGCCTCAAGGCGCGCTTCCCGGAGATCGTCGGGCCGCACAAGGAAGATATCTGTTACGCCACCACCAACCGGCAGGAAGCGGTGCTGCGCGTTGCGCCGATCGTCGATGCCATGGTCGTGGTCGGCGCCCCGAACTCCTCCAATTCGCAGCGGCTCAAGGAAGTGGCGGAGCGCGCCGGTTGCCCGAAGGCCGTGCTGTTGCAGCGCGCCGCCGATATCGACTGGTCGTTCTTCGACGGCATCAAGACGCTCGGCGTCACCGCCGGCGCCTCCGCGCCGGAAGTTCTGGTCGAAGAGATCCTCGACGCGTTCGCGCAGCGTTACGTCATGAACGTCGAGACCATTTCCGCCGCCGAGGAGGGCGTGTTCTTCCCGCTACCCCGTCCCCTGCGGGAGACGCAGGCCGCGGAGTAGGCCCTTCATGGCCGTCTATACGGACGTCACGGCGGATGATCTCACCCGCTTCCTCGCCGGCTACGACATCGGCGAGCTGCTCTCGTACAAGGGCATCGCCGAAGGCGTCGAGAACTCGAACTTCCTGGTGCACACGAGCACCGGCAATTTCATTCTCACGCTGTACGAGAAGCGCGTCGCCGAAAAAGACCTGCCGTTCTTCATCGCGCTGATGGAGCATCTCGCCGCGCGCGGCATCAATTGCCCGCAGCCGGTGAAGAACAAGCAAGGCGGCATGCTCGGCCGCCTGGCCGGTAGGCCGGCGGCGATCGTCACCTTTCTCGATGGCTTGTGGATCCGCCGGCCGAATGCCGGTCACTGCGCCGCGGTGGGCGAGGCGCTGGCGCGCCTGCATGTCGCCGGCGCCGACTTCGCGATGAAGCGCCGCAACGGCTTGAGCGTCGATAGCTGGCGGCCGCTCTACGAGCATGCGCGCGAGAAGGGCGACAGCGTGCGGCCGGGCCTGTGCGAGGAGATCGTCAAGGAGCTCGATGCGCTCGAGAAACTCTGGCCGCGCGATCTGCCGCAAGGCGTGATCCACGCCGATCTCTTTCCCGACAACGTGTTCTTCCTCGCCAACGCGTTGTCGGGGCTGATCGATTTCTATTTCGCCTGCACCGACACGCTAGCTTATGACGTTGTGATCTGCCTGAACGCGTGGTGCTTCGAGGCGGATCATTCCTACAACATCACAAAGGGCCGCGCGCTGCTGCGCGGCTACAATGCCGTGCGCAAGCTCTCGGACGCGGAATATCTGGCGCTGCCGGTGCTGGCGCGTGGCGCCGCCATGCGCTTTCTGCTCACGCGTCTGGTCGATTGGCTGGCGGTGCCGGACGGCGCGCTGGTGAAGCCGAAGGATCCGCTGGAATACTTCCGCAAGCTGCGCTTCCACCAGTCGGTGAAGAGCGCAAGCGACTACGGATTCGATATCGCATGATCCCGAAAAAGCTTGTCCCCGACTTGATCGGGGATGGAGACCGGTTTTCGGACAAGATCATGCGCAAGGAACAGATATGAGCGAGCAACAGGTCACCGTCTATACGGATGGCGCCTGCTCCGGCAATCCGGGGCCCGGCGGCTGGGGCGCGATCCTGACCTTCGGCGACCATCAGAAGGAGCTCATGGGCGGCGAGGCGCACACCACCAACAACCGCATGGAGCTGATGGCGGCGATCTCGGCGCTCGAAGCGCTCAAGCGCGCCTGCGTCGTCGACATTCACACCGACAGCCAATATCTGCGCAACGGCATCATGAGCTGGATCCATGCGTGGAAGCGCAATGGCTGGCGCACCGCCGACAAGAGTCCGGTCAAGAACGTCGATCTGTGGAAGCGTCTCGACGCGGCGCTGGCGCAGCACACCGTGCGTTGGCACTGGGTGAAGGGCCACGCGGGCCACGCGATGAACGAGCGCGCCGATCAACTGGCGCGTGACGGCCTTGTCGCGGCGCGCGCCGGCGCCAAAGGCGCGATGAAGGCGAAGTGACTCGGCGTGCCTACGGCGCGAAGCCGCCTATAGACCAAATTGTGAACGCAACTACCGTTGGCACATTCCACCATTGGCCGATGACCAAACTGCCAACGCAGATCAGTAGGTACCAAAGGTTAAACCAAGTTCGATATAGAATTAGTCCGACCAGAAAAATGTGAACCACTAGAAAAAGTGGCAAGAAAACACGCGGGGCTGGGATGTCTATACTTGGGTCCCAGACAAGGAACTGGCTGGCACTCACGAGAAGCCCGAGTGCCAGCCACAATAGAAATTGCGATTTATCTGCGTTCCGACTCAATCAGATCTGGCCGAGCAGCGCCTGGCCGCCGGAGATGTCGCACTTGCCCGGCGCGTCTTCGATGTTGAGTTTTTTCACGACTCCGTCCTCGACCAGCATCGAATAGCGCTTCGAGCGGATGCCAAGGCCGTTGCCCGAACCGTCGAAAGCCAAGTCGACCGCCTTGGCGAATTCGGCGGCGCCGTCGGCGAGGAAATCGATCTTGCCGTCACCGCCCGTCGACTTTGCCCATTCCCGCATGACGAAGGGATCGTTGACCGCGGTCACGGCGACGGCGTCGACGCCCTTTGCCTTGAACGCGTCGATGTTGTTGAGGAAGCTCGGCATGTGCAGGTTGGTGCAGGTCGGCGTGAACGCGCCCGGTACGGCGAACAGCGCAACCTTGCGTCCCTTGAAAACCTCATCGGTGGTCTTCGGCTTCGGCCCTTCGGACGTCATGACCCGAAAGGTCGCGTTGGGCAGCTTGTCTCCGACGTTGATTGGCATGAGGCTCCTCGTTGGCGTGACCGTTTGCGTGTGGACGCGGTAATTACGCCCTTACGCGTGGTTAGTCGAGGTGGGTCTTGACCTCGAGCGGCCGGTCGCCGCCGACAAGCGTGAAGGTGAGATCGAACGGTCCCTTCGGATCGACGCCCGGCGGCAGGCCATCGAGCGCGAATGAGAAATGCTGATGTCCGGCGGGCGCGCCTGGCTCCGGCTTCGGGATCGGCAATGCCCACTCCGGTGACGGACCTTCAGCGAACACCTGGACAGGCTTGCCGGCAGGCGCCGTCACATCGACCATCACCAGCGGCTTCGCCCCGGTGCCGACGCGGCGCGCCGTCAGCCCGACATTGGCAGCCGGCACCTGTTCAGGCACCTGCGCCTGCGCGCTCTTGAGCGCGGCATCCTCGCTGCTCGTCCCGTCGCCGAGTGGAAGCTCGACCTGGCCTTCCGCCGGCACGCAGAGTTTTTCGCAGACGGCATATTCGGCCTTGAGGCGAAGCTGCACGGGCTTGCCGGGTGTCGCGGCGGTCACCGCGATTGGAAAGATGACATTGCCTTCGTAGCCGAGCGATTGTCCGCCCTCGTCGCTGTGCAGGCTCGGTGCCGGGTAGAGCACTTTCGCTGATTTGAGATTCTCCGAGCCGGAGAAATCGAAGCGAGGGGGTACGCCTGAATCGCCGGGATAACGCCAATAAGTATGCCAGCCAGGCCGCATCTTGATTTCAATGCCGGCGTTAAGCGGACCTGCGCCGCTTGTGTTGCTGCCCGCGATCAGACGCAGGGCGGAGCGCGTGTCGTCGCTCCATGGCGAGGCATCAGCGGCCCGCGCCTGATTCGCAAGCGAGAGCGCGAGGGCGCCGGTCGCAAATGTTGCGCACAGGGTTCTTGTAATCATGTGCATGACACTCGCTGTATTCGGTACTCACGTGCCATGCCACTGAATTCCCTGTGACTGACGGGTGATCTCAATTTAAGCCATGCAGGCATTTCGCCACAATTTTTGGGTCGAATCCGTCCTTGGTCGAGTGAACTTTCGGCTGCACGCGTCGTTTGCAATGGGACGCTGATCGGGTAACCTTTCGTCATGAAAAACGCACCTACTCTCGACGATGTCGGCCCTGCCCGGGGCTATCTGGACGGCCAGATGCTGATCGCCATGCCCGCCATGACCGACGAGCGGTTCGCGCGAACGGTGATTTATGTTTGCGCACACTCGACTGAAGGCGCCATGGGTATCATTGTCAACCAGCCGGCGCAGAACATCAAATTCCCCGATCTGCTTGTGCAACTCGAGGTCATCCCGGCGAGCGAGCGCATCCAGCTCCCGACCCAGGCCGAGGACGTGAAAGTGCTCAAGGGCGGACCGGTCGAGACCGGGCGCGGATTCGTGCTCCATTCGGCCGATTTTTTCATCGAGAACTCGACATTGCCGATCGACGAGGGGATCTGCCTCACCGCGACGCTCGACATTCTCAAAGCCATCGCGCGCGGCAATGGTCCGGAGAACGCCATCCTCGCGCTCGGTTATGCCGGCTGGGCGCCGGGCCAGCTCGAGGAAGAGATTCAGCAGAACGGTTGGCTGCACTGCGACGCCGATGCCGAATTGATTTTCGGCAGCGACGTCGGCGGCAAATACGAAAAGGCGTTACGCAAAATCGGAATCGATCTCGGCATGCTGTCGAGCGAAGCAGGCCACGCTTAGACAACTGAGCCGCTATTTCGTCGTCGGTGATGCCGGGCACATCTGCGCCGGCGGATTATGCGAATAGCCATTCCTCTGCATGTAGGCGGCAAAAAGTTGGTTGGCGACATTGTCGCCTTGCGGCGTTGCCGCAGACCAAATGAACTTGCAATTATCAGCCGTACAGTTTCCGCCGAGTGTCTGCATCGGGCCTGTCTGCAAAGGACAGGTGCA
>Ga0310811_10002387_pt1 | contig 23491 bp, 20 predicted proteins | sample YCmetagenome_FD_207642 | JGI IMG/M metagenome (GOLD analysis project Ga0310811, IMG submission 207642) | Soil microbial communities from experimental microcosm in Duke University, North Carolina, United States - YC | ecosystem: Engineered > Artificial ecosystem > Soil microcosm > Unclassified ... | reverse complement strand
GCGCCAACAACGCCTTCCCACAGTGGATTCAGGTGGACCTGGGGTCCGCGGTCAGCGTGAACCAGGTCGTGTTGAAGGTTCCGTCGCCGAGTGCGTGGGCGACCAGGACGCAGACGCTGTCGGTTGTTACGGGGACCTCTTCTCCTCCGTCGACCACGACCGTGGGGTCGGCGGGGTACACGTTCAACCCGGCGACCGGTAACACGGTGACGATCAACTTCACCGCGACGACGGCGCGGTACGTGCGGCTGAACATCACGGGGAACACGGGCTGGCCGGCCGGTCAGATCTCGGAGTTCGAGGTGTACGGCCCGGTCTCGGGTGGTGACACCCAAACTCCCAGTGCGCCGTCGAACCTGGCCTACACCGAGCCGGCATCGGGTCAGATCAGGCTGACCTGGGGCGCCTCCACCGACGATGTGGGGGTGACGGGGTATGACGTCTACGCCAACAACGCGCTGCGGGGCAGCGTGGCGGGCAACGTCCTGACCTACACCGACACCCAGCCGACCACGGCCACGGTGTCCTACTACGTCAAGGCCAAGGACGCCTCGGGTAAGCAGTCGGCCGACAGCAACACCGTCACGCGTACCGGCACCGGTGGTGGCGGAGGTTCCAACCTCGCCGTCGGCAAGCCGATCACGGCGTCCGGTTCGGTCTTCACCTTCGTGCCCACCAACGCCAACGACAACAGCACCGCGACCTACTGGGAAGGCGCGGGCGGCAGCTACCCGAACACGCTCACTGTCCAACTCGGGTCGAACGCAGACGTCAACCAGGTCGTCGTCAAGCTCAACCCCGACAGCTCCTGGGGCCCCCGCACCCAGACCATCCAGGTCCTCGGGCGTGAGCAGAGCGCCACGACCTTCTCCAGCCTGTCCGGGGCGACGGCGTACAACTTCAGCCCGTCCTCCGGCAACACCGTGACCATCCCGGTCAGCGGCCGGGTCGCGGACGTCCAGCTCCGGATCACCTCCAACACCGGCGCCCCCGCCGGCCAGGCCGCCGAGTTCCAGGTCATCGGCGTCCCGGCACCCAACCCCGACCTCGCGGTCACCAACCTCACGTGGACCCCGGCCTCCCCGAACGAGACCAACGCGATCGCGTTGTCGGCCACGGTCAGGAACTCGGGCACCGCGGTCTCCGCCGCGGACGACGTCAACCTCTACCTCGGCGGCACCCTGGTCGGCACCGCGAACATCCCCAGCCTGCCCGTCAACGGCACCGCCACGGTGACCCAGAACATCGGCACCCGCGGCGAGGGGACCTACACCGTCAGCGCCCGGGTGGACGCGGACAACACGGTCTTCGAGCAGAACGAGAACAACAACACCTTCACCGCGGCGTCGTCGCTGATCGTCGCCCAGGCGCCCGGCCCTGACCTGCAGGTCCTCAGCGTCAGCTCCAATCCGCCGAACCCGGCCGTCGGAGCGGCCGTGACGTTCAACGTGGCGGTGAAGAACCGCGGAACCGCCGCTTCCGGCGCGACCACGGTCACCCGTGTGGCGGTGGGCGGCACCACGCTCAACACCAACACGCCGTCGATCGAGGCGGGTGCGACGGCCAACGTGGCCATCAGCGGCAGTTGGACGGCCACCAGCGGCGGCGCCACCATCACCGCCACCGCCGACGCGACCAACGTCGTCGCCGAGACCAACGAGACCAACAACACGTTCTCGCAGGCGATCGTGGTCGGACGCGGGGCGGCGGTTCCGTGGGTCGAGTACGAGGCCGAATCCGCCACCTATCAGGGCACCCTGCTGGAGGCCGACCCGCTGCGCACCTTCGGGCACACCAACTTCGCCACCGAATCCTCCGGGCGGAAGTCGGTGCGGCTGAACAGCACGGGACAGTTCGTCGAGTTCACCTCCACCAGCCCCTCCAACTCGATCGTGGTGCGCAACTCCATCCCCGACGCGCCGAACGGCGGCGGCATCGACGCCAGCATCAGCCTCTACATCAACGGCACTTTCGCCCGGAAGCTGACCCTCTCCTCACGACACAGCTGGCTGTACGGGAACACCGACGGCCCCGAAGCGCTGACGAACACCCCGCAGGGCGACGCGAGGCGGCTGTTCGACGAGTCGAATGCGCTGCTCACGCAGAGCTACCCGGCCGGCACCAAGTTCCGGTTGCAGCGCGATGCGACCGACACGGCCTCCTTCTACATCATCGACCTGATCGACCTGGAGCAGGTGGCGCCACCGGCGAGCCAGCCGGCCGGTTGCACCTCGATCACGGCCTACGGCGCGGTGCCCAATGACGGGCTCGACGACACGGCCGCCATCCAGCGGGCGGTGACCGACGACCAGAACGGGGTCATCAGCTGCGTGTGGATCCCGGCGGGGCAGTGGCGGCAGGAGCAGAAGATCCTCACCGACGACCCGCTGAACCGGGGTCAGTACAACCAGGTGGGCATCAGCAACGTCACGATCCGCGGCGCGGGCATGTGGCACTCCCAGCTGTACACCCTGACCGAGCCGCAGGACGTGGTGGGCGGCATCAACCACCCGCACGAGGGCAACTTCGGCTTCGACATCGACGACAACGTCCAGATCTCCGACATCGCCATCTTCGGCTCAGGCCGTATCCGTGGCGGTGACGGCAACGACGAGGGCGGCGTCGGCCTGAACGGGCGGTTCGGCAAGAACACCAAGATCTCCAACGTCTGGATCGAGCATGCCAACGTGGGCGTCTGGGTCGGTCGTGACTACGACAACATCCCCGCCCTCTGGGGACCCGCCGACGGGCTCGAGTTCAGCGGCATGCGCGTCCGCGACACCTACGCCGACGGGATCAACTTCACCAACGGCACACGCAACTCGAAGGTGTTCAACTCCTCGTTCCGCACCACCGGCGACGACGCTCTCGCGGTCTGGGCCAACCAGGCCGTGAAGGACCAGGTCGTCGACAACACGCACGACAACCACTTCATCAACAACACCGTCCAGTTGCCCTGGCGCGCGAACGGCATCGCGATCTACGGCGGCTACGACAACTCGATCGAGAACAACCTGATCTACGACACCATGAACTACCCGGGCATCATGCTGGCGACCGACCACAGCCCCCTGCCCTTCTCGGGGACCACGTTGATCGCCAACAACGGGATCTACCGCAGCGGCGGCGTCTTCTGGAACGAGGACCAGGAGTTCGGCGCCATCACGCTGTTCCCGTCGAGCAGGGACATCACCGGCGTCACCATCCGCGACACCGACATCTCCGACTCGACCTATGACGGCATCCAGTTCAAGACGGGCGGCGGCAACATGCCGAACGTCGCGATCACCAATGTGAAGATCGACAAATCCAACAACGGCGCCGGCATCCTGGCCATGAGCGGAGCCCGCGGCAACGCGACGCTGACGAACGTGACCATCACCAACTCGGCCGACGGCGACATCGTGAAACAACCGGGATCGCAGTTCACGATCACGGGCCCCTGATCGAGGCCCGGACGCGGTCCGGCGTGTGAACGGCCGGCCAGGTGGCGTGCTCCGGGGAACCGGAGCACGCTCGTGGCCGGCCGTGTCGCTTCTGTGGGCAGGGGTCAGATCGCCGATGCCGTCCGGGAGTCAGGCCAGGGCGGCGGCGACCCGACGGCGGAGCAGGGTTTCCTGGCCGGGCTCGGTGCACAGGGTCACGGTCAGCCCGGCGTCGGCTGCGCCGGCCAGGACGGCCAGCAAGGTGGCGAACTGCTCGGGGGGCTCGTCGCTCAGGAGTTCCTCGGCGTGCTCCACGATCAGGGCGACGATCCCGGTACGGATCACATCGCGCAGCGAGTCGGTGAGCGCGTCCCAGTTGCGGCCGAAGTAGCCGGGAAGGCGCAGAGCCCGCGCCGCCTCCTCGAAGAAGGCGGCGCGGGTCCGGCATGCGCTCCCGTCGACGACCGCCGGCGCCGGGCCGGTGGACACCGTCAGCCATGGCGGCAGCGGACGTGCGGCGGATGTCATGGAGTTCCTAGAGCCGGTAGAAGTCGGTGTAGTGGTTCGGGGAGAACCAGGTCACGCCGGTGCTGCGGTTGACGACGATCCGGTACGCGTCACGTGCCGCGCCTCGTGCCCGGGAGTACACGTCGTACTCGTAGTAGGTGCCCCCGCTGGGGAGCTGGCCCTCACGGTTCTGGAAGCGTCCGCCAGTGTAGTTGTACTTGCCGCCCGACCAGGTGTACCAGCCAGCGGTGGTGGGGTAGCCCTTGGACTCCCAGATCGCGTCGGCCGAGCGCGCGTCGGCGCACCGCGAGATGGTGCAGGAGTTGTAGACCGACGCGTTGGCGGGGGTGATGCCGACGAGGCCGATCAGGGACGTGAGGGCGGCGAGCATGACGATGAGCCGTGCCGGCCACGAGGCGCGGGGGCGTTGCAGGGTGTGCACGAAGCCTCCTATTGGGGGACTGCCGGAGAGGGACGAACACTTGTCAGGATCACCGTCAACTCGGGTCAGATATAGGGGAAGATCGCCAAAGCTACGGTGAACTCTTCGCGGCACCGGGCCCTTGCGCGGGCCCGTCTTCGAGTCGTCGGCCACACGGGCGGACCGGCGACCATGCCGGCCCCGTTCCTGTCCCGGAATCGGAGGCGATCTCGCCAGGCGGGGGGCTTCTTCCCGGGCGTCATCGCTGGCATTCTGGTGATCCACGGTCTGCGCGCTGGCCGGGGGGAGAGGCGCAGGACCGGCTGAAGTTCGCCGCCTGCGAGATGAGGAAAACCCATGAGCGCCCCCAGCAACGCCACCCTCTCCGTCGCCGCGATCCTCAAAGAGACCGCCGACCGCGCGCCCGACAAGACCGCGATCGTCGTCGGCTCCTCCACGCTGACCTACGCGGAGTTGTGGGATCAGACGCGCCGTTACGCGGGCGCTCTCAGGGCGCAGGGCGTGAAGTCCGGTGACGCGGTCGCGATCCTCATCCCGAACGTCGCCGACTTCCCGCGGGTGTATTACGCGATCTTGAGCCTCGGCGGCATCGTCGTCCCCGTCCACGCGTTGCTGAAGGCCGGCGAGATCGAGTACGTGCTCAGGGATTCGGGGGCCACCGTCCTCGTCTGCGCGGCGCCGCTGCTCGGCGAGGGGGCGAAGGGCGCGGAGCAGGCCGGCATCCCCGTGATCTCGGTGCTCTCCCCCGAGCCCGTCGAGGGCATCCCGCAACTCGAGAAGCTCGCCGCGGAGGCCGAGCCGATCATCACCTACGAGCCGTGCCTGCCTGACGCGACCGCGACCATCCTCTACACGAGCGGAACGACGGGCAAGCCCAAGGGGGCGATGGGCTCCCACTTCGCCCTGGTCGAGCAGACCAACACCCTGCTGCTCAGCACCTTCGACATGGGACCGGACGACGTGGTGTTCGGCGCTCTTCCGCTGTTCCACACCTTCGGCCAGACCTGCACGCTCAACGCCGGCTTCCGGGCGCAGGCGAAGGTCGTCCTGCTGCCCCGGTTCGACGGCGAGACCGCGCTGCGCAGCCTCATCGACAACGAGTGCACGATCATGATGGGCGTCCCGACGATGTACGTCGCGCTGCTCGAGGCCGCCAAGACCATCCCCGAGCGACCGAGACTGCGGTACGCCATCTCGGGCGGCGCGTCCATCCCGCTCGCCGTCATCGAGCGATTCCGCAAGGAGTTCGGCGTCGAGATCTACGAAGGGTACGGACTCACCGAGACCTCGCCGGTCGCGTGCTTCAACCACATCGGCCGCACGCCCCGAGCCGGCAGCATCGGCACCCCGATCTGGGGAGTGGACCTGGAGATCGCCAAGGCGGACGTCGATGACCACATCGAACTGCTCGGCGTCGACGAACTGGGCGAGATCGTGATTCGCGGCCACAACATCATGAAGGGCTACCTGCACCTGCCCGAGGAGACGGCGAAGGCCATCGTCGACGGCTGGTTCCGCAGCGGCGACCTCGGGAGGAAGGACGCCGACGGATATCTCTGGATCGTCGACCGTAAGAAGGACATGATCCTCCGCAACGGCTACAACGTGTACCCGCGCGAGGTGGAGGAGTTGCTGACCGCCCATCCGGCCGTCTCGACCGCCGCCGTGTTCGGCATCGCGGACGAGGTCCACGGAGAAGAGATCATGGCCTGCGTCGTGCTCGCACCGGGCGCCGACGTCGATTCCGCGACACTCGCCGCGTACGCGAAGGAGCAGCTCGCCGCCTACAAGTACCCGCGTCGCCTCGAGATCGTGGAGACCCTTCCGCTCGGGCCGAGCGGCAAGGTGCTCAAGCGCGAACTCGTCGCCAGGTACTCGTCGTAGGCGACGAGGTCCACAGCCGAGCGACGGCCTGGGCGACAGCGAGGACGACCGACGCTGACCGGGAACGCGTTCTCGGCCCCGGTGGCGGAGACCGGGTGCACGCCATCGAGTACGGCTGGCTCAAGGCGTTCCAGACGGTGGAGTTGTTCGCCTATCGGCTTCCCGCGGCCGTTTTCGAGCCGTTCGGCAGCCCCGTGCCGCACGCTCACGTCGCCACCCGGCCGGTCCGACCACTCGGCCCGGCCGAGCCGGTCGGCGACCTGCTTCGACTGCACGAGGAGGCGGGCATCCAACTACGCGTGCTCAACAATCTCTGGCCGTTCTGGGACGCCGTCACCACCACCTCTCTCGGCTTCAGCGCGATCCGGATGCGCAACGGGCGGCCACGTCCCTGACCCGATCGCCCAGCCGCGTTCCCGAGACGCGAACCGGCCACGGTCAGCTGAAGAGCTTCACGACGACCCAGATGATGAGCACCCAGGAGGCGATCCCCGCGAGGGTGACGGCGAGGAGACCGCGGAGGCGGTATCGCTTGCCGGGTGGGTCGGACTCGTTGCTCACTCATGCTCCACGGCAGGGCAGTGGGTCGATCCTTGTGACTGCCTGATACCCCTCCGTGATCCTCGGTGACGCGCGACGGCACAAATGCATGAAGGTGTATCGGTCAGGTCTGGATCGCCGCAGCACCCGATCGGACGTGCGAAAACGTTCTTGTCGGAGCCGGAGCCGGAGCCGGAGCCGGGTGCCGGATCGCGGCGTGACGCGCGAGCGCCCCCCGGCGTACGGGCACATGCCGTACGCCGGGGGGCGCGGGGAGCCTGCCGGCGTCGGAGCGGACGCCTGAGGAATCGTTTACCGAGGAGTGCTCACAGGAACGCGCGACGGTCGGCGTGCAGGCGCTGCGAGAGCCGTACGGTGATGAACTCGTCGTTGTCCGCCTGGCCCGGCGTGCGGCCGGAGGAGAACGGGAAGTTGTTGTCGTTCAGGACGGCCACGGTCTGGTCGTCGAGCAGGGTCACGTCCTCGATGGTCTGGAACGGGAACCGGAACGTCTTGCCGAAGCCGCCGAGGCCCTTCGGGTTGGCGAGGTCGAGCAGGTCCGCGACCAGGGTCTTGTCCATGACGCCGTCGTGGTCACGGTCACGGGTGTCGGCCACGTACAGGCGCTTGAGCTTGGCGGCGTCGCCCTGCTCGTTGTCACGCTCGATGATCAGGAACCGGTGGTCGTCGATGGAGATGGCGTCGCCGATGGAGTTGCCGGGAGCCTCGAGGCGGTAGATGAAGCGCTTGCCGGTGTAGCGGCCCTTGCGCAGGTCGAACTGGTTCATCCGCAGGTCGCCGGGGGTGTCGCCGGCCACCGTGCCCTCGAGGAGCGGGTAGAGGTAGTGGCCGTCGATCCCGCGGGCCATGCCCTCGTAGCCCTTGCTGCTGTTGAGGTTCGGCTGCCCGCCGTTCAGGTACGGGTTCTCCGGGGCCTTCACACCCTCGAGGGGGATCGGGGCCTGGAGGAGCTTGCCGGTCCGCGAGAAGTGCAGGAGGAACGGCCCGAACTCGTCACCGATCCAGTACGTGCCGTCGAAGGCGCGCACGATCGACTCGACGTCGAAGTCGGAGCCGGTCAGCACCCGGTCGGACCGGGTGAGCGCGAAGGGCACCTTGTGGTCGGGGTCGCTCAGGTTGAAGCCGCCGAGCACCTTGACCTTGCCGGTCCTGGTGTCGGGCTTGATGTGGTGGACGCGGAGGAGGAAGTCGGCGCTGTTGGCCTTGTTGCCGTAGCCGTTGTCCGACAGCACGTTGTACGTGCCGTCGTGGTTGTCGATGACCCCGCTGAAGCCCTGGACGGGCTGCCCGGGGAAGGGCACGGGGACGCCGTTGACCGGCCCCGGTCCGGCGAGCGCGCCGGAGGGCAGGCTGCCGGGGACGTAGGTCTGCGCCGGGAGCGATGCGAAACCGGTCAGCGTGGCCCGGCCGTGCGCCGTGTGAGAGGAGTCCGCCACGGCGGGGGTGGCGAGCCCGGCAGCCAGCGCGAGGGCGCCAAACATGATCGAGATTCGTTTCATGTGGCGCACGTTAGAAAGGCCGGATGACGGGCGCTCCAACATGAGGCGACGGGAGGCCGAACCGTGGCCCGGCCGTCGCGGTTAGGGTACGGAAGTATGCGGATCTTCAATGACCTCGCCGAACTGAAGGCGGCAAAGGGCGAACATCTGGGATACACGGGCTGGCGGGAGATCACGCAGGAGCGGGTGAACGGCTTCGCCGACGCCACCGATGATCACCAGTGGATCCACGTGGACGTCGACCGCGCCAAGGAGGGTCTCTTCGGCTCGACGATCGCCCACGGGTACCTGTCGCTCGCGCTGATCCCCTCGTTCACCAGCGAACTGTTCCGCGTCGACGGACTGAAGATGGGGATCAACTACGGGCTGAACAAGGTCAGGTTCGCCCGGCCCGTGCCGGTCGGCTCGCGGATCCGGGCGGGCGCGGAGATCATCGACGTGAAGGGCACCCCCTCCGGGACGCTGGCGAGCTTGCGGGTCGTCATCGAGGTCGAGGGCCTCGACAAACCCGCATGTATCGCCGAGACCCTCTCCCTGCTCGTCGCGGAGTCCTGACCGCTTCGCCTCCTGCTCGATCGGGGGCTTCGGAGCCGGAAGGATCTTGAGTTGGGCCGGCCCGGGGGTTGCCGGACGGCAAAGTTATTGGCTCTGGCAGGGGTACGGGGTCTGGTAGAGTTCTTGTCGTCGCACTGCCTTGCAGGTCAGGGCATCGAGACACGCGGCCGTAGCTCAATGGATAGAGCATCTGACTACGGATCAGAAGGTTGGGGTTTCGAGTACCTCCGGCCGCACCCCAGGTCAAGGGCCACTTCCGATCATCGGAAGTGGCCTTTTTGATCTCCGTACAGCAGCGAAATACAGCAACGTCGCCTAACGAGATCATCTTTGGAATTACAGGCTTCAAGGGTCTGGCCCCCCGCTCCGACTGTCAGCCAGTAGCTAGCCGCGAGGGAGTATGGCTTGGCTCATGAGCTTTCATGCCTTGATCGCTCGCAAACCGGATGCCTTCCGTGCCATCTGCCAAACTTCGAGTGCTGTCACGTGGTCCTCGCAGAACGTCTCGGTCCATCCTGATTGCGGCATCTGCGTAGCCGTCAGGAATGGGCGTAGTCCGCGTGCCTCTAGCCACCTCAGTACCAACTGCTTGGTCCGATAGGCGTCTCTGCCGGTCGGCAGGGCCATGGTCTCGTGCAGCTTCCAGCCGTAGCGTTCATGGTCTTGTACCCGACTGGGGCGTACGTGAGTGAATCGCCCCGACTTTGATGGACGCCTCTATCGAAGCCGGAGCGACTCAGAGTGGTGAGCGCGGCCCTCGGTTGGCGCTGTTGTGGCCGGCAATCAACTGTTCGTGGCGGCGGATTCGCCTCCGAGTTGCCACATTTCGTAGTTGCCGCATTCCGCTGTGATTTCGGCGGTCGCCCGAGCCGCGGCGACGAAGTCGTCGACCAGAGGCGAGGTGCGTGCCGCCGGCACGGCGAGGCACACCTGTTCGGCGGACAGGTCCGGGATGGGCACGTAGCTGACGTCCGGATGGGAGTAGAACACGGTCGCTGAACGGGCCAGAAACGAGATACCGCGGCCGGCTGCGACGTGCTCGAGCGTCTCGTCCACCCCGCGCACCTGGTATCCGGAGTTCGGGTGCGGGCGCCTCGTGGGCTGCGTGCTCGGGTCGGCGTTCCAGACCAGCGGTTCGCCGGCCAGGTCGGCCTCGGTGATCTGTTCCTTGCCGGCCAACCGGTGGCCGGCGGGCAGCACCGCCACCCGCGGCTCGGTGTACAGCGGGGTGACGCGCAGGCCTGCCTCGTCGATCGGCAGCCGTACGTAGCCCACGTCGATGCGGCCGTCGAGCAGCATCGCGGCCTGTTCATCCCCCTCGATGCGCTGTACGTCGACGATCACATCCGGATGCCGGGTCTCGAACGCCCGTACCGCTGGTGTGACGGCGACACCGGCCCGGAAACCAACCGTCAGCCGCCGGGTGCCGCGCGCAGCAACGCTCACCCGGCGGCGGACCCCCTGCGCGGCGGCCAGTAGCGGGCCGGCGTCGTCCAGCAACTGCTGGCCCGCGTCGGTCAGCGTCACGCCGTGGCTGTCCCTGACGAACAGAGGGGCGCCGAGGTCATGCTCGAGCGCGCGGATCTGGCGGCTGAGGGCCGGCTGCGCGATGTGCAGGTCGTCGGCGGCGCGGCCGAAGTGCAACCTCTCAGCGACCGCGACGAAGTAGCGCAGCTTGCGTAAATCCAGATCCATCAGGCCTCCCCGTCTGGTGATGCCTTCAGGTTATCGCCACCGCCACAAGAGGTCTTGGACACCGAGATCGGCCGGTGGCACGTTCGGGTCGAGCGCCGAACAGCGCGCTTCCCGAGGCGACGATGACTTGTTCGTTGACGACCTTCGCAGCTTCAGAAAGGCATGACTCATGAGCGGCATCAGCATTGTCGGCGTGGGGGGCATGGCCCGCGCCCTGGGCGCCCGCGTGGTCGCGGGCGGCAACGACGTCGAAATCATCGGCCGCGACATCTCCAAGGCCAAGGAGATGGCCGCGGCGCTCGGCGGCCGCGCTACGGCCGGAACGTTCGGCACCGCCCCAGCCGGCGACATCGTCATCCTCGCGGTCCCGAACGCCAGTGCCGTGGCCGTGGTCACCCAGTACGGTGACGCGCTGGCCGGCAAGGTCATCATCGACCTCACGAACCCGGTCAACGCCGACGCCACCGGGCTGGTCACCGCTGACGGCGCGTCCGCCGCACAGGCGATCGCCGACGCCGCCCCGGCGAGCGCACACGTCGTGAAGGCGTTCAACACCGTCTTCGGGCACATGCTGGTTCCGGGCCGCTCGCTGGACGTGTTGTTCGCCGGCGACGACGCTCAAGCCAAGGCAACCGTCTCGGCGTTCATCGAAAGCCTGGGGTTGCGCCCGCTGGATGCCGGAGGCCTGGAGATGGCGCACTGGCTGGAAGGGCTGGGCCTGCTGATGATCAGCCTCGCCCGAAACGGTGTCGGGACCTTCGACTTCACCCTCGGCATCAGCACTCTCCGCTGAACCGATCACACCCACACTTCTTCACCCACGGAGAGCCATATCATGCGCGTTCTTGTTACTGGTGGAACCGGCCACTCCGGTTCCCACATCGTCCCCGAGCTCGTCGTCGCCGGTCACGAGGTCACCGGCCTGGCCCGGTCGGACGGGGCGGCAGCGGTGCTGTCCGCGCTCGGCGCCAAGGTGCGTCGAGGCGACCTCGAGGATCTCACCGGGCTCCGGGAGACGGCCGCGGAGTTCGACGGCGTCATCCATGTCGCGCATCGACAGGACCTGCTCTTCTCCGGTGGAATCGATGCCGTGGCCGCCGCGGAGGTCCCCATCATGCTCGCCTACGGCGAGGCGCTGGAGGGAACCGGAAAACCGCTGGTCGTGGCCGGCAGCATCGGCTCGCCCGGGCAGCAGGACCTGGGCCGGCCGGCCACCGAGGAGGACCCGGCCCTGCCCGTCCGCGACGAGCACAAAGGCAGTCTGCATGCTCGTAATGTCGTGGAGTCGGCCGTGATCGGGCTCGCTGAACGAGGAGTGCGGTCGTCGGTCGTGCGGATCGCGAACATCGCGCACAGCACCACAGACAGTCGCGGTTTCCTCGTACAGCTGATCGCTCTAGCGAAGGAGAGAGGTTTCGCCGGCTACCCCGGGGACGGCGCGAACCTGTGGAACGCCGTGCACATCCGTGATGCCGCCTCCTTGTTCCGGTTGGCACTGGAGAAGGGGCCGGCGGGCCGGTATTGGCACGCGGTAGCGGATGAGGGCGTCGCGTTCCGGGAAATCTCCGAGGCGATCGGCAGCCGCCTGGGCCTGCCTGCCCTGAGTATTCCCATGGACGAACTGGTGTTGCCGGGATACTTCGGGTTCCTCGCCAACATCGTCACGCGCAGCTACCCGGCGTCCAACGCCATCACCCGTCAGGTCCTCGGGTGGGAACCGGTTCAGCCGCGACTGCTTGACGACCTGGACAACGGCCATTACTTCCCCGCCGGCTGACGGCAGGGTCTCGGATCGAAAGAGGCTGAGATCGTGACCACTGTGGGATTCCTGGGAAGCGGTGCCATCGGCGGCGCCCTCGCGCGGCTCGCCCTCGAAGCTGGGCACAAGGTCGTGCTCAGCAATTCGCGCGGCCCGGAGACGCTTGCTGACGCACTGGGGCCGCTGGCGTCCGCGGCAACCAGCGCGGAGGCTGCGGCGGCCGGTGAGATCGTGGTGGTCACGGTACCGGTCAAGGCCTTCGCTCACCTTCCGGCCGCGCCGCTGGCCGGGAAAGCGGTGATCGACACTTGCAACTACGGCGCCGAGCGTGACGGGCATATCCCGGAGCTCGACGGCACGTCCCTCACCTCGAGTGAGCTGCTGCTGCGGTACATCCCCGGCACCATGATCGTGAAAGCGTTCAACAACATCTATTACAAGCACCTGCTGTCGCTTGCCCGTCCGGCAGGGGAGGCCGGCCGTTCGTATCTGCCGATCGCCGGAGACTCCGCGCCGGCAAAGGCGGTGGTGACCGGCTTCATCGAGTCCGTCGGGTACGGCGTGGTGGACTCGGGACCGCTGGCCGACAGTTGGCGGCAGGCGACGGGCACGCCGGTGTGGGGGACTCCGTACGGTCCGGTGTCCGATGAGCAGGGCCGGTCGGCAGGGGAGGAGGCCATCCGAGCGGCATTGGCCTCGGCGAGGCGGTAATCGCAGGCGGCGTGAACCGGTTGACCTAGCCGACTAGGAGAACCAGACCCCGGCGAAACGCTTCGGGGGGCTTCGTTTTCACGTACAGCCGTGATCTCTAGCGTTGATGGAAGGTCGCGATGGCCGCTTCGAGGCGAAGGTACGGGTCGCGTCTGCCCCATAGGGCATGTGCCGATTCATTCCGGCAAGACTGGGACGCTCAGGTTCGGCAACGCCGGTCGGTCGACGCTCACCGGAACAAATCTGAACCGGATGCCGTCGAGTACCCATCTTCCGGAGGGCCGGCTCGTCGCCGACATCGGCGGACCGGACGGCGACGTTCTGATCCAGTTGCTCACCGCCGCGCCGGAACGCCGCGGCATCGCGCGTCTCCGGAATCGGTCATCGAAGCGATGCCGCGGTAGATGACGAGGAGTCGGCGGCAGCCGTCGTGGTCGCGATCAGGTGACGAAGCGTGAGCGGGTCGTCATCAACCACCGATCGGAACGGGGGCGGACCCCGGAGCTCTGCGGTCATCGCTGGACTGCTCGGAAGGCGCAGCCGGGATGGCGTTGTCGATGAGCACGGCGGCGATGGCGGCGGCGGTGGGGAAGGAATCGTGGTTGAGGACTCGGGTGCGGGCGGCGGCGCCGTCGATGAGCAGCGCTAGTTGTTCGCCGAGTTGTTCGGGATTGCGGGCGCCGGCTTCGCGGGCGGTTTCGGTGAGTCGCGCGGCGATGGCGGTCTTGTAGTCGCGTGCGTACTGGGAGGCGGGGTGCTCGGGGTCGTGGAGTTCCACGGCCGCCGCGATGTAGGGGCAGAGGGGCGTGGACGCGGGCATGGCGAAGGCGGCGAGAAGTCGTTCTCGCGGCGAGAGGTCGGCGCGGTCGAACACTCCTGGCATGACGTCGGGATCGAACCGGCGCAGGTATTCGGCGACCAGTTCGTCCTTGCTGGCGAAATGCTGGTAGGCCGTCCGCTTGGACACCTGGGCCGCGGCGCAGACCTCGTTCATGCCGGTGCGGTTGATGCCTTGATCGCGGAAGAGCTGCTGTGACGCGCTGACGATGCGCTCGCGTGCGCCACGGCCGCGGCGCTGGCCCCGAGGGCCCTTCTCGAACTCCGTCATGTCCCTAGCATAGGCCGTTCGGTACCGACCGGTGTACATAGCTTGCGGCGGCGCCGACCGTCAGGTACGTTACGTAAACAGATCGGTGTACTTAATAGACCCGCTAACTCAACGGAGTGATCATGGGAAAGCTCGATGGCAAGGTAGCGGTGATCACTGGTGGATCCGCCGGGATGGCGCTGGCCGGTGCCAAACTGTTCGTCGAGGAAGGCGCTTACGTCTTCATTCAGGCCCGGCGGCAGGAAGCACTCGACGACGCTGTCAAGCTGATCGGTCGCAACGTCACCGCCGTCCAAGGTGACGCGTCCGAGCTCGACGATCTGGACCGCCTGTTCGACACCGTCAAACGGGAAAAGGGCTCGATCGACGTGCTGTGGGCGAGTGCCGGGATGGGCGAGGCTGCCGTTCTCGGCGAGATCACCGAGGAGCAGTTCGATCGCGCGTTCTCGCTCAACGCGCGCGGCACACTGTTCACCGTGCAGAAGGCGCTGCCGCTGATCAACGACCACGGCTCGATCTTCATGACCGGATCGAACGCCTCACTCGGTGCCTTCCCCGGCTGGAGCCTCTACGCGGGAAGCAAAGCCGTCCAGCAGGCCTGGGCCCGCGTCTGGCTCAACGAGCTGCGCAACCGCAAGATCCGCGTCAACGTCCTGACCCCTGGCCAGGTCGCCACCGCCAAACAGGAAGAACTGTTCGACGAGGAAACCAAGGCCGCATTCGAGTCGCTCATCCCGCGCGGAAAGATGGGCAGCCCCGAGGAAATCGCCACCATCGCCCTGTTCCTCGCCTCCGACGACTCCCGATACGTCAACGGACTGGAACTGGTCGCCGACGGCGGCGTCACCGCCATCTGACTCACACGCGAGACCTTGGGAACAGGAAGAGGACAGTCTCATGAGCACCATCACCTTCATTGGCACCGGCAACATGGCCCGTACGATCGGCACGCTCGCGGTGGCGGGCGGCAACACGGTCGAGGTCATGGGCCGCGATCAGTCCAAGGCCGATGCCCTGGCCAAGGTTCTGGGCGGCGGTACGACGACGGGTAGGTGGGGCGCCGTCCCGGCCGGGGACATCGTCATCACTTCCCTGTTGTACGGAGCTGTCGTGCCGGTGGTCGCCGCGTACGGGGATGCCCTCGCAGGCAAGACGATCGTCGACATCAGCAACCCGTTCAACGCTACGTTCGACGGGCTGGCCCACAGTGAGCAGACCTCGGTCGCGCAGGAGGTCGCCAAGGTGGCGCCGGCCGGCGCGAGCGTGGTGAAGGCATTCAACACCATCTTCCGTGGCGTCCTGGAGAACGGGCGGCCCAACGTGTTCTTCGCCGGCGACGACGCGCAGGCCAAGGCGGGATTTGCGACGTTCGTCGAGAGCCTCGGGTTGCGCCCTCTGGACGTCGGCGGTTTGAAGATGGCGCACTGGCTGGAAGGTATGGGTGTGGTCACGATGGGCCTTGCCGGTAACGGGCTCGGCCATTGGGACTTCGCTCTCGGCGTCAACGAGTTCCAGGGCTGAACTCACGACAGATCACCGAAATCCGCTGATGGCCGGACACCAATGTCGGTGAGTGATCCCTACCGAGGAGACTCTCGCAAGTGGTCAGGGGGGCGGAGGACGGCTCAGCTCGAGGGTCCGACGAGGATGGTTGCAGCTCAGTACGTGGTACAGCGGCTCTCACTCGGGACCGTCGGTTCACTTCGGATTATGCGCGAGAAGAGCCTCCTGAAGGGGAGCCAGGGGAGCCAAATCAGGGAGCCAGTACGTTGCGATGCTCCTGGACTCATCGCGACTTCCTCTGGGCGTTCATGCAGGTGAGGGCGTCCCCGTTCGACTCAGCCCGACTTAGATCGACTCACCGGATTTGCTTCGCATCGAAGGGGTCGTCAGCCCGCGGAGGAGTGCTGTACAGCAACCCGTACAGCAACGTCGTCTCACACAGTCATGCGCCACCGGCCCCCATCTACCAACCGAACAGGGCGGCGCGTCCCTGACGAGGCACCCGCCCTTTCCTACGGATCAGAAGGTTGGGGTTTCGAGTACCTCCGGCCGCACTCAGCAAAGAAGGCCCCTGAACAGGCAATACGCCGTCAGGGGCCTTCTTGTGCGTTAGATCATTTGGGCAGTTTGCTAACACCCTTGCTAACAGGGGTGGCTTGCGGTGTCTACGACACGCGAAGCCGTTCGGCATGGAGGCTGTGGGCCCGAGCCCGGCCGCTGGGAATCATGGGCCCGCAGGGGGATGAGGGAAGGGGACGTCCCGGCACGTAACTCGCCCGACCGGAGTCCGGGGAGTGACCTACCAAAACAGGCACATGCCGATCTATCGCAGGACCGAGAGGCTGTCACGGACCTGCTCCGTCAAGGGGTGGTCGGGGCCTAAGACGCGGTCACAGTCCGTAAGGGTGTGTTCGTACAGAAGAATGGCGCGCCCTAGGTTTCCCACAAGACAAAGGGCGCTAGCCAAGTTGTTGCGGGAGGTCAGTGTGTCGGGGTGGTCGGTGTCGTGGACGAGGGCGTTGTCGCGTTTCCCGGAGCGGAGACGGGACGTGTCAGCCAAGAGGTTGTCCACGACGGTTCGATCGCGATGAGCGATGGGGACGGCGGTCTCAAGGTGAGGTTTTACAGCACGGAGAGGGGACGCAGCGACCAGGAGTTCGTTTACAACTGCCCGGTCTGGGCGAGCGGTCCAACCGACGACAACGCTGACGAGATCATGGCTCCCCTAGCTGCGGCCTCCACCATCATCCAGAGCGCGGGGCGCCTCCGCCGTCAAATGCGACACCGCGGTTAAGATCTCGCTCGTCCTCGGGAGAGGCTTCCTGTCGGGAACTCGCCTGGCAGGAAGACGGCCCGCAACCCTTCGCGGTAGTGGTGTTGGTTCGGCGTCGGTAGGTGGTTTTCGAAGGGATCAGAAGGCCTAGCTGTGGTGTCCTGCGATCACCCAATAGGCGACTGCACCCCGGTGTGTCGCAGCAAGACGACACATCGCAGCACGGCCATGAGTGGTGATCATCGCTGGCCCCGGCCCGATTGCTGTCGCAGACGTCTCCGTCAGGATTGGCCCCTGGATAACCGTGTGAGGCGACGGCAACGGTGACGGCAACGTCGGCCGCCCCAGACACACATTGAGCACCGTAGACCGCCGTCCAGCCGCAGCTCATGGGCAGCCAGCAGGGCGATCGCTCCGCCTGAAAAGCGGAAGGTCGGCAGTTCGACCCTACCCCTGACCACAGCACCTGAACAGCCCAAACGCTCCGAGCCGATCACGGCCCGGGGCGTTTTTGATCTCCCGTGACAGCAACGCTGACAGCAACAGCCTTTTGATCAGTGAGGCGGGTGCGCGGACGCCGTCGAGCCGGACCTGCCATCGAGATACCTTCTGGTCGACGAGGACGACATCCTCTCGTGTCCCTGCCAAGACGTCGGCTCCGCAGCAGGCGGGTATCCGGAAGCGGCACGAGGGCAAGGCGCTGGAAGGCATCGGCACCTTCGAGCAGGCGCCGACTACCAGGGGGCTGCCGCCGCCACGAATTGGCGCGTATGACTTCCGTTACGAGCCTGTATGCCCCATCATTTCGCCGGTGCGTGATGCAGTCGGGTCAGGTGAGAGCGATGCTCTGGCTACCGGCGTCGATTCGCGGCGACAGGGACTCGTGGTATCCGAGTCGGCGAAGGAACCGACCGGGGTTCAGCGACTCTGGGCGGACCCGGTCGACGTGTCGGCTGCGGTGGTCGCCGCGCAGCGCGGCGACGAGGGTGCCTTCCGCGTGATCTACCAGGTCGTCCAACCTGGCCTGCTGCGATATCTGCGGGTCCTGGTGGGCGAGGACGCTGAGGACGTGGCGTCCGAGGCATGGCTGCAGATCGCCCGCGACCTCGGGTCGTTCCGGGGGGACTCCGACGGGTTCCGCGGTTGGGCGGCGACGATCGCCCGTCACCGCGCCCTGGACCATCTGCGCCGTGAGCGTCGCAGGTCCGGCCTGAGCGTGCCGATCGAGCAGATGGCGGACCGACCGAGCGACGACGACACCGCTGGGTCCGCGCTCGACGCGTTGGCGTCCGACGCGGCGCTCGCGCTGATCGCGCGGTTGCCTCGTGACCAGGCCGAAGCGGTGCTCCTGCGCGTGGTGATGGGGCTGGACGCGCAGACGGCGGGGCAGGTGCTGGGCAAGCGGGCCGGGGCGGTTCGGACGGCGGCCTACCGCGGGCTCCGCAAGCTCGCCAAACTCCTTGAACGCTCCGGTACGGCCCGTCCGGACGGGTCCGGCTGGGGCGTCGCTGGAGCCGATGGAGAAGGCGACACGACGCAGTGAACCGGAGGAGTGACACAAACGAGGGCTTCGACGCTGAAGGACATGAGATGAGCACTCACCGATCCCACCGAATCGGCCGTTTCACCGCAGAGCGCCTGCTGCGCGGTGAAACGGCCGGTCCGGATCAGCTGGCCAAGTTGCTCGCCGCCGCGGCCGCCCCGGCCGAGCGTGGCGAGCTGGCCGGCGAGGAGGCGGCCGTGGCGGCCTTCCGGGAGGCCCATCTCGTCCCTGCCCTTCAGCCAAGGAAACGATCAATGATCAAGACGGCATTGCTGAAATTCGTCACGCTCAAGGTGGCCGCCGCGGCGCTCAGCGCCACCGCCGTGGGCGGCGTCGCGCTCGCCGCCGGCACCGGTCACCTGCCCGAACCTCTGGGCGGCCCCGCGCCGAGCGTCCGGCCGACTGCAACTCACGACACCGGTAAGGCCCCTACGGCTGGCGACAAACACCCCAGCGCTTCCCCGTCCCCGTCCCCGTCCTCGTCCTCGTCCCCGTCCTCGTCGCCGTCCCCGTCTCTGGTCGGCCTCTGCCGCGCTTACCAGGCCGGTGCCGGCGACAACCCTGGCAAGGCCCTCGACAACCCGGCCTTCACCCACCTGATCACCGTCGCCGGCGGCAAGGACAAGGTCGCGGCCTATTGCGCGGACCGTCTCGAGACCCGTGCCGGCAAGGCTCCGGCCTCCCACCCCACCGGGGCGCCCAAGACCCACCCGACCGGGGCGCCCAAGACCCACCCGACCGGCGCGCCGTCCACCCGCCCCGGCCATTAGCCCGTACCACGGACGGGCATCGGCCTCCTCGTTTCGGCCGCCGCCATCCGGCCAAGGCCGACGTTCCTGAAGCATGGGATACATCCCCGAACCCGTGCCTTCGGGCACTCCGGCCCTACCGGATCGAGCCGTACTGCTCTGAACAGCCGGACTCCGGTCCAACGTGTATCAAACCTATTATTTCGGACGCTTCTTAACGTCCTTCAAGGGAGCTTTGACATGGTCACCGCGATGCGGGCAGCGCTGGCATTCGGCCTTCTGGCCGGGTTCTACGTGCTCGTCGCCGCCGTCCTCGGAGTCGCTGCGGTATTCGACGTCCTCGCCGTCCAGCACCTCTCCTCCGGTGCGTTGAAGATCGCCATTGTTCTCACGCTGGCCGCTCTGGCGTTGCTGCGCGGCCTCATCCTGGTCAACAGGCGCAGGTCGCACGCGGAGCCGGGCGTCGCCGTAATCCGTGAGCAGGAGCCGGTGCTCTGGCGTACGGTCGAGGAACTGGCGGCGGTGGTGCGCACCCGTCCTCCGGACGAGATCCGGTTTGTGGCCGAGGTGAACGCGGCGGTGAGTGAGGACACGAGCTGGCTCGGGTTGCGGGCGGGCCGCCGCCGTATGTACATCGGCATGCCTCTGCTGATGACGCTCACCGCGGACGAGATGCGCGCGGTGCTGGGGCACGAACTCGGCCACTACAGCGGTGCGCACACCCGTCTGGGGGCGCCGGTGTACCGGGGTCGCATCGCCGTGCTCGCGGCGGTCCAATCGCTCGGCAACCACGCCTGGATCCAGAAGATCTTCTTCGCTTACGCCAAGCTCTTCCTGCGCGTCTCCCAGACCGTCTCGCGTAACCAGGAACTGGAGGCCGACGAATTCGCCGTCGCCATCGCGGGACGTGAGGCCGCTGGGAACGCCCTGCGCAAGGTGCACGGCACGGCCGACGTGTGGAACCTGTTCATCGACCGGTACGTCGGTATGACCGGCATGGCGGGAATCCGTCCGGCGAACCTGTTCGGCGGCTTCCACGCCCTCGTCGACGCCCACGCGACGGAGATCGCCCAGGCGGATGGGGCAGGCGAGGAGACCAGTCCGTACGACTCGCACCCGAGCCTGCGCGAGCGGCTCGACGCGATCGCGGCCTTGGCCGATGCGCCGCGCGAACGCGATGCCCGTCCCGCGCTGGTCCTCCTCCGCGATCCGGCGATCGCCGCGAATGCCGTGGAGCAGACCTTCTGGACCGACGAGGCGCTCCGACTGCGCCCGCTGCCATGGGAGGAGATGGTTGCCCAGGGCATGTACGCGGGCGTCAACGAGGAGGCGGTGCACGACCTGTCCGTCGCGGGTCAGCGGGTCGTCGGTGCGCGCGAGCCGTTCCTGGACGCCGCGCTGGAAGCGCTGGCCCGGGGCCGGGCCGCCGCCCTCCACGACGAGCTGATCCGGCTGAACTGGCGCCCGTCGCCGGACCTGGTGGCCAAGGTCCTGGCCCGCGCGATCGAGGGCGTACTGATCAGCCACGGTAAGGCCCGGTGGACGCTGTCCTGGACGGGCCCTGCCAAGCTGCTCGACCCGGTGGGCAACGAGGTCGACATCAACCAGTACGCCGCGCGGGTCGTGGCCGATCCCGCGGCCGTCGCGAGCCTGCGTGGCTGGTTCACCCAGATGGGCATCCCCGTCGACTACCGTCCTCCGATGCCCGTCGGCAACTGACGGACGAGGGCGTCAGCACGGCGATGGCAGGCCGCGCCTTGCGGATGGCCGGGTCTCCTTGATCAGCCGTCTGGGTTCGTGCCGCCCTAGCAAGATCCGAAGTCTGACCGGACAAACGTAAGACCCCTGACCGTAGTTCGCCGGTCAGGGCCTTCTCTATGAGTCGCCTTGGGGAATCGAACCCCAGACCTTCTGTCTAACAGGACAGTCCAGATCGGTTCGCCGCCACGGTCTTCACCCTGATTTGGGCACGGGGGAGCCTCCGTTGGGTTCCGACTCGTCTGACTAGTAGCAGTATGTCGCCTGCAAATTCCCTGAAAGAGAGAAATGGTGCGCCTGATCCTCGCTACCGCAATCGTGGTCCTGCCCGTGGTCGTCGGTGGATGCAGCTTCGTCGACGGTGGCGAGCCCCCGTCCGTCAGCAAGCCACCGGTCCCACCGCCGTCTCCGACTCCCGCCCTCAGCGAGAAGGCCGCCCAGAGCGTGATCAAGCGCTACATGCAGGGGATCAACGCCGCGAACGGCAAGTTGAACAGCAGCCTTGCGAGCAAGGTGGAGAGCGGTTCCGCGCACCAGATCCACAACGCCCAGTACAAGGTGTTCAAGCGGAACGGGCTGAACTTCGGCCCGGTGAAGTACACGTCGGGGTTGGCTGCGGCACCGAAGTTCTCCGGCTATCCCAAATGGTTCTTCGCCGCAGCAACCGATAGCGGGTCGAAGCCCGCCACGCGGGACATCCTGCTGTTCGTCCAGGAGCGGGCGGGCGCCCCATGGCGGGTGGCGTATGCGCCGTTCTCGAGGAAGGCGACGGGACCCATAGCCTCCGGAGTCGACGTCGCGGACTTCCCCGATGTGGTGCCGGCCGGTGATCCCGGCCTTGTGGTCCCACCGAGCAAGGTCGCCCCGGCGCTGGCAGAAGTCATCACCCGTGGCACACGCAGCGCCTGGGCGAAGCAGTTCGACTTCGGCCGGCTGGTCAAGAGCCAGTACCAAGGACTCCTCAACACCCGCAAGGCGTACGTGGGGAACAACTGGACAGGGACAAGCCGGGCGGTTGCCGCCAAAACCCCCATCTATGCCGTTCGCACGAAAACAGGCGGCGCCTTGGCCTGGTTCGGAATCGACGTCAACGCGTCCTATCGCGGCAAGGACAACGCAGCGGGCATGACGTGGAAGAGCGCCGATTTCGGCGACTTCCAGAAAGGCTTCGGGATCCCCTCGACGGTCAGATCGTCCATCACGAGCGTAGAGCGCAACGAGATACTGGCCTACATCCCTCCGAAGGGCAAAGGAAAGGTCCAGATCATCGCGAACCGATGGTTTCCGGTGTCTGTGAAGGGTCGCTGACGCGTCCGGCCAACCGAATCCCCCTGGCTCCACCGGTAGCAGAGACCGGTTCCGATCCTCGGGACCGGCCCTTCCCGATCTCCAGCGAACCGCTGCTGACCATCTACTCGCGACTCGATCTCTGGAAGCCACCCGCCTCGGCCGGTCTTCTGGGCCAGCTTGGAGAACAGGTGCGGGAAGGTATCCGGGTCGGACGGGTTGCCGAGAAGCGTCGGAGACCATGTCCACCTGCTCCGACTCGTCCAGCAGAAGGCATCAAGCCGCAAGATCGCGTCGCGCTTACGTCAGATGTCTTGCCTTCCGGACGGGCACCCAGGGCAGTTGGCCGAACGGCTTGTAGGAGCTGAGCGCGACGGTCACGATCAGCACGCCGCACGCACCCCCGGAGTCCTTGACCAGCGCGAACGGGTCAGCGAGAGCTCGACCGGCGAGCGCCGTGGCGGCAGCGTCTTCGAGGGTGGGCACAAGGACGAACAGGGCCAGGAGGGTGCCGCCGGCGGTGAGCAGGAACTTGAGGAGCACCCACCAGTGGCGTAGCAGCCCCCACGGAGTGAGCAGGCCCAGCGCAAGGCCGGTGGTGAGTGAGAGCAGCGCCAGGGGGACGATGAGCGCCAGGCCCAGCAGGTGCGCGGCCGGATAGATGATCACAGGGTCGGTTCCCTGCCAGCCGGCGATGACGAGAGCGAGGATGGCGGAGTCGGCGCCCAGCAGCCCCACCGAACTGATCACATGCAAGGTGCGCAGGGCCTTGCGCCACGGCGGGGACAGCCGAGCCCCGGGCCGCTGTCGCGCTCCGACCGTCCCGCGCGCGTCAGGCGGCCTCGACCTGCCGGGGGATGCCTGCGCGCCTTGTCTCCTGTCCACTGGAACTCCCTCTGAGTTGATTGCCGGATTCGCTGGGCCACGCCCGGCCAACCGAACCGTCAGCCGGGCGTGCCGTGGGGGTCCAGTTGCCGTTCCAGAAGGCGCAGTCATGCTCGGTGGCGAGGTCCACCTGCCGGATGCCGTCCGGCCCGGAAGCGAGCGAGAGCGTGGCGCCACCACCGGAGCGGTAGGCCGGCCACCGCGGTAGCCCGGGACCGTTGGGGTCGCCGGTCGCGGCGAAGCGCGTCCAGTAGGCGATCATGTCGCGTGACAGCTCCTGCTTCGCAGGGGTGGTGAGCGGCGTGCCTTGGCCGTCCAGGAGGTAGGGCACGTCGGTGCCGTGCGCG
>Ga0310811_10002384_pt1 | contig 23502 bp, 24 predicted proteins | sample YCmetagenome_FD_207642 | JGI IMG/M metagenome (GOLD analysis project Ga0310811, IMG submission 207642) | Soil microbial communities from experimental microcosm in Duke University, North Carolina, United States - YC | ecosystem: Engineered > Artificial ecosystem > Soil microcosm > Unclassified ... | reverse complement strand
GGTTGATGGCGACCTTACCGGTAACAAATGTGTTGTTGAGCCGATTCGACAGCCGGCGGATCATGATGATCGGGGCGGTATTTTTCAATTTGATGTTGTGTTGTATCGGGTTTGCCACGGAGGTGTGGCAGCTGATGATCGCGTTGGTTTGTTTCGGCTGCAGCCGGAACCTGATGAATATCTCGGCCAATGCGCAGTCGATCGGTGTGCAGGCCTTATACGGCAAGAGCATTATAGCCCGGTTCCACGCCATCTGGAGCCTGGCGGGTTTTGCGGGTGCGGGGGTGGGGGCGTTGATGATCCGGTTCTCCGTTTCGCCAAGTTGGCATTTTACGATCGTGGCGGTTTTGTTGACGACGATGTGCGTATATGCCTATCCCGATAGCTTACGGCAGCAGCCGTCGCCCCGGGAGCGCAGGCCCTGGTTTGCGTTACCGGACAAGACGCTGGTCAAATACGGGTTGATCTCCTTTGCGTCGATGGCCTGCGAGGGGACGATGATTGACTGGAGTGCGATCTATTTCCGCAAGGTACTGCATACAACCCCCTCGGAGGCGTCGGCGGCCTTTGCCGTTTATGTCATCGCCATGACGCTTGGGCGGCTTACCGGCGACCGGCTGGCGAACCGCTTTGGGATCAGGACCATGTTGTCGTATAGCGGGGTGCTTGTCGCCGGCGGGTTGTTGCTGGCCATTTCGTTTCCTTTTGTGCCCACGGCGATCCTCGGGTTCATCCTGACGGGATTTGGGGTCTCCTGTGTGATCCCGATGGTCTTTGCCATGGCGGGGCGGTCGGTGGGGATGAGCAGCGGGTCGGCCATCGCCTCGGTGTCGACGGTGGGCTACCTGGGCTTCCTGGTCATTCCCCCGCTGGTGGGGTCGGTGGCGCAGGCGGCGGGGCTGAAAGGGGCGTTTGGGATGATGATCGGCTTCGGGTTGCTGATCACGGTGCTGGTGCGACTGACGGTGAAGGATGAGCGACCGTTAGGCGCTGCCGAGGAAGCGGCGGTGGAAGAACAGGGCCGCGAGGCTGATAGATATTCTCTATGAGTTTATAGAGAATTGAGATGATGCTCTATCATCGGATCGCTTATTTTTGCCACTGAATTCCACAGCGAATTGCTTGCCATAGGAACGGTACGTTCCAGTTTTCCCATTTTAAAAACAAATCAACATATGTCCAACAGAATTTTGTCAATTGGCGAACAATTCCCGGCGTTCAAGAAAAAGGCGGTCGTATCTATCGAGAAAGGAAAGGAGTTTACGGAGATCACCCAGGAGTATGGGAGTGCGGATGGCAAGTGGACGGTGATGTTCTGGTGGCCGAAGGATTTCACGTTTGTTTGTCCGACGGAGATCGCGGAGTTCAACAAGAAGAACAGCGAGTTTTCCGACCGGGATACGGTGTTGATCGGGGCGTCTACGGATTCCGAGTTCGTGCATGCGGCCTGGAGAAGGGATCACAGCGATCTGCGTGATCTGAAGTTCCCGATGCTGGCCGATACGTCGAAGTCGCTGGCCGAGGAGCTGGGGATCCTGGATAAAGAGGAGAAGATCGCCTACCGGGCTACGTTCATCATCGATCCCCAGGGGATCGTCCGTTGGGTGAGCGTTTATGATCTGAATGTCGGCCGCAGCGTGCAGGAGGTGTTGCGGGTGCTGGATGCGTTGCAGACCGATGAGCTTTGTCCCTGCAACTGGAAGAAAGGGGAGGAGACGCTGACCACGCAGCTGAGCATGAATTGATGTGCTGCCGGCGTAAAGGAAAAGGCCCGCCCAGGAATGAGCCGGCCTGTCATTTAAACCTTTCAAACTAACCCAAAAAAGATGAGCACTACTATTGTATCGAATGAGACCTTGCAAAATCTGTTGAACGACCTCCATCTTTCGGGATATGAGCCTTCAGCGAGCCTGCAGGCCCTTGCCGTCGCGGAGTCGCGGTTTATCAAGGATTTGAAGATCAATGTCGGGAACGTGTTGAACAATACGCAGTACCTGAGCCGCAAGGAGGCCTTGCTGCTGGCCCTGGCCGTTGCCGTCAATGAACGGTTCGGGCTGTTGCAGGAGTCGCTTAGCGGGCTGGCCCGGGAGGCGGGCGCGGGCGATGCGGAGATCGCGGAGATCATCGCCTGTACTTCGCTGATGAACACGAATAATATCTTCTATCGTTTCCGGCATTTTGTCAAAAAAGATTTCTATGAGAACCAGCCTGCCGGCATCAAGATGAGCATCATGGCCAATCCTGTATTGGGCAAGGAGTTCTTCGAGCTGGTGAGCCTGGTCATCTCTTCCGTCAACGGATGTGAACTTTGTGTTGGGTCACATGAGAGATCGGTGCTGCAGCATGGCAGTACGGAATCGAGGGTATTCGAGGGAGTGAAGCTGGGAGCGATCATCAAGGGATTGATCACCGTACTTGCTTAACCACCTGGATACACCATTTAAGAGGCCGAATCCGTAAAATAGGCCCGTGTTCTGTAAGCGAACACGGGCTCTTTGTTTTAACCGATCTCTTTGTGAAGCTCGACATGCACCCAGTTGCCGAAGAGCCGGCTGCGGGTTCGGACGCTTTCCTGGATCGGGTGGACCGGCAAAGAGGAATCCACCCTTCTTTTGAGCAGGAACACGCTATCACCTGTATCCCGGCGAAAAGGGAAGAACCTTCTTTGGCCTTCTTTGTCGATCAGGAACAGCGGGCAGAGGAGTTCATGATGAACCCGCAGGATGACCCGAAAGAGGGCGGTCTGGAGAAGGGTGTTGCCTTTCATCCGGATGACCCTTCCGGGGTACCGTTCGGTGTAGAGCTCGATGACCCGGATCACGTCGCCGAGCAGGCCCCGGGCGTCTTCTTCGGTGAACAGGTACGGATAGAAGACGTCGGTGCACTGGCGTTGCTCGACGCTGAGGTCGTAGATGCCCGATCGCAGGAGGTTGAACCGGAGCTGGATAAGGAGGGCGCCGCCCTTTCCCGTCCTGAACTGAAACAGGCTGAGATCGGACCGGGCGTGCAGGAAGGTGAATGGATGCGTTAACATGGCTGTGAATTTTGACGGTGATGGAGACTAGGCCACCCCCGCGACCCTCGATGCCGCGGGATAGATATTGATGGTGTTCAGCGAGGGGTTGGCCTCGACCAGGTATTTTCCTTTCTTCTCGACGCCATCGAAGGTGACCGGCTGAAGGTTGCCGCGTTGCAGGGCGCGGAAGAGGTTGGCCCGCATCTCGTCGAAATCCAATTCGCGGATAGGGTATTCCCTCAGGGCTTTTTCCAGGTCGAAGCGGCCTCCGCGGAAATAGCTATAGACGTAATTGTCGTGCCGGTCCTTCTCGGCGAAATTGAGCTGGATCCAGGCCGAGTACTGGATGCCCGAGCGGCTGGTCAAAAGCTTGAAGACGGCTCTGCCCTGCAGGAGATTGAAGGCTTCCTTGAGGGTGACGCCATGGCCCTTATGGATATAAAAGGTCTGCGCCCTGTCCTTGTCCGGCTCGCCCGCGTAGCGCAGGAGGGCGTCGTACTTGTTGAAATAATAGAAATTCTCCTTTGTCGAGCGGGTGAAATAAAGCTTTGCCTCCAGCTTGGTATCGCTGTCGAAGAAGGCTTCGGTAAAGAGCTCGAAGGAGGGCAGCTCGCGTTGCAGCTGCGCTTCGAGGTGCTGGTTGAGCAATGATCTTTCGCCAAACCCCAGGAATTTGAGGTCGTTGTTCAGAAAATCGAGATTGTTCGTTGTCATACATTTTGTTTTTTAATGGTGAAAAAAATTTACATCAGACATTAGACCCGACGCGCCCTTTCCAGGGTGCTGTTGCCTGCCTGGATGCGCAGGTGACGGCCGCCGTTCTTTTCCCGGATGATGATCAGCAGGCGGCGGCCCGCTGGAAGCGTGAACCGTGGTACGGCATAGATGGTCGTGGCTCGCCGGTAGCCGGGCACCATGACCGTGCTGTCATAGATATAGACGGGAAGCAGGGCTCGTTGCGACGGAAGTTGGGTGTCTTCCCTGCCCGCTATGCAGAAACGGATGCTGTCGATGTCATAGTCGAGGGGAGAGCGATTGTTAAGCCGTAGCAGGAAGAAGAGGGTAGGGCCGTGGCTATAGATGCCCAGCAGGCGGAACCGCATCTTCCCGTTGTGGTCCGCCGGCAATAGGAGACAGGGACCGGTTCTCATGATCTTTTCGCAACAGCGTTGGAGCTGTACGTCTTTTTGCGCAACCGAATAGGTTGGCTGGCCGAACAGGAGGTATCCTGTCAGCAGGATGACTAGTTTTGTCATTGTTCTTGTTTTTTGATTGAAAAAAGGACAGGACAAACTTAGGAAAACGGGAGCAAAAAAAGGACAAAATAGGCGTGTAAGTGTTTGAACATCAATGTGTAAGGTTTCTGACAGGCGAGGTGTCAGAAATTGAACAGTGCCGCTGTTCGGAATCGAACATTACCGCTTCTTCCGGTCGAGGATCTCATAGAATTTAGTGCGGGAGATACCCATCAGCGAGGCCAGCGTAGTGGCGGGGACGAGCTGCAGATAGGGATAGGTAGACAGGAGATAGTCATAGTACTCTTCAGGATGACGTTTCCGCTGGGCGTCCATGACGCGGCTTTGGACATGATACTTGTCAGTGAGAATTTGGCGGATGATACTGAATTCGGGATACTTTCGGGTCAGCTCCTCCAGGTCCTCCTTTGTGATCGCCCAGAGGATGCACGCCGTAAGGGCCACGATGGTCTCGTTGGAGACGGTCTGGTTGTTGAAGCTGTCGACGGCCGTAACGAAGTCTCCCTCATGAAAGATCCAGGTATAGTAGCGTTTCTGGCCGGCTTTATCGTAGCAGCCAACGATCCCTTTTTCGATGAGGAACAGGTCGCGGCAGATATCGCCTTTCAGTAACAGAGTGTTGTTTACACGCGCCTCGATCCTTCGGATCCGGACCTTGAGGTCCTGGATGAATTCCGGCGTCAGCGGATGTATGCGTCGCAATTGGGATAGCGGATATTCCATAAGTAACGGTATAGTATAGTTGCAAATAAAAGGAGTCTTCCTGAAGCTATTGTGCACCGGACTCAAATTCGTAATTTTACGATCCATGATCGTCATAACCTCTACAACAGCCGACCGGGCGGAGGCGCTCGAAGAGCTGCAGCGGATCATATTTCCCACCTTATCGGCGGACGAACGGCTGGGGGCAGAGCAGTACCGCCGTCATCTGGAAGTTTTTCCGGAAGGGCAGTTCGTGCTGCTGGACGGAGAACGTATCATCGGCGCTACGACCACGATGCGGACGACAGGGGAGGAGGGGTTGCAACCGCATCAGTTCATCGATATGGCCGGCGGTGGCTGGCTATCCCGTCACCGGCCGGCCGGCGAATGGCTCTATGGGCTCGATATGGGGATCCACCCCGAATACCGGGGGCGGGGCCTGTCGCGGCTGCTGTACCGGGCGCGCCAGGATTTGGTAGCACGGCTTGGGCTGCTGGGGCAGCTGACGGTAGGGATGATGAATGGATATGGGGCCGTTGCCGGGCAGATGAGCGGAGAGGAATACTACCGGCAATGGGTAGAAGGAGACCGCACCGATCCGACCCTGACGCCGCAAAGAAGGATCGGGTTCCGGCCGTTGGCGCTGATCCGGGGCTATCTGCATGATCCGGGATGTGGGAATTATGGGGTTCTTTTACAGCTGGATGCCGGGCAGCGGGTATAAGTAATATGTACAAGGATTGAGGGATCGCAGGCATCAGATTGAAAAGGGGGCATGTAGCGGCTAATGTGTAACTTTGCAGGGGTTAAACCTACCATTATGGCAACAAACAACAAGAGGCAGCGGGTCGTTATCGTGGGAGCCGGTTTTGCGGGGTTGACCTTTGCCAGGAGCCTCAATAACACAGATTATGACGTCTTTTTGATCGATCGCCACAACTATCACCAGTTCCAGCCCCTGATGTACCAGGTCGCCACGGCGCGGCTCGAGCCGGCCAGCATTTCCTTTCCGTTGCGCAAGGTCTTCCAGCATACACACAATGTGACCATCCGCATCGCCGAAGTGGAGCATGTCGATGTGGATAAGAAGGTGCTGAGCACTACGGTAGGGGACATTTCCTACGACCGGCTGGTGCTTTGTATCGGGTGTACGACCAATTATTTTAACAATGCCCGGATCCAGGCGAATTCCTTCCCGATGAAGTCGGTACCGAATGCGATGGCGTTGCGAAACCGTATCCTGCAGACCTTCGAGGATACGATCGAAGCGGGACCGGCGGAGCTGCAGTCGCTGCTGAACTTCGTGATCGTGGGCGGCGGTCCCACGGGTGTGGAGCTGGCCGGCGCCATGGCCGAGATGAAGAAGAATATCCTGCCAAAGGACTATCCCGAGGTGGATTTTTCAAGGCTGCAGATCTACCTGATCGAGGGTAGTCCCAATACGCTCAATTCGATGAGTGACGCCTCGAAGCGGAAGTCCCGTCAATACCTGGAAAAGCTGGGGGTCGTCGTCCGGACGGGCACCACCGTGGAAGACTATGACGGCAATACGGTCAGGCTAAAGGGCGGGGAGACGCTGACCGCCAGGAATCTCATCTGGGCCGCGGGTGTGACGGGCAATGTTATCGACGGTATCCCCGCGTCCGTGATGGTACGGGGGAACCGGCTCAAGACGAACCGGTTCGGGGAGGTGGAAGGGCTGGACGGGGTCTATGCCGTCGGCGATATCGCTTATATGCCCACGCCCAAATATCCTAACGGTCATCCGCAGCTGGCCAATGCGGCCAATGCGATGTCCGCGCATATCGCCAGGAACTTCAAGCGGGAGCTGAAGGGCAAAACGAAGATCGAATTCGAATATCATAACAAGGGCACCATGGCTACGGTCGGGAAACGGAAGGCGGTGGTCGATCTGCCCGGGATCTCCTTCCAGGGGCCTTTTGCATGGCTGACCTGGATGTTCGTGCACCTGATGCTGCTGCTGAATGTCAAGAACCGGATCATCGTCTTTTTGAACTGGATGGTGAGCTATTTATCCAATGATTCGACCCTTCGGCTGATGCTGAAGGCCGACCGGGGCGAGGGGGCCCCCTTGCCGCAGCTGGAAAAACCGGTGGAGAAGATCGAGCGGCCGGTGGTAAAACAATAAGACAAGGGTGCCGCGGCCAAAGGGTGAAGGCCGGACATTAGCCATTTTTCCCTATTTTTGTCAATAGGCGGACCAAATGTCCCCGTGCACCAATTGCTATGGCCGAAATCATCGTGGAACTAAAGCATGCTAACATCTACCAGGGCACCAATCTCATCCTTTCGGACGTCAATCTCACTGTTGAAAAAGGCCAGTTCGTCTATCTTGTCGGGAAAACGGGCACGGGTAAGTCCAGCCTGTTGAAGACGTTGTACGGAGATCTGTTGCTAAGGGAAGGCACCGGGCAGGTGGCTGGTTTTGACCTGCGGGAGATGGACTGGAAGAAGGTGCCCTATCTGCGCAGGACCCTTGGCGTGGTATTCCAGGATTTTCAGCTGCTGACGGACCGGAATGTCAACGATAACCTGAAGTTTGTGCTGAAGGCGACGGGCTGGAAGGATACGCGGCTGATGGATGAGAAGGTTGCGGATGTGCTCGACAAGGTAGGCCTGAAGGCGAAAGGTTTCAAGATGCCTTTCGAGATGAGCGGTGGGGAACAGCAACGCGTGGATATCGCGCGGGCCCTGCTCAATTCGCCGAAGCTGATCCTGGCTGACGAGCCCACGGGTAACCTGGACCCGGAGACCTCCGACGAGATCATGCAGCTGCTGTTCCAGATCTCGCGCGACTATGGGACCTCGATCGTTATGGCCACGCATGACTACCGGGTGATCCATAAATTCCCGGCGCGGATGGTCCGGACCGAACGCGGCCAGGTGATCGACAACGCGAGCCTTACGGTTGAGTAAAGCAGGCTTTCATTAATTTTTCCAGATTTTCTTTCGGATCGTAGATCCCATCCAGCACTTTTTTGCGGGCTTCGATGTCTTCCCGGCGGAAAGGCCGGGCGAACAGCTCGGATATATAGCAGCGGACGTCATCGGCGCCGGAGGCGATATGGCAGATGCGTTCCAGGCCGGTGCCTTCCACGGCGTCTTTGTTGACGATGCAGTGGCGGCCGTTGAACAGGGCATTGAGAAGCTTGAGCTTTACCCCCGTGCAATTGAACGAAGGCAGGATATTCACCTGCGCCTTGGCGATGAGATCGCGCATCTCCTCTTCGGAGGGATTGGGGATAAGACAGGCGTGCGGGTACTGTTCGACCAGGCGCTGGAGACGGGGGGACGGATTCTTGCCCGAGATGATAACGGGCATCTCCAGCTGGCTGAAGACCTTTTTGAACAGCCATACGACCACCTGCTCGTTCTCGGTAACGGAGAGGTTGCCATGATAAAGGCAAAAGCAGCCCGTACCTTCCTTGCTCTCGATCTCCCGGAAGGGCAGGAAAACGGGAAGGGTCTCGATATCGGTGGCGCCGAACTCCCGCCGGTAATGATCGGTATCTTTTGATGAGACGGCAAGGATCTTCACTTTCGGAGCGATGCGTTGTTCATACCCGCGGAGCAGATTGCTTTCGTGGAGATAGTAGATCTTTTTCAGCAGGGAGCGTTCTGCGAGATAGAGCTGACGGTAATATTGATATTCCACGTTGTGCAACCGCAGGACGATCCTGCGATGGTTGAAGCGATCGTCGTTGAGCAGGTAGGTGCAATGAATGCCTTCGAGGAGGATGGGGTGATCGTCCTTCAGCAACCGGTCGAGCAGCTCGCCGCTGGAGCGCGAGCAGACGATATAGGGCAGCCGATGCGAGAATCCCTTATGGCCTTCGTGGCGCGCGTAGTAGTTGACCTCGACGCAATATTCCTCCAGTATGGGTTGCGGGCCGCGTCCGTATTCAAAACAGTGCAGGTGTATCTTTACGCCGGCGTCGAAGAGCGCGCGGATCTTATGGAACAGATCGAAGACCCCCCCGTAATCCACCGGGTAAGGCACGTCCAGACACACGATATGTAGGTGATTCTCCAATTTCTAGTTGAAAATTTCCTGATAAAGGCGGATCAGCAGCTGTTCTTCTTCCTGCCAGTTGTAGCGAAGCCGGGCTTGTTTGCAGTTGTCTACTAACGCACGATGCAGCCCGGTATTATCCAGTAGCCTGTTTAACGCTTCTGCTATCTCCCCGATGCCGGGCTCGTCAATAAGAACAGCAACGGGGCAGGAATTGTTTATTTCGCGGTAAGCGGGGTAGTTGACAGTCAATTGGGGGATGCCTGCATGAATATAATCAAAGAAGCGGTTGGCCAGTGAATAGTAGTTGCTGACGCCCCGGCGGTCGAACAGGGTGATGCCGGCCCGGGCCGCATGGGTGATCCCGGGAAGCTCGCCCGGGGGGATCATTCCGAGGAAGATGACTTTTCCCTCGAGGCCGTATTGCCGGACCAGGGCCCTGGCCTGCGTCATAAAATTCCCATCACCACAGATGACCAGTGGGGCGGGGACGTGGCGCATGGCCGGAATTAGCGTTTCGAAGCAGCGGCCTTCATTGACAGCGCCCTGGTAGAGGAAGAAAGGGGCGGGAGGAAGCGTTCTGGCCGGGGTGGGGACGGGGCCCTCGCTCAGCAAGGGCATATTGCGGATGACGGCGTAGTCGACACCATACATCTTTTTGAGCTCTGCGGCGATGAGCCCATTGACGGTATAACCATGGCGGAAGCGGGGTACGGCGAATCGTTCAATTCTTTTCCACATGTTATACACTTTTGGCCGGGTGACGACCTCCTGCATCTCGCAAAAGAGCTCATGAGCGTCGTATAAGCGGGGTTTGCGGCGGAGGCGGGAGATGAGGTAGACCGGCAGGATGGTGTCGAGGTCGATGGCGCAGAGGCCATCCATGCGCTGGAAAAGCAGGAAGAAGAGCAGGCGAAGATTGTATTCTACATAGAAGCTCTTACCCCTCCGGAACCAGGTGTTCAGGCGGTGCTGACGATAGGGTTGGGGGGAGAGGGCAGGGGAGTCGCGGTGGCAGCGGCCAACCAGGGTGACGGTGTAGCCTGCCCTGGCCAGGGAGGTACATATACGAGTCATCCGCTGGTCGAACACAAGATCGTTAGTGACGGTAAAAAAGAGCCTTTTGCCGGTGGCCATAGCGCCTAAATGCGCCAATATTAGCCAATTAAGGGGATATACGCATGATTATTGTGCTATTTTTGGCGCTAATTTTTAATATTTTAGAAATATTCCCTTAATTTTGCACCCTAATATAATCAGATAATTAACGCGGACCATATGGGTCCGCAGCCGAAAATCAATTTGAGATGCCTTATTTGACAAAAGAGAAAAAAGCGAATTTCTTCACCGAATTTGGTGGAAAGGCCACCAACACAGGCTCTATCGAGGGCCAGATTGCATTGCTGACAGAGCGGATCAACCGTATTTCCGAGCACCTGCAAGCCAATAAAAAAGACTTCTCCACCCATCGGGGTCTGATGCAGCTGGTTGGTAAAAGGAAGCGCCTGCTTACCTACATGAGCAAGACCAATCTACAGGGCTACCGCCAGCTGATCGAAAAACTCGGACTCAGAAAATAATTCTTTATGGATATATAAACCATTCCCAACTGACCAATGCGGTTGGGAATCGTTTTTTTATACCTGAAGTATCTGTCGCAATCATTTTTTAACATCGAATTACGGCTTTTGCTTTCCGTTCCTGCCTCAGCAGGCCGTTGATTCAACAAAAGAAGATAAGCACATGCTTTCACAACCTATTAGTGTAACGTTTGATATTGGTGGAGGCCGGATGGTCTCTATCGAGACCGGTAAGCTGGCGCGTCAGGCGGATGGCGCCGTTACCGTGCGCCAGGGGAATTGTATCATCCTCGCTACCGTTGTTGCCAACAAAGAACCCAAGGAAGGACAGGACTTTTTCCCGCTGTCCGTCGATTACCAGGAAAAATTTGCTTCTGCCGGTCGTATCCCGGGCTCATTCTTCAAGCGGGAGGCCCGGTTGAACGATTATGAGATACTGACGAGCCGGTTGATCGACCGCGCGCTTCGGCCGTTGTTCCCCGAAGACTATTTCTGTGAAGTACAGGTATTGTTGAGCCTTGTTTCGAGCGATGCAGAGGTCATGCCCGATTCGCTGGCCTGTCTTGCTGCTTCGGCGGCGCTGGCTGTTTCCGATATTCCCATTAAAGAGATCATCAGCGAGGTCCGGATCGGCCGGGTAGACGGTCAGTTCATCGTCAACCCAACCCGGAGCGAACTGGAGAAATCCGACCTGGAATTCATCATCGCCGCTACGGAAAAGAACCTGATGATGGTGGAAGGCGAGGCGAAGGAGTGCAGTGAAGAAGACCTGGTAAAAGCGCTGGAGCTGGCGCATGACGCGATCCGCATCCACATCAAGGCGCAGGAAGAACTGCGCGGCAAGGCCGGGGTTACCGGAAAGCGGGATTATAAGAAGCCCGAGCATAAGGAAGAGTTGCAACAAAAGGTAATTGCCTTTACAAAGGACAGGATCAAGCAGATCGCCAGGGCGGGCAGCAGCAAGCACGAGCGGAGCGATGCTTTTGATAAATTGAAGGACGAGCTGATCGAGAGCCTTGGAGAGGAAGTGGAGGATATCGATAAGAAGTTTGCCAAAAAATATTACGCCGACCTTCAATGGGAATTGGTGCGCGATATGATCCTGGATGAGCGGGTCCGTCTCGACGGCCGGAGCCTGGACCAGGTCCGTCCGCTGGCGATGGAGATCGATCCGTTACCTACGCCGCACGGTTCTTCCTTGTTCACCCGGGGAGAGACACAGTCGCTGACCACCGTTACCCTGGGTACGCCGCTGGACGAGCTGCTTGTGGAGAGCGCCGCCAAGTCGTATGATTCGAAATTCTTTTTACACTATAATTTCCCTCCGTTCAGCACCGGCGAGGTGAAGATGATGCGCGGCCAGAGCCGCCGGGAAGTAGGGCATGGCAACCTGGCTATGCGCAGCCTGAAGCAGATGATGCCGGGTACCGATTATCCTTACACGGTTCGCGTCGTGAGCGATATTCTCGAGTCCAATGGGTCGTCATCGATGGCTACGGTCTGCGCGGGCAGCCTGGCGCTGATGGATGCAGGGGTTCCTTTCCCGAAGCATGTCAGCGGCGTGGCGATGGGTCTGATCACCCGGGCCGACGGAAAATATGCGATCCTGACGGATATCCTGGGGGATGAAGATCACCTGGGGGATATGGACTTTAAGGTTACCGGCACCCGCGAAGGCATCTGCGGTGTGCAGATGGATATCAAGGTAGACGGGCTGGCCATGAGCACCATGCGCGAGGCGCTGGAGCAAGCGCGCAAGGGTAGGCTGCATATCCTTGACGCGATGTATGCCACTATTCCCGAAGCGCGTTCTGAAGTGAAGCCGCATGCGCCGCGGATGGTGAAGATCTTTATCGACAAGGAATTCATCGGCGCCGTTATCGGGCCGCAGGGTAAGATCATCCAGGAGATCCAGCGCGAGACGGGTACGACGATCAACCTCGAGGAGGTCGGCAATTTTGGGGAGGTGAGCATTTTCAGCCCGGCGAAAGAGGGTCTGGACAAGGCCGTCAACTGGATCAAGAGCATCGTGGCACAGCCGGAAGTCGGTTCGGTCTACGAGGCCAAGGTCAAGTCGGTGATGCCGTATGGCGCTTTTGTCGAGTTCCTGCCCGGAAAGCAGGGTCTGCTGCATATCAGCGAGATCTCGCATAAACGCCTGGAGACGATGGAAGGAGTCCTGAAGGAAGGCGATATGGTGAAGGTGAAGCTGATCGGCCTGGATCAAAAGACCGGGAAGTTCAAGCTGAGCCGCAAGGTGCTGATGCCGAAGCCCGAAGGTGCAGGCGCCGGCGCTCCGCCAAAGGCCCCTGCCGGCGGACGTTCCGAGCACGAATAAGTTTTAAAACAACTAAAATCCCAGTCTGCGGCTTGCGCCGCAGACTTTTTTTATTGTATGGTGGAAATAATTATCCAAACGGCAGAATGGCAGGAAGTGCTGATCGCGCTGCTGGGCGAGATCGGGTATGAGGGATTTGAGCAGGAGGAGGAGATCATGCGGGCATACGTGGCAGAAGAGCAATTTGACCGGGCTGCGCTGGAGGGGGTGCTGCGGCAATTCGAAGTAGGGTATACGGAGCAGCGACTGGCGGAGCGGAACTGGAATGAGGAGTGGGAGAAGAACTTCGAGCCGGTGGTTGTGGATGACTTCTGCGCGATCCGGGCGCATTTCCATCAACCGATTACGGGAGTGGAGCATGAGCTGGTCATTACCCCAAAGATGAGCTTTGGTACCGGGCATCATGCAACGACGTTCCTGATGATCCGGGCGATGCGGGACCTGGACCTCCGCGGAAAGCGGGTACTGGATTTTGGGACGGGGACGGGGGTGCTGGCGATATTGGCGGAAAGGTTGGGGGCGGCGAGCGTGCTGGCCATCGACAATGACGACTGGAGCATGGCGAATGCTGAGGAAAATATAGAGGCCAACGGGTGTAATGACGTGGTACTGAGAAAAATAGACAGCTTATCTCAACTGGAAGGGCAGAGCGATATCCTGTTGGCGAATATAAACAAACATGTAATTCTCGCCGAGATGGCCGCGATGGGGCAACATTTGGCAAAGGGGGGCGTTATACTATTGAGCGGTCTTTTGGAAGATGACTATAAAGACATTGAAAATGAGGCCGTTAAAATAGATTTTTCAATATCCGTACGGATGACAAAGGGAGGATGGATCTGTTTGAGATTGGAAGGAACCAGGCCGCAAAGTTAAAAAAAGATGAAATTATCAGGCTGAGAGCGAACGGAGTGCGGCAGTTTTTTCAGTATATTTGTTATCCAACTTAACTAAACTTCAACCATTCGAATGAAGGAGATTCTACTCATTCTATCGGCGTATCTGATAGGTTCCATTCCTACCGCTATTTGGGTCAGCCGGTCGTTTTTTGGGATCGATATCCGCGAATATGGCAGCGGGAATGCCGGGGCCACGAATACGTTCCGGGTCCTGGGCTCGCGTTGGGGGTGTTTTGTGATGGGGGTGGATGTTTTGAAGGGAGTTATCGCGACGAGTCTTTACATTCTTGTTCCCTACTATTTACATGATGAAACGGAGCGGACCAATTTCATGGTCGGACTGGGTCTGGCGGCCGTTGTCGGTCATATTTTCCCTATCTGGGCCGAGTTTCGCGGCGGCAAAGGGGTGGCGACGCTGTTTGGGATGATCATCGCCATTCAGCCCCTGGCGGCCGTTTGCTGCGTGGCCGTATTCCTGCTCGTGCTGTATCTCACCCGTTTTGTCTCTCTCAGCAGTATCCTGGCTTCCGTGGCCTTTGCCGTTCTTATCTTATACATCTTCGACGAAAGGGAAACCCTTTATCGCGGTTTTGCGATTGCCGTAGCCCTTCTTGTCGTCCTTACCCATCAAAAGAACATTACCCGCCTGCTAAGGGGGAGTGAGAACAAAGTACCCATCCTAAAATACCGGGACAGGCGGCGGCACCGGAGGAGTGCGGACAGGGACAAGGAATAAATCCTTACTGGTACAAGAAAATCGCTAATTTTGCCATCCCGCGAGCCTAGCGCGGTCTCTCTATCACATCATAGAAAACTATAAACGGGTCCAGAAATGTCTCAAACTTTACTGGAGAAATTACAACTCACTGATGAAAGAAACCTGTTGATACAGGGTCTGCCTTCTTCCATCGAGAAGCAATTCATGAAATTAGCCTTTGCGAAGTGTCTGACTCCCTTGCTGAAGAGCAAGAAGATAGATTTCGCTCTTGTTTTCGCGATCAACGAGCAGCAGCTGCGGGGGATCGTGCAGGAGGTGCTGCCGGCGTTGCGGGCAGACGGCAAATTCTGGGTTGCGTATCCCAAGCCAGGTTCGAAGATCGCCACCACGTTGACCCGGGAATGCAGCTGGGCCTGTATTACGGGTGCGGGGTATGAGATCGTCCGGGACGTGCCGCTCGACCATTGCTGGACGGCGGTGCGCTTCAAAAAGGCGGCGCCACCGGTAAGCTTCCGGGCCCCGGCGCGGACGGCCGTTCTGAGCGAGGGCGTATTGGAAGAGGCTGGTGTCGAACGGGCAGGCGGCAGGAAGACGACGAGCCGTCGCCGGGTCGCCAGCGCCTAAATTACCGGGATCATAGCCATTACCCTGCGCAGTGACGGCGGTAAAGCTCCGCCGACACCGTGCGCGCTCCCTGTTTATGGGTATATTGGCCATTGAAATTCACTACCATAAGGGGCTTCGCGTATCTTAGTATACCTAAACGATATGCTTTACCCTTTATCCCTTTCCTCATGGCTACATTTAGCAGACAGGGCCTGATCGCCGAGTTGCTGGACAGGACGGAGCTGCTCAATGCCAGTACCAAACCCTTTCTTCGTCTTACGGATGACCAGCTGCTGTACCGGCCTGCGCCGGGCAAATGGAGCATCACTGAGATCTACATCCACCTTAATCTTTCCATGGATCAAACGGTTCGGACTATCCTTTCGCGGACCACGCTGGCGCCGGATCATCCCGTCGATGAATATCATAGCGGCTGGCTGGGGGATTGGCTGTACGGGCGGATCATGCCCCGGCCGGATGGCACGGTCTTCAAGCTAAAGGCCATGGCGGCACATTCCCCGGAGGGAAGGGAGCTGGAGGCAAGGGAGGCGCTGGAGGCGTTTCAGCGGCACTGTGATTCGCTGGATGATATCCTGCGGCATGTGCGGACGAAGGACCTTCAGCGGATACGCATCCCCTTCTATCTGAATGGGCTTATTTCGTTGCGGCTGGGGGATATGTTGCGGTTCCTGGTGGCGCATGGGGAGCGGCACCTATTGCAAGCGCAAAAGGTTTGGGCTGCGGACGCGCCGGTGGACCGGCGGCGGTAGGGTCCCGGGCTATTTGAAGATGACGGTGCCCAGGTCCTGCAGAAGGCTTCTTTCCATTTCTTTCAGGTGCATATGTGTCTGGAGGAGCATCATGAGCTCTTCTTCCGAGTGGGGTTTGCCCAGGTCGGCCTGGTTCTCTTCCATCAGGCGGTAGACCTTCCTCAGCTTTAGATAGCGCATGGTGGATAGCACATCTTCCTTGTACAGATCATCCGGGGTGGCGATCTTCCCTTCGTAATGATCTTTCCAGTTGGGGCTGAGCTCGAGGTGCACGTCCATTACAGACACGGCAAGAGTGCTTAGCTCCTGGTCTTCGTGATAAAGAAAATTCTTGGAGGTGGGTTCGAGTCCCTGCCGGTACCAGTCCTTGAATAGATCGAGGATGGTCAGCAGCCGTTTGTTGTCGATGAGGTCGGCGAGCTCGGCGGATTCCCCCAGGACATAGTCGGCCACGAGGTTTTGCTCGTCCCAGGCCCGGAGGCCGTATTCGAGGAGGACGCGGATCATGCCGCGTTCGTTCTGTTCATGACGGAAGAGCAGGTTGAGGGAGTCTTCGTCGGCCGGCACGGGCATGGCCGAGGGATCGCCGCCGGGGAAACCGGTGTCCGTAGCAGCAGCGGCGTTAGCGGCCTTTGTTTCCTGTTTGGCGATACGTTCGCGGATAAATTTATTGACCAGGGTGTAGAGGCCGGTCTCTTCGATGCGGAGGATCTCGGCGGACTGGCGGATATAGTCCTGCTGGCGGGTGAAGTCCTCAGCCTTGTTGATCCGGGCGATGGTCTCGGCGACCTGGTTGACGACCGCCGCCTTTTTGTTACTGTCGCCGCCTGCGTCTTTGAGGGCGACCTCGAGCTGGAAGAGGATCACGTCCTTTTTATTGGCGGCGATGAATTCCCGGAAGGCGGATGCGCCGATGCGGCGGACATAGCTGTCGGGGTCCTCTTTGTCGGGGATGAGGACGAGCTTGACATCGAGGCCTTCCTCGAGGGCCATATCGAGACCCCGCAACGCGGCTTTGACGCCGGCGCTATCTCCATCGTAGATGATGGTGAGATGGTGCGTATACTTGCGTATCAGCCTTAGTTGGTCGATCGTCAGACTGGTGCCGCCACTGGCTACGACATTCTCAATCCCTGCCTGGTGCAGGGAGATCACATCCGTGTAACCTTCTACCAGCAGGCATTCATCTGCCTTATCGATCGCCTGTCTTGCCTGGTAGGAGCCATAGAGGATCTTGCTTTTGACATAGATCTCGTTCTCGGGCGTATTGATGTATTTGGGTGCGCGGTCATTGCTGCGAATGATCCGGGCGCCGAACCCAATGGTCTTCCCGGTTTGATTGTGGATGGGAAAGATGACGCGGCCGCGGTAATTGTCGATCAATTTTTCCTCACGTTGGACGACGAGACCGGTCCTGACGAGATATTCAGGATTATACTGTGCGGCGAGCGCGGCGCGGGCAAAGGTATCGCGCTGGTCGGGACAATACCCCAGCTGGAACTTGCGCATGATCTCCTCGTTGAAACCGCGCTCCTTCAGATAGCTGAGGCCGACGTCCTGGCCTTCCTCGTCGTTGAAAAGCGTGTCGGCAAAGAATTTCTGGGCGAAGGTGTTGATGATGTAAAGGCTTTCGGCGACCTGCTGCTGCTGGCGGGCTTCGGGGCTGAGCTCTTTCTCCTCGACCTCTACGTTGTAGCGGGCGGCGAGCCAGCGGAGAGCTTCCACATAGGAGTATTTCTCATGCTCCATGAGAAAGGAGATGGTGTTGCCGCTGCGGCCGCACCCGAAGCATTTGTAGATCTCCTTGGCGGGAGAGACGGTGAAGGAGGGCGTCTTTTCGTTGTGGAAGGGACAGAGGCCAAGATAGTTGGTGCCTCGTTTCTTGAGCTTGACGAAGCCGCCGACGATCTCGATAATATCGATGCGGCTAAGGATCTGTTGTATGGTCTGTTGGGAGATCATTGCGGGCCTGAGATCAAACCGTAAAAATACCGTAAATTATGTATAAAATTGAGTGGTTTTACCTATACTAAATTATTCTTATTTTGTGTTTTAGATTGGGCATTGCCCAAATCAACAAGTAAACGTACATCCTTTGAAAAACGGAGTCAATTCCTTACTCTTCGATGTGGTCTCCAACCTGGCGATTATCCTTTGTTTTGTCCCTTTCCTTTTCCTTGGTCTTAAGAAGATGCGGCAAGTGAACACCTACTGGGTGATCGGCATCTACTGGCTTTTTAACGGGCTTGTCAATCTGCCGACGGCGGGGCTGATCCCATCGGATGCGGGCCGGGCGATCCTGCAGCGGATAAACAATTTCTATACGTTCACCGAAACGCCGATGGTGCTGCTTGCTTTTGCCTTTGCGAGTGCGGGGCGGTGGAGGAAGCAGCTGGTCTGGGTGATGGTGGTCTTTATCGCGGCCGAATCGGTGTTGCTGGCCTGGCGGGGATACACGATGACATCCCGCGCATGGATCACGGGGGTGGGGCTTGTGCTGGTGCTGGGGTATAGTGTGGCCGGTCTCTGGCAATATCTAAAGAAAATGGAGCACAGCCGTTTTGAGGAGTCGATGGTGTTTGTGTATGCGGCGTTGCTTTTTGGATATGGCAGCTTTCTGATCATCTATATTTTTGCCCATTACCGGACGGGACCGGCAGCGCTGACCTATAATGAAGCAGACAGCTTCTTGCTGTATTATATCAGCCTTCTGCTGTCTGCTTGTGTCACTTGTGCAGGGTTGGGGAGCTATGGGCTCCGGAAAAAGCGGGTCCGACGAACTTTGGTCCATGGCTATTCCTCGTCTTCCTCATAGTTATAGGTGTCCTGGCTATCATTGTAGATAGATTCCCAGGTCTTTACCTTGTCGTCCCCCAACAGCTCCAGGATGTCGAAGATGGCATCGGTCTTTTTCTTCCAGATCGTCTGGGTCGAATCGGCGTATTTCGAAACATACATACACAGATCGGTTTCCATGTTCACCTTGATAAGGCCGACGGGTCCTTCCTCTTTTTCCTGGATCAGATAATAACATCCCTTTTCCAACAGCGCATACGAATACATACATCACCTTTTTTTAGATAAGACAATACACGAATTTTGAATGTGAACAGAACTAATGGGAAGTAAGTGGGTCCGATCTGATCGGAGTAGAGGCTGAGGCTGGATTAGTAATTGTTCCGCAGCAGTACCATACAAAGGTAACGATTTTGGCTTTTCTGGCGGTTTTCTTTCCAGCCCCCGGGGGTCGTTTACGGAAAAATAATCACAAGTTATTGATATTCAATGCAAAGGCCATCCCTATATGGGATGGCCCTGCTCTTGACCACTTATCCTACAGCCTCTTTTGATCCGTCCGTGGCGGACCACTATTTGTCGAGTTTTATCTCCCCGACGTCGGCGGTCTGGCCGTCATTGACCATGATGCCGTCCTTGGCGATGTTGCGATAGGGGGGCTTTGCTTCGATGATGATCTTGTAGGCTCCCGGTTTTACGTCGGCGATCTCATAGGAGCCGTTGACGATGGGCGCCCGCAGGGTATCGGTCGCGGATTCAGCCCAGGCGCGGATGCCGCCTTCTGCCGGTGTGACCGTACCCCGTATCGATCCTGCCTTAAAGTGTGTAAAGGCGAACAACCCTGCGACAACAATGGTCGTGGCCAGAAGCCTGAGAAGGGTAAATTCCATAAACGTAGATTTAAAATTTGATCGACTGTTCTACGTTTGGGGGACGGGCTATCCTTCTTGTTTTACAAGGACTGTGCCATAAACGATTTGTTAACAAGGCTTTATTGGGGAAAATGTTCTACACCGGTTTTATTTCGACTACTCATCAACGATAGCACCTCTCTCCAGGCGGAGAAAATGGTCGATACATTCCGGCAGTTCGTGACGGTAATGGCTGACATAGATGAGCGTAGTGCCGAAGGCTTCGACGAGGGTGCTGATGAGGGCGCGGAAGCGGGCCATCTGTACGTCGTCGAGTCCCTGGCCCGGTTCATCGAGGATGAGCATGGGCGGATTCTTGATCAGCGCCCGGGCCAGCAGGACCATGCGTTGCTGGCCGGTGGATAGCTGGGTGAGCCGGCGGCTGCGGAGGTCCCAGAGAGAAAGGAGCTGCATCCACAGCCGGACCAGGACCTCCTGTTCGCCATTCAGGGGACGGAAGAGGCCGATGGTATCGAAGAGGCCGGAGGCAACGACATCATGGTTGGTGGCGCCGGCGTCAAAATAAAGATGCAGCTCGGGGGAGACGAAGCCAATGCGTTTTTTGATATCCCAGATGGATTCGCCGGTGCCGCGGCGGCGGTCGAAGAGCCAGATCTCGTTGGCATAGGCCTGCGGATTGTCGGCAGTGATCAGGCTGAGCAGTGTGGATTTGCCGGCGCCATTTGGTCCGGAGACGTTCCAGCATTGTCCTTTTTTTACTTCCCAATTGATGTTATCGAGGATGGTTGCTTCGCCGTAGCGAATGGTGGTCTTGACCATTTTGACGGCCGTATGGAAGGCCGGCCCTGCGTTGTCGAGGGATTCCTGCCGCAGGCGGCCCAGGATCGTGGGGTCGAGGGTGGGCGTTGCGACATCGTGCCGCGGCTGGAAGCCGGCTTTCGTACCCTGGAACACCCATTTTCCGGCATCGAGCCGGGCGATATGCGTGATGGAGTCGGGGATCTCCTGGATACTGGTGATGAGTAGAAACTGGATCTTTCGGGCGGCGAGACTATTGATAATGTGATGGAGCGTGGCGCGGCCTTCGGCATCCAATCCGAGGAAGGGGTTATCGAGGATGAGGAGCTCGGGATCCTGGAGCATCGCGATCGCCAGCTGGGTGCGTTTGTTCTCGCCGTTGGAGAGCTGGATCAGGGGCTTTTCGAGCAGCGGACGCACATGCAGGGTATCGAGCCAGGGGGTATCGGCGCCGTCCCAGCCGGCATCGGCAAGCTCCTGCGCCACGGTGATCGTCTGGTCGGCATCGGAGGCGTTGAACCGTTGCTGGTAATAGAGCTCGGTCGAGCCCGGCCGGTTGCGGAAACGGTGTTGCTGTTCTACGATGCCGATGCGACGGGTGGCCGTGGTAATCGTTCCGGTATAGAAATGCGTGCCGAGCAGGGTATGGGCCAATACGGTCTTGCCGCTGCCGGAGGGGCCGGTGAGGGCCCATTGTTCGCCGCGATGGATGGTCCAATCGAGCTCGTCCAGCAGGCGGGTACCGCCGAGGTGTACGGAAACGCCTTTGAGTGTCAGGAAACTAGATGGCATAGTGCGAAAATAAGACAGCTGCGGCAAAAATGAGTTGCGGAGGAAATATCCACACCTGAGGAAATTCAAATAAACCGGGGTTGCGATCGTTTGATTATATTGCGCCCTTGCGGGACGAAGCCCAATTGATCGTATTATGGCAGAAAAAAATAATTTGTTCGAGTACAACGATGACAGTGTCAGGACTTTGGATTGGAAGGAGCATATCCGGCTCCGGCCCGGGATGTATATCGGGAAATTGGGAGACGGGAGCAGTCCGGATGACGGCATCTATGTGCTGTTGAAGGAAGTGATCGACAACTGTATCGACGAATACACCATGGGCTATGGCAAGCAGGTGGATATTGCCATTGAGAATAAGATGGTGACGATTCGCGACTATGGGCGCGGCATTCCGCTGGGAAAGGTGGTGGATGTCGTCAGCAAGATCAACACCGGCGCCAAATACGACAGCAAGGCTTTCCAGAAATCGGTGGGTTTGAACGGGGTCGGTACCAAGGCCGTGAATGCGCTGAGCAAGTATTTCAGGTCTCCGCCTTTCGGGAAGGCAAGGAGAAGACGGCCGAGTTCTCGAAGGGGGAGCTGACCAAGGAGTATAAGGAGACCAAGACGAGTGAGTCGAACGGCACCCTGGTTAGCTTCATCCCCGACGACGGCGTCTTTAAGAACTTTCACTTCCTGAATGAATACATCGATAACCAGCTGTGGAATTATTGCTATCTCAATGCGGGGCTGGCGATCAATTTCAATGGGAAGAAGTATGTCTCGAAAAATGGGCTGTTCGACCTGTTACAACGCCGGACCAATGAGGACGAGCTGCGTTACCCGATCATTCACCTGAAAGGGGATGATATCGAGGTGGCCCTGTCTCACAATAACGACTATGGCGAGGAGATCTTCAGCTTCGTCAACGGCCAGTACACCACCCAGGGCGGTACGCACCAGCAGGCTTTTCGCGAGGCCTTTGTCAAGGTGATCCGGGATTTTTACAAGAAGGACTATGATGCGGCCGACATCCGGCAAAGCATCGCCGCGGCGGTCAGCGTCCGCGTGGTGGAGCCGGTGTTCGAGTCGCAGACCAAGACCAAGCTGGGGAGTCTGAACGTATCGGAAGGCGTGACGATGAAGAATTTCATCAACGACTTCCTGACCAAGGAGCTGGATAACTACCTTCATAAGAACCCCAGCACGGCCGACTCGCTGAAGAAGCGGATCGAGCAGAGCGAGCGGGAGCGCAAGGAGCTGGCGGGGATCAAGAAGCTGGCCAATGAGCGGGCGAAGAAGGCCAACCTCCACAATAAGAAATTGCGGGACTGCCGCTTTCATTATAACGACGAGGCGACGGGAAAGGATAAGGAGGCGGTGCTCGAGAAGCAGAAGGAGAGCACGATCTTTATCACGGAAGGGGATTCGGCGAGCGGCAGCATCACCAAGGCGCGCGACGTCGAAAGGCAGGCCGTCTTCAGCCTGCGGGGGAAACCGTTGAACTGTTTTGGCCTGACCAAGAAGGTAGTCTACGAGAATGAAGAGTTCAATCTTTTGCAGCACGCGTTGAACATCGAGGATGGGATCGAAGGCCTGCGATACAACAATATCGTGATCGCCACCGATGCCGATGTCGATGGCATGCATATCCGTTTGTTGCTGATGACCTTCTTCCTGCAATTCTTCCCCGACCTGGTCAAGAACGGCCACGTCTATATCCTCGAGACGCCGTTGTTCCGGGTGCGGAACAAACAGGAGACGCATTATTGTTATGACGAGTCCGAGAAGCAGGCGGCGGTGAAGAAGCTGGGGGGCAAGCCGGAGATCACCCGGTTCAAGGGATTGGGTGAGATCTCGCCGGATGAGTTCGCGCGGTTCATCGGACCGGATATGCGCAAACAGCCCGTGATGGTGATGCAGGACACGCATATCCAGCAGATCCTCGAATATTACATGGGCAAGAATACGCCGGAACGGCAAGACTTTATCATCAGGAACCTGAAAGTGGAATTGGACCTGGTGGAAGAAGAAAAAGCCTAATCATATGATCCATATTGTTTTTCAGTATTATGACGTCGAAGTATTGAAGAAGGCCTTTGAGCTGGATCCTTCGTTCGCCGGTGAGGTGGTGGAGATCCAGGACGATTTTGCCGTGGGGCCATTGGAGGGTATCTATACCGCGGAGGGTTGGGAGGCGAGAAAGCAGTGGTGGCGGGAAGTGCTGGCCGGTGGAGACGGCGATGGAAAAGTCGATAACGGGAGCGTGGGTGACGATCTCGCCAAGGTGGCGGCGTTGAAACAGCGGCTGACCGAAGATGCAAAGGAGATCGCATGGATCTGG
>Ga0310811_10002383_pt1 | contig 23505 bp, 20 predicted proteins | sample YCmetagenome_FD_207642 | JGI IMG/M metagenome (GOLD analysis project Ga0310811, IMG submission 207642) | Soil microbial communities from experimental microcosm in Duke University, North Carolina, United States - YC | ecosystem: Engineered > Artificial ecosystem > Soil microcosm > Unclassified ... | reverse complement strand
ATTTTATGGAGATGATATCCCTGCAAGGCAAAACCAACTTTTTCGAAAAGCGCGTCGGCGATTATCAGAAAAGCGGGGTTTTGAATACAACCACTGAAAGTAAGGCGTTTTCGCTAGACGAAGATTTCTGAAGTGAGTAGTCAGTTGTGAATAGTGAGTTTTATTCATTAAAAAATAAAGCATGTTTTTACAATTAGGACATAACAAACTAGATGTTTACACAATTGCTAGGCAATTTGTAAAAGAATGTTATTTCGCCACAAATCGCTTTCCTGTCGACGAGAAATATGTATTGACTCAGCAGATCAGACGTGCTGCATTATCGGTACACCTAAATATTGCGGAGGGTAGTTCAAGAAAGTCGGAGATTGAAAGGAAAAGATTTTACGAAATAGCAAGGGGCTCACTTATTGAAGTTGATGCAGCACTTGACATAGCTGCCGATCTTAACTATTGTACACCTGAAAGTATTCAATCGTTAGGAGAGACATTGGTGAAATGTTTTAAATACCTCAGCGGCTTAATCAGTTCAACAACTAACTAAATTATTCACCACTCACCATTCACTACTCACCACTATGTACGTAATAAAAAGAGACGGTAAAAAAGAACCCGTAAAATTTGATAAAATAACAGCACGAATTGAAAAGCTGTGCTATGGTTTAAACCCTGCACTGGTTGACCCGATAGACGTTGCCAAAAAGGTAATTGAAGGTTTGTATGATGGTGTGACCACCTCTGAACTGGATAACCTGGCGGCAGAAACTGCAGCATCGTTAACCACCAAGCACCCGGATTATGCTTTGCTGGCATCGCGTATAGCGGTATCCAACCTGCATAAGAATACCATCAAATCGTTCTCGGAAACGATGAGAAGATTGCATGGCTATATCGACCTGAAAGCCGGAAAAAACGCATCATTAATTGCTGATGACGTTTGGGAAGTGATCGAAAAAAATGCAGAAGTGCTGGACAGCACCATCATATACGACCGTGATTTTGGGTTTGATTACTTCGGTTTCAAGACGCTTGAAAAATCATACCTGTTAAAGTTAGATGGTAAAATAGCAGAGCGCCCTCAGCATTTGTTTATGCGGGTCTCGGTTGGTATTCATAAAGATGATATCGATAGCGTAATCAAAACTTACAACCTGATGAGTGAGCGCTGGTTTACGCATGCAACACCAACGCTGTTCAACGCAGGTACGCCAAAACCTCAAATGTCATCATGCTTCTTACTAACGATGAAGGACGACAGCATCGACGGTATTTATGATACCCTGAAACAAACAGCCAAAATATCACAAAGTGCAGGTGGTATCGGTCTGAGCATCCATAATGTACGTGCAACAGGTTCCTACATCAGCGGAACTAATGGTACCAGTAATGGTATTATCCCGATGCTGAAGGTGTTTAACGATACAGCACGTTATGTAGACCAGGGTGGTGGCAAGCGTAAAGGAGCATTTGCTATTTACTTAGAACCTTGGCATGCAGATATATTTGAGTTCCTGGATCTGCGCAAAAATCATGGCAAGGAAGAAATGCGTGCGCGTGATCTGTTCTACGCTCTTTGGGTATCCGACCTGTTCATGAAAAGGGTGGAGGCCAATGAAGATTGGAGCCTGTTTTGTCCTCACGAAGCACCAGGCCTGGCAGATTGCTTCGGAGCAGAATTTGAAGCCTTATACTCCCAATACGAAAGTGAAGGCCGTGCACGGAAAACCGTAAAAGCACAGGACCTATGGTTTGCTGTTCTGGACGCACAAGTGGAAACCGGTACGCCATATTTGCTATACAAGGACGCAGCCAACAGCAAATCAAACCAGCAAAATTTAGGAACAATAAAGAGCTCGAATCTATGTACCGAGATCATGGAATATACTTCTGAAAAGGAAGTTGCCGTATGTAATCTGGCTTCGTTGGCTTTGCCGAGATATGTCATCAACGGGGTATTCGATCATCAAAAATTATATGAGGTTACTTACCAGGTTACCTATAACCTGAACCGCATTATTGATAATAATTACTACCCGGTTGAAGAAGCCCGTTACTCTAACCTGCGCCATCGCCCTATAGGTTTAGGCGTACAGGGATTAGCGGATGCATTTATCCTGCTGCGTTTACCATTTGAAAGCGAGGAAGCGAAGCAACTGAATAAAGAGATCTTTGAGACGATCTATTTCGCAGCGATGACTGCCTCAAAAGACCTTGCGATAAAAGAAGGGGCCTATGAAACTTTCAAAGGTTCACCACTGTCAAAAGGCCAGTTCCAGTTTGATCTGTGGAACATAAAACCAGATAGCGGAAGATGGGATTGGGAAAACCTGCGTTTGGATGTAATGAACCATGGCGTGCGCAACTCATTACTGGTTGCCCCGATGCCTACGGCCTCCACTTCACAGATATTGGGTAATAACGAGTGTTTTGAGCCTTATACTTCAAATATCTACACCCGCAGGGTATTGAGCGGTGAGTTTATTATCGTCAATAAATTCCTGCTGCGCGACCTGGTTAACCTTGGCTTGTGGAACACCACCATGAAGGATAAGATCATCAGCGCAAATGGTTCGATACAAGAAATTGAGGAAATACCACAGGAGCTGAAAGATCTGTACAAAACCGTTTGGGAGATTAAGATGCGTAACATCATCGATATGGCAGCCGACAGGGGCGCTTATATCTGCCAGTCGCAATCATTGAACCTGTTTATCAATGCACCAAATGCATCTAAATTGACCTCGATGCACTTCTATGCGTGGAAGAAAGGTCTTAAAACTGGTATGTATTACCTGCGTACACAAGCGGCTTCACAAGCAGTGAAATTTACCGTAGAAAACCAGGGCGGCAAAAACATGGAACCAGTGATCCCGGATCATGTAGCTCAGGTAGCCGACGAGATTCCCGCAGGGCCAAGCTGCTCGATGGAAGAGGGGTGTGTGACCTGTTCAGCATAAAAGATATTTCTGCTGTAGAGACGCGATGTATCGCGTCTCTACGTTTTGCTAGTTTTGTAGTATGATCCATCAAAAACACGAGATAGTTCGTTGTGAGCGATGCCAGTCGCCGTTTGAATGTAAGGCAAATTCATTCACGAAATGCCAGTGCGCTACCGTGCAGCTATCACTCAATGAAACCCAATATGTAAGCGAACTATACGACGGTTGTTTGTGTGCTGGGTGCTTGCTGGAACTACAACGGGAGTACAGAGAATCGATGGGGATAAACGGTTAAAGACTATGTCAGCATTTTTCCTACAAACACATTGCGAGTTTGATGCCTATTATTCAACAGTGATAAAAGATGATGGCCGTGTTTGCTATGCTTACTTATACCAGGGAGAGGACATCATAGGTGATGTTTGGCTTTATAATCAACAGCCAGCACCAACGACATCCTTCTGGCTGGCCGAGGATATGCCCTTTTTAAACCCAACAGAATACCTCGCCAAATATGCGGCCATAAAACCTATAATAAATGAAAGCGAAGTAAGATGTGAATGGACAGAGTCTAAAGATGATGGATTGATAGAGGTTGGTATTTATATCCGCGACAAATTTGTCGCTTCTATTACGGCCGGATCCAAACCAGGTTGGTCGGTATTGGTAGTTAAAGATGGGCCGCTGGCATTGATTTATTAAGTAAAAGCCGTACAACTTATGCTGTACGGCCTCAGTTAATAGAAGTCCTTAATTTACTGACTGATCTATAAATTTTTCTCTTGCCGATTGAGCCGCTTTTACCATATTTTCAAGGGCTGCTTTGGTCTCCTCCCATTTGCGGGTTTTGAGGCCACAGTCGGGGTTTACCCAAATGTTTTCGACTGGTAACAGATCAGCTGCTTTTTTGAGCAGATCAACCATTTCATCAACCGTGGGGACACGTGGTGAATGAATATCATATACCCCCGGACCTATCTCAGCCGGGTATTTAAAATCAGCAAACGCTTCGAGTAGTTCCATTTGTGAGCGCGAAGTTTCGATGGTAATTACATCGGCATCCATTTGTGCAATATGTGTGATGATATCATTGAACTCGCTGTAGCACATGTGCGTATGTATTTGCGTTGCATCACTTACACCGCTTGCCGATATGCGAAAGGCTTTTACCGCCCAGTCAAGATATTTTTCATGATCGGCTTTCCGCAATGGCAAACCTTCACGAATGGCGGGTTCATCTATTTGGATAACTTTAATACCTGCATGCTCTAATGCCAATACTTCGTCTTTAATAGCTAATGCGATCTGGAAAGTAGTTTCAGATCGTGGCTGGTCGTCCCGCACAAATGACCATTGCAGAATAGTTACCGGGCCGGTTAGCATCCCTTTCATTAATTTATCGGTATTCGCCTGTGCAAAGCTGCTCCAGCGCACAGTCATATCTTCAGCGCGACTTACATCACCATAAATAACCGGTGGCTTTACACAACGGCTGCCATAGCTTTGTACCCATCCGTTTTTAGTGAACAGGAAACCATCCAGCCGTTCGCCGAAATATTCCACCATATCATTACGCTCAAACTCGCCATGCACCAAAACGTCGATCCCAGCCTCTTCCTGCCAACGAATTGCTTCGACAGTTGCTTTCTCAATTTCAGAATCATATTGCTCAATGGTTAGCTCACCCTTTTTTAATTTGCCACGTAACAGACGTATATCATCTGTTTGCGGAAAAGAACCAATTGTTGTTGTCGGGAATAATGGCAATTGAAACTTTTCGCGCTGAATTTTTTGCCGTACCGGGAATACGTTTTTACGTCGGGCATCATCGTCTGTCAGGGAAACTACCCTTTCCTTCACTTCCTGCTTATGAATTAATTTAGAAAGACTACGGCTTGATATCGCTTTCATATTATTAACCAGCAGCTCATTACCGCCCTCAATAATCCGGTTTAGCTCATCTATCTCGTTCAGCTTTTGTTTTGCGAATGCCATCCAGTTTTTTATCTCAGGTAGAATATCGGTTTCAATGTCCAGGTCGAAAGGTGTATGCAGTAACGAACAGCTTGGAGCGATCATGATACGATCTGAACCGATAACAGCAATCGCCTTTTTGATATGCGCCAGCGAACGGGTATAATCGTTTTTCCAAATATTACGCCCGTCAACAACACCGAGGGATAAAGTAAGAGACTCGGGCATCAGGGTTAATACGGTATCCAATTGCTTAGGCGCACGTACCAGGTCGATATGCAAGGCACTAACAGGTAAGTTGACTGCTAAAACGGTATTTTCATCAAGGCTCTCGAAATAAGTGGTCAGCAATATTTTCAGTTCCGGGCAATGCTTCTTTATTTCCTTGTAAGCATATCTGAAAGCATCTTTTTCTTTTTCATCCAGGTCGAGTGCTAAAAACGGCTCGTCCATTTGCACCCAAACCGAGCCCTGGCTTTTCAATCGTTTTAGTATTTCGATGTAAACCGGTATGACCTTTTTAATAAGGTCGATCTTATTAAAACCTGCTTCTTTCTCCTTCCCTAATAACAGGTACGACACCGGTCCGATCAATACCGGCTTCGGTGTAACTCCGGTTGTCTGTTTCGCCAGGTTAAACTCCTCGAATACTTTTTCTGAAAATATCCTGAACTGCTGATCCGCAGTAAATTCCGGAACGATGTAATGATAGTTGGTATCAAACCACTTGGTCATTTCCATGGCAGTGATATCCAGTCCGTCTTTTTGGTAGCCACGAGCCATTGCAAAATACAGGTCGATCTCAGCATTTTTGTCGTTCTGCGCCAATATCCCGGTATATCTTTTTGGGATAACGCCGAGCATTAATGAGGTGTCGAGCACATGATCGTAAAAGCTGAAATCATTGCAGGGGATCAGGTCGATGCCTGCGTCTTTCTGCAGTTCCCAATGTTGCTGGCGCAGTTTACGGGAAACGGTAAATAATTCGTCACGAGTGGTTTTGCCTGCCCAGTATTGTTCACAGGCTTTTTTAAGTTCACGGTGAGCACCCACACGTGGGTACCCCAGGTTGTTTTTGAGCATACGCATAAAACTTTTTTGGTTAAACATTAATTTGAGTTAATGCTCCTTACGGTTTTCGGTATGCTTTCGGGGAATGGTAATGAAAGATAAAGGCATAGCGCAGGGCAGCCCGCAAATGCTTTATACTCTGACTACTGCTTCTTATCGCGAAAGCATTGTCTTAAACAGCGGGCAAGTATCCTGGCTTGTAACATTATTGCCGTCCTTCTCGCCCCGATGTATCGGGACAATGGACATTTGGATTTGGCAATAACTTGTAGCGTTACTTACAGTTGCGCGACAGCCCGTGATTTGCACACGGTTCCTTTTTAATTCCCGTTGAACGGAAACCTCACTGTTGAAATAAAGTAAAGAACTGGGGTAAAGATAGGGAATAAGTCAGTAAGTCGGAGGTTTAAGAATTAACTTCTAATAGCGTTGATTACAATGAATAAAAACTCTCATTATTGTGCAGCCATACTCTTGCTTGATCAATAACTATTTTTTCAATAGTGTCTTTGGTAGCATCTGGCCAATATGATTGAATGGTATTTCCCCAGTCATAATCACCCCACGCCCAGTAAAGTAAGTAAAAGTCAAAAATTGATTTTGGATAGTCTGTGTTGATACAATACTGACATATTTTGGCCAGGTTACTCTTGACGTCAACACTCTTTGCAATCTGCTTTATGTAATAGAAAGCATAGCTGGCAATGCCTTCTTCTCCTGTTTTTTCTGTTAGATTACATTCATGCAAAGCAGCTTTCAGATAACTTATAGTCTCAAAATAATTTGTGGGCTTTGATAATCCCGCCATAATTAAAACATGCTCGGTTTCATAACCTGATTCAATCATATCGATTGCCCAATCGACGCATTCATCAGCATTAAAATTTGGTGTCTCCGAAAATGCAACTACTTTATATGTTAAATCACTTATAGTCATCATTTTAGTAATTTGAGATAAGATTAATGGTATTGCTAAAATTAACAGAAATTTATTAAAGAATATTATGTGACTGTCCATCAACCCCAGATCAATACTTTTCCGACTTTCGGACTAAATAAGTATCTTCGACCCCCGAAATCATTCAGAACACAATGAAATTATTAGAAGGAAAAACAGCACTCATCACCGGAGCTTCAAAAGGTATAGGCCGTAAAATAGCTGAAAAGTTTGCCGAACATGGCGCCAACGTAGCATTTACCTACTTATCGTCTGTAGAAAAAGGGCAGGCTTTGGAGCAGGAACTGCAAAAATTTGGCACTAAAGTAAAAGGCTATCGTTCTGATGCTTCCAAATTTGATGAGGCTGATAAGCTGATCAACGACATTGTTGCTGATTTCGGTACCCTGCACATTGTGGTGAACAATGCCGGTATCACCAAAGACGGTTTGCTGATGCGCATGACTGAAGAGCAATGGGACGAAGTATTGGATGTAAACCTGAAATCCATCTTCAACGTAACCAAAGCTGCATCCAGGATCATGATGAAAAACCGCGAAGGCGTGTTCATCAACATGAGCTCGGTAGTAGGTGTTGACGGTAATGCAGGACAATCAAACTATGCCGCTTCTAAAGCCGGTATCATCGGCTTCTCAAAATCTATAGCTAAAGAATTAGGCTCGCGCAATATCCGTACCAACGTGGTAGCGCCGGGCTTTATCAAAACAGAAATGACCGAAATACTCGACCCGAAAGTGGTTGAAGGCTGGGCAGCAGCGATCCCGCTTAAACGCGGCGGCGAAACTGAAGACGTAGCCAACGCCTGCGTATTCCTGGCTTCGGATATGGCTGCTTATATCACCGGTCAGGTGATCCCTGTTGACGGGGGAATGCTGTAATTTGGTTAGAAGTGTTGTAAATGTTAGAAAAGTTGAAAGGGTTATTTATTAGATTTTAACCTCTACAACAACTACAACCTTTACAACTATTACCATCTTTCCACAATATTTTTGCATTTTGCAAGTAAACGTAAAACGTGCCACGTCATACGTATAACGTAAAAATATGCAGCTTTTATTTTCAGTAACATGGGGAACAGTTTCGGGGTGGTGGACACCGGTTTGCCTGTTGCTTGGTTTACTGTATGGCTGGTTGATGTACCGTCAGCCGGTGAGCCTGGGTAAACGTGCGCGGTATGCTTTATTTGCTGCGCGATCTTTAGCCATATTCCTGCTTTCATTTTTGCTAATCTCCCCTTTAATCAGATCGGTGGCTTATAACCCGCAAAAGCCGCTGATTCTGGTAGCACAGGATAATTCGGAATCGATAAAACTATTTGGCAGCCTCACCCCAAACCCCTCTCCAAAGGAGAGGGACTTAATAAATGCGCTCTCACAATTAAAACAACAATTAGGCGATCAATACGATGTGCGGGAGTTCAATTTCAGTGGTGACCTGAAGGACGGTTTGTCTGATAAATTCAATGGCAAACAAACCAATATTTCAGCAGCTATTCATCAGCTGAATGAGCGCTACGTAAATCAAAATATCGGTGCTTTGGTATTGGCTACGGATGGTTTATACAATCAGGGCAGCGATCCGCGTTATGAGGCTAAAAATCTAAAGACAAGCATCTATACCATTGCTTTAGGCGATACAGTAGCTAAACGCGATCTGCTTATCGGCAATGTAAACTACAATAAAACTGCTTACCTCGGCAATGATTTCGAGACAGAAGTACTGGCCGAGGCCTTCCAGGCAAAAGGGGAAAATATCCGCCTGACGGTTGAAGAAGATGGAAAACAGGTATTTTCTCAAACAGATGCCGTCATTTCCAATAATTTCCGGAAGACGGTCCCAATAAAGTTAAATGCGGATAAAAAGGGCGTAAGGAAGTTTACTATCAGTATCGCTCCCGTAAAAAACGAAATCTCGACGCAAAATAATACCGAGACTATTTATGTGGACGTGCTGGATGCCCGGCAAAAGATATTGCTGTTGTATAATGGTCCGCACCCGGATATTAGTGTGATCAAGCAATCGATCGAGAGTAATCGCAATTACGAGGTAAAAGCCAGTCTGCTGAGCGATCTGCCTAAATTGAAACTAAGCGATTATAGTCTTATAATTCTATATCAAACTGCAAGCAACAACTCAGGAGAACTGCAAAGCTTTATTACCAAAAGCAAAGTGCCCGTATGGTACGTAGCTGGTGCGCAAACCGATCTATCGCAACTGAACAGTGAGCAGAAGCAAGTTCAGGTTAACTCGGGTCGGAACGAAATGCAGGAAGTATTTGCGCAACCGGTGCAGGAGTTTTCGTTATTCACGCTGTCTGATTCCACAAAGAATAAACTAAGCAAATTGCCGCCTCTGCTGGCGCCTTACGGCAATTACAGTAGCAATGGAACGGGACAGGTATTATTCAGACAACGCATAGGCGAGGTATCTACACCTTTCCCACTTTTATCTTTTAGCGATGAGAATGGCCGAAGAACAGCGGTATTAACAGGTGAAGGAATATGGCGTTGGTCGTTATCAGAATATAATACTTACGGCAGCCATGCCGCATTGGAAGAATTATTCGGTCAGGCGGTACAGTATCTTACCGCCAACAGTAACCACCAGCGTTTGCGGGTTTATGCAGCAAAAAATGTGTTTGATGAAGGTGAGAATGTTATCCTCAATGCTGAATTGTATAACCAGGCGCTTGAACTGGTTAATGCACCGGATATACGCATCGAACTGAAAAGTCGTGCCGGTAAAACTTATAGCTTCCTGTTTTCGCGAAACGGCCAAAGCTACCAGTTGGATGCAGGGACACTGCCGGTTGATGAATACTCCTATGCCGCATCAACCAAGCTGGGAAATGAGACCTTTACAGCGACCGGACAGCTTACCGTAAAACCTTTGAATCTGGAAACCCGGCAAAGCGCTGCAGACCATCGGCTACTATCTGATCTGGCAAAACAATCAGGCGGACAAATGCTGGAACCATCACAGATCAGCCAGCTTGCTGACCTGATAAAAAAGAATGAAAATGTAAAAACCGTGGTTTACGAGGATAAACGTTACAGCGACCTCATCGACCTGAAATGGATATTTATTTTGATCCTTGGATTGCTGAGCACCGAATGGTTTTTACGTAAACGCGAAGGGGAAGTATGATGATCAATATCTCATCGGTCATCGAAATTTCCGGGACAGTAGCTTTTACTATTTCGGGTGCATTCTCGGCCATGCAAAAACGTTTGGATGTATTCGGTGTGCTCATTCTGGGTTTTGTGACAGCCATTGGAGGCGGAACAATCCGTGATATATTGATAGGTGATACACCCGTCGCCTGGATGCGCAATTACGAGACGCCGCTAATCATTCTCGGTACGGCCATCGCCACCATCCTATTCAAAAAATATATTAAAAGCTTTAAGATCACGCTGTTCCTGTTTGATGCTTTGGGACTTGGACTATTTACGATTATCGGCACGCAAAAGGGCATCGGTGCAGGTTTAAATCCAGGTGTTTGTGTGGCTTTGGGAACTATAACCGGCTGCTTCGGTGGTGTGCTGCGCGATATTTTGCTGAACAATATTCCGCTGATCTTTCAAAAGGAGATATACGCTACAGCCTGCATTATTGGTGGGACTTTGTATGTTTTGTTGCTCAATCGCCTCGACGCAAATATTTTAGAATTGTTGGCTGTTATTGTGGTATGCGCTATCCGTATTATTGCCGTTAAATATAAACTATCATTACCTAAACTATATGCCTGAAACTACTGCCAATTTTCAGGCGACTGAAAACATTGGCGATAAACACAAATTACTAGGGCTAGACCACTTATAATTGGCTTCAGCCGAAACTGGGCGGTAATGTTTGGCTAAAGCCGGGATTCAAATGATATTTAATCCGTTGACTGAAGTCAACGGCAATGAAAGGCTCTGGTAAGTCATAAATTGTCTGATTTTGATAAATAATGAAATGATTCTGACCTCCGATTTCAGCCTTCCGACCTCAATCAGTCTTTCTTCTCCTTCACAATCACAAAAACATCCTCATTCTCTTTTTTCATGAGGTATTTTTCGCGGGCGAATTTTTCGAGCTTTTCTTTGTTGGAGGTTAGTTCATCCAGGTCCTGGTGAACTTTGGCAGTTTCTTTCTGGTAAAAATCGCGCTCTTGTTTCAGTTTGCTAACCTGCTGATGGTATTCCCACTGCGAAAACAGGTCATTACGGTCGAAGAAAACCATCCAAACCAGGAATATAGAGGAAACCAGGAAGTATTTATTTCTGAAGAGATTTAAAAAGCGCTTCATCCCAATCGCGTAATTTTCGTTTAAAGCTATTTAATTTATTTGAATGGTGCAAGTGGGATTAGTAATTTACTAAAGGTTAGGTTTTAGGATAGTAATCATCTGCCTTTTGAACAGTTTACTCACCCCGACAACGCTACGCTGATCGACCCTCTCTACCGCAAGCGGTAAAGAGGGAGAAGGAATAAAAAAAAACAAAACCCTCTTTATGCGTAGCATAGAGAGGGTGGTCGAGCGAAGCAATGACCGGGTGAGTCAAATGAACGCCATGCTGGTTAGCAATTATCTTCCATTCCCACCAGACCTATTCCCCCTGGACTTATTTCCCCCAAACCTCCTTTTACCATCCCGATGCCCTGATGTACCCTTGTTTCGCTGGCTGGATGCCGGACGCTGCCCATTTTGCGCCATTTGTTTGGCAATTTCTTGTTTATGCGCAATGGCTGCCGCATTCATTGGATAAGGATGAGCTTCGGTTACGGGTATCTGTTTGCCGATCAGCTTATGAATATCCTTGATGTATTCCATTTCCTCTTCGTCACAGAAAGAAAAGGCAATGCCATCTGCTCCAGCTCTGCCGGTACGACCGATACGGTGCACATAAGTCTCAGGGATATTCGGTATCTCGTAGTTGATCACGTGGGTCAGCTCATCAATATCAATGCCCCGTGCGGCGATATCAGTAGCGATCAATACCCGTGTTGTACGGTTTTTAAAGTTGGTTAATGCACGCTGCCGGGCATTTTGTGATTTGTTACCATGAATTGCTTCCGCGGTAATGCCGACCCTGGTAAGGTCTTTTACCACTTTATCTGCGCCATGTTTGGTACGGGTAAACACCAACGCCGTTTTGATGGATTTATCGCCCAGCAAATGGATCAGCAATGATTTCTTATTGTTTTTCTCCACATAATACAACGTCTGTTGAATGGTATCCGCAGTAGACGATACCGGGGTAACCTCTACCTTCTCAGGGTTCCTCAATATGGTATCAGCTAATTGCTGTATCTCTTTTGGCATTGTTGCTGAGAAAAATAGCGTTTGTCTTTTTTGTGGAACTTTGGCGATCACCTTCTTCACATCGTTCACAAAGCCCATATCCAGCATTCGGTCGGCTTCGTCGAGCACCAGCATTTTAATATGGTCCAGCCTGACATAACCCTGGTTCATCAGGTCGAGCAGACGGCCGGGAGTGGCAGTCAATATATCCACGCCGCGACGCAAAGCATCAACCTGCGGATTTTGTGATACCCCGCCGAAGATCACCAAATGTTTCAAACCGGTATGACGACCATAAGCCGCAAAGCTTTCATCGATTTGAATGGCAAGCTCGCGGGTTGGGGTTAATATAATGGCCTTGATGGTCTTTTGTTCTTTATGCTGAAGCCTGTCCTGGTGTAGCAATTGCAAAATAGGTATGGCGAAGGCAGCAGTTTTACCGGTACCGGTTTGCGCGCAACCCAACAGGTCTTTGTGCTGCAATACAATAGGTATCGCTTGCTGCTGTATTGGGGTAGGGGTAGTATATCCCTCAGTTTTTAACGCCCTGAGGATAGGCTCAATTATTTTTAAATCCTGGAATAACATGTAATCTATTTAATAATGCTAACGCGAATGCATAAGCGGATCTGAAGAGTCTCGTCTGGGAATGATCAAAGCCGTAAGCGAACGGGTATTGTTGGCGGCAAAGGTACTGTTTTTATTTAAGGTTAAAGGTAAAAGGCGAAAGGTCAAAGGTGTTGATTAAAGCAGAAGGAGAATTGAATCGGGGTAACCTAATCAACTACTTAACTTAATCAACCACTTAACCGTAACCGAATCTAACAAATAACTACTTGACTTACTGATACTTTTAGTATATTTATTCAACCCAATTTAAACCTATTATGCAGAATCCCGACATAGCCAAAGGCTTTCAGCAGGTCGATAATTCACAAACAGAGTTCCTGATCAAATTTTTAGAAGACGTTTTCAATCTCCCGAGCGTGCAGGAGGGCTTTGCCCATCAACTTGCTATGATAGACATACGTCCCGGCGATCACGTGCTTGATGTTGGCTGTGGTATTGGCGATCATGCACTTGCGATGGCGAAACTGGCCGGGCCAACCGGTCGTGTGGTGGGTACTGATATCAGTCATGCTATGATTGATGTTTCCGATAAACGTCATGCCAATTGCGGACTGCCGTTGGAGTTTTTAGCCACCTCTGCTATTGAACAACCTTTTCCCGACCAATCATTCGATTGCATTCACATGGAACGGGTGCTGATGTATATCAGTGATGTGGATGCCGTCTTTCGTGAATTTAGAAGATTGCTGAAGCCGGGAGGAAGGCTGCTGATCTTCGATCTGCTATGGGACGCCCTAACTTTTGCACACCCAGATAAAGAGCTTTCGCGCAGGATCATCCATTATATTGCTGATAGTTTCCCGTCGGGGCGAGTTGGGGTCGAACTTTGGCACTATTTTACCGATCATGGCTTTAAAGGTATACAAATGAAAAACGTTGGCTATATCCTGCCAGATGTTGAATTCTTAAAACGAGTGGTAGAAGGGATTACGCGGACAGGTATTCCGGTAGCATTTAGCCAGGAAGAGGTAGATGGATTTTGGTTATGGCTGGAAGAGGATAACCGCAAGGGACGCTTCAATTCCATTTTTTCCGGGGTGATGGTAGTGGGGGTGAGATAAGTTTGCAGTTGATATCAACAAGTGGAAGATTTAAGTTAAATATGCACGTTGACGGTATAAACTTATTCCTTTAGTTTTCGTAGTAAGGCGTTAAAAATCATTACAAACAACCTAAATGAAGAAATCTCTATTATTCTCTGCCCTTATCATCATCATTTTTGCATCGTGCACCAGTAAAGCTAAAGTCGACCCTATTAAGCCGGTTTTTGCAGATACCATTTCAGCCACTATTGATGGTGTGCCTGAGAATTTTAATTCGCTCGATACTATCCGTTATAATAATCCAAACTCATTATATTTTTCCGGAACAAATGCTGCTAATGCAGACAAGATGATCCTGATACTCGGCAGCAATGGCAACAGCATAGATACCGGAGCTTATACCAGCGTTTACGGAGGGCCAAAAGGCTCAGAAATATTGTATGGAGTTGGGCCCGGCAATACCGCCGACAACTATTATTATACCTATGATATTAGCGGCGGTGCGTCTTTTGACGGGGTAGTAAAAGTTACTACTATCAGCAGTTCAAATATAAAGGGTACGTTTAGTGGCACGGTGGTTCAAGAATCTTCTGTTCTTACGTCCAGTCCTGTAATCAAAATTATTACTAATGGGAAGTTTAATTTGGCTATTAAACAATCATCACAATAGGCGCCTTCATCCAATGATATTTTTTGTCATTGCAATGAACGGCCTGAGCGGTGAAGAAGCAATCGCATACTATGAATATTCGCCCTGTATAGCATGCGATTGCTTCGTATCCTCGCAATGACATATTTCCACAAAAAAGCCCCGGTCTCCCGAGGCTTCAATTAATTTATAAAGCTTTCTGCTTTCGCCTTTCAGCTTTCACCTTATCTCTTCGCGTACTTAAAGTTCTTGCCGATAAACTTAGCGCTTGAGCCAAGTTCTTCTTCGATACGCAGCAATTGGTTGTATTTTGCGATCCTGTCTGAACGTGATGCAGAACCGGTTTTGATCTGTCCGCAGTTAAGGGCTACAGCTAGGTCAGCAATAGTTGAATCTTCAGTTTCGCCTGAACGGTGGCTCATTACAGAGGTGTAACCATTAGTTTGTGCCAGTGAAACCGCATTAATAGTTTCGGTTAATGAACCGATTTGGTTTACTTTTACCAGGATAGAGTTGCCGATGTGCTCATCAATACCTCTTTGTAAACGTTTTACATTGGTTACAAACAGGTCGTCACCAACTAATTGGATCTTGTCACCAATTTTATCGGTTAATAATTTCCAGCCATCCCAATCATCTTCGGCCATGCCATCTTCAATAGAAATGATCGGATATTTTGCAGCTAATTCAGCCAGGTAATCAGCTTGCTGAGCGCTGGTACGAACGGCACCTTTGTCGCCTTCAAACTTTGTATAATCGTATTTGCCGTTTACATAAAACTCAGAAGCAGCACAGTCAAGCGCCAGGCAAATTTGCTCGCCTGCCTTGTATCCGGCTTTTTCAATAGCTTTCAGGATTGTTTCAGCAGCATCTTCTGTTCCGTCGAAAGTTGGTGCAAAACCGCCTTCGTCGCCCACCGCGGTAGAAAGGCCGCGGTCGTGTAAAATCTTTTTCAGGTTGTGGAACACTTCAGAACCCCAGCGTAATGCTTCAGAGAATGAAGGTGCACCAACCGGCATAATCATAAATTCCTGGAACGCGATAGGCGCATCAGAGTGCGAACCGCCGTTGATGATGTTCATCATCGGGATAGGCAATGTATTGGCATTCACACCACCAATGTAACGGTAAAGCGGCTGACGGCTTTCCTGCGCAGCAGCTTTAGCAACAGCCAATGAAACGCCAAGAATAGCGTTTGCACCTAATTTGCCTTTGTTTTCAGTGCCATCAAGCTCGATCATCAGGGCGTCGATCGCGTTTTGTTCGAACACGTCAACACCTTGCAGTTCTTTGGCAATAATATCGTTTACGTTAGCAACGGCTTGTAAAACGCCTTTGCCCATATATTTTGATTTGTCGTTATCACGAAGTTCAACAGCTTCATGTGCACCGGTTGAAGCGCCAGAAGGGACAGCAGCACGGCCCAGAGCGCCATTTTCTGTTAAAACATCTACTTCGATAGTCGGGTTACCACGCGAGTCGAGTATCTGGCGGGCGTGAACGTCAATAATTAAGCTCATCTTAAATTGATTTTTTAGGAATTGAAATTTAGTTAGTGTCAAAAGTACACTAAATGTATTGTATTTTCCAAATATACAAATGATATTAAGTTTAGCTCAAATAAAATTGCAGGATTATACTGAATTAACGATTTGATAATATATAGTGAGCATCTTAGTTATTGATGCCAAAGTTTACTTTTTCGAACCTATTAAGCTCAATATTAACATCTTCAATCCGCTTAATAAAGTTTTGTTTTTCCCATTTTGGTGATCCTATTAATGGCTTTGCATCCATTCTTAAAAGCATTAGATTCGTTATCACCATAGATGGCCATGGAATATTATACCCGATAGCAATGTTCTGTAATTTGTTAAAATCCATCATATTCAATTCATCTTCAGACGGCATTTCAAATTTGCCTTTATACTCAAGTAATTGTTTTCTAAAAATTTGAAGAGCTCGTTGCTCAGCCTTAATACGGTTCGTTTCGATCTCCGGATCAATATTTTGTGAAGACTCAGGTATGTGTATATTTTTTAGGGGTTGTTTTAGTGAAATCTTTGGGATTTCATTCTTTATTTCAAGTTTCTCAGTTTGCCTCAATGCTAAAAATTTCTCAGATTCAGCGAGAAGTTTTTCTATACCTGTCAATACTTTTGGCATTCTGAGCCCAACTTTTTTAGAAATATCTGATATCAAATATTCCATACCTTTTTCCGTAATGGTTCTAGCTTGCAACAAGCTCATGGGAGGATGTAAATCGCTGAACTTTAAATTGTCAGTAATTAATGGGATGGATTTATGGTCCGTAAACCCCGCTCCAGTTTCAAAATATATCCAATTGTTGTTAATTGACTCTTTTGAAATAATTGATATTATAACTTGAGAAGATTTTAGTCTTAACTTAATATTTTCAATCCATGTTTGGCCGCCTTCTAAGTCTCTCCCGGAGACGTACACGCTTGCGTTTAAAAATATGTTTTCTAAAAAGGATTTTAATTCTATAGCAATTACTTCATCTTTGCTATCATGGCTAATAAAAATATTAAAATTTAGTTCCATTTATTATGCTTCGATATAGTCTATAACTGTTAAAGTTACACAATTATCTTGTCCAATAAACGATATGATAATCATTCCCACTTAAACGTTTTCACCGCAACCACATACACACCAATGAACCATATACCAAGGATCAGCAATTGATGCGATACCTCAGTCAACGAAGCTCCTTCAAATGCCACTTTGCGCATGGCTTCGTTCAGGTGGGTTAGTGGTAATACTCTGCTGATGTGTTGCAACCAGCCTGGGAAGGCCGTAGTAGAAAAGAATGTTCCTGATAGCAGGAACTGCGGTAAAGTAATAATGTTGGAGAACGGAGGTACAGAACTTTCATTTTTAGCCACGCCGGATATTGTAAAACCAAATCCCATAAAAATAATCAGGCCAATGGCTGATAAGATCAGCATATTGACGACGGTGGTAAAGCCATGTATCAATGTAAAATTAAAGGCGTAATGGCCAATTGCGATAATGAACAATGCACCCGCCAATGCAAATACAATACGCGCCAATGCCTCCCCCAAAACAATACTGTAACGTTTTACAGGAGTAGCGAAGAAACGTTTGATCACCAATGTTAGACGCAGGCTCAGGAACACGAATGCGGTACCGAAAACCCCGCTGCTCAGTAAGGAGAAACCCAGCATGCCCGGAAGGATAAAGTCGATGTATCGGTATTCGCGGCCTTGGATCGTATTTTCTTTTACTTCATAAAATTGCGGCTGATTTTTGTTCATTGTCGCGTTCATCTCTACGCTCATTTGGTAAAGGATATTATTTAACGCGGATTTTAAGATTGCACCTTTAGATGACGCATGAGTATATTGAACATTAATAGTATACGGAGAACGATTAAGGAGGGAGCCTTTGGGTAATGTCGATAATGGCGGGTATATAGCCCATCCGTTGCCATTTTTTTTGATATTCAATATCGCATCGATCGAACCTTTTGATAAATTTTTATTCATCTCATCAACCGACTGGTCTTTAATGAGGTTCAGCATCTGGTTCTTTTTCAGTACCTGGTAAACCGCGTTGGTGGTATCACAATCTTTAGCTACACCTACATCAACTGTAACCCCATTGCCGCCAATGTTGGCAAATACCACAATAAATATTAACGGGAATACCAAACTAAACACCACAGCCGAAGGACTGCGTAATATCGACCGTAAGCTGGCTTTGGCTATGGCCAGCGTTGCTTTTGTATTACTATAAGGTTTATTGTTAGTCATTTGTCAATAGTCAATGGTGAATAGTCAATTGTGAGTGGTGAATATGATGGGTTTGCCAACTGCTCCGAAGGAGTGCCTTTGGCACAAACTTAAAACTGCCAACTTATTCCTCCCGCCATTCCTTACCAGTTAAGTTTATGAATACGTCTTCGAGGTTGGCCAGTTTTACTTGTTTCGGTCGTTCAAAACCGCCGGCTACCAGTTTATCTATAAAATTGTCCGGCGTATCAATGCCGATCACATGGCCGCCATCGATAAAGGCAACACGGTCGCACAGCACTTCAGCTTCATCCATGTAATGCGTAGTAATTACCACGGTAGTTCCGTTATGGCGTATTTCGCGGATCAGATCCCATAAGTTGCGGCGTGCCTGCGGGTCGAGGCCGGTGGTTGGCTCATCCAGAAAAATAATGCGCGGATCGTTTATCAATGTAGTAGCGATAGAAAAGCGCTGCTTTTGTCCGCCGGACAGATCTTTATATTTTGCTTTTGCCTTTTCTGTCAAGGCTACTTTTTCGAGCATTTCCATAGGCGTTTTGTTGATGCCATACAGACCCGAGAAAAGCTCGATCAACTCAGATAAATTCAGGTTAGGGTAATAACCGGCCGCCTGTAATTGCACGCCGATGCGTTTTTTGATATCGTCAGCATCTTTATCAATAGAAAAACCATCTACCGAAATTTCTCCTGAAGTTTTGTCGCGAAGAGTTTCGATGATCTCGAGCGTAGTGGTTTTTCCTGCTCCGTTGGGGCCAAGCAGCCCGAATATTTCGCCTTCATAAACCTCAAAGCTGATATCATTTACAGCAGTGAAATCGCCGTATTTTTTCACCAGGTTTTTTACAGTGATAATCGGTTTGTTTACCATGCTGTAAAAATGATACAGAAAAATGGAATATCAATAATATTTTCGGTGAATAGCGTAATTTTTACGGTAGAAGAGGTTGTAGGTTTTACGTAGTACGTTATACGTTTAAGAAAAGGCAGGATTTAAATTGATAAAAATACGTACTACGTAAAACGTATCACGTACCACCTTTCTTGAGTTCACTTTCTGACTTCAGTACTTTACTGCCATCTTTTTGTTTGATTTCGTAGGCAGGTTCTTCTTTGCTGGCTTTGCGCTTTACTTTGGCGCCTTTGATGGTCTTGGTGACTGGCTTGTCGTATTCCTTTTCAATTTTGCCTTCAGTTTCATATTTGCCCCATTGCCAGTGCACTGTATCTCCTTTTTTCATAATGGATTTTTATGAATCAACAATTGGTTTCGGTAAAGGGTTTGAAAAGTTAAAGGGGAAGAGGTTTAGTCCGATCGGGAGGTAATCAGAACGACAAGCCTGGCTGCTCGATCAGCTCAGCAGGTTAGCAAACGAGCGCGTGAATGTCTCCAGCCGCTCGAACAAAAAATTTGAAAATTGTGTTAATGTCTTCATTGTATTTCTATTAAACAAAATAACAGAACGCGTATTAAACGTTCTGTTATTTTGTGTTAAGTTATTGTTGCTTTATGTTAAGTTTTGAGAACCAAGATTCAAGAACCAGGAGTCAAGAAGGTCTGTGAATTATTTTGTCTTGATTCTTGCCTCTTGATTCTTGACTCTACAAAGTATTACTTAACCAAATGACCTAAAGTGTGGATCACGGCACTCAGGTGATGCAGGGTTTCAGTGGCCAAATGAATAAGCTGAATAAGCAGAATAGTTTTCATGATATTGTTTTGTTTTGCGATACAAATATGGCCCCGCCCACAAAAAAGCGTGAGGGGTATTAGGCGAACAGCGGAAAATCGTCGGTGAATTGAGGAGGGGAATTGGATGAGTTGGCGGAATTTACCGGGGAGATATGTTAATGAAAAGTAGGGGTGTCACACTGAGGTACTCGAAGTGTGTGGGTAAAGGCCTTTGCCCGCATGCTTCGAGTGCCTCAGCATGACACGAGCGCACGATGAAGCTATGGGATCAATAATCCGTATACAAACTAGCATTAAATCTCTTAGCCAAAAGCCCGGTAGCTTTTTCGGTATCTATATCCACAATCAATACCCCGACTTCTGAGTAAGGCTGATGAGCAACACAATTTCCATCAGGATCAATCACACAAGTAGCCGATTCGGGATATTTCATGGTATAGTTGCACGCGGCGTAATAAATAGTATTCTCCATGGCTCTCATTATGATGGCCTTTTCGTAGTATGGGTTGTTTTTATTACCCCATTCATACAGCTTATCGCCATGCGTATCGTTGCCGGTGCAATGCGGGTGGAAAACAATTTTAGCATCTCTGCGTGCCGACCATCTTACAGATTCCGGATAGCGAAAACCTTCATGGCAAATCGTGATCCCGAATTTAACGCCGTTTACTTCAAATACACTTTTCTCATTTCCGGGAATAAATAGTTCGTCTTCAGTTGGCGGTGATAACTGGTTTTTGGTTTGACGACCGAGAATTTCTCCGATTGCCGATATCACCCAGGCTACATTTAATATACCTTCGGAATGGTCCCAGTCCATGGGGATGATGACTGCGATGGTATTTTCCTTAGCCATCTCACAAATGCTTTTCAGTGCCGCTTCCAGTTTGGCCGGCGAATGAGTTTCTACCTCAAAACCAACACCGCGTAAACCGGGGATATAAGATTCAGGGAAACAAATGATCTCTGATTTTTTCTCCGCTGCCTCTTTGATCATCTTCTCAACCCATTGCAGGCCGTCTTCTATTGATTTTGGGAAAGGAGGTGAGGCTAAGGCTATCTTCATAAAACATATTCGAATTGATCAGGGATGGCCAAATCTATAAAAATAAAAAAGGCGGGAAAAATTTCCCGCCGTTAAGTTCGTTTATTATTGCATCAGCTTGATGAAATCATCAAACAAATATCTTGAGTCGTGCGGGCCAGGTGATGATTCAGGGTGATATTGCACCGAGAATGCTTTCTTGCCCTTTACGCGGATACCTTCGATCGATTGGTCGTTCAGGTTCACATGGGTGATCTCCACTTTGTCCGATGCACGAACCGCTTCAGGTACCACACCAAAACCATGGTTTTGTGAAGTGACCTCGCAATGATTGATAATGATATTTTTTACCGGGTGATTTAAACCGCGGTGACCGTTGAACATTTTTTGTGTCGGGATATCATTAGCCAAAGCCAGCAACTGGTGACCAAGGCAGATACCGAACATCGGTTTTTCAGATTTTAATATATCTTTTACGGTCTCAACAGCGTAAGGCATAGCAGCAGGGTCGCCGGGACCGTTAGAAACGAAGTAACCATTTGGCGCAAAATCTTTTTCCATCTCCTCGAAGCTGGTCTTTGCCGGGAATACTTTTGCATATACATCGCGGTCGTCAAAGTTGCGCAGGATGTTTTTCTTAACACCCAAGTCAAGAACGGCTACACGATATTTAGCACTCTCTTCACCATAAGTGTAAGTCTCAGCAGTAGTAACCTGCGATGAAAGCTCCAGACCATCCATTGAAGGCACTTCAGCCAGTTTTGCTTTCAGTTCTTCGATATCTAAAATTTCAGAAGAGATGATCGCATTCATAGCGCCTTTATCACGGATATGACGCACCAGTTGACGGGTGTCGATATCAGAGATAGATACAATATTTTGTTCCTGGAAATAATCCTGGATAGATTCATCAGCTTGTTTGCGGGTATAATAAATGTTATAGTTTTTGCAAACTAATCCAGCTATTTGTATACGTTCTGATTCCACCTCGTTTTTAGCGATACCGTAATTGCCGATATGCGCGTTGGTGGTTACCATGATCTGACCGAAATAAGAAGGATCGGTAAAAATCTCCTGGTAACCGGTCATCCCGGTATTAAAACATATTTCGCCGGTGGTGGTGCCTATCTTTCCGGCAGCCTTGCCATAAAATACAGTTCCGTCAGCCAGTAATAATACTGCGGGTAACTTGGTGAAGTTAGTGATCATAGTAATAAAAAAATGAATGGTTAAAGAGCCGGTCAGACTGAGGTTCAGCTCCGTGAAAGCAGTTGTAAGAAGTGCAATGAGCAACTACCAGATTCACGGCGCAAAGATAATAATATGTCACGAATTTCACGAACGTAGGAAGCGAATTTTACGAATTTTATCAAACTCATACTTAGTGCATTACTATTTTTGTATGGTTGATTGGGTTTTGAATTGGTCATCACCATTAAAATTAATTCGTGAAATTCGAATAAATTGGTGTAATTCGTGTCGTTAAACATTACTACCATGTCTGTAAATAAAGAGATCAAACGGGTTACTACCAATACCTTACAGGAAATGAAGCAACGCGGCGAGCGTATATCAATGCTTACCGCTTATGATTATTCCATGGCGACCATTGTGGATGCTGCCGGAACAGACATTATCCTGGTAGGTGATTCAGCCTCGAATGTGATGGCAGGCCACGAAACTACCTTGCCTATTACGCTCGACCAGATGATCTATCATGCTTCATCTGTTGTTCGCGCGGCAAAAAGGGCATTGGTTATAGTTGATCTCCCTTTTGGCTCATACCAGGGCAACTCTAAAGAGGCGCTTAACTCAGCTATCCGCATCATGAAAGAAGCGGGAGCGCATGGTGTGAAGATAGAAGGTGGTGTTGAAATATCTGAATCAGTAACACGTATCCTGACAGCAGGTATCCCGGTAATGGGGCATTTGGGTTTAACACCGCAATCGATCTATAAATTCGGAACCTATACTGTAAGAGCGAGGGAAGAAGCGGAGGCTCAAAAACTACGTGAGGATGCCATAAAATTGCAGGAGCTAGGCTGCTTCGGTATCGTGCTGGAAAAAATACCGGCACAATTGGCCAAAGAAGTGGCCGAAAGTGTAAGTATTCCTATAATAGGCATCGGAGCAGGCAAATATTGCGACGGACAGGTTCTGGTGATCCACGATATGCTGGGCCTGAACAAAGGCTTTAAGCCAAGATTTTTGAGGCAATATGCCGATCTTTATACTGTGATGAACGACGCGATAAAGCATTATATTGAAGATGTGAAATCGGAAGATTTCCCGAATGAGAAAGAGCAGTATTGATGTGCAGATTTACGGATATGCAGATGTGCAAATGCGTAGATACGAAGATGTGAGGATGATAAATCAAAATTAAGAATTAATTGTTCAGCACTATGAACCTTTA
>Ga0310811_10002382_pt1 | contig 23507 bp, 15 predicted proteins | sample YCmetagenome_FD_207642 | JGI IMG/M metagenome (GOLD analysis project Ga0310811, IMG submission 207642) | Soil microbial communities from experimental microcosm in Duke University, North Carolina, United States - YC | ecosystem: Engineered > Artificial ecosystem > Soil microcosm > Unclassified ... | reverse complement strand
GCAGGCGGTGGAGCATGCGCGGAAGCCGGCAACGGTGTCCGAGCTGTTCACGCCTGTCTATCGCGCGCTGACCTTCAGCGGCGCGTCAATGGCGATGATCAATCTGCTCGTCTGGTGGAGCGTCAATGCATTCATTCCGGTTGTTGCCGTCGGCCTGGCGAATCGCGCATCCGCTGGCGCATCGGCGGTCAACGCTACCGTGATGGCCGAGCAATGGAAGGCGTTAGCCACCAACGCGTTCGCGCTTGGCACGCTGGTCGGCGTCCTGCTGACCATTCCGACCGCGAAGTACCTCGGCCGGCGGAACATGTACTTCCTGTATTTCCTCGGCGGCGCGATCTCGATCATGGCTGCGTTTGGGCTGCCACTGTCGCCGATGGCGCGGCTCTATATGTACTTTCCGATCGGCGTAACGGTCTGGGGCATCACCGCATCATTCGCATTTTATTTGCCGGAACTGTTTCCGACGCGCCTGCGCGGCACCGGCTCGGGCTTCTGCTTCAACCTCGGACGGTACGTGGCAGCTATTGGTCCGTTCGTCGTCGGCGGCATCGCTGCGCGCGGCGTCAACGCGCTCGATTCCGCAATGACCGCGCTCTTCTACTGCGGATGGATTCCAGCAGCCGGGCTTCTGCTCATGCCCTGGGTTGTCGAGACAAGAGGACGCGCGCTTCCCGATTAATAATCGGAAGGTGGCGAACCGACTCGCAGCCGAGCACTCTCCCTACCTGCTTCAGCACAAGGACAACCCGGTTGAGTGGTATCCGTGGGGCGCCGATGCGTTCGAGCGGGCGCGGGCGGACGACAAGCCCATCTTTCTTTCCATCGGCTACTCGACCTGCCACTGGTGCCACGTGATGGAGCATGAGAGTTTCGAGAGCCGGCAGGTGGCGGACGTGCTGAATCGACACTTCGTCGCGATCAAGGTCGATCGCGAGGAGCGGCCGGACGTCGATCGCGTCTACATGACGTTCGTGCAGGCCACGACGGGATCCGGCGGGTGGCCGATGAGCGTCTGGCTGACGCCGGAGCTGAAGCCGTTCTACGGCGGCACCTACTTCCCGCCCTCATCGAAATGGGGAAGGCCCGGGTTCGTCGACATCCTGAAAGAGATCGCGCGCGCCTGGGAGGAGGATCGCGGGCGCATCGAGCATTCGGCGGAGTCGATTACCGAGCGGCTGCGCGAGCTTGGGCACGACGGCGGCGGCCGAGAAGTGCCGCCGGCCGCAGCGCTTGACGAAGGAGTGCGGCAGTTTGCGTCGTCATTCGACGCGCAACGCGGTGGCTTCGGCGACGCGCCGAAGTTTCCGCGACCGACGGAGCTGCTCTTTCTGCTCCGCGAGCATGCGCGGCGACTGGGACGGGAAGGGCAGGAAGGGCAGGAGGGGCGGGAAGCGCGCGACATGGTGCTGGTAACGCTTCGAGCGATGGCGCTCGGCGGCATGCGCGATCACATCGGCGGCGGATTCCATCGTTACTCGGTGGATGGCAACTGGCGCGTTCCCCACTTCGAGAAGATGCTGTACGACCAGGCGCAGCTCGTCCTCGCGTATCTGGAGGCGGCGCAGGTGTCGGGCGATTCTTTCTTCGCCGACGTGGCGGCCGACACGCTGGCCTACGTCCAACGCGACCTCACAGACGAGGCGGGCGGATTCTATTCCGCCGAAGACGCCGATAGCGTTCCACCGGAACAGGCCACCGATCCATCGCCTCACAAGATGGAGGGGGCGTTCTACGTCTGGCGCGACGAGGAGATCCGGGAGGTGCTCGGTGCGGACGCCGATGTGTTTCGCATCCGCTTCGGCATCCTGCCCGACGGCAACGCGCCATTCGATCCGCAGAACGAGTTCACCCACAAGAACCTGCTCTACACCGCCCGCGGCATCGACGAGGTGATGTCGGCGACCGCACAGTCGCGCGAGGAGGTCGAAGCGGCGCTGGCGCGGGCGCGTCAGAAATTGCTCGACCGGCGCTCGACGCGTCCGCGGCCGCATCTCGACGACAAGGTACTGACGGCGTGGAACGGGCTGATGATCGCGGCGTTTGCACGCGCCGCACGATTGGGGTCGGGACTCATTTCGAGTTCCGTAATGAGTCCCGACCCCGTTGCTGTGGCGCGGCGCGCGGCGCTGTTCATCTGGAAACACCTGTGGAACCCCGAGACCCGCACGCTGCTGCGCCGCTACCGGCGCGGCGACGCGGCGGTCGACGGATACGCCGAGGACTATGCGTATCTGATCTTCGGCCTGCTGGAGCTGTTCCAGGCCGACGGCGACCCGCTGTGGCTCGAATGGGCCCTGATGCTTCAGCGCCGGCAGGATGAACTCTTCGCCGATCCAGTCGAAGGCGGATGGTTCAGCACGACCGGCAGGGACGAGACCGTGCTGCTGCGGCTGAAGGAAGACTACGACGGCGCAGAGCCGTCTGCGACGTCAGTCAGCGTGATGAACCTGCTCACGCTCTCGCACCTGTTGGACGACGACGGCTTCGAGCAGTCGATCGACAGGGCGCTCGGCCTGTTTGCCTCGCGCATCCAGCAGGGGGCGCGCACGGTACCGATGATGATGGCGGCGCTCTCGACTTACCACGCCGGGATCACGCAGGTCGTATTCGCCGGCGATGAATTCGGCGACGTCCTTCGCCGTCGCTATCTGCCGTTTGCGATCACGATCCCGATCCCGAACCTTGAAGGCCCGCGTCGATCCGGTCTGGCGAAGCTCCTGCCGTGGATCGGGTCGATGGTCGGCCGAACAAATGAGCCCATCGCCTACGTATGCCGCAACTTCACGTGCGAGGCTCCAGTGACGTCGGCGCGCGAATTAGAAGCGAAGCTGTAGACCCGCGTTGACGGCGCGCCCCTCGAGCGGCGCCCATTCGTCCACCGCCCATCGTCCGTCGCGCAACGGAGCCGGGCGTAGCAGCGGATCCCACTTCGTCTGGCGAACATCGGCTAGATCCTCCGCGTTCACGTAGACAAATGCCGGTCCGATCCGTCTCGAATACAGCGCACCGAGGATGACGTACGGCCGGCCCTTCAACCGGAACGGGTTGTCTTCGAGCGCCTGACGGCCGGTGTAGTAACCCTCGAATCCGAAGTTACCGGCTTCAGACTTCCACAGGAGATCGAACGTCGCCGTATGCCGCGGGTTCAGCGGAACGTCGCGTCGGCCGAGTCCGCCGTCGTCAACTTCCGTCGAGCGCAGGTACATGTAGGTCGCGATGAAGTCGACTTCGTCCTCGTGATACCGCGCAATCAGCTCGCCCCCGTTGTTTCGCGTCGGCATCTCAGCGTTGACAATACGCGCGGCATACGGACCCGAATCGAGCGGACGGAAAACCTGCGCTCTCGAGATGCTGGAGTGAAACAGCGTTGTCGTCACTTCGAGCGGCTGCTTGCGCCAGGTGATATCGGTGGAGAAGCTGTTGGCGTCCTCGGGGTTGATGGCGCCCATCGGTGCAAGCACGGAGAGCCCGGTCGCATCGCTCTCCTCCGTGAACGGTGATGGTGCAAAGTGACCACGGCCTCCGGAGAGACGAACCGTCCAGACCGATTCGGGACGCAGCAGAAGAGAGAGACGGGGACTGAAGAAGGTGCCGAAGGCGGAATGATGATCGATGCGAGCGCTCGCCGACGCGGTCAGCCACCGCGACAGGACGTAGTCGTCCTGCGCGAACACGCCGGGAATCGTGTACGCGTATTCGAATCGAGGCACATCGAGGGGACGGAAGCGTTCGCGCTGCAAGGCACCGCCGGCCACCCACGTGTGCCCCCCCGCCGTGCCCGTCATCGACAGCTCGCCGAAGCTGGTGGACGAGCGTTCCCGTTCGAGAACCTGTCCGAACGTGTGGTCGTGCCGCTGCGAGACGGTGCTTGCGCGAAGAGAAACGACACGGCCACCAGGCAGCAGGAATCGGCCCACCATGCCGCCGTCAAACTGGCGCGTCGCCAGATTTTCCGGATGGAAACCCGCACCGCCCCGGCGGTTCTCATCAACGGCACCAAAGGTCGCGAAGATCGATCGGCCAGCGCTGTTGTCCCACGATACGCGAGGTCGCATCTGCACGCGGCGGAACATCGGCAGGTCCGACCAGTGGTCGCCATTCAGGTCGGATCGCTCCTGCCAGTGGGCACCTCCCAGAACGCTGTAGCTCCAATGGTCGTTCACCGGTTCGGCGTACCAGACCGCTGTATCGGTCCCTCGATGTGATGTGCGGTTCACCAGCAACTGATGTTCGGCGACCTTTGGCCGCCGAGATACCAGGTTGACGACACCGCCGATCGCGGACATTCCGTACAGCGCGGAGGCAACGCCTTTGATCACCTCCACCTGGCCAAGATCCATCGGCGGAATCTGCAGGATGCCGACCGAGCCCGATTGCGCGCCGTAGAGAGGCAGACCATCGGCGAGAATCTGCGAATAGCGGCCGCTCAAACCGAGGATGCGCAGGCTGGCCCCGCCAAGCGCCGGCGACGTCGTCTGCATCCGCAGTCCATTGGTCTCCGCCAGCAGCATCGAGACGTCGCCCGGCGACATCGCCGTCTTTTCCATGACCTCTTCCGGCGGCACCACCTCGACCCGCAGCGGGATATCCGCAATCCGCTGATCGGTGCGCGTTGCCGACACGACGATGTTCTCCTCGACCGCCGATTCGGGCTCGAGCGTCACCTGGAGGCGCGACTCCATGCCGGCGCGAATCTGCACCTGAGCGGCGCTCGGGTCGAAGTCCTCCTTCGTGATGACAACATCGATGCGCCCGGGCGGCAGCGACAAGGTGACTATTCCATCAGGACCGGTAGTCACCTTCATGCGCCCCACGGTGACTTCCGCTTGCGCGACTGGACCCTTCTCGTTCTGGACGATGACAGTGAGCGTGCCTGTTGCCTGGGCGTGCGCGACAGTCGCCGCTGCGAAGACGGCAGCGAATGCCAAGCAGAGGTTGCGCATAGACTAAGGATGACATGAGCGAGTACGTCGATGAACTGCACGACGGCCCGGAGGACCCGGAGGAGGACTACGTCAAGAAGCAGTTCAGCCTGCTGATGTATCGACTGCGCAAGCTCGACTCGAAATCGCGCGCGCGTCTGCAAAGCGATTTCGCACAGAAGATGATCGACACGACGCTCACGGTGGACACGCCCAAGGGACCGCTGTCGTTCGTGCTCCTCGGCAAGACCTCCGGCGGACGCGCTTTGTCGCTTTTGACGAAGCAGCCAGCCACGATCGAATGGATCGACCGCTTCGACCCGGGCAGCGTGTTCTGGGACATCGGAGCCAATGTCGGAACGTTCTCGCTCTACGCCGCCCTGGCCAGGGATACGCAGGTCGTCGCCTTCGAACCGGCCGCGGTCAATTATTTCCTGCTTGCCGCCAACTGCGAGGCGAACAACTTGTTCGAGCGCATCGATTGCCTTCTGCTCGGCGTGGGCCGCGAGCGGATGGTCGATCGGCTGGAGGTCTCGCAGTTCCGGTCCGGACGATCGTTCAGCTTCCGCGGGAAGAACAGCGAGTCCTTCGGCGCCAAACAGGCGGCCATTGTCCTGTCGGTCGATCAACTGGTCGACGACTACGGCCTGCCGTGCCCGAACTACATCAAGATCGACGCTCCCGGATCATCGGAAGCGATCGTCGCCGGGGCGGCGGGCACTCTCCGCCGGCCGGAGTTGCGCCAGGTGCATCTCGAGATTCGCGAGCAGTCCAAAGGGGCGCAGCGCATCATCGACCTGTTGAAGGAAGGCGGCTTCGCTCCGGCAGGGAAAGAGATGCATGGGGGAACGTCGGACGTGACGTTCTGCAGAGTAAAGTAGATCCGGCGGTATGAATATTCAGATCGACATCTGGCTGCGCGGCGATAATCACGCAACCACAGAAACCATTGCACCTGTCGCGCGAGAGCCGCGCGCGTGGACCGAAGGCGATGTTGCCGCCGTCCTCATCGGCATGCTGCGTGCTATCGATCGCGCGAAGAACCCCGACGCGCCCGACGATCGGCCGGTCGGGTTGCGCGGGTTCAGCTGGATCGTCAACCCGTTCGAATCGGGCGGTGTGGTGATCGCGCTCGAGATGACGCTCGGCGCCGTCGTCGCGGGACCGTTTGATGTGTCGGAAGGCGCTCTGTCGGGAATGATTCAGCGCGTGATGGAAGCGGATCGTGCGGCGCGAACAACGGTGCATTGAAATCGGCGTCGGTCGGCGGCTTGCGCCGCCGACCGGGCCGGCCAGGTGAAGGCTGACACGGTATGAGGGTGTGCGGCCTGAGGAGGCGGCGTTAGAGCGCCGGACTCGTTCACCTGGCGAGTTGAGACACCAGCGTACTGGGTTCGCGTCGCACACTCAAAATCTGAGTGCATCACACTCAGATCATTGACTTAAAAGCGATAGGTATATAGGGCTTTCGTCGACAGCCGCCGGTCCTGCGTCGCAAACTGCGAGAGCAGCGGATCATCCAGCCAGTTGTGCGTGTAGACGATGTAGATGTCGCTGCCAGGACGCACGATCCAGCGGAAACGCGACTGCCAGCCGGCCACGCCGCTGACAGTGTCGTACTGGATGTTGTTCACCCACGTGACGAACGGCGTGAACTGCAGCTCCGGCACGACGCGGTACAGCCGGGTGTTGAAGCGAGCCTGAGGAAGGTCGATCGAGTTCAACTCGGCGGCCGTATAGACGAACAGCCCGGGCGTCAGGCGAAACGTGACGTTGCTGACGAACTCCTTCCGCGTCCCCGAGTAGAAGTCGCCTCCCTCGTAACGGCCATCCCAGGCAACCTTCCGGCGGTTCGACGTGCGCCAGTTGACCTGGTACCGAAGAAAGTCGTACGACGACCCGAGCGGCAGCGTCATGCGCCGCCCCGGTGAGATGTTGAGGACGAACGGCGAATCGAGGTGCTCGCTATGCGGGATCACCTGCAGTGCGAACCTGTCGTTGTCCGCCGTTTCCATTTGAAACGTCTGAATCGTGAAGTTCCTCGCAATCTTCCGGTTGTCGAGGGTCGTCTGGATGTCGGCGATGACGAAGAAGTTGTACTGCCGGATGGTGCGGTTGTTACGCGGCCTCGGCCCGAAGTTCACGTACGGCACGTATCGCCGGTAGGCGCTTCGGGTGACAAAGCCGACCGCGGGATTGAAGTTTGCCTCGACGGTGCGGACATCGAGATTGGCGTCCCACCGGTCGTTGGGATAGGCGAGTGTCGCGCCATACGCATGCGTGGCGTTTGAGGGGCCGGGCTGCGTCGCGTTCAGATACCAGCCGCTGAATGCGAGGTTCTGGTCGCGGTGGAACGACGAGGTCGCCAGCCGGAAGTCCAGCCCAAGCGTTTCCCGTGTGTCGGCGCCCACAGCGTGCGGGTCGCGGCGCGTATAGGTGCCGCCGACGTATGACTGCCGCAACAGCCGATGCTTGAGCCGCGCCACGGTGAAGTTCTCGCCGACCAGCCCTTTCTCGTCGCCAGTCCGTACGTTGAGGATGCCGACATCTTCACCCGCGAGCTGACCTGTCGCCTTCGTGCCCCAGAGAATGCCCTGCTCGTTGCCCGCATCGGTGAGACCGATGCGGCGGCTGAAGAACGGGTTGACGATCAGATCGCTGCCGGTTTCGGCGCTGCGGAAGCCACCATTGCCGCCGGCGCCCGCGCCCGGGCTGGCGAAATCGAAGAACGTGGCGCCGTCGAGGAAGAAGTCGCGCTTCTCCGGATACAGCAGCGAAAAGCGGGTGAGGTTCACCTGCCGCTGATCGACCTCCGTCTGAGCGAAGTCGGTGTTAATCGTCAGGTTGGTGCGCAATGCCGGCGTCGGGTTGTAGAAAAGGTCGACGCCCGCGTCGCCGGTGCCGTTGATCTTCTCTCGCCGCGACGGCGCATCCTGCGCGCTGCCCAGGACGAACGGCTTGATATCCAGTCCGTGCCCCTGTGTCAGGTTGCTCAGTCCGGTCACCCGGCCGGCGTTGGTCATGCGGGTCACGCCCTGATTGCGCGCCCATCCCATCCAGATGCTCTGCTCGTTCTTGCGCGACAACTGCCGCTCGACGTTGATTCCCCATGAATCGCTGCCCGGATTGAAGTTCAGCGTGCGGAAGGGAATCTCGATCTCGACCGTCCAGTTGTCCGGATGCCGCTGCACGCGCTCGTTCCAGATGCCGTCCCATTGCCGGTTCTGGCCGTTGATTCCCATCAGCGCGTCGGACATTGCACCAGACGGGTTCGTCTCGAAGAAGTAGCCGGTGCGGCCGTCGAGGAACGTGTCGATGGTCCAGCGGATCTTGTCGTCCTGGTTGAGAAACTCGTCCCGGCGCTTCTGATAGCGCGTCAGGTGCAGGCCGGCTTGAGAGTCGTAGCAGGTGACGCCGATGTAGATGTTGTTGGCGTCGAAAGCGATGCGAAATTCGGTTTGTTCGGTCGCCGGCTGTCCGTTGTCCGGATCGATCTGGACGAAGTCCGTAGCGACCTCGGCGCGGCGCCAGACCGGTTCGTCGAAGTTCCCATCGAGCGTGATCGATTCCCCTGGCGCCAGCGGTTCGGCGTCGATGGTCCGTCGCTCCTGCGCATTGGGACGAGCCGGCTGCTGTGCAAGGGCTGGAACGGCGGCGAAAACGGCAAGAAGCGGACAGAGCAGTCGCGTGCTGCGAAAACAGTCGAATGTCATCAGGTCAGGGGATCCTTGGGCCGTAACGTCTTGAAGTCGGAAAGGTTATTGTATCCGCTAACCGATGCTGAAGGCGATTGCTGCTGCCCTGGCGCTAGCCTTGCTCGGCGTGCAGGGCAATTCGACGCGCCCATCCCGGCCATCGGGATTCGTATTCGACGACATCTACCGGCAGCATCTTGTCGGCGACGTTGGACACCCCGAGCGTCCCGAGCGGCTCACCGCAGTGCTAGGCGGGCTCGAGAAAGCCGGGTTGCTCAACACGCTCACGCGGATCCCCGCGCGTCCCGCTACGGACGATGAACTCGCGCTTGCGCACGACCGCAGCTACATCGAGCTGGTGAAGCGTGAGCTCGCCAACGTGCAAGGGGTCAAGGAGCTGAGCACGGGAGATACCGACGTGACACGCGAGTCGCTGGCCGCTGCTCGCGCTGCGGCAGGCGGTGTCATGAACGCCGCCGACGCCGTGATGTCAGGCCGGGTGAAAAATGCCTTCTGCGCGGTGCGGCCGCCCGGCCACCATGCAACGCGCAACCGTGGCATGGGGTTCTGCATCTTCAACAACGTCGCCATCGCCGCCCGATACCTGCAGAAGGTCCATCACGTTGGCCGCATTCTCATCGTCGATTTCGACTACCACCACGGCAACGGCACGCAGGACATCTTCTACGACGACGACACCGTCTTTTACTTCAGCACGCACCACTACGGCGCATATCCCGGGACGGGAAGTGCTTCCGAAACAGGAACAGGCAAAGGGGTCGGCACGACGCTGAACGTACCGTTGGCTCCTGGAGCCGGTGATGCGGAGATCCTGGCGGCATTCGAGCAGAAGCTCGTGCCTGCTGCCCGCCGTTTCAAGCCCGACTTCATTCTGGTGAGCGCCGGCTTCGACGGCATGCGCCGCGACCTGCTCGGTCAGTTCGACATCACGCCAGACGGCTACGCCGCTATCACAGGCGTGATTCTCAGGCTCGCCGATGAGCTCTGTCAGGGTCGAATTGTCTCGGTGCTCGAGGGCGGCTACCGTCTCGACGGACTGGCGGAGAGCGTCGCCGCGCATGTCGGGGTGCTGGCGAGAAAACCGTGACATGGGCGGTTGAAGATGCGCGCGCAAGATCGTCAACGCTGCGCTGGAATCTCCTTCTCGCGTTCACTTCGGTAGGGATCTGGCTCGTCACGGTCGTCGCATCGCGAATGGGCGAGCCAAACGGAGGCTTTGGACCGTACGTGGCCTTTCGCGGCATGGTCGAGGGCTTCACGGTCAAAGGCGGCGATGAGCTGACGCGTGTGTCGCCGTTGTTCCCGGTGTTGGCGTGGCTACCGTATGCCGCGTTCGGCAACGTACTCGTCAGTCTCTATGTCGTCGATGCGTTCGCGATGGGCCTGCTCGTCCTCGCCGCATGCGCGCTCTGTGACCGGTACGGCGCGAACCCGTACTTGAAGGCGCTCGTCGCGGTCAACATCCCGCTGCTCACACGCTTTGCCAAGATGACCGCGTTGGTGCCGGCGGATCCTTCGCTATGCGCATGTGCCGCCCTGATGTGCGCATTCACCGCCGCTTACGCATCTCGACATGTCCTGCAGGGTGCGGCAAGCGTCGCGGCGGTGACGCTCTCGCCAATAGGCATCGCGGCGCCGCTTTCTGCGGTGGTCGGCGCGCTTCGCTCGAGGACCAATCCCACGCGGATTGCCGTTCTCTATGGCCCGCCGGTTGCGATCTGGTGCGTCGTGCAGTGGTGGGCGCGCGGCGGCCTCGCCGGTGCGGTCGCCGACTTCATGCCGAGCCGCCTCATCGCGTCACTCGAACTCTGGCGCGAGCCGATCTTTGTCACGCTCGCCGCTGCAACGTTCGTCACCGCTGCCGGCGGGCTGATCATTGCACCCCTGCGGCGTCCGTCATGTGTGGCGAGCCTGTGGCGCGGAACGCCTGAGGCATTTGTTCTGCTCGCGGTCGTCGCCATCAGCGTGGTCTCAACCGGTTCGCTGACCGTGTGGGGCTTCCTGCTGCCGGTCTGGGTGCTGCTATGGACCGCCATTCCGGACGCGCTCAGTGCGCGCGATGCGCGCGTGTGGTGTGTGGCAGCGACACTCGTGACGTTGGTTACGCAGATTCCGTTCGCCTATTCGTCGTCGGCATCGTACGACGTGACCGTCCATGCGTACGCTGCCTATCGCGGAATGGCGTCAGCACGGGCCTCGGCGTTTACAGCGCAGTGGCTCGCGCCGATCGCGACACTTGTCGTGGTCCTCGGAGCGGTGGCCACCCAATCGTTAACACACCTCGAGGTTGCGGCTACGCGCGTTCGGCAACGAGCGAAGGTTGATCCGTATCTGGTGGTCGCACTGCTCCTGATCACGCTGGGAATGCTGCTTCGCCCCAATCATGGACCTGCCGTTGACGAGAACGACCATCTCGATCAGATCGTGAGGTTTGCCCACGGCGACTGGTCCCGCAACGCGGCGCTGACGATGCTGCCGGGGTTTCACGCATTGGTAGCGCTGGTCGTGGCAGCAGTGGGAGCGACCGAGGCGTCAGTACGCGTCGTTGTCTTTGGTCTGTCGCTCGTGGCAGTGCTGGTATTTCACGCACTGGCGCGACAGATCGAGATGTCAACGGCTGGCATCCGCACGCTGCAGTTCACGCTGTTGCCGGTCCTGTTCCAACAGTTCTTTCTGATCTACACCGACGTGACGTCGTTGTTGTTCGTCCTGCTGATGCTGCTGCTGACGGTGCGCAAACACAACGCCGCCGCCGGACTGGTCGGCCTCGCCGCGCTTCTGATACGGCAGGACAACATCGTGTGGCTGGCGTTCGCGGTCGTGTGGTCTCACGTTCGCGAGCACGGCTGGCAGCGGCGACCGTTCGCCGAACTGGTGAGGCGTTACGCGACGTTCATCGTGAGCGGATGCGCCTTCGTCGGCTTCGTTGCGATCAACCACGGTCAGGTGGCGTTGGGCGACGATGCGGCTTCGCACCCGGTTGGCGTGTTCGGCGGGAACGTATTCTTCCTACTCTTCCTCTCGGGATTCGTGTTTGCGCCTCTGTGGTGGAGCTATCGTGCGAGTGCGGCTCGCGCGGTGTCCCGCTGGATGTGGGTTGCGATCGGCGCCGCACTGTTCGCGGCGTACTGGTTTGGTTTCGTGGTCGCGCATCCCCACAATCGCGAGCGCACCGACTACTTCCTTTCCAATGCCGTTTTGATGTTCATCACTGCCACGGCCGGTCGGCGTCTGCTCGCATTCATACCGGTTGCGATTGCCGCAATCGGGTTCGCGGTTGCACCGATGCAGCGTGGATGGCGGCTTCTCCTTCCGTTTTCGGTGCTGTTCCTTCTGCCGGAATGGTTGATTGCGCCGCGCTACTACCTGATTCCGTGGTCGTTGTTCATCGTGGCCCGCGACGTGGCTTCGCCGCCAGGCGAGCGTGTTCAGACACTCGTTTTCGCGGCGTTGAGTGCGTGCGCATTCGTGTTCGTCAACGGCCAGTGGGGGTGGATCTAGAAAACATCGCTAATCTTGGCGACGCCCAAGGTGCTTTGGCAGTTGTAGAGCGCTAGTCGACGGTTTGTCCGGGCTGCTGGCCCCAGGTGAAGCCGTCTTTCGGCCGCTTCAGCGTCACCAGCCGGATGCGGTGATCCGCGGCGTTGCGCCCCGGCGCGCCGCTGATGACCACGAGGTCGCCGGCCTTCAGCGTGTCGTGAGCGACGCCGGTATTGCCAAGCTGGCCGGTGCCGCCCCACTCGACGTTGTATGTCGTGACGGTGCCGTCCTTCTCCTTGACGTTGACGTGTACGAAGGAATGCGGATTGCGGAAGACGAACTGCACGATCTCGCCTTCAATCGTGATCGACTGCGTTTCGAGGTACGTCGCGGAGAAGGAGTGGTGCGCGAGCACGGGCGCCGAAAACCCGGCTGCGCTGACGATGAGGAGCGGAACGACGAGAGCACTCTTCATGGAGAGATGCCTTCCTTCAATCACCGACTGAATTCAAACGCCGACACCGCGTTGGTCGAGACCTCCACACCTGTACCTGACGATTGCACATCGCCACTCACCGCGTAAAAGCGGTTGCCGATCACCGCCGCCGCCACTCCATGCCGAGCAATGGCCATCGGCGGCAGCACCGTCCACGTGTTGCTCGCCGGATCGTACTCTTCGAACGTCCGGAACACCGTCTGCTGCTGCGGATCCTGGAACTCGCCGCCGGCGACGTAAATTCGATTGTTATACACGCCATAGGCAAGCGCGCTGCGCGTCGTGGGCATACGCGCACCGGGCGTGCCCCAGGTGTCGGTCGCGGGATCGTACACCTCAACGAGCGACGTGTCCGAGGCTAGGGCGATGAACGCGGCGCCGACACGTCCACCGATGACGTAGATCTTGCCGTTCACAGTACCTATGGCCGCGTGGTTCCGCGGCGTCGGCATCGGCGTGAGCTCTTTCCACGTGTTCGTCGCGGGGTCGTAGGCCTGGACGGTGCCGAGGCCGCGTTGCGGCGTGACCGGACTCAGAAAGTTCTCCTTCGCCCACGGCTGCGTCGTCGCACCGCCGATTACGTAGATCTTGTCGCCGACGGCGGTGGCAACGGCGCCGCCGCGTTTTATGGGCATTGGCGCGAGCGCCTTCCACGAATCCTGCGCGGGCGTGTATTCCCACGCGTTCTCAATCGGCACCCAGGCAGCACCACCGCTGGTCGGATACACGAACCCGCCGAACGCGTAGATCTTGTTGTTGTAGCTGGCGAGCGCCACGTGATGCGCGGGCAGCGCCATCGGTTTCTTTTTCGTCCACTTGTCGGTCGCGGGATCGTACTCGTAGACCACGCCGGCGGGTTTCCACAGCGGAATCAGGCCGGCGAACACATACAGCTTTCCACCGGCCGCGGCGCCGAGCAGCTCCTCGCGCGGCTCTGGAAACGGCGCAACGTTCTTCCACGTCCCCTGAGCAAGTGCCCTCGACGCGGAGACGAGAAGCAGGGCAGCGGTTAGAAGGAACACCAGCGGGCGCACGCGTGGCTTCAACATGCCGCGGAATGTATGCGCACGGTTCATTCGTGTCAATCCATTGCCGTTGCAATCACAAGTGAGGATGGCTAGACTTCGCGCCAATGTAAACGAATACGCGCACGCTCACCAACCACGAAGACACGAAGGTAACTGCGTGCTTCGTGAGATGCGAAGGGAGGAGTCGATGGTCCGGCCGGTCTCGACCCTGGCAGCACTGATCCTTCTCGCGGTGCCTCCGATCGCAGCGGCACAAGATGCTTCGAGCGGCACCATCGCCGGCATCGTTCGTGACGAAGGGGGCGCCGTGCTCCCAGGTGTCACCGTGGAAGCCGCAAGTCCAGCACTCATCGAACGCACGCGCACAGTGTTTACCGACGGCGAAGGCCGCTACCGGATCGTCGACCTCCGGGCGGGCACCTATACCGTGACCTTCACGCTGCAGGGCTTCAAGACCGTCCGGCGCGAAGGCGTCGACATCTCCACCGGCTTTGTCGCGACTGTCAACGCGGACCTTGGCGTCGGCCAGCTCACAGAAACGATCACCGTCACGGGTGAGGCGCCGCTCGTCGACGTGCAGGGCATGACGCAGCAGCAGGTGTTCACGCGCGACACCGTGAAAACGCTGCCCATGGGCAAGAACGCCGGCATCTACGCGGCGCTTATTCCCGGCGCCGCCCCGCTCAGTCCGACGCAGCAGGATGTTGGCGGAACGAAGGGGGAGGACACGCAGTGGTTCCGCATGCACGACAGCGGCCGCAGCACCCAGCTGCGAGACGGCATGTTCATCGGGACGCCGATGGGCGGCGCCAACTTCAACTCCGCCGTGAACCCCGCGACCATCGAGGAGGTCACCGTACAGCTTCCCGGCACGCTCACCGCCGAAGTGATGGGCGACGGGCCGCAGACCAATTTCGTCCCGCGCGACGGCGGCAACATCTTCAGCGGATCGTTCTCGAGCGATTTCGGCAGCAGCAGCCTGCAGGGCGACAACATCTCGCCCGAGCTGCGCGCACGTGCCGCCGCGCGGCCGGGCGATCTGCGGCAGCTGTACGATGTCGGCGGCGGCGTCGGCGGACCGATCGCCCGCGATCGGGTGTGGTTCTTCGCCAGCACTCGCTACAACGGCGCGTCAACCTACGCCCCGGGGAACTATTACAACAAGCTGACGGGGTCGCTCTTCTACGAGCCCGACTTGAGTCGTCCAGCGTACGACCGCAACTACTATCAGGAGCTCGGCGCCCGCTTCACGATCAAGGCGGCGGAGAAGCACCGCGTCACATTCCTCGCCCGCGACGAGCGCAGCTGCGCGTGCTTGCGCGACGTGTTGGTGCCGAGCGCGTCGGGCGCACTGAAGTCGCCGGAAGCATCGGGCGACCGCCGCTATCCCTGGGGAACGTACACGCTGCAGGCCGGCTGGACCAATCCGCTGACGAACCACATCCTGCTCGACGCGGGCTCGAACTTTATCGGGCGCCGCATCATCAGCCGCTTCGCCAACGACGGCAGGCCGGATGACAGTCCGAACGATATCGCGGTGTTCGATCGCGTCAAGAACTATTGGTACGGCTCACCCGGCGAGACGCTGAGCCAGGGTGTGGCACGCGGATATCAGGACTTCTCGGCAATGAACATCCGCGCATCAGTGTCGTACGTGAGCGGCGCGCACAATTTCAAGACCGGCATCCAGTTTCGCCACGCCACACTCGACAACAACTTCTTCATCAACCACGACGTCAGCTACACCTTCGCCGGCCGCGTGCCCGAGTCCGTTACCTACTGGGCAACGCCGTACCGCAACATGAACCGCGTGAACCAGGGAGCGTACTTCGCCCAGGAGCAGTGGACGATGAGCCGGCTGACGCTGAACCTCGGTGCGCGGCTCGACTTCGTCAACGGCTATATTCCTGAGCAGCATCTGCCGGCCGGACCGTGGGTGCCGGCGCGCGATTTCGCGCCGGTGAAGAACGTTCCCGACTGGAAGGACTTCAATCCGCGGGTTGGCGCATCGTACGACCTGTTCGGGAACGGCCGGACGGCGATCAAGGGGTCGATCGGCCGCTTCGTCCCGATTCAGAGCAACATCCCGATCGGCACCACCTCCGGCATCGTCTATCCGAACAACCCGGTGAGCGCGATGGTCATCAGTTCCACGCGGACGTGGAACGACAATGGCGATTACATCCCTCAGGAAAACGAGCTCGGCCCGCCGTCGGCGGCAGACTTCGGCAAGCCGCGCGTCGTCACGCGCTACGCGGATGACGTACTCCGTGGATGGAGCGCCGGTCCGTTCAGCTGGCAGGGCTCGGTGTCGCTGCAGCACGAGCTGACGCGGGGGCTCGCCGTCAACGCGGCGTACTTCCGGACGTGGTACGGCAACTTCTTCGTCACCGACAACCTGCTCGTCGGTCCGGAAGACTACGATAGCTTCTGCATTACCGCGCCGAACGATTCGCGGCTGCCGAATCCTGGCGCGCGAATCTGCGACCTGCTGGCAATCAAGCCGGCCAAGTTTGGCCGGCAGGATAACCTCGTGACCAACTCGCAGCACTACGGCAAGCAAAGCGAGATTCACAACGCGCTGGACTTGACCGTGAACGCGCGCTTCGGCGACGGCGGCCTGCTCACCGGTGGCGTGTCGCTCGGCAAGACCGTCTTCGACAACTGCGCGGTGCTTGCGAAACTGCCCGAAATGACAACGGCTGCGTTCGGTCCGTTGAGTGCGGATGCCGGACGAGCGAGCCCTCAGAGCGTCTGCCGCCTCGACCCTCCGCTCGGGGCCGAGAGCCAGTTCAAGCTGTCGGGTGCGTACAGCCTGCCGTGGGATCTGCGAGTGAGCGCGCTGTACCAGAACAACCCGGGCATCGATACGACCGCGACGTACGTGGCGACCAACGCGGAGATCGTGCCATCGCTCGGCCGCGACCTGGCGGCCGGACCGCGAGGTACTGCGAACATCGAGCTGATCAATCCACGGTCGCTCTATCGGGAGGGACGGGTCAATCAGCTGAACTTCGCGATTAATCGCATGTTCCGGATGGGCAATTCGCGCGTCCAGCCGCGGTTCGAGCTGCACAACGCACTGAACTCGGCGCCGATCCTTTCGATCAACCCGCGCTACGGCCCGGCGTGGCAGCAGGTCCGCACCGTGCTGGCGCCGCGGCTCGCCAAGTTCGGTCTGCAGATCGATTTTTAACGGAGACGGGCCGCAAAGACGCGGAGGCTCAGAATGGAGGACAAGGCAGGCATATGAGACAGGTCAACGTTGGCATCATCGGCACCGGATGGTGCGGAGGCATCCGGGCGGTCGCCTCGGCGTCGAGTCCCTGGGTGAAGGAGTTGCACATCGCCGAAATCAGGGAGGAGCGGCTGAAGGAGGTGGCGGCGCAGACGCGGCCCGTCACGGCAACCACCGACTACAAGCGTCTGCTCGAGAATGTGTCGATCGACGCGGTGATGATTTCCACCACGCCGGAAGGAACGCACTATCCCATCGCGAAGGAGGCGATGCTCGCCGGGAAGCACGTGTTCCTCGAGAAACCGATCGCGCTGGAGCTGGCGGAAGCCGACGACCTCATTCACATTTCGCGCGACAAACGCCTCCGCTTCACCATCGGCTACTCGCAGCGGTTCAATCCGAAGTTCGCGTATGTGAAGCGTTCGCTGGAGGACGGCACCATTGGCGAGCCGGTGAGCGCGCTGGTCAGCCGGCACATCACGCGTAGTCTCGGAAAGAAGATCAGCGGACGTGTACGCCTGTCTCCGGCGGCGATGGAATCCACGCACGACCTCGATTTCGTGCTGTGGTGTCTTGCGCCGCGCAAACCGATTCGCGTCTACGCGCAGGAAGTCGCGAAGATCATGCAGCAGCAGTACAACGCGCCCGACTGCGTGTGGATGATCGTCACCATGGACGACGGAACGGTCTTCACCGTCGGCGGCGGGTGGGTGCTGCCCCCGGCGTATCCGAATTTCTCTTCCACATGGATCGAGTTTGTCGGCACCGAAGGCGCGGTGATGGTGGACGACACGCACCGCGACGTCTACGTCACCAGCATGAAGGACGGCATCCGGTTCCCGATCTCGTCGATGCCTGGCGAGAAGGTCAATCACGTCTATGCAGGTCCGATGGAGGCCGAGACACTGCACTTTCTCGAGTGCGTTGCGACCGGTAAGCAGCCGCTTGTCACCCCGGAGCATGCGCGCATGGTGATGCAGGTGTATCGAGCGGCCGACCAGTCGGTCGAAACCAACAAACCCGTGGAGTTAACGACGACGGAGATTCCGGCGTTGGCGGCGACATCGACCTGATGGCCACCCACGAGACCGTTGCCGTCGAGAACGCGCCGCGAGCGGTTGCGCTCAGCACGACCGCCACGCGCACGCGGTGGTGGATGCTCGTCCTCTTCAGCCTCATGTACCTGATCTGCTACCTCGATCGGGGCATCATCTCCGTCGCGCAGCCCGAGATACGACAGGCCTTCGGCCTCACGCTCGGTCAGATGGGCCTGGTGCTGGCCGCGTTCACCTGGGCGTATGCGATCGGGCAGATTCCGGTCGGTTGGCTGGGCGATCGGTTCGGCCCCAAGCGCGTGCTGTCGGTGCTGATTGCGTGGACATCGACGTCCGCGATTTTGACCGGCGGAGCACTCGGTTTCAGTTCACTCTTTGCGGCCCGCTTTCTTCTCGGCATTGGTGAATCCGGCGCGTTTCCCGTCGCGAGCCGCGGCATGCAGCTCTGGTTCGCGCCGTCGGAGCGCGGCCGCATTCAAGGCGTCACGCACTTCTTCAGCCGCTTCGCGGTGGCCATTACACCGTTGACCGCGGGCAGCCTCCTCGTCGCCTACGGCTGGCGCGTGATGTTCTACGTGTTCGGGGCGATCGGGTTCGCGTGGGTTGTGTTGTTCTTCTGGTTCTATCGCGAGCGGCCCGAAGAGCATCCGAACGTCAATCGCGCGGAGCTGGCCGAGATTCGCGGGGTGGATGCCAGTCGTCGAATCGACGCGGCGAGTACGTCGCAGCAGAAGACGCCGTGGCGGCACATTCTGCTCTCGTCGAACATGTGGTGGATCGCGCTTGGCTACGCGTGCTTCTTCTTTGGAACGAACTTCTATCTGACGTGGTATCCGACCTACCTGCGCGAGCACCGCGGACTCTCCGTTGCCGCGCTCGGCATCTGGGGATCTATTCCGCTGCTCGCCGGCATGCTTGGTGACATCGTCGGTGGATCGATTTCCGATCTCATTCTGAAGCGCACGCACAACGCCAGGCTGGCGCGTCGCGGCGTGGCGGTGCCCGGCTTCATCCTCGCGGGTGTGTTCGTGATTCCCGCCGCGATGGTGGCCGGCACAACGCTGTCGATCGTGATGCTGTCCGCGTCGTTCTTCTTCCTGGAGTGGGTGATTGGTCCCGCGTGGGCGGTGCCGATGGATGTCGGCGGCCGCTTCAGCGGGACGGTGACTGGCGTGATGAACATGGCGGGAGCGCTTGCCGCCTCACTCACCGCCATCGTCTACGGAGCACTCTTCGGCGCCGGCTACTGGGTGGCGCCGTTCCTCGTCAGCGCCGCCGTGATGGGCGCCGGCGCAATCATCTGGGCCTTCCTGATCGATCCCGATCGCAGCGTCGTATAACGATTGGTTCGAACCGTTCGACACGTTCGAGTCGTTCGATTCGTTCTGACCGAAGAACGACCCGAACGACCCGAACGATCCGAACGATCCGAACGATCCGAACGACCCGAACGACCCGAACGATCCGAACGACCCGAACGACCTAGTTCGTCTTTTGCGCCGGCGTGAGGCTGTTGTAAACCGCCTCGACGAACATGTCCGTCGTCCACGGGCCGGCGTTTGAGCCGTAGCGCGTGTCGTAATCCGCCGTGAGGCGCGCGGCCTTCACCTGCGCAAGCGTGGCGCCGGCGTCGATCATCGCCTTCACCCGATCGCGGACGATGACGGTCATATCGCGGTACTCGACCACTTCGTGCTCGTCCGCAAGGAAGCCGTGGCCCGGAACAACGTAGGTGCCGCCTTCACCCTCGTGTTCGTAGTTGGTTCGGTTGAGGATGTCGTTGAGCGCCTTGATTTCGCCCTGCACGCTGCCGCCATTCTTCAGATCGATCATCGGGTAGCGCGTGAGATCGAGGATGTCGCCGGCGACGATCACATCAGCGCGGCGGAAGAACACGATGCTGTCGCCGTCGGTCACGGCGTTCGGTTCGTAGAACAGCTCGACGCTGTCGCCGTTATGCGACTTGCGGCGTCGCTCCTCCAGATACGTGTCGCCCGGCACGGCGTCTTCTGCAGCCTTCGCGTCCTGCATCCGATTCGTGACGTTGTTGTGCGCGATGATCGTGGCGTGGCGCAGCGGATCGGCGAACAGGCCGGTAACGGCGCGCGGCGCCGAGTTGACGAAGAACGATCCGGGCAGGCTCGGATCCATGCCCGCTGCACCGAGCTTCGCGTTGCCGCCTGTGCGATCGGGAAGGAAGCTCGTGTTGGCGATGAACTGAATGGGCCGCTCGCTGAGCTTGTCGATCGCGGCGATGACCTTATCCGAGAGCCTGCCGCTGCCGGTATCGACGACGAACGCACCCTGATCGCCGGTCTGCACCACGATGTTGCCGCCGTCGCCGACGAGCATGTAGACGTTGTTGCGGATCGGCAGGACGTGGATGTCCCCATCCATCGGCTCGGGATCGACCGCCTTGCTGGTTTCGTTCGGCTTTCCCGGCGCGGGCGAGAGCAGCGCCGTCTGCGCCGCGTCGCTGACGTTCTTTAACGTGTCAGCGAAGCCTGGATACATCGACAGTTCACCACTCATCGACGCGGCCAGTGGCAGCTTGTGGCGCTCGGAGTATTCACGGACGTACTGCTGCTTGCCGAACAGGTAGTGCGGCACCACATCCGGCGCGCGACCGACGATCTGCTCGCTGTCATCGCACGCATACAGCCACGTGCCGTGATCCACCGGCGTACGGTAGTAGTCGTTGCTGCGCACCATCGGTTCGGTGAGAAACACCGGATCGGTGACCACGGTCGTATTGGTCAGGTGATCGCCGTGGCGGACGAAGAACTCCGTCACCGTCGCTTGATCGCTTTCCGGCGTCCCGTTGCGGCGCAGCCATCCTTGCTTCAAATGCGTCGTCGTGACGACCAGTGCGTTGCCAACGTACTTGCCGGTGGAGAAGCCGCGGAACGTGTGCGGCGCCCAGGCGGGAGGATGCGAACGGCCGTCCATCCAGATGACGCGATGACCTTCCGTCACCTGCGCCCACCAGTGAATTGCGACCAGACGCTGCGTGTGTGCATCGCGCTCTTCCCACGCGCGGAAATTGCCGGTCGCGCGCATCTGATACGGCGTGACGTAGGCATCGCACTGGTGATGCCGCAGCGTCACACGCGATGGATCGTACGACAGCGCCCACAGTCGGCCGGATTCGTTCAGCGGGAAGCCGCCGTAGTCATTGAGTTCTGAACCGGGGCCCCGCTCCATGCCGTCCTCGTTCATCGTCGGCGTCCAGTAGCCGGAGATGTCGATAGCAGGCCCGGACGGTGCGTCGGCCGCTGCGGGGCCGGGAAGTTGCGGCTGTTGGCCCTGCGCGACCATGCTCGCGCCCGCCGCAATGCACGCACCGAGAAAGGCACTCAGACTCCTCATGTATCGTCCTCAACGTGCCGTGCACGGCGTCGGGTGCCAGCCGGTCGCATCCACCTTCTTGAAATGCGGACTGGTCCAGTACGGCGTTGTCAGATTCTCGGGATCGACAATCTCGGTGGTGACGACGAGCAACGATTCACCGCCTGGGACATCGAGCCGATCGAAGTACTCGGTCATCACGGTGTTTGCGCTGTACGGGACGCCGTTCTTGCGCAGATATCCCGGCTTCATGTTGGTGGTCACGACCTTCAGCGAGCCGCCGCGCAGCTGTGGCGCACCGCGATTCGGGATCGGCGACTGGAAGATGGCGCGCGGCTGATCCCACGACGCAGCCGATTGCCCCTGCAGAGTGCCTGCGCCCGTCGTGGTCCTGCCAAAAGCAAACGTGCGCGTCTGCGTGCCGGCGTCGGTTTCGAGCTTCAGCGCGTTGTCGTCCTGCCACGTGATATGCAGGCGAGTGGGCACGCGCATCAGGCCAGCGGCGCCATATGCCTTGCACGGCTCTCCCGCCGCCTCATCTTTGGCGGGATCCCACATGTCGGCCGTCTTCTTGCCGTCAGCGCTGATCGGTATCGATACGTAGTCGCCCTTCGCCGGCGTGAACTGGCGATAACGCCAATCCTCGGTAACGAGCGACACCCAGTAGCCCGTGATGTCGAAGAGCGCCGACGCTTTTGCCGTCGGCGCAGCGGCAGGAGGCGGTGCGGTTCCGCGTCCTTGTGAGGAGACCGCGGCGATCGACAACACGAGAATCACGGCCGTCGCCGCGGCTCGAACTCTCACAGGCTTCACAACGTCTAGGTTGATTTTCTACGCGCGACGTTGATCTCGCTACACGCGTGCAGCACGTCCAGGAACTTCTGATAGTTCGCCTTGCCGACCACGAACGGATTGGCGTCGCCCTTCTTGGCCGTCTGCAGCTTGTCCGTCCAGGCGGCCATCGGCAGCATCAGCGGATGATTCTGCAGCACGACTTCGACGCCTGCCTTCTTCGCCTCCGTCTGGAAATGCTCGACCGATTTCACGTAGGTGGCGAGGCCTTCGTCGGAGATCGGGCCCGGCGTCAGGATGGTGCCGCCATAGAGTCCCGTCACTCTCGTTTTGCCGTTGTCCTTGACGGGGAAGATGTAGCCCGTAGATCCGGGAGTGTGACCGGGAATGAGCACCGGCGTGATCTTGAAGTCGCCGAGCACGATCGGCTGTCCTTCCATTGCGACTTGATCGTGTTTCGGCGCACCCTGCGGCGGCGCTGTCGGCTGCCCGTTGCGTCCCGGTGGAGGATTCTCGATCAGGTTCCAGTCCGCTGCCGATAGATAAACCTTGGTCCCGTACTTGTCCTGAAAGTACCGCGCGTTGCCAAAGTGATCCGCGTGCCCGTGTCCGAGCACGATGATCTTCACGTCGGCGGGATTCAGTCCGAGGGCCATAAAGCCGGGCAACAGCTGATTATCGAGATTGGCGGCGGGCAGCGAATCGATCATCAGCAGGCCCGCCGAAGTTTTTACGACGTACGCCGTCGTGCCGGTGTTGCCGATGGCGTACATGTTGTCGAAAAGCTGCGTCGGCTTGATGGGCGGGTCGGTCGCGGCGTTGGCGCGCGGCGCCTCACAGAAGAAGCGCTCTTCGTCGGCCCACATGGTGCCAGCGGTCTTTCTGGCTCTGTCGAGCATCGCCTGCACTTCGGGCGAGTCAGGCTTCGGCGGCGCCTGCGCCGGTGCCTGGGCCAACGCGCTAATGGAAACGGTCGTTGCGAGGATCAAGCCGAGAGCAAACCTGAATCGGCGCATGAGCGTGTCCTCCATGCTGCGGGCCAACGCGCGCGGAATATAGCACGGAGCGAAGAACGGATGGGGTCGAGTCGTCGCGGAACGATTCTTGATGTGTTTTTCGGAGAGGTGCCCTGAACCGTGGCTGCGCCGACACATGGCAGGCGCGACTCGGAACAGATTCCTTCCCCCCGAAATCTGATCCGCGAGACGTCGCGATCTGAACCGGACGACCCGCCGAATCTCCACCGCCTTTCAACGCGGCAAACGCTGGAAGAGCGTGGCGTCGTCGAGATACGCGAACGTTTCCGCGGAGCGGGCGTCAGTACCCGCAACGATCTTTGATTCGAGCGACGAACGCGCCCCGCTACAATCGGTGAGCTCTGCTGACAGTATGCCGGGGTGGCGAAACTGGCAGACGCACGGGACTTAAA
>Ga0310811_10002381_pt1 | contig 23518 bp, 15 predicted proteins | sample YCmetagenome_FD_207642 | JGI IMG/M metagenome (GOLD analysis project Ga0310811, IMG submission 207642) | Soil microbial communities from experimental microcosm in Duke University, North Carolina, United States - YC | ecosystem: Engineered > Artificial ecosystem > Soil microcosm > Unclassified ... | reverse complement strand
CGAACACATCCACCCAGCCCTGCCACGAGCTGGAATGCACCCACAGGCCATGGATCAACACGACCGGAACCCGAGCAGACACGGCAAAGCTCCTCAACACACCAGGTAGACTGACTAGTAAGTTCGTCAGGAATATAGCACGGGGCCGCCCCGGCGGACAGAGGTCCGCACCCACGAATTGAAAAAGGGTGAGGTAAGGCGTTTTGCACCCGACGTCCAAAGGCCCACGAGGGAGTCTCCCTCGATCGAGCCGGCAGACGTCGTTCGTTGTCGGGCCGCCGGATTAGGGATCGAGCGGATGCGCTCTCACGGCGCGGATGGGGGCGAGACAGGCCGCCGTCGCGCATGCGCCGCCGTCGGCGACGATCAGCGGTCTGGCCTCGCCGGCGAGGTCAGATTCCCGGGCCGGCCGGCTGAACACATCTTTCGACACAAGGGCCGGGTGCCCCGCTCAGCCCGGGCCCGCATGAGAAGGAGGCTGCGAAAGCCGGTCAGCGGTGGAAGTCGATCACGGCGCGAATCGAGTCGTAGAGCGAACGCCCGACGGTCCCCGGATCACCGAGGTAACCGGCAACCATGGCCCCATCGCGCAGCACCATCAACTGATCCGCGGCAGCCGACACATCGACCACCCCCGCCTCCGCCAGCATCTCCTCGAACACCGCCTTGAACCACTCCCGATGAGCCCTCACCACACCCCGCACCGGATGCCCCGCATCGGCATACTCGGCCGCCGCGTTGATGAACGGACACCCCCGAAAACCCGGCGCACAACTGACCGCACCGATCCCCTCCGCCAACAGCCGGAACACATCGGAACCCTCCCCACCCGCAGCCTCCCGCGCAGCCCCCACAGCATCACGCTCCCACACCGCACGACGCTCCAGATACGCCACAACCAGCTCATCCTTCGTCGGAAAATGCCGGTAGAACGTCACCTTCGTGATCCCCACCCTGGCGATGATCTTCTCCGCACTCACCGCCCGGATACCCTGCGCATAGAACAACTCCGCCGCAGCCTCAAGGATCCGCTCCCTCATCGACGGCCTACCGCCACGCGACGCGGCAGGCGCGTCCGTAGGCTCCACCACGTCGGCGGAAGGTGCTGCCTCGATGGGCTGCTCAGTCACAATGCACATCATTGCATGCTCTCTCGATCTCGGAGTGCGCCTCGTCCGAAGTAGGCACGCCCTCATGTAGAGTTACTGGTAGGTATACCAGCTTGTGGCGGACTCACCAAGACGGCCTCGGACCGACAGCACTCGAGATGGCGAACGGCGACGTGTCACCGGACATACAACCGCACCGGGATCGGGCCGGATCGGCGCGGAGTCCGCACGGTCCGGCGCACGAAAGACGACGTCACATGGCTGCGAGAACCATGGTCGTGAAGGAGGAGACGGCACCGGCAGCCGCCATCGACTCGGCGGTGGAGTCTCCAGACCCGACACCTTACACGCGCGCCGCCACTCGCCTACTCGGGGCGGCGTGGCGGGATGAACAGCAGCACGTCGCGGGCGCGGGCCTCGAATGGGCGTCCGCACCGGGCTACCTCAGGTGCGAGCGACCGCGACGTACTTGTTGATCAGGCGGCGACAACGCTCATTTCGCGTCACTTGAGGGGCAGCTACACCATCGACTGGCGTATGTTCCGCCGCGGCTTCCTCGCGAAAGGCCGCGCCGATCCTCAACTTTCGGCCGGCCCCGCCTCGGCGGCCGCGACCGGGCTGCCGGCGGGAGGCAGGCCACCGGCCACCCGGCCTGGTGGCACAGCGTTCGCCACCTCCGGCAAGGGATGTGGCACGACCGGGGAAGCATCGGCGGGTCCCACCACGCGAGGTGAGGGGACCCGCCGATGCTTCCAGGGCTAACTGACTACGCGGGATGGCGCGGCTGATCACGAAGCCGATCCTCCTGCCGGGATGAACGTCCGCCCCGCTGTGTTTAATTTAGCGAAGCAACAGGTACTCGATCGTCGCCAGTGCGTCGTGCTTGGCGTACACCTTCGCCAGGCGAGCCACGTTGTCACGCACCCCTGCGTCGTGCAGCAGGCTTTCGACCGCATCGGCAACCGCCTGCGGGGCCGGAGTGGCGGTCTGAAGGTTGATGCCGAGTCCATGGTGGGCGACCCGCATGGCGTTGGCAGGCTTGTCCTCGGTCTCTCCGGCCATGACGACGGGCACCCCCGCGGCCAGGGCCTGGTGGGTGGCGCCAGATCCGCCGTTGGTGATGAAGACATCCGTTTTCGGCAGGAGCATGTCGAAGGGGACGAACTCGGCCAGATATGCGTTCGCCGGCGCCCGCAGTGACAGTTCCTCGGGGTCGCGGCCGAGCGCGGCGATCACCGTGACGTTCGCGTCGGCAAGCCCGGCGAGAGTGGGTTCCACGAGCTCTGAGAAGTCCTCGTTGGCCAGCGTGCCCTGCGTCACGACCACCACCGGGCGCGATCCGTCCAACTTCTCCCACCATGCGGGCGGATTCCACTCCCTGACCCCACGGTAGGGCAGATTCCCCGCCAGGTGCACCGTTTCCGGCAGGTCGGAGCGTTCGAACTCGAATCCGGGCACCGTCAGTACGACCGCCTCGTCCGCCATGGTGTAGATCGCGTCGCCGAACGGGATGCCGGCGCGCTCGGCGCCGAGTTCGGCGAGCACTTCGTCGAGACGGTCGGCGGCAGGCTGCGTCGCGGCCGCGAACTGGGCGTTGGCCGCACGGTTGGCGGCTTTGGGATCCTGGCCGGGCTCGACCGGAACCGGGCCGAAGAATGTCGTGTCCTCGCTGCTCAGCAGCAGCGGCACCGCGCTGACCGCCACCCACCGGAGCGGGCGGAGGCCGGGCGCGCCCCGATATACCGGCAGTGCGCCCAGGAAGAGGGCGTTGGCGACCAGATACTGGTTCGGGTCCTCGCTGAGAAGATCCTGCAACGCCGCATGCTCGTCAGGCATCGGGTTGATGAAGAGTTCGATCGCGTCGAAGGTGAGCTGTTGCGGCCCCGGCGCGCTGGGCGGCGAACCGTCGAACGTCGTAATCGGCGGCTCCGGTCAGCGGCGCGAATGTCAGCCCCGCCTGTTCGACCGCCTCGCGGAAACCGCTTCCTGTCAGTACGGTGACCTGGTGGCCGTGGGACGCGAGGCCGCGCGCGGCCTCCAGCAGAGGGCTGACTTCTCCGGGAATGGGAGGTGCCGCAACGATTATCTTCACCATGAGGAGGCTTTCAATGGATTACTTCGCGAGTAAGTTTCGCCACCGTAGCGCATAAGCAATTCTGCCACTACGGCGGCTCTTGCATACTATGGCATAGTGCGGCACCGAAGAGCGTTGTTTCGGTAGAACGCGCAAAAAACACGAGCCGAAAAGGCAGCCTTCGGGTCCGCCATAACCCCGCGACGCCTCGCATCGTTCTGACAACCCTGCGCACCCGAGCCAGCCATGCGAGTGAAACGACGAAGCAGACTCCCGACCACGAAGTCTGACGCAGAATCGCGCCAAGCCTCACCTCACCGCCGTCCGGGACTGCCCGGACGGCGGTTTCACCCGGGCAGTCCTGGCACCGCGGGAGCGCGAAGCCCGTCCATCGAGCCGGCGCGTCCCCATGACGTGGGAGGCCGAAGTACTACGGCAGCGCCTCGGTCTCGTACTTGCTGAAGAAGCCCATCATCCGCTCGTCGAAGCGCTCGGGTCCCCAGGCTTGAACCTGGACTCCGGCCTGCGGTTCGTCCCCGCCTTCGACGAAGATGCCCTCCGTACCCCCGGGGGTGTACATGAAGATCATTCTCGCCGTGTGCAGCCCCACGTTCATGAAACGATGCCTGACACGCCGGGGGCAGAAGACCACATCACCGGCCTTGGCGGTGAACGTCCGCTCCCCGTCGAGGAACTCGAGCTCTCCGGACAGGACGTAGAAAGTCTCATCCTGGGACGCGTGAGTGTGCGGCACCGGACCACTGCCGGGTGGCACACTCGCTTCGATGAGCCCTATCGCGCCGTTGGTCTGGTGCGCCTGGAGTTTCACGGTGTAGACGTCACCGGAGAACCACTTCGTAACGCCTTCGGTGGTGGGGACGAAAAGCCCCCCTCCTCGACGCCTCGGGTCCAATTCACCGTGCGGAAGGTCGAAAGTCACTGCGAGCTCCAACTGATTCTTGTTGATCAAAGGCCAGCCGGACGAATATCATCGTCGATGCATGGCACGCCGTGCATGGCGCATTCAAGGATCCTCGGCACCCCTGCACGGCCTCCCCAGCCACTCAGCAGGGGGAGAATGGCAAGAGAAGTCAACCACAAGGTGCTTAAAATTACAAGCACCGCAAGGAGTAATCTTGTCGTCACAAGAAGTGCGCTGGCTTACCGACGCGGAGTGGGCCACCTGGCGGGCCTATGTCGCGATGAGGGACCTGCTGGAGGATCAGCTCGATCGGCAGTTACGACGGGACGCCGGTATGACCCACATGTACTACGGGCTTCTCGTCTTCCTCTCCGCGGCCTCCGGACAACGCCTGCGCATGACGGAACTCGCCCAGAAGGCCAAGATCACGCGACCAAGGCTCTCGTACGCCGTGTCCGCGATGGAAGAGAGAGGCTGGGTGCGCCGCGAGGCCGCGCCCGAGGATCGAAGGGGGCAATGCGTCGCCCTGACGACGTCGGGACGCGAGATGATGGAAGCAACGGCGCCCGGCCATGTCTCCGCCGTCCGTGCGGCGGTGTTCTCACGGCTCAGCGCCGATCAGGTCGCCCAGTTCGGTGAGATTTGCGCCATCATCGCTGAGGGCCTGGAGCCGGAAAGCAGAACCGACCTCCCCTGGCAGCGCTGACCGACGGTCCCCGCCTCGGCGATGCTGTCCTAGACCACGACCACGGCCCCTGTCGGCCGTGCCGATCATGCCCGGGGACGGCCGCCCCCCTGCGTGCCGCGACGGCATGACGTGAGGTCGCGTGGCGCGCCGGGCCGGCTCCCCTCCCCCGACGACGCACCGGTGATCGAGGTCGGCCGGTGTCCGCGGGCGAGGGGGCGTCTTCGCGCTGCAACAACCGGTCGCCCACGTCCAGCTGCTGCAGCATGAAGGTGATCTGCCGACGCGCGTCCGATGCGGTCGATCGGATCCTGCCCGCGAAACTGCCGGACCTGGTGGGCGCCGGGTCGGACAGCGCCGCGGCACTGGCTGCCGCCGGCGAGGCGACCCGGACCGGTAAGCCGGCGAGGACTGCTCCGCCGTACGGGTGGAGAGGCTATTCGGGCAGCGCTTCCAGCCCGTACTTCTCGAAGAGATCCAGCATGTGGCCCTGGAAACGCTCCGGCCCCCACGTGGGCACCTGCATGCCCGGCTGCGGCTGGTCGCCACCTTCGAGGAACAGGCCCTCGGAGCCGCCGGGAGTATAGAAGAAGAGCATCTTGGCGGTGTGAAGGCCGATGTTCTTGAACCGGTGCCGGATCTTCCGCGGGCAGTAGACCAGGTCGCCGGGGCCTGCAATGAACGTCGTATCGCCGTCGAGGAACTCAAGCTCCCCCGATATCAGGAAGAACGTCTCATCCTGGTCGGCGTGTGTGTGCGCGACCGGCCCACCGCCGGGTGGAACGGACGCCTCGACGACGCCCAGAGCTCCGTTGGTGTGGTGCGCCGAGAGTTTGACCGAATAGACGTCGCCGGAGAACCAGCGGGTGTCCCCGCCGTTGGCCGGCACGTGGATCCCCCCTCTGGTGGTGTAGCGGGCGTCGTGTTCTTCCTCAGTGATATGAAAGGTCACAGCATTCCTTAGATCTCAAGATTCTCTCGCGTCCAAGAGGACGGGTGCTTCCACGGCATCAAGGGGCCCGGATAATTTCTCTCCACCCAGGCTTCGTCTGCCAGACTGGACCAGTGCTTCACTGTCGCAGACGAATCGGTCCAGACGATGAGCGCCAGGACCGGTTTTGCCCTTAAATGGTCGCGGGCGTGCCCTAAAGGTCTCGGGAGGTAAGTCAACCCGCGAGAGACGGCCACGCAGATCGAGACGATCGCAGGGATGCTCGCGCCACGGCTCCCCTCAAGCCCCGGCCGTGCAGACAATGTGGTAGACGTCTGAGCCGTCAAGCAGCCCGGCGCACGGACCGGCTTCGGCGCCTCGAGTGGCCGGCAGGCGCGATCTGACAGCCGGGCGGGCGAATTCGTGTGCGGTGGGCCCGCCGGCTCAGAACCTGGTTCTCGTGCCCTCGGCGGCTGAACTGGGTGACCAGGCACCAGCCGGTGCCCCTACATCACTTCGGTCGATGTGACCCTGGACCCGTTTCTCGAGGCCGGTATCGAGCAGTGGGCATTGATGACCGCGCGGCTGGCGTTGTAGAGCGAGTCCGCGACGGTCTCCGGAGGCTCGAGATGGTTGGCGATCATGGCGCCGTCGCGCAGCATCATCAGCTGGCCCGCGGCTGCCGAAGCCTCGGTGACGCCGACTTGCGCGAGCATCTCCTCGAGTGCGGTCTCGAACCACTCCCGATGGGCCTTCACCAGGCGGCGGACCGAGTGCCCTGCATCGGGATACTCGCTCGCCGCATCGACGAAGGGGCATCCGAGGGATACCTGCGCGCTTCCCGACGAGCCGACACCCTCCATGATGAGACGGAACGCCTCGCAAAAGTCGCCGCCGGAAGCCTCCCTGGCCGACTCCACGACACCGCGTTCCCAGGCGGCACGACGCTCGAGGTAGGCCACGACCAGGTCTTCCTTCGACAGGCAGTGCCGGTAGAACGTCGCCTCGGTGGTCCCGACAACGGCGATGACCTCCTCCGCACTCACTGCTCGGATGCCCAGCCTGCCGAACAAGTCCGCTGCGGCCTCCATGATTCGATCGCGCATCGATGGCTCGTCGGCCGGGGACGAACCAGGTCGTCCTTCCGGTGCAGCGCCGGGTAAATCCGTCGACGCGGCGGGCTCTTCCGTCATGTTACACATCCCTTTCCTCCTCTTCCGATCTCGCCCGCACGTTCACGCTGGACGGATGTGGGTCCGCACTGCCGCCGGGTCGCCGACGAACCGCCAGGCACGACTCGCCCTGTGCGGTGTGGGCGAGGGCCGCAGGCGCGCCGGAGAATCTCCGGCCCTGGACAGGCACATTTCCTCAGCTCGGGCAGGTCCGCATGATCAGCTCGGCGGCACGTTCGGCCACGGCGATGACAGTTGCCTGCGTATTGCACCGGGGAACCGTCGGGAAAACCGACGCGTCCGCGATCTGCAGACCCTTGATGCCGTGGACATTGAGACCGGGGTCGACCACAGAATTCTCGTCAGAGCCCATCCGTGCGGTGCCGGCCGAATGCCAGTACGGACCGGTGCCCGCGCTGATGTAATCATCGAGATCCGGGTCCCGGGGATCCCCAGGCAGTCCCATGACCGGACCGGTCACGGCATCGAGCGCGGGAGAGGAGAAGAGGCTGAGAGCGGTGCGTATGCCGGCGCGCAGCCGCTCGCGATCGCTCTCCACGGCCAGATAGCCGGGATCCACCAGCGGCGGATCGTTCGGGTCGCCAGACCGCAGAGCGACAGCCCCGCGGCTCTCAGGTGTCAGCAAGGAGACCAGGCACATGACCATCGGCGCCGGAAGCGGGGCTCCGCCGGCGTCAGCCCCGCGCAGAGTCAGAGCCAATTGCAGGTCGGCGGCGGCGAGACCGGGATCGGTGCGCAGCACCGCGACAGCCTGTCCCACGGCCGAGAGCGGGCCTCGGCGGATCATCCGATAGGTCGCGGCCGGGTTCTCGTAGTATCCGCCGCGCAGCGCCGCAGCATCCGTGATCGGCCAGGCCACCGGCACCAGCGGGTGATCGTGCAGGTTCGCCCCCACACCCGGCAGGTCCGCTACGACGGGTATCGCGTGCCGTCTCAACTGCTCACCGGACCCGATTCCGGAAAGAAGCAGCAGGTGCGGAGTCCGCAGCGCCCCCGCGCAGAGGACGACGGACCGCCGTGCTCGGACCTCGCCGCCGATACAACTCACGCCGACGGCCCGCGCGCCCTCGAACGCGATCCTCTGCACCGGAGTCGAGGTGCGCACGATCAGGTTCGGCCGATCGAGGACCGGATCGAGGTAGCCGTCCACGACGCTATGCCGGGCGCCGTCGCGGATGTTGCTCTGGACCAGGCCGACGCCCTCGCGGGAAGCCCCGTTGAGGTCGGGGTTGACGGGCCAGCCCGAAGCGGCACCGGCTTCGATGAACCGAGCCGTGATCGGGTGCAGATGGTAGGGAGTTGTAACCGCTATCGGCCCGCCCGCGCCGTGGTGGGGCCCGGCGCCGAATTCGTGATCTTCGATGGAGCGCAGGTAGGGCGCCACATCGGCCCAGCCCCACCCTCTTGCGCCGCCGGCTTCCCAGCCGTCGTAATCCTCCGGGAATCCGTGGAACCAGCCCATCGCGTTGATGCTGCTGCCTCCGCCGAGGCCACGTCCCGTGGTGAGCCCGATCCGGCGGCCGTTCAAACCGCTCTGGGCGGTCGTCAGGTTCTCGTAGGCAGTGGTGCCCGACCAGAGAGAGGAGGCCATCCCGGGGATTCGCGCCGCGTCCTGGTCGACGGGGTCACCCGCTTCGAGCAGGAGTACCGTGCGATCGGTGTCGGCGCTGAGCCGGGCGGCCAGTACCGAACCCGCGCTGCCGGCTCCGACGATGATGTGGTCGACGACGGCCGGCAGAGGGCCGCGGACGCGGGGGTCGTGCGTGCTCACTCGCCGGACTCCGGTCGGGCCGCCGACGGATGGGTGAACCACTCGGGGAGCAGACTCACCAGCTCTTCCGCAAGTGCGGAAGGTGGGCCGGGTTCTTCTTCCTGCAGCCACCAGATCATCACGGACAGCACCGCGCCGGCGATCACCCGAGCCGCCTGGCCCACGCCCCGGGCACTGAGATCCGGACGCGTCGCCCGGACCGCGGGAAGCGCCTTCTCAGCGAACTTCTCCAGGAGCGTGACGACGACCGCGCCCGATGCTCTGGGCGGCAGCAGCAACGCCCGGTACATCGCGACGTTCTCGAACACGTGCGACGCGATGACCTCATTCGCGATCCGGGCGGTCTCCCTGTTCCTCAGCCCGTTCGCGCGTGCTTCGCGGCTGGCCACGGCAATGGCCTCGAACAAGGACTCCACCACCGCGAGCGCCACAGCCGAAGGGTCCGCGAAGTGGTCGTAGAACGCGCTGCGGCTCACGCCGGCCTCTGCGGCGATCCGGGAGGCGGTGGCAGCGCCGTAACCGTCTTGACCCACGACTCGTTCGAAGGCGGCGCACAGCCGCGCCCGGGTCTCTGCCGCGCGCGGATCCTCGGTGGCACCACGGGCGTTTCTCACCGCGGTTCGAACCCGCTCCGCCGTCGCCAGTTGACTCATGATCGGCATGATAGCAAACCTAATGCACACCTGTGCGCAAAGTCTACACGGCGGGACATGCTGCAAGAACGGCCAGCTTCCGGTGCTCTTTTTGCAGATGAGGGCGCTTCGCGGACCAAGGCCCGCGGGGGCGCTGAGCCGGGAAGGCGCCGTGTCGCCCGATCGGCCACCCACCGGAGTGCCGAGTGCACCGACGCCGCCCGCGGGAGGGGACGCGGCATCCCACTGCGCTATGGAACCGCCCTCCCCGGGAACGCGCGTGAGCTCATACCTGCCCGATCAGTCACCGAATACTTCCCCAAAGGATCTGTACGCGAGGATTTCAATGACATCCGGGGCACAGTCAGGAAAAGTAGGTACACCGCGCTGTGCGTCGCCGATCCGGATGCGCGAGGCACAGCCCGCATCGTGAGGGCGAAATGAGCAAGACTGCCAGGGAGTTGCAGATGGAAGTGGTGACCGGGTCGAGATTGACGGCCCCGCGTGTACTGATCACGGACGCGGCACTGGCGGACGGCCATTCACCGACCGTAACGCACGGGGTGTCTCTGCTCGTCGAAGACGGGCTGCTCGCCGGCGTGTGGACGGACGGTGGTCACCCGGATCCAAGTGGCCTGCCCGGCGTGATGGAGATCGACGGCTCCGGCGCGACGATCGTGCCCGGGTTGGTCGACTCGCACGCGCATCTTGCGCTGCCGGGCGGGGCCAACTGGACCCTGCGCGGGTTCGACCCGCTCGAGAGCCTCCTCGCGGTCGGCGAGGAGAACGGTGAACTGATGGTGCGTGCCGGAATCCGGTGGGCCCGGGATGTGGGCGCACCGCGCCGCGCGATACCGGGTCCGTCGCCTTCCGAGCGCGCGGTCAGCCTGGTCCTGCGCGAGCGGTGGCTCGAAAGGCGCGACCGGCCTTATGTGCGCGCTGCTGGCACCTGGATCACCCGCACCGGTACGGCCCCCGACGGCGCGACCTACGCGGTCGAGCACGGCGCCGACCTGGTACCCGCCGTGCAACGGCAACTCGACGAGGGCGCGGACCTGGTGAAGCTGGTTCTCGATGGACCGGACGCCGACACCGCGCCGTTCACCGCAGACGAGGTCGCGGCGGCCGTGCGTGCAGCTCACGAGCGGGGTGCAAAGGTCGCCGCACACGCCACCGTGATGTCCGGCGCCCGCGTGGCCGCCGAGGCCGGAGTGGACAGCATCGAGCACGGCGAGCAGTTGGACGCCGATGTCGCGGCGCTGATGGCGGCGCACGACGTCGCGCTGGTCTCGACGCTGGGCGTAGAGCACTCCTGGCTGAGCTTCACCGACACGTCCACACTCACGAGGTTCGCCAAGACCGAAGTCCCCGCCATCACCGAGCGCTTGGAGATCGCGGCCGAAAGCCTTCGGGTAGCCGACCGGGCCGGTGTGCGGATAGCCGCAGGATCGGACTTCGGCGGCGGCTCGCTCCGGGCAAACCAGCTGGCGTGGACCGTGCAGGCCATGGTCGGCGCCGGCATCGCCCCACACGCCGCATTGGCTGCGGCGACCTGGCGGGGCGGCGAACTTCTCGGGCTGCCGCACGCCGGCCGCCTTGTGCCCGGCCAGCCCGCACACTTCAGCCTCGTGCACGGCGATCCGCTCTCCGACCCGGCAGCCCTTTGGCGAGTCTGGCTGACACGTTGAGGGGACGACAGTCGGCTGCGTCGAGCGCCCGTGGCCGACTGTCCGCCCCGCCGTCCGCCGCGGCATGCGCGAGAACCGATACCGGCCTGGTCCTTCATGCCAGGACATGACGGCATCGCGCTTTCAAGCTCAGTAGTGCGGCAGTCGGACTTCGTGGGCTGATGGGCGGTCGATGCCGTTGGCTGCAAGGATTCCGGGCTCGAACGAGCGCGGGCCGCACCGTGAGCATCATGGCGCGACTCTGTCTCCCTCCCGTCCGCGGCACCTGCTGTCCGATGCGAATCTCGCTCTCCGGCGTGATGCGAAGAGATTCCCCGTGCCATTTGGAAGGCACGGGGAATCTCTGTGGCAGTCGCCCGACCGAACCGGGCTATGTCTCCTCAGATGCCGGCCGACTGTGCGGCCGTGAAGATTTCGGCGGCCACGTCCACCATTTCCGGGGCATCCCATACCGTGAGGGTCAGGTCGATAAGGACCTCGTCGACGAAGCCGAGGGCGGCGTGCTTGGCGAGGTCTTCGACGATCTGTTCCACGCTGCCTTGGAAGGGCTGGCGGTCATCGCCCTCGAACGGCTTGGCCGAGTAGGCGCTGTTCGCCCGGACGATGACGGGGATGGGCCGCTGCCGGCCGTGCTCGGCGGCGAGTTCCTCGAGCGCTTGCCATCCCGCGGTCATGTCCTGGACACCGGCGACCGGCATCCAGCCGTCTGCGCGCTCGACGAGGCGACGCCACGCACGCCGGTTGGTGGCAGCCAGGTAAACCGGAATGTGACCCGCCGGCTTGGGACCGACCTCCGAGGGCGTGATCTTTACCTTGTTCCCCTGGTAAGAGACCGGGTTCGGACCCTCGACGGCAGCCAGGACGTCCAGGGTCTCGTCCAAGGCCGCTCCACGGTCTGCCGTGTGATAGGCGCCTGCCGCCTCGAACTCGTCCTGGGACCAGCCGGTGCCGAGCCCGAGCAGCACACGGCCACCGGAGGCGTTGTCGAGCGCGGCAAACGCTCGGGAGAGCTCGAAGGGAGAGTGATACCCGGCGACCATGATGCTGGTGCCGAGCTTGACTCGCTCGGTCGCAGCCGCTGCCAAGGTGAGGCTGACGATGGGTTCGGCGACATCTCGGTAGTGCGCGGGCCAGGCCAAGTCCGGCACGTTGTAGAGCCCGTGCCCGCCCGCTTGATCCACCGGGAACACAGTGCGCTCATAAACATAAACGCTGTGATATCCCACGTCCTCGGCGGCCTTCGCCACCAGCGGAATGTCCCGACCGATGTTGTACTCACGCATCTGCGGCAGGCCGAGGCCCAGCTTGAGCGCCATGAACAGCTCCCTCCGTAGTGACTTCTGCCGTCAACAATGTGCTTCAGCACTCTAATTTCTGGATCTCGATCAGGATCGCCACGGGCGAGCGATCACCGTGAACCGACATACCGGGCGCTCCGCAACAAAGTTCGCCCCGCCGCTCGGATCCGGGGCGAGGGTGGCCAGGTAGACGCGCCCAGCAGGCGATATAATCGCCTTGCTATCCAGGACGCCCGTGCCGCGCATGGCGGGCTTTACTGCCCGTCAGCACACAAGCCGTTGCCTGAAAGTACATGCCCCACCTTCCCGCCAGGCTTGCCCCGGTTCGCCGGCAAATGTCGATCAAGGCAACCGGCCGATGCACGCCGGGCGCGTCAACGGCTGACGGCCGACAGCCGCGCGGACAGCTGTCGTCGTGGGTGAGTCATAAGGCATTGTGAGTCATGTCGGTGATGTAACGAGTCGACTTTTCTTGCTTCGAGATCAGGCCAGCTAGCTATATCCGGAGCCGCGGGAGCCATGCTACAGTCCGAAACTGTACTCACTGGTTAGTCTACCTAGTGCGTTGAGGAGCATCGTCGTGTCTTCCCGGCTGCCGTCGTCTTGATCCATGGCCTGCGGGTGCTCGCCCCCGGCTTCGCATAGAGCACATTCAGGCCGTGGCCGTGGCTGCGCGCTGCTCTGAGCCACGCCGCCGATACGCATACCAGCTTCTCGCAGCCCGGCCTCGCGGCAACCTCATCGTCATCGCCGACTGAGCTCCATGCGCTCACTCGTCGACACACCCCGGGCGCCACCCTCGTTCTCGCATCAAAGGAGATAGCTCATGGCCCGCCACTACGACACCCTCTTCATCGGAGGGGAGTGGATCGCACCCAGCTCAGCGGATCGACTCACCATCACATCCGCTGCCACCGAGGACGTCATCGGCTCCGTACCGGAGGGAAAGAAAGCCGATGCCGACAAGGCCGTGGCCGCAGCGCGGCAGGCGTTCGAGGACCCGAAAGGCTGGGCTCACTGGGAGCCGGCCCAGCGCGCCGACGCACTCGAGCGCCTCGCCGCCGAGCTCGACAAGCGGGCAGAAGACACCGCCCGGACCATCGCGTCCCAAAACGGTATCCCGGTGACCGTGACCGCCGCGACCGAGTCCTTCTTCCCGGCGGCGACCCTGCGCTACTACGCGGGCCTGATTCGAGAGCTTCCCGTCGAGATATCGCATGCAAGTCCCTTCGGGAACCAGACCCGCGTGCGCCGGGAACCGATCGGTGTCGTTCTGGCCATCGCACCGTGGAACTTCCCGCAATCACTTTCGGCGACCAAGATCGCACCCGCCCTCGCCGCAGGGGCCACCGTGGTCCTCAAGCCATCGCCGGAGACGCCACTCGACTCCTACATCTTCGCCGAAGCGGTGGTCGCGGCCGGGCTACCCGCAGGAGTGTTCAACCTCGTCCCGGGAGGCACCGAGGTCAGCGAGTACCTGGTGTCCCATCCAGGCGTCGACAAGGTCGGCTTCACCGGCTCCACCGCGGTCGGAAGAAGCATCGCCGTCGCCGCGGCCAAGCTCCTCAGGCCGGTCACCCTCGAGCTCGGCGGGAAGTCGGCGGCGATCTTCCTCGACGATGCCGATCTGAACCTTGCCACCATCGGCGAGCAGCTCTTCCTGTCCACGCTCGTCGGGAACGGACAGACCTGCTTCATCTCGACGCGTATCCTGGCGCCCAGGAGCCGGTATTCGGAGATCGTGGACACGATCGCCGGTTTCGCGTCACACTTGAAGGTCGGCGATCCGCTCGACCCCACGACGCAGATCGGGCCGATGGTCAGCCGCGTTCAACGGGACCGTGTCGAGGGCTACATCGCCCAGGGGAAGTCGAGCGCCAGGCTCGTCACCGGCGGCGGCCGGCCGGTCGGATTCGATAAGGGCTGGTATGTCGAGCCCACCATCTTCGCCGACGTCGACAACAGGTCGGCGATCGGCGCGGAAGAGATCTTCGGCCCGGTCCTGTCCATCATCGAGTACGAAGACGTGGACGACGCGATCCGCATCGCCAACGACTCGCAGTACGGTCTCGCCGGCACCGTCTGGACGACGGACCACGACCGTGGCCTCGAGGTCGCCCGCCGCATGCAGACGGGATCCGTCGGAGTCAACGCTTACCTGCCCGACTTCTCGTCTCCGTTCGGCGGGGTCAAGTCGAGCGGCATCGGCCGCGAGTTCGGCCCGCAGGGATTGGAAGCGTACGTACAGTACAAGTCGATCTACAACGGTTGAGGCCGAAGGGCCGCATGGCCTCATGGCTTTGGTATAAGGGGTGGCTGACATGTCCGCATCACGTGAGGTAGAGCAGGAGAAGACGGGGCCCGCGTCGCCGTCGGACCTGATCGAGGAGAGCACGACAGACGAAGGCCAGTCTGTCATCTTCACCATCAAAGCAAAGCCGGGGCGGGAGGAGGCGATCGCCGATTGGGCGCACCGGATCGTGGCCGCAGCACGGGCCTACGAAGGCAACCTCGCGGCGACGGTCATCGGCACCGCGAACACCGGCGAGTACCGCATCTTTCACCATTTCCAAGGCACTCGGTCCTTGCAGTCGTGGTTGGACTCGTCTGAGAGGCTACGGCTGCTGGCCGAAGCCGAGTCGATTCTCGAGAGCACTCCCACGAGGCAACTCGTGACCGGGCTGGAAGCGTGGTTTCACCTGCCCTCTCAGGGGCGGGCGATGCTTCCGCCGCCGCGCTGGAAGATGTGGCTCACGTCGGTCGTCGCCATCTACCCGCTGATCCTTGCCTTCCAGGCCTGGCTGTCTCCGAGGATGGCGCACTGGCCGCTTGCGCTCCGTGCCGCGGTGCTGCCCTTAGTCATACTGACATTGATGACGTATGTCGTCATGCCAGTGGTGACGCGGGTGCTGAAGCCGTGGCTTGTGGCTCGGCGCTGAACGACCTGCTTGTCGCAGCAGCCTGTGGCGGCGCGGACCGGTGTCCGCGCCGCCACAGGACGAATGCTCAGTAGATGCCCGCCCACGTCGGACCGGCTCAGCGATCCGGCATACGCCGAGCGATCAACCGCTCCGGTGCGACCTCCTGTCCATCAGCAGTGAGGAAGGCGAGCCGCGCGGTGGTTTCGGAGCCGTCGAGGGTGAACTCGGGTGACGTGCCGTCCTGTCGCGGCCGACGGGTGCGGCCCCAGGTGCTCAGCGCGCCGATGACCAGGCTGAGGCTCCGCCCCGCCTCGGTCAGGACGTACTCGTCTCGAGGACGAGAGCCTGGCTCCCGGTAGGTCCTGCGTTCGAAGACGCCCTCCTCGACCAGGAGGGCGAGCCGCTTGGACAGGATGTTGGGCGCGACGCCGAGCGAGTCACGGAAGTCCTGGAAGCGCCTGGCACCCGTGATCATCGCATCGCGAACGATCAAGAGCGTCCAGCTGTCGCCGAGGACCTCGATGCTGCGTGCGATCGAACAGGTGGAGTCCTTACCGAGCGTCTTGGTCACCCCTCCATCTTAGACCGTGAGTTGCGGATCGGTAGTCAGGGTGGCCGGGCGGCGATCGCGCCGATCCGCCCGGAGGGCCGGGGCCTCGATCGCCCGGATGACACCGCCGCCCATCTGAGTTGCGCAACGCAAGCCAGCCAGGCTAGGTTGCATACCAATACTCAGGCGAGACGGATGGGACTTCCGTGACCAATCTCAGCCCGCGTGCCTCCTTCTGGGTCGCCGGCGCCGTCGTGGCTCTGGCACTGTGGACGAGCGCGTGCCCGACCTTGACCTACCCGCTCTACCAGTCGCAGTGGGGCATCTCGACGTCCACGGTGACGTGGATCTTCGCGGCTTACCCGCTCGCTCTCCTCCCGGTCCTCGTGCTGTTCGGCGACCTTTCCGACCATATCGGCCGACGCGCCTGCATGATGCTCGGCCTGGCCGCCGAGCTCGTCGGCGTCCTGCTGTTCGCCCTCGCCCAGGACGTCGTCTGGCTCCTGGCCGGCCGGGCCTTCATGGGCCTCGGCGTGGGGCTCTCGCTCAGTCCGGCGAACGTGGCGATGGTCGACTTCAGCCCGCCGGGACAGGAGAAGAGGGCCGGTGCGATCGGCACCGCGATCTCGGCGCTCGGGATCGCGCTGGCCATGGTCCTCGGCGGCGCCCTGACGCAGTACGCGCCCGCGCCGCTTCGGCTCAACTTCGTCGTACTCGCCGTCGTCATCGCGGCGACCATGGCCGCCGTCCTCGGCATTCCGCGCCACACGCCCGACGAGACGATGGACCACTGGCGCGTGCGCGCGATCGTCATCCCGAAGGGAAGCCGAGCCGTCTTCGCGGTGGGCGCGATCGCCTTCGCATCCTCGTTCCTGCTCGGCGCGATAGTCCTGCCGCTCGGAGCGAAGATCGCCCACCAGCTCGCCGGCTCGACCAACGCCCTCGTCACCGGCGCGCTACTCGCCGTCTTCGCCGCCTGCATCGTCGGGAACGCCCTGCTGGCCCGAAGGCTCGGCATGTGGACGCTCGTGCTGGTCGGTGCGGTGGGCTCGATTGGAGCGGTATGGCTCTTCGTACTCACCGGCGCCGCCCATTCGCTGGTGCTCTTCTTCCTCGCCTCGGCCTGTGCCGGCGCCGCGTACGCCTTCGACTTCGCGGGCGGCCTCACCGTCCTGAGTTCGTACGCCGCACCGCGCCACCGCGCGAGCATGGTCTCCGGCGGCTACCTGGTCGGCTATCTCGCCCAAGGGATCGGCGCCCCGGTGCTCGGCGCGATCGTCACCGCACACGGACTGATGACCGGACTCGTCACCGGCGCCAGCGCGTTCAGCGCCTTCTTCCTGCTCGTCGTCGTCAGCGCCGTCGCGGTGCAGCCCTCCTCTCAACGCCTCGCCGCCCCCGGACACGTCCACCTCGCGAACTCAAGGCCCTGACCGCGCTCCACGCGGGCGGCGCCGCCGCACCGAGCACAGGAACCCTCGGAGCGGGATCCGAGGTCTGCGAGACCTCGTGCGGCGCATTCGCGTTCGTCGACCGCACCGGCTCGTCACCCCGGTGGTCGCTGGGCGGAATCCTCTTCAGCCGGCAAGGGTGATGACAGTGACTTCCACGCAGGAGCGCTGCTGCCTCGGAATCAGCTGTCCGCTGCCGTCCAGGGCGCTGCGTCGGCTGGAGGCCCAGCCGACGCCGTCGGAATCGATGTCGACGTGCGGACCGGTTCTCCGCACAGTGCCATCCGTCGGCGGGGAGGTTCGGGCATGGGGTTCCGCCTGATGGCGGGTCTCGGCGTCGTTCGAGGTCGCAGGGTTGGATGATGTCGAGAACATCCGTGTCCCGGTGGAGGTGGCCGGCCGTCCGGCCGCATGCGCTGCGGCGATGCTATCCAGCTGTCTGATGAGACTATTGATACCTTCGTGAAAGTTGCCCGCGTACTTGTCATATTGGGCCCTTTCGACCTGCAGGTCATCAGCCCTCAACACGTGCGCGAAGTCGATGAGCTTCACGTCCACTGCGTGCTCGACCTCCTGCGGCTCGCGGTCGACTGCCATCAGCACGCTCGCGCCCAAGAACGCGTACCCGGACCGCTCCGCAGCGTCGCGGATCGCCTTGACCTTGTCCCGCAACCTCGCCGCGAGAGCCTCGATCGACCACCCCTCCCCAGCCGAAACAGCGCTCGCGTAGTCGCGCAGGTGAGCCACGGAGTCGCGTCCGATCTCCAGACGACTTCCCTGGAGCCCTGTCCCACCGACGACCCGGTACCCGCGTGACGCGGAACCCGTGACCCTGTCCGCCACCCTCAGTTTGTTCTTCTTCAACCACGCTGAGGCGTCGCTCAGGTGCCGCTGCAGCTCGTGACGGCTTGCCGTTCGCGCACCGATCTTCACATCAAGAAGCTGCGGTGAACTCATCCCACGTGCGATGTCTTCGATGAAGATGTGCGAATCGTCGTCCGCGACCGCCGCTGGATCTACACCCTCCATCCGCGCCACGTCACTCGCGGAGTGCGAGATCGGCACCACGTCTCTCAGTGGATCATTCTCGGGCAGCTCCCGCACCTCGCGATAGAATCCGGCCTCGGTCGCGTTCGTCGACTTCTGCAATACCCGGCCGCCGGCGTGCCTCTTAAGGCCACCGTGCCCAGTATTGTTCGTCGGACGCACACCCAGCGCACCAGATCCGCCGCTCTCGTCCAGGCCTACCAAGCTCTGGACGGTTCCGGGGCGGGAAGCCGTCTGGTCCTGCGAGTCGCTCGCCTCCGCCGGCATCCCACCCTTCGGGTTGTCCGGGGTGAACAGCGGCCTGCGGTCGCCGCCGAGGGTCCCGTCCCACCGGCTGCTGCGCAGCGCGGCGGCGGCGGCGAGCGGACGCCGCCATATGCCTACCTCGATCGGAATGACGCCGGGACCCACTCCCCTGCTTCGGCGGCCGTTGCGGAAGTTCAGCACGAGGGCGAACTGACCCTCGTAGAGGTCGAGCGGTGTGGGGATCTTCGCGGTCTGGACCAATCGGCTGCCCAGAGTCTGCACCCCGCCGGCGCGGGTGCGCCGCGCGCCGCCGACGTTGAGCGTGCCCTGAATCGTTGCGATCCCCGCGGTGCCCTGGCCACCGATCTGCCCCTGGGCGCCGGTCTGCCGGGTGGCCAGGCGACTGACGACCTGGCGGCGGCTCGACTCGTTCGTGGCGACGCGCTCGGCGGCCTCGTCCGAACCGTTGTACTCGAGCGAGAGAAGCCGCAGCGACAGCTCGATCTGACCGCTCGCTCGGAACCGTCGCGTCCGCAGGGGCCCGACGCCGAATCGGGGCGTGGCCAGCGGCACGGCGCCGCCGTTCGACGGATGCCGGGACATCGCCACAGCGTGGGCGGCGATCTGGTCGGCGCTGAAGGTCGAGACGATCAGGTCGCCGTGCTCGGCCCAGAAGCCGGGACCGAAGAAATCGGCGCCGAAGGTGCGGATCAGCCCGTACAGGCCCTCGAGCGACCGGGGCGCCCTGACGACGAAGTCCGTCTGGTTCAGCCCCTCGGTCCAGACGGTCTCGGGCGGGATCCGCACGGTCGGAGGCTGCGCGCCGCCGTGCGGAGGCGTCGCCAGGCTTCGCTCGTGCGACCAGTTCTTGAGTGTGGCGGGAAGATGCAGTTCAGGGATCTCGGGACTGAGTGCAGCCGCCGGCGGCCGAACCGCGGTGGCCGGCGTCGACGCGGGCGTGGGTTCCACGGTCACGGGCTCGACCGGCTCGATCGTGATCAGGGGAATCGGGGCCCCGGCCGAGCTCGACGGCTCAGACCACGTCGTCGGCAACCGCCGCTGGGCGCCGAGCGGGCGGGCCGGCCGCGCGCTCGCGGGGATGACCGGCCCGGATCCCGTGGGTGTCGCACTCTCGTCCGCGCGCAGTGCCGGCAGCACAGGAAGCTGCGGCTCCTGCGAAGCGGCCTCGAGAAGCGGGGCGAACATCTCTCGTCCCGCGGGAAGCGTGATGCTCGTCCTCGTGTCGGAGAGCAGCCGGAGGTCGAAGGGGATGTCGGCCACGCCGGTGCGTCCACCGTTCCGGTTCCGCACAGTCAGCCGGACGTAGACCCCGACCTGATACTCGTCTCCTGTGTGCTTGCTCTTGCTACCCCCACCGGAGCGGATGGCGGATTGGAGGCTGACTACCTCGTCGACACCGCGGCTGTGGCTGAGCCCCAGTCCGAGCACCGCGCCCTGACCGGGTACAGGGCCGACTACCGCTTGGCCGCTTACGGCAACCTGATTCGCTCCCCCCGAACTCGACCCGGTGTCGCCGTCGAGCGTGGTGACCGTCAAGGTGCCGCTGAAGCTGACGTTGAACTCGGCGGTTTTCACCTTGTCGACCAGGAAATAGGTCGCCGTGTAGAGGGTGAGCTCCACTGTGCCGCCATCGACGTGGAAGATCTTCGGCTGCCCGAATGACATTCGCTTCGCCTGCTGGTGGAGAAGGTCGAAGCCGGCGTTGTGGGCCACCGTCCGATGAGCGGCAGCGCCTCGGCGACGACCGAGCACCCGTTGCAGGGTCGCCAGCGCGGGGCGGTAGAACTCCATCAGGTCCTGCTGCGGCGTCGTCGGCGAAGAGAGAAGGCTGGTGCCGATACTGATACTCCGGGCGAACCCGAAGGAGCCGCTGGGCGTCTGGGACGGGGCACGCCCGACGGAGCCGCCGGAACGGATCGAAAGGTCTCCGCCGGCGGCACCCGCCGATGGCTGAAAATCTCCGCGCAGCAGCCGATGCGCGTTGGCGCTTCGAACGGTTTCGAAGCGAGCCCTGCGTCGTTCCAGGTGGTTGTGACGCGGTGCGGCATGGCTGACGATGTCGCTGTCGTCCAGACGGCCGTCCCACTTCAGCGGACGCCGATTCTCGAGGTCCAGAGCCCTGCTGCGCCCCGACGCGTCACGGGTGCGGCTCGTCGGGAAGGCCACCGCCATGGGGATGCTCACCATGGAAGGCTCGGCGGGTACCGGGACTTTGAATCGCCGAATCCGGTAGTGGAGTTCCAGTTCGACCTCTCCGGTGAACACTGAGGCCGGAACGACGGGCTTCGCCCGCGACACACTCGTGGCCGATCGGTCGTAGGTCCGGCTCGTGGTCGAGTTGGTACTGAACGCCGCTGATCCGGTGACATTGCCCACTGCGGCGCTCGCCTTGAACGTGCCGCCCACGGTCTTCTCGACAGTGTGGTCGTTCGCCGTTCCAGCGACGCTCTCCGTGTCGACGCCGTATTCGTATTCGTAGCTCCGCGCTGTGAAGCGGTGCTTCATACCGTCGGGCCGGGTTATGGCGGCACGCTCGACCCAGACGACCACCTGCCATCCTCCGGCCGACCCCGACGCGCCCCAGAACTTGCCGGCGATCAGCGCCGCAACCAGCGGGCGCAGGGTACTGCGGGTGAACTTTCCCTCCAGCTGAGCCATCAGTTGGCTCATGAACGCGGGGAATGCGCCGATACCCACCTGCCTGAGCCGTCGATCGATCTGCTCGATGGCCTCTTCGCGACCGGGCAGGCTCAGCAGCGTATCCGAGAAGGTGATCTGGCCGAGTTCCACGGCGTAGTCGGGCGGCAGATCTTCGTCCGCTGCGGCGCCCGGAGGCTGCGGCACGTAAAGGGATTCCGTGACGGCCTGCGGGTCGGCGGTAATCCCGCGCGCGGAGTTGTCGCGGAGCCGGCTCATCGCCGGGAGACCCGTTGCCACGAACAGCATCGGTCCAGGCTGCTTCACTGTAAGGGGCAGCGTGTCCGCCTCGGGCACCGCGACGACGACGCTGAACCGGTGCAGGTGCGGATCGATCGCGTCGCGGGTGAACCCGGAGATCCCCGAGACGCCGTAATAGTCGAACTGCGTGCTCAACTCGCCGTAGATCCGGAAGAGCACCATCGGCACCGCGTAGCGACCGTTGCTGACCGCCTTCGCGCCGGTCGCCACGCGGGAACCCTCGCGCATCGTGTAGGCGCCGCCCGGGCCCGGGGCGCCCGTGAGCTTGAAGTGCTCTGGCCCCTGTCCGACGGCCCCGCTGCCGCCCAACTGCGCGTAGCCACCGTACTGCGCCCACTGGAACGCGCGATCCGCCGAGGCCTCGCCGAGTTCGTTGAGCACGTTGAGGTCGGCGTTCTCGAATCTGCGCAGATAATCGATGTGCACGATCCTTGCGATGGTCGAGACCTGATGATGGCCGATCCCGACGCCGGCGGCCAGCAATGGGCTGCGCATCGGCACGCCGTTCGTCATGGAATGCAGGTGAGCGGCGATCCGCGCAGCCCGGTGGCTGCCGCGCACCTGGGACGCGTGATCGTTCCACTGCGCTGCCGTGAAGAAGCTTCGGCCCGCTTCGGTCAGGCTCGCGTCGAAGTCGCCGACCGACAGCTCCCAGACGACGTCCGTGTCACGGAGTCCGCCTCCCCGGAGGAAGCGTGAGGGCGGCTGAAGGACGATCTCGCCCGGCGCCCGTTCGACCGGCGGGACGGAACCCAGAGGCGTCATGAAGGCTGGGAACGCAGGCAGCTCGCGCGACTCGACGGCTTCGGCGGAGCTGTCGAGACGCGCGACGGCTTCGCCACGCGCTGCGTCCGCGAGCAGGGCAGGTGCGGCGGGCGCCCTTTGCTCGACACCTGCGACGAAGCGGTCGCGGCCGGGTGTGCCGGCCTGCGCGCCGGTCTTCTCGGTGACGGCCTGGAAGCCGAGCGGAAGGCGGATGCCTGAGTAAGTTCCGTGAACAGGGCGGCCTTCATGGTCCACGAACGTGAGCACGAGAGTGCCGGAGCCCGCGAACAGCAGGCCCTGGCTCTTGAACTTGACGGCGGTGCCGCTGAGCACGGACTCGGTGGAGATCTCGTATCTGTCGGCGCCCGTGACCGCGGCGGCGGAGAAGAATCCGCCGCCGTCCTCGTCGCCGAACTTCGCCTGCCCGACGGCGGAGAGCTGCCCGCTCTTGCCCTTGCCTGCCAGCTTGACGAAGGAACGGCTGATGCTGGAGCCGACGTTGAACTCCACCTCGCCCAGGTCGCGTACATGCGACATCCGCTCCAGCTCGAATCCGAGGCGGACCATCACGCCGCAGCCTTCGAGCTCGAATTCGAGGCTCTCCCCTTGTCTCATGATCGACTTCAGCCAGGTCTGCAGCGTGGCCAGATCGATCCGATCCAGCAACTCGTCGCGCACATCGTCCCAGTCCCTCGGAAACAGCCGCCGACCCTCCGTGGCACCCGCTGCGAGCGCCGTCGCGAAGCCGCCGCCCGCCGCAGCGCCGTCCGGAGCGAGCGGATACGTCTCCGTGACGAAGGCGGATCCGTCCAGAGCACGCGAGCGCTGGATGTCGGGACTGGGCAGAAACCTGCGGGCCGGCGGAAGGTTGAGGGTTTCGGCCCTCGGGACGCGCAGCCTGGCCGGCACGCCTTCCTCGAACTCTTGCGTGCGATCGCCGGGCCGCCGTGCGGCCCGACCGGGTCCGACCGAAGGCCCGCGCCAGGTCAAGCCCGACAGATCGAACGTGTACCGGGCGGTGGCCGCGATCATGGTCCGCGCTTCCTTGATCTTGCCGCGGCTGAACTGCTGCCCGGTGTCGCCGACCTGGGCGCCGTCGTGCCAGTCTCTCGACGCGGCGAGATTCAGCGTGGACTGGAAGATGCCGAAGGTACCCTTCCCCGCGACCCCGACGGTAGCGCGGTTACGGCTGTCGGCCATGGTTCCGGCCGAGGCCCAGACGGCACCTCCGGCCTCGATCTCAGCCTTGTCGGCCA
>Ga0310811_10002378_pt1 | contig 23532 bp, 27 predicted proteins | sample YCmetagenome_FD_207642 | JGI IMG/M metagenome (GOLD analysis project Ga0310811, IMG submission 207642) | Soil microbial communities from experimental microcosm in Duke University, North Carolina, United States - YC | ecosystem: Engineered > Artificial ecosystem > Soil microcosm > Unclassified ... | reverse complement strand
GCGCAATACAGCACCTCGCGCGACTGGATGCGCTTGACGATATCGCTGGAGAGGGGATGGTCTTCCTTGTGGGTGCCGCGCTCGATCTCCGCGACATGGCCCACGGCGCGGATCAGATGCTCGTCCACCGTGTAGTGGTGGTACATGTTGAACTGCATCAGCCCGACGGCATGGCCGAATTCGGGAATGAAGCGGCCCAAGACGCCCGCCTCGTTCATCAACCGCAGCGCCCGCTCGGGATCGTGGCGCGAGGTCAGCGCTTCCAGGAAGGCCTGGTTGGCCACCGGATTTTCGCGCACCTGGTCGGTGATCAGGTCCAGCGACCGCGTCACGGTGCGCAAGGCGTCAGGATGGATGTCCACGCCCTTGATGTCGGCGATATGGAACAGGCGCAGGATGTTGGCGGGGTCCTGCCGGAAGATGGCGGGATTGGCGTTCAGCCGGCCGGTCTCGACATAGAAGTCATCGTCCGGCGTGCGCGCGCGCAGGAAGCCGGGCAATATGCGGGTCAGGTCACGGCGGGGCTTTTTGTGCTGCTCTTCCAGCGCGGCGCAGAAGATGCGGGTCAGGTCGCCCACATCCTTGGCCACCAGGAAGTAGGCGCGCATGAACGCTTCCACCGCCCGGCGCGGTTTTTCCGCATCCACATAGCCCAGCTCGGCCGCCAGCGCCGGCTGCACGTCGAAGGACAGCCGCTCTTCCGCGCGGCCCAGCAGGTAATGCAGCCGCACGCGCACATTCCACAGAAAGGCCTCGGCCTTCTGAAAGGTGCGGTATTCCTCGCGGGTGAAGACGCCGTGATTCACCAGATCGGCGGTGTCTTCCACGTGATAGAGATACTTGCCGATCCAGTAGAGCGTCTGCAGGTCGCGCAGGCCGCCCTTGCCTTCCTTGATGTTGGGCTCGACCAGATAGCGGCTCTCGCCCTGCCGCTCATGGCGGATGCTGCGCTCGGTCAGCTTGGCTTCGACAAAGTCGCGGCCGTTGCCGGTGGCGACCTCGGCCCAGAACTTCTTGCGCAGCTCGTCATAGAGGCCCTGGTCGCCCCACAGATAGCGCGTCTCCAGAATGGCGGTGCGGATGGTGACGTCCTGCTTGGCCAGGCGCACGCTCTCGGCCAGGCTGCGGGTGGCGTGGCCGACCTTCAGGCCCAGATCCCACAGCATGTAGAGAATGAACTCGATGACGCTCTCGCCCCAGGCGGTCTGCTTGAAGGGGCGCAGGAACAGAAGGTCGATGTCCGATCCCGGCGCCAGCTCGCCGCGGCCATAGCCGCCGGTCGCCACCACCGCGATGCGCTCGGCGCTGGAGGGGTTCTGGGCGTAATAGACATGCTTGACCGCGAAGTCATAGATCACCTGGATCACCGCATCCTGCAGCGCCGACAGGGCGCGCGCCGCGGGCAGGCCGGCCAGGCCCTCTTTCTCCACCGCATAGCGCACCCGCTCGCGGCCCTTGGTGAAGGCGTCCTTGATCAAGTCCAGGCCCAGCTTGCGCAGGCTGCCGGGGTCGCCGGTCTCCTTGGCCAAAGCGGTCAGCGCCCGGCGCAGGGCGTCGGGGTCGATCAGCTCGCGCAAGGCGAGGCTTTGGGGTTTTTCCAGGCCCATGGCGGCGCGGATCATGTCATGGGGGGCCCCTTGTTGCTACAAGGGCTTACCACCCCCAACGGTTGGGGGGCTGTCAGTGTTTTGGCGGCTGGGCGCCGGGCTTGCGGCGAGGCGCCGGTCCCACAGTACGGATGACCACCCCGCAGGCGATGCGGTCGCCGGCGTTCCCCAAGGGCTGGGTGCGGTAGTCGTCGCCCCGCGCATCCACGATCACGGTGACGCCGTCACGGTCGAAGATGGAGCGCTTGCCGTTCCCCAGACTGAAGGCGCTGGTCAGGGTGCTGGCGTGCAGCCGCCCGTCGGCGCCGGCGAACTGGTTGGGCAGGTCGCCCGCCTCCGGCCCGCCCTCGGCCAGATAGCCATGCTGCTTGCCGGGGGTCAGGGTCAGGATCGGGCCGGCCGCGGTGAAACCGGTCTTGGCGTCGCAATTGCCGGACGTGTGCAGATGAATGGCATGCGGCCCGGGGGTGAGGTCATGCAGGTCGAAGGTTACAAGCACGCCCCGCGTGACGGTGGCGAAATCCACCGTGCCCATCGGCTTGCCTTCGCGGCTCACCAGCCGCGCCACGGCATGGGCCTTGCGGGCGGCCAGCGCCGGCGGTGAAACCAGACCAAGCGCCAGCAAGCACAGGATTAACAGACGGAACACGACAGCCCCCGGAAGGCGGCGAGCCTGCCACAGGTGTTGCAACCAGGGAACCCCGCGCCTGTCTGAACGCTTTGTTTGGTGGCTGCGCCGCAGGGGCGCGCCAGTGGCGCAACCGGGAACGTATCGCGGCGCACCATCGAAATTGGGAGGTTTCCATGCGTCTGTTCGTGATGACCACGGCCGCGGTCGGTTTCACGCTTTCGACCCTGATGCTCGCCACCGGCGCCCTGGCCGTGCAGGACCAGCCCGTCACCATCAACGGCACCGAAGTGGTCTGCACCGGCGTCGGTTCGGCCAAGGACGATCCGCGCTGGAGCGCCTATCCGGTCAAGGTCGTGCTGGCCACCAATGGCGGCGCCAACCTGGCCAATGCCCATGTCAGCTTCGCCAAGGGCGGGCAGGAGATCGCGGGCCTGGATTGCGATGCGCCCTGGATCCTGATGCGTCCGGCCGCGGCTGGCAGCTACAGCGCCACAGCCACCTTGATCGGCGGCAGCGGCATGTCGCGGACGGTGAGTTTCACCGCCCCCGCCAAGGGCCAGAAGGAAGTGACCATCACCTTCCCGGTTCCGTCGGGCCCGCCGTCGGTGGCGTCGAACGATACCTCGCCGCCGCCGGCCAATGCCGCGCCGAAAGTGATTGTACCGCCGGCTCGGTAATCGAAATTATTCTCCATGGGCGGGCTTGACCCGCCCATCCAGAGAAACAGGCGCACTGGTTGCCCTGGATGGCGCCAATACGCTGCCGCTATGGGCCGGAGGCCGGCCATGGTGAGTTGTGAAGAGCAAAAAAAAGAAGCCGGTAGCGCAAGCTACCGGCTTCTTCATGAATTCTCGAACCGTGCTTAGACGGCCTTGAGGTTCGAGGCCTTGGCGCCACGCGCGTCGGGCACGATGTCGAACGACACCTTCTGGCCTTCGGTCAGCGAGCGCAGGCCGGCCGCTTCAACGGCGGTGGCGTGCACGAACACGTCCTTGCCGCCGCCTTCCGGCGCGATGAAGCCAAAGCCCTTGGAGGTGTTGAAGAATTTCACGGTTCCGATCGTCATAGGTTTGTCCTGCAAAGATTTTCCGCACAGCGATATGCCGGGCGGAACGAGGGCTACGGTGTTGCAGGGAAGTTGGTTCAACCGTCCAGGCGCGCACTTGAAAGGCGGCAGGGAGATAGTCCAGGTGCGCTTCACTGTAACGGGCCGTAACGCCGCGTGACGCGGACAATACACAGATGGCGCCCCCTTGCCAACGGGGTGAGCCGCGTCGGCGGAAGGTCCAGTGGACCTTTCGCAGCGGCGAACGCCGCAGGGCCGCATGGCCAAATGCGGCCCGAGGCCGGGCCTGTCCGATCATGGAACACTGACCTAATCTGTATGCAGAGGAACTCAAATGGCCATCACCATTTACCACGATCCTCCCTAGCGGCAGCGTCAGGCGCCGCGATAGCGGCCGTGCAATTCAACAGGACATCCAGAAATGAGCGTAACCATCTACCACAACCCTCTCTGCGGGACCTCACGCGGCGCGCTGGCCATCATCCGTGAACGTGGCATCGAGCCCACCATCATCGAATATCTCAAGACGCCTTTGTCCAAGGATCAGCTCAAGGCGCTGATCGCGAAAATGGGCGTGGCCGTCAAGGACGTGGTGCGCTGGAAGCAGAAGGACGAGGTCGCCGCCGCCGGCATCAGCGAAAGCTCCTCCGACGAGGCCCTGCTGGCGGCGATGGCGAAATATCCCATCCTGATGAACCGGCCGATCGTGGTGACCGACAAGGGCGCGAAGCTGTGCCGGCCGGAGGATGAGGTGAAGAGCCTGCTCTGATGGTCTAGCATCGTCCGGAAGAAAAGGGGGGCGGCATGAAACCTATCTTGCGAACAGTGCTCATCGTGGTCGGCCTTGGCCTGGCGGCCGGCCCGGCGCCGGCGCAGGAGCCGGTGAAAAAAATCGTCTTCATCGCCGGCCCCAAACAGCATGGCGCGCCGGGGCGTCACGAATATGAGAAAGACCTGCGCGAACTGGCCTGGTCGCTGGAGCACGCCACCAACCTGAAGGGCGTCAAGACCGAGGTGATCGTGGGCCGCGTCCCAAAGGACCTCAGCGTCTTGCAGGATGCCGCCGAGATCGTGATCGACGGCAATGGCGACTGGCTGAAGACCGAGACCGGAATCCTCTTCCCGCAAATGGCTGACACCGACGGCATCAAATATGACGCCGAGACCACGGCCTGGCTGAAAAGCCTGGATACGCTGATCAAGGAAAAGCACATCGGCCTTTCCATCTTCCACTATTCCATGTGGGTGGATAACCGGGCCGGCCGCACCGCCTTCCTGGATTGGTTCGGCGGTCTGTGGATTCCCTATGCCTCGCACAATCCGGTGGACACCTGGAGCGTGCGGCCAGGGTCCGTCGCGCACCCGATCCTTTCCGGCATCAAGCCCTGGACCTACCGGGAGGAGATGTATTCCCGCTATTTCCTCTTCGATAATCCGGCGCGGACCGAGCTGTTGGAAGCCAAGCCCGCCGATCCGAAGAACGGCGTCGCCTTCGACCCGGTCTCCTGGGCTTATGTGCGGCCCGGTGGCGGCCGCTCCTTTGTCTGGGGCGGCTCAGACTTCCACGACAACATGCACGGCGTGGCGGATTACCGGAAATTCCTGCTCAACGGCATCGCCTGGACCGCGGGGCTCGACGTGCCGCGCGGCGGCGTCAGCGCGCCTCCGCAGCCGGAGTTTTAGACGGCCTGATGAACCGGCCGATTGTTAGTACGGAGAAGGGCGCGAAGCGGCGTAGGCCGGGAGATGCGGCGAAAGAACTACTCTAAATATTATTCAGCCGGTTCGAATAACGATGGGGCATGAACCACAGCGCGCTTTGCGGGTTCAAACGGTAGGCCTGCAAGCCTTGCTGCACCAACGGCCGCTAGCGTTATGTGATGCGCCATGTTCGCGAAACGCCATGTCGCTGCGTTGCCCGGTCCACCTTCATTGGAGCCGCAGAGCGAGAGAAAGGCGTCTCCCGCAGAGAAATCTTCCCCAAAGAATTCCCCAGATTTGAGAATATTCTTTGCTACCGTGCGAATGGAGCCGTCATGCGTTTTTGTCGGCTCTCCGCCCCGCTCAACGATCCAGTTCCTTTCCGTTGCATACCGGACGTGAGTGATTGTCCGGCCTCCCCCCGAAAATTCGATCTGTCCGTGATCAGCACCGAAGTCGCCAAATTGTGCCCATTGCAAAATAGACGCATCAGTCTCCACCACCTTCTTCCACGAAGCCCATTCGTTACGGGACACGGTAACATTGCCGTTGTCCGGAGCTGGGTTTCGCCTTGGGAAGCTGGATGCCTCCACGATCACTCTTTTCCATTGGCCCATTTGATGGAGCTTTTCCAGCCAGCCGCTAGTGAATTGCGCGAAACTGGTTGGATCGGAAATTTCCGCCTCGCAGAGATCCACTATTAGCAACAAATCGCTTTCGTTCGTGCCACTGGTTGCCACAATAGAGGTCAGCATCTTCTCCAGCGTTGCTTCATCAAGATCGGCAAGGCGGATACGAATTGCGCCCCCGGATTTTGATGAGCGAATGTGTGCCGACAGGACGCTGGACCGATAAGCATCTATAAAAGGGTCAAAAACTGGAATAATCCGGCAGCCAAAGGCTCTCGCTTTCTGCAGGAATTCGCTCAATCTGGCGGCGTCACTCCCAGAGTCATCTCGGTTGAACCTGACAGCTCTGAAATCAACAAGTACCGGTCGCTTTCCGCAACTGTTCTGGATATTGGCGATCTGGGTGAGCGAGTATTCATTCATGGACAGGACGCGACCCTTTTCCGCGTCCCTCACTTCCACTGGCGGCAACACCACGTGCGGAAGAGTGTGATCCTTCGTGAAATCGTCCAATGAATGGAGCGCATCCCACTCACCTTTCTTTCCACGAAGCGCGGGCGTGTAGATCGCGTTGTCTATGCCGTACATGGCGCACTCCTATTCAAATTGATCCGCGAACTGCGGACGAACGAGCCCACTACCAACTAGATCACTGAATATCTTGTAGTCCTGACGTTCTTTGCGAATTCTTCCCGCTACAATGGCAGGATGAATTTCGAGGCCATTAGCAAATTTTTTGACTAACTCTGAGGAGCGCGAAAAGCGAGCAGGGGCTGTCTCCCAAGTGCTATCTGGTATTGTTGCAGATAAAGCGAAAATGTCAGCCTCACGCTCTTCGCTACTGTCTCCAATTTCATCGAGGTTATCGATGAATCCAACGTCAAGCCCGTGGTTGAAGTGCAAAATGACATGCCCGATTTCATGAAGCAGCGTGAACCAGAAGCTATCCAGTCTGTCGTACCTCAAGGTCAAGGCTATCACTGGCGTTCCGTCTGCGAGCAACATTGCCGCGCCATCAAGAAGCGTGTGTGGCAAGTGCTGCACAGTGACGAGGATGATCCCCTTTTCGCGTAACAGCTCAGCTGCGAGCTTGGGGCCGTCAGCTCTCGAGCTCAGGCGAACTAACTTCGACAGCCAAGATGTGTCCACGATATTGAATCTGGACTTTATCTTGTGTCGCTCCGCTACCGCTTTCCTCAATGCAATCGATTGCCAAACTTGAAGCGCGGTCTCGTTGATAACGGCTTCTTGTCGAACTCGCCTTTTGTGAAGCGCTCGCCCCTTAATCAGTTCCTCTCCTTCGGCAATATATGTGCCTAGGATTTGGCTAATCCCTTCTTCGCTGGTGCCTTTCGGGATTTGCACAACGTTGTGCTTACGAAGTGCAGCTAAGAGCATGGAATCGACAATTATCTCTGCAGCGCGATTTTCGGCTTTGTCTTCTGTTAAAGGGTTTAATCTCGACCGAACCGCCACTCCCAGAATATTCAGCAACCGCTGATAACGAGCGAGGCTGATAGTGGCGTATCTATCGCTTTCATAGCGTTGTATTTGCTGTTCGCTAACCTCCAGGCGGTCAGCTAAATCCTTCTGCGACATTCGCCTGGCCACACGGGCAACAATGGGTAGCAGTCCTAACTCGTTTGCTCGTACTTCATCGGAAAATTCCCCACTGGCTTGGAGATTTTCATAGCTCTGGATTTCCCGGCTAAGCTTTTCCCTCTCCGCCTTTAGAGCTTGCTGTCTAGCGGTGGTAAGCTCTGCCGAAAGTGTCACGTTGGTGAGATTATCGATTACGGATGCCGTAGTTAGCGAAGCCTCAAGTTGGGCGAGGCGGGCTTTGGCAGAACGGTAGTCGCGCTGATTCAGGATTTGCATGCCGCACCATGGACACATCAAAATTGATGTGTCAAATCGACGGCACGGTTATCCACAGCCCTGGATTTGGCTTTCTAGGAAAATCAATGGCTTAGAGACCTGGCGGCGACAACCTCAATCTCCCCCAGCGGCTCGGGCCCTTCGATGATGTCGCCGGGACGGGCGCCCAGGATGGCCTGAGCCAAGGGAGAGCGGAAGCTGATCAGGCCCTTGGCGGCGTCGGCTTCGTCGACTCCCACAATCCGGAAAGTCTGAGTGCGGCCCTTGCGCTGGATGGTCACGCGTGAGCCGAAGGCGACGGTGCCGTCGGTTGAGGGAGTCACCACCTCGGCGGTGCTTTTGCGGATTTCCCAATAGCGGAGATCGCGCGCCAGGGTCTCACGCAACAAGACGTTGGTTTCGGTCTTCATGCTCGCTTCGATACGTGTGATGTGGGCTTCGATCTGGGCCAGGCCTTCTGGGGTGACGAGGTTGGGGCCGTCATCGACCATTCTTTCCGGTGGGGGAGCGCTCTCCGCTGTTTCTTTTACAAAAGCTCTGGACATGACTGGCTTCTTTGTTGGTCCTCGCCTTCGGCGAGGACGCTGGGTGGCCCGGTCAAGCCGGGCCATGACAAGAGAGCTTAACGCGCGGACAGCGCGCTTGTCTCCGGCGGGGGCCCGCCATGACAGGGAGAATGAGCGACACGCTCACATCTGCGGAAGTTCGTCCAGCCAGCCTTCGACCGCCAGGGCCTTGCACAGCGCCGCGTCGGCGAGGGCAAGCCGGGCCGCGTCGGCCGGAAAATCCACCACCTCCCACAGCGCCAGGAAGGCAACGTTCCAGTGGTCAAGGTGAAGCTTGGCCCGCGGCAGCTCCTGCACATAGTCGATGCTCTGCTCGACCGTCTTCAGGAACAGCGGAAAGACGCCGCGCGCCCCTTCGCTGGTGCGGATGATGCGGCCGAAAGGAAGCTCCACGATTGTCAGGTTCGAACCTATTGCTTGCAGGAAACGGTCAGAGGCTATGGACGTCGGCCGTATCCAGCGGCGCATTGCCCAGCTTCACCCGGGCCACCAGTCTTTGGCCGTCCCATATCTCGACGGCATGCATATCCGACTGCTCGATGCCGGCGGACAGCGCATCCAGGTCGTCGCTGCACCGGACCATCTGCGACAAGGCAATCTCGCCTTGCCGGTCGAGTGCGTGAATGGAGTAAAAACTCATGGCGCTCTCCTAAACTTCGGCGGGAGCGCGGACAGCGTTCTAAACTCTGTCCCGGAGGTCTCTCAAGCGCGGGCGTGCAAAGCAGCTGCCGGCGACCAACAACCCTAGCACCATCGCTGCCCGATAGCGAGCGGGAGATGACTATGGCGCCGCCCGCAAAGCGGCTCAATCAGGGCATTTTGGCGCCGGGTCATCCGGCGTCTCGCACGCGCGGCGATACTGCCCGGTCAGATAATCGTCGATATCGCCGAGCGCGCCGTGAAGGTCACGGCCGCTGATGCCTTTGGCGCGGGCATCGCCGGTAAGGCACGCCGCAAGCCGGTCCACCTCGAGCACGACATTCAGACCCGGAATGCCGCGCACATTGCGCGCCACCCAGGCTTGCGCGAAGGATGCGATCTCTGCCTTGGGCGTCATGGCGTATTCCTCAAGCGGCTTCGCTGACGCGGACATCCACGATCAGGCGGACCGCGTCATTGTCGGCTCCGGTGAAGGTGCCGCTGACCGGCATGGCCTGGGACAGATCACGCGCCACCGCCACCGGGATCAGGTTGAAGCCGCCTGTCTGGCGGTTGGTGGGATCGAAACTGATCCAGCCGGCGCCTGGCACGAACACTTCCGCCCAGGCATGGGTTGTGCCGCTGACACCCTGCTGGAGCGGACTGAACAGATAGCCGGAAACGATGCGCGCACCGAAGCCCAAGGTGCGGGCCGCTTCCACCAACAGGACCGCAAAATCGCGGCACGAGCCGCGTCCCAGGTCCAGGGTGCTCACGGGCGACTGGGTGCCTTCGCCCTCGCGCTGCTGATAACTGGCGGTGCCTGAGATCCCGGCATTGAGGTCCTTGAGCAGGGCCAGCGTGTCGGTCGGATTGCTCCTCACGAAGCTGGCGGCCCAGGCGGACAGCCGGCCCATCGGATCGGGATGTTGCGGGATCAAAAGCGCACCCAGATCGGTGCGCTCGTCGGGCGAGTAGGTGAAGGGAAACTGGATGGCGCGCGCGGCGATCGGAAAGACCGGCCAGGGCATGCTGGTCAGTTCCAGGGTCGAAGCGCTTTCAATGATGAGGCTGGTGGCTTGGTCCTCGAAGGTCGCGGTGGCGATGGCGTTGCCGAACACATCCTGGGCCCAGGACAAGGTCGCGGCAGGCCAGGTGGTGATCTCGCTGGAAATCAGCCGCAGGTCGCGGCTTTCGCGCGGCCGCAGCATCAGGCGGTGGGGACCGAGGCGGACGGGCTGGCGGTAGTGATATTCAGTGCGATGCCGTATCGAATAAACCGCCAAATCACTCGCCACGCTTGGCGCGCTTTTGAGGGGCGGGCTCGGCGCTTTTTGCGGCGGCGTCTTCTGCTTCCTTGGCCAGCCGCAGCGCCTTGAGGCGCGCGGTCTTGGCATCGACGGCCTTGTTGGCCGCGTCCGTTTCCTGCTTCACCAGATCGGTGCGGGATTGCCAGATGCGCATGGCGCCATCGGGCGAATGCGCGGTGCGGCGCGGAGGGGTGGACATGGGAATTCCTTCCAAAATGAAGGGCGGCGCGCGAACGCGCCGCCCTTGTCTTCAGGCAGCCGAAAGATTGGTGGCCTTGGAGCCACGCGCATCCGGCTGAATGTCGAAGTTCACCTTCTGACCTTCGTTGAGGGTGCGCAGGCCCGCCGCTTCGACGGCCGAGACATGGACGAACACGTCCTTGCCGCCGCCTTCCGGCGCGATAAAGCCAAAACCCTTGGCAGAATTGAAGAACTTCACGGTACCGATGGTCATTTCTTTTCCTTTGGACATCGGGTTCCGCCCGGCAACATGCTGGGGGCGGCCGTGGCGATAAACACAACAGGTCAGGGAAGTTTTTCGGTTCGTCCGGCGCGCCCTCCTGAAGTCAGGCCTGGCCTGGAAATCAGAAAAGTCGGGTCAGAAAGACGTCAAACGCTTCTTCGGACAGCGCGCAAGAACCACGTGCGGATATATATAGGTGCTGACGGCTCAAATAACAATGGAGCGGCCCGCAAGGTAAACAGGTCCAGATGGACCTGCGAAAGCGGCGGACGCTTTTAACGCCGCGCGAACAGGGGGTTAAGCTTATCGGTTGTATCGTTCGCTTCCTCGTATTGCGATATAACGCCAGAGGATAATCAGCGCGCCCTGGATCCAAAGGTTTTGGGCCGCCCCGGCCGGCCGAGGCGCTTGCCCTTCTTGGGGCTCGGGATCGGCTTGGATGGGCCTTCCTCGCTGGAATAGGTGATCTCCGCGTCGAACGCGGCCTTAACCACGTCCGACTGCCGGGCGAAGGGATCATCGGCAATCGCCAGCGCGGTGGATTGCAGCCGCTTCAGCTCGTCACGCAGCCGCGCGGCCTCCTCGAACTCCAGGTCGGCGGCGGCGGCCCGCATCTTCTTCTCGATCTCGGCGATCACCGCCTTGATGTTGTGGCCGACGAACTCGCGGCCGTCCTCGGCGGCGGCCAAGAGGCCGCCATCCACCGTGACATGGTCGCGCTCGTACATGCTGCCCATGATGTCGGCGATCTTGGCCTTGACGGAAGCCGGCGTGATGCCGTGCGCCTTGTTGTACGCTTCCTGCTTGGCGCGGCGGCGGCTGGTCTCCGCCATCGCCCGCTCCATCGAGCCGGTGATCCTGTCGGCATAAAGGATCACCTTGCCGTCCACATTGCGCGCGGCGCGGCCGATGGTCTGGACCAGTGAGGTCTCGGACCTGAGGAAGCCTTCCTTGTCGGCGTCCAGAATGGCGACCAGGCCGCATTCGGGAATGTCCAGGCCCTCGCGCAACAGGTTGATGCCGATCAGCACGTCGAAGGCGCCCAGGCGCAGGTCGCGGATGATCTCGATCCGCTCCAAGGTCTCCACGTCGCTGTGCATGTAGCGTACGCGGATGCCCTGATCGTGCATGTATTCGGTCAGGTCTTCCGCCATCTTCTTGGTCAGGGTGGTGACCAGCGCGCGATAGCCGCGCTTGGCGATCTCGTGGCATTCGGCGATCAGGTCATCGACCTGGGTTTCGACCGGGCGCACTTCCACCGGCGGATCGATCAGGCCCGTCGGCCGGATCACCTGCTCGGTGAAGATGCCGCCGGTGCGCTCCATCTCCCAGGGTCCGGGCGTGGCGCTGACATAGAGCGACTGCGGCCGCATCGCGTCCCATTCCTCGAACTTCAGCGGCCGGTTGTCGATGCACGACGGCAGGCGGAAACCGTACTCGGCCAGGGTCGCCTTGCGGCGATAGTCGCCCCGGTACATGGCGCCGATCTGCGGCACCGTCACATGGCTTTCGTCGGCAAAGACCAGCGCATTGTCGGGCAGATATTCGAACAGGGTCGGCGGCGGCTCGCCGGGTTTGCGCCCCGTCAGCCAGCGGGAATAATTCTCGATGCCGGCGCAGCTTCCGGTGGCCTCGATCATCTCCAGATCAAAGGTGGTGCGCTGTTCCAGCCGCTGGGCTTCCAGCAGTTTTCCCTTGGTCCGGAAGTCGGCCAGGGTGTGGATCAGCTCGGCCTTGATGCCCTTCATCGCCTGCTGCAGCGTGGGCCGCGGCGTCACATAGTGCGAATTCGCATAGACCTTGATGGCGTCCAGCACGCCGGCCTTGGCGCCGGTCAGGGGATCGAACTCGCTGATCGTATCAACCTGGTCGCCGAACAATTCCACGCGCCAGGCGCGGTCCTCATAGTGGGCGGGGAAGATGTCGATGGTATCGCCGCGCACACGGAAGGCGCCGCGGGTGAAATTGTCGTCGTTGCGCCGGTATTGCAACGCCACCAGATTCTGGATCGCGGCCTGGCGGTCGATGCGATCGCCGCGGTTGATGCCCACCGCGGTGCCGGAATAGGTCTCGACCGAACCGATACCGTAGATGCAGGAGACCGAAGCCACGATGATCACATCGTCGCGCTCCAAAATCGCCCGCGTCGCCGAATGGCGCATGCGGTCGATCTCTTCGTTGATCGAGGAATCCTTCTCGATATAGGTATCGGTGCGCGGGATGTACGCTTCCGGCTGGTAATAGTCGTAATAGCTGACGAAATACTCGACCGCGTTCTCCGGAAAGAAGGTCTTGAACTCGCTGTAGAGCTGCGCCGCCAGGGTCTTGTTGGGGGCCAGGATCAAGGCGGGGCGCTGGGTCGCCTCGATCACCTTGGCCATGGTGAAGGTCTTGCCCGAGCCGGTGACGCCCAGCAGCACCTGGTCGCGCTCATGCGCGTTGACCCCGGCCACCAGTTCCTTGATGGCGGTGGGCTGGTCGCCGGCGGGGGTATAGTCCGAGACCAGCTTGAACTTCTTGCCGCCTTCCGATTTTTCGGGACGGGCCGGGCGGTGGGGCACGAACTCGCTGATCGGTACGGTTTGGTAAGCCGGATCGACGGGGTCGCCTTCCAGCTTGAAGACGCCCAGTGAATCCACTGCCGCCTGGTAGCGGGTGGCGTTGTCCGCGCCCTTTTCGGCCATCCCTTTCGGGCCGCGCGCCTTCCTTTGCCGGGGGATCATGCCGTTGTTGTGGGCCATAGGGGCAATATAGGACGCGGGCGGGTTTTTTGTAGGCTTTTGCCGGTTTTTGGGCCCAATCTGGGTTTAAGGAACCGCCCGAGGCTTGGAAGGGGTCAGCGATGCATCAACGCAACTTGTTCGAACGGGGTCTGGAACTGATCCTGTTCAAGTCGCGCTGGCTGCTGGCGCCCTTCTATCTGGGGCTGGTGGTGTCGCTGCTGCTGCTGCTGGCGGCTTTCATGTCGGAACTGCTCCATGCCATCCCGGTGGCCTTCAACCTGGCCGACTTAGATCCCGAGCACATGATCCTGACCGCGCTGGGGCTGATCGACCTGTCGCTGGCGGGCAATCTGGTGGTGATCGTGATCTTCTCCGGCTACGAAAATTTCGTCTCCAAGATCAACACCGAGAATGCGGAAGACCGGCCCAGCTGGATGGGGACCCTGGATTTCTCGGGCCTGAAGATGAAGCTGATCGGTTCCATCGTGGCGATCTCGGCCATCTCGCTGCTGCGCGCTTTCATGACCCTGACCGAACCGGAAGCGCCGTTGGATGAGCCGCGCCTGCGCTGGATGCTGTTTCTGCACCTGACCTTCGTGGTCTCGGGACTGTTGTTCGCCACGATGGATTACGTGGGTAACCGCGCCGAGAAGCCGCGCGAAGGTCACGGCTAAAAACAAAGGGCCGCCCCGAAGGACGGCCCTTTTTTCATTCTTGTGCGTCAGACCTACTTGGCGGCCGCGACCGCGTCGGCGGTTTCCTTGGCGGTCTTCTGCACGGCGGCCAGATCGCTGTTTTTCACGCCGGCCTCGGCGGTTGCGGCGATGGTAGTCAGCTTGGCCTTCTGCGCGGCATTGGTGGTGTCAGGGATCGCGCCATTGCCAGCCTTGCCGCAGGGATTGCCGGCAGCGGCATCAAAGCCGGTGCCATTGGGGCCGACCAGGCAGTTCACCGCATGCTGCAGATGCTTCTGCGCCATGGCGATGTCAGTCTGGGTGGAGGCCATGCCGGCATGGGTCTGGGCGGTGGAAAGTTCGCCGGCCAGGTCGGCGAAGGCGGGGGTCGCCAGCAGCGCGGCGGCGCCGGCCAGGAACAGAATCTTCTTCATGGGGTCTTCCTCTTCGATCCGTTGAAACGGGGCGCCCGGTTGCTCCGGACGCCCCAAGCCTACTGCGCAAATATGGCGGCTTACCAGATGCCACCGGGTGTTTTTGCTACCAGATGCTGGCCAGGTTGCGGCGCAACGCCTGGGCCTCCGGACCGGTGGCCGGGACGGCGTTCTCGTCCTTGTCCTGCTTGATGACGCTGCCATTGAAGGTCAGCCCGCCATAGGCGCCGGTGGCCGACGTCCAGACCACGATGTCGCCACCATGGGTGGTGGTGGCGCCTTCCGCGCCACTGGACAGGGTCACCACCGTCAGGCCGGCGGCTGCGCCCAGCTTGACCTCACCCTTCTCGATGCCCGCCAGGGCGCGAGGCGAGTTGATGATGAAGACCAGTTCGGCCTGCTCCAGGCCGGCCTGGAGGCCGAAACTGGCCGAGCCCATGCCGTAGAAGCGCGGCGCGCTCCAGCCATGGCCGGTGCGCCGCAGCAGAACGCCGTCGCCGCCTTCGGCGCCGAAGATGAAGCCGCCTTTGACCAGCTTGGGCACGATATATACCGCCTCGGCGCCCTGCAGCATGGTGCGGGCGGTGCGGAAAGCCGGGTCGCTACGCAAATGATTGACCACACGGTTGGCATCGCGCAGCAACGCGCCACGGTCGTCGGCTTGGGCGGGGACGGACAGGGCAACCGCGGCCAAGGCGGCAGCGGAGGCCAGTTTGGCTAAGGTCTTGAACATGGGCCGTATCCTTTTGGATCAAATTACGGCCCTAGAAACGGGCCGACCGTACCAAAGTTCCATCTTCTTTGATGACCCCCTCCGCCCTACGCATCCCGAGGGATGCTACGGGCACCTCCCCCTCGCATGTGCTTCGCACGCGAGGGGGAGGAAGCTGTCGGATGCTGCGGGTCGCCCGGCGAAATGCCGGGCTCGAGATTTCTTGTTGTTTCACCCTCCTGCGCACTCACGCGCGCGAGGGGGGCTCGCATGGCGACCAGCCAAGCGAGCGGTCTGAGCAATTCGTGGAGTTTTGGTCCGGTCAGGCGGCGGTGGTGTCGATGACTGTGGGGCGCTTGATCAGCGGGCCTTCGTCCTGGACCCGCTCGCCAAAGCCGCTGCAGAAATCATGGAAGATCACCGACAGTTCGTCGGCATCGATATTGATGGGCGCGTCCTTGGGGAAGCGGTAGCGCCAGAAGCTGACGATGTGGGAGATGGCGCCCAGCTTCTCGCCCAGCTCCAGGAACAGATGCGGGGCGCTCATCAAAAAGTCGCGGAAAGTCTTGGGCGTCTGCTTCTGCACCAGGTCCTGGAAGGAATTGTCATAGATCCCCAGCACCTTGTTCACATGATTGCCATTGTCCCGCACCATCTCGATGATGTGGCGGCGCTGGGCGGCTAGATCCTCGCGCTGGGCCGCCGACACGGCGCCGATCGGCTGGACCTTGTTGATCTCGCGCAGCACGCTGACCACATCGGGCCAGAACTTGCCCATGGACCATTTGTAGTAGAGAAAGCCGCGCCAGCTGAATACGCCTTCGCGGAAGTCCTTGGGCGACAGGCCCAGGGTGGCGCGCATGGGCTCCAGCTTTTCGTCGATCTGATTGGAGAGAAGCGCCGAGACCATGCGGCCCGAAGCAGCATCGTCGCCCGCCAGCACCACCAGCTGGGTCATCTCCTGCTTGACGAAGCGGTACATGCGCTCCTGGTCGCCCTCGGAGATGGCGAAATAGCAGGGCGCCACCTCGATCTGGTTGTTGCGCAGATGCTCGCGCAGCAGGAAGGGATCGAGGCTGGGCACAGTGTCCAGCAGCTTGAGCACCCAAAGGTCCCGTTGCAGGGCCTCTTCCTGATAGTTGCCCGCGGCGCGCAGGGCATCGCTATAACCGCGCTGATCCACGAACAGAGAACGGCCGCCCGCTTTCAGGTCATTGACGTCGAGAGGGATGATAATCTTGGTCGCCGTGGTATGCGAGCCAGCAAACAGATAGGATTCGTCGGAACGGGTGCGGTGCTTGAGCAGAAAGGACCGGTTGATGATGGGCGAGGCGAAGAACGGTGCTTCCTGGTGCTGCGGATTCCCTTTCTGATCTGCGGCGATGCGGTGCAGGTTCAGCACGCGGCTGGTCGAAGCGCCGCGCAGGGCGGCGAGAAATCGCACGGTCCTATCGGTAGCCAAGTGATCCCCCGGCACGAATATGACGCGAAGCATGACAGCGGTGACTTAAGGATTGCTTTACCCCGCGCGCCCGCTGCGTAAGCTAACGCCGCCATCATGCGGGTTAACGTGTTCTTGAAATTCAATCGCGAATTGAACGTTCCTTGCGGCACCGAGACCAGGCTCTCGCCGCTGGTGTCGCATGTGCTGGCGCCCAATCCAGGGCCTTTCACCTTCAAGGGCACGGGCGTCTATCTGGTGGGTGCGGGCGAGACCGTGGCGGTAATCGATCCCGGCCCCGACCTGGCTGAGCATTTGTCAGCCCTGAAGCGCGTGATTGGCGCGCGGCACGTCAGCCATATTCTTGTCACCCATAGCCACCGCGACCATTCTCCCGCCGCTACCGCGCTGAAGAGCTGGAGCGGTGCGCCCGTCTATGGCCTGCCCGACCATGCCGCGCCCTCCCGCCAGGAAGGCGCGGTGGACGAGGCCCATGACCATGACTTCATGCCGGACGCGATGGTCCATGACGGCATGCGGATCGCCGGCAACGGCTTTACATTCGAATGTGTCGCCACGCCCGGCCATACGGCCAACCATGTCTGCTATGCGCTGAGGGAGGAAAAAGCCTTGTTCAGCGGCGATCATGTGATGGGCTGGTCCACAAGCGTAATCGCGCCGCCCGATGGCGACATGGGCCAGTATATCGCCAGCCTGGAAAAACTTCTGGCGCGGGACGAGACACTTTTCTATCCCACGCACGGCTCGCCGATTGCGGATTCAAAAGACTGGGTGGGGCAACTGATCGCCCACCGCCGCGAAAGAGAACAGCAGATACTGAGGGCGCTGCGCGCCGGCGCCTGCAGCATCCCGCAACTGGTGCTGCGGCTCTATCCGGACATCGCACCGGGCCTGCAGGCGGCCGCGGCGCAGCAGGTGAATGCGCATCTGCTGCATCTGGCGGAGAAAAGCGCTGTGGCGCGGGACGGCGCGCTATGGCGCCTTGGCAGGGACTAGCGTTCTGCATCAACTCTCCATGGCCGGGCCCCCCGAACCGCGCGAAGCGCGGTCGGCAGGTAAACTTCACGACCGGCCATCCAGAGCCACAAGCGGAGCCAGAATGAATGTTGCCCTGGATGGGCGGCTCAAGGCCGCCCATGGTGAGCTATAATCTCGGGGCCTCTTACATGCTCAGAAATGGAATTCGTTGAAGAAGGCCTTCAGCCGCGCCACGTTGCGGCCATGGTCGTTGCCGGCCTCGCGGCTCATGGAGCGGACGTCAACGCGGCTGCCGATGGCGCCGGCCTGGCGCACGCGGATCACGATGTCGCTGGTGCGCCCGAACCAGAAACTTCTGTCGGTGGCTTCGATGCGCAGGTCCTTTTCGTCCGTGCCCACGATCGTCCAGCCCAGCTTTTGGACCGCGGCGTGAGCCCGCCAGAAGGCTTTCTGCGGCGAGACCAGAAGTCCGGAATGCGGCTTGGTCAGCCGCGGATACTTGTCGTGGAACGCGTAATCCACCGTAACCTCCGTGCCACGATAGCGGGTGTCGGGACCGGAATATGGAATGCGGCGCTGGCCGTTATAGGTACGGGAATTGGCGCAAGGGACTTTCGCCAGGGCGACGAACTGCGGCGGGGCCTCGGGATCGGTGGTGGCGTCATTGATGGGAAGCGCGGCAAAGCCGTAATAGACGTACATCAACGGCGAAAAGAGAAAGGCCAACGCGCCGAAGAAAGCGATCAGCCCTTGCCGCTTTCCGGCGCCCTGGTTGCGGGAAATGGCCGAATAGAGCCAGGCCGTGGCCAGCGCCAGCGCCAGAAGGCCCAGTACCGTCGCCGGCACCATCAAAGTGGTCCCCGCGGAATCGGAAAGCTGACCCAGCCTTACGCCCCCCACGGCCATGGCGGCCAGCAATACCCCCAGAATTAGGGCGGCAAGGGCGGCCCGCGCCGCAAACAATTGAAAGCGCATGGCAGCTAATTGGTCCCCGGACATTTCGTGAAGCGCTCACTCTAAGGTAGATTTCTGCCCGCCGCGATAGCCGGAAATCGTCCAGATGTCTTCCAACACCCATTTGTCCAACACACAGGCTCGCGACATGGCGAGTCTGCTGCATCCTTTCACCAACCTCACCGTGCTTCGTCAGACCGGGCCCCTGGTGCTGGAGCGCGGCAAGGGTGTCTTTGTCTATGGCGCCGATGGCAAGGATTATGTCGAAGCCATGGGCGGCCTCTGGTGCACGGCGCTGGGCTGGGGCGAGGAAGAGCTGGTCCAGGCCGCGGTGGAGCAGATGCGCAAGCTCTCCTTCTCCCACATCTTCGGCGGCAAGAGCCACGAGCCGGCCATTGCGCTGGCGGAGAAGCTGAAAGAGATCGCGCCCTTTCCGGTGGGCAAGGTGTTCTTCGCCAATTCCGGTTCCGAGGCCAATGACAGCCAGATCAAGCTGATGTGGTACGCGGCCAATTCGCGCGGGCAACGCGGCCGCAAGAAGATCATTGCCCGCAACAAGGCCTATCATGGCGTCACCCTGGCCAGCGCCTCGCTGACGGGGCTGGATGCCTTCCACAAGAGTTTTGATCTGCCCTTCGATTTCACGGTGCGGGTGCCGGAGGCGCACTATTATCGCGGTGCGCGCGATGGAGAGACAGAAGAACAATATTCCCAGCGCCTGGCCGATGAGCTCGACACCACCATCCAGCGCGAAGGGCCCGACACCATCGCCGCCATGTTCGTGGAAGCGGTGATGGGCGCGGGCGGCGCCATGTTGCCGCCAAAGGGCTATTTCGAGGCCATCACCAAAGTGCTGGACAAATACGGCATCTTCCTGGTGGATGATGAAGTGATCTGCGGCTTCGGTCGCACCGGCAACGCCTTTGGCTGCCAGACTTACAATTACCAGCCGGATTCCATGTCCGTCGCCAAGGCGCTGTCGTCGGCCTATCTGCCGATCTCGGGCGTCTTGCTGTCGCCGGAGCTGGTGGAGATCATCGAGGAAGAGGCCGTGCGCATCGGCGGGCTCTGGCATGCCTTCACCTATAGCGCCCATCCCGTGTCGGCGGCGGTCGCGGTCAAGACACTGGAGCTTTATGAGCGCCGCGACACCTTCGGCCATGTGCGCAAAGTGTCGCCCGTATTTCTCAAACGGCTGCGCGCCCTCAGCGAGCATCCGCTGGTGGGCGAGGCCGACGGCGTGGGCCTGCTCGGCGCGGTCGAACTGACGCCCGACAAGAAGAGCAAGCGCAACTTCGAAGCCGCCAAAAGCGTGGGCGCCAAATGCAATCAGTTCTGCCAGGACGAGGGCATCATCGTGCGGGCCCTGCTCCATGACCGCATCGCGCTGTGCCCGCCTCTGGTGATCAATGAGGCGGAGATCGGCGAGATGTTCGACCGCTTCGAGCGCGGCCTGAATCGCACTCTGGATTGGGTCCGCAGCGAAGGCCTGATGGTCTGATCAGGCGCTGAGCTGCTGCCGGTCCATCATCCTGCGCTCCAGCACCAGACTGGGGCGGGTGTAGATCAGCGCATCGCCACTCCACACTTCCAGCCGCTTGGCGCTGGGGAGCTTCATGGCATGCGCCAGAATCTTGGCGCGCTGATCGTCGTCGCAGGTTGCGGAGAACTTATAGGTAAGGGACCCGTCTTGGTCGAGATAGCAGATTTCATATGCAGGCATGATCGGCTCCGAGAAGCTCTCTTGCGAATATCTACCCCGCTTGTTCGCTTTTTGCGCGACCATGGCGCGAATGTCGAATGACATTTGAGTTACAGCCCATCACGAATTGTCGCCGGGAAAAAGATTCGGCTGCGGCCTCTTGCAGCGGAGCTTTTGCACGCCACATGCGTTACCGGGAAACCGCGTTTTTTAATCTGTAAAGGAGTTGCCATGGCCGCCCCCTTCAAGCTCGCGCCTCTGCCCTGGGACGAGGATGCCCTTGCCCCCACAATTTCCGCCAACACCATCTCGTTCCACTATCACAAGCATCACCAGACCTATGTGGACACGCTGAACAAATTGGTGCAGGGCACAAAATTCGCCGACATGAAGCTGGAGGAGATTGTGCGGGCCACGGCGGGCGCAGGCGACGCGAAGGAGAAGCAGCTCTTCAACAATGCCGGCCAGGTATGGAATCACGATTTCTACTGGCGCAGCCTCACGCCCGCCAAGACCCAGCCCTCCGGCAAGCTCGACAGCGCCATTGCCACCGCGTTCGGCTCGAAGGACGAGCTGATCGCCAAGCTGGCGGAAGCGGGCAAGACCCAGTTCGGCTCCGGCTGGGCCTGGCTGGTGAGCAAGGACGGCAAGCTCGCGATCGAGAAGACACCCAATGCCGAGACCCCGATGGCCAAGGGCATCAACTGCCTGCTCACCGTGGACGTGTGGGAGCATGCTTATTATCTCGACTATCAGAATGCCCGGCCCAAATATCTCGAAACGGTCCTGGGCAAGATCATCAACTGGGAATTCGCCGCCGAGAATCTGACCAAGGAAGACCACGCGGTCAGGGCGGCGGCCGAATAGGGACAAAGTCAGCAGGGTCTTAACGCTGCCGCTTTACGGAGCGGAAAGGCCGAAATCCTATCCTCGCGGCTTATTTGGAGCCGTGAGGAGTCTTGTCCAGTCGTAGCTTCGGAAAACGGGAAGCCGCCGCACCGCCAGCGCCGCGTGCGGTGGCGCGCGCCGTGCCGGCGCCTTCGCTTCCGGCTGATCCCGCGCCCGCGTTGAGCGGACGGGTCGTGCGTCGCATTCCCTGGTTCACCTTGACACTCAGCCTGGTGCTGGTGGCGCGCTTTCTGGAAGAATTGCGCGGCGCCACCGATTTTATCGCGCCCTATGCGCCGGGCCATTACAGCCTGCTCGCCATGGGCGCGTCCGACAGCGCCCAGGTCCTGAGTCAGGGCGAATGGTGGCGGCTGTTCACGGCCACCGTTCTGCATGGCTCGCCGGCGCATCTGATCGGCAATCTGATCACCTTCCTGATGGTGGGTTTCCTGCTGGAGCCGATGATCGGCATCGGCTGGTTCGCCGCCATCTATTTCACCGGCGGCTTTGCCGGCGCGCTGCTTTCAACCCTTTTCAATCCAGCAGACAGCCTGTCGGTTGGCGCCTCGGGCGCGATCATGGCGACCCTGGCGGCCTTGTTCACGCTCAGCTTTCATGCCGGCGCAAAACGGCCCGGCCTGATGCGCCGGATCGCTTCGGGCTCGCTGTTTCCGGCCCTGATCCCGGCCGTGGCCTCGGGCGGCACCGTGGTGGATATCAATGCGCATTTCGGCGGATGCATCGCCGGAACGGTGATCGCCTTCGGCATGCTGATCGTCTGGAATGACGAAGAAGAAAGCCCGCCGGCCCGCCGCATCGCCGCAGTCGTGGCGGGCCTGTGGCTGGCGCTGACCGGTACGGCCTTTGCGCTTTCCGCGCCAGGCTATGCGGCCTATGCGCGGCCTGGCCTCGATTTCATCCCGCCGGAAAAACTGCCCAAGAACGTGGAAGCGATGAAATCCGACAGCCTGGCGCTGGTGGAGCATTATCCCAAGGATCCGCGCGCGCATTTCTATCGCGGCCTTTATCTGCTGGAGCAGGAAGATGCGGCCGACGCCGAACCCTATTTCCGCGACGCCGCACGTCTTGGCGCGGACAGTCCGGCGATGAACCGCGCGCTGCAGGACTGGAACACGGCGCTCCTGGCTCTCTCGGTGAGGGCGCAGAACCGGGTCGGAGAGGCGCACGCCATCGTGACGCCGCTCTGTGCGGCCGGCGAAGCGCTGGATCTGCGCACCCGGCAAACCCTGGCAATCACCAAGCTCTGCGAAAATTAGAGCCCGCGCGGCCGTCCGCCATTGCCCGGGTTCATGTCGGGCACGGGAGGCGCGGTGCCTGGCAACGCGCCGCCGGTATAGCCGGTGCTGCGGCAGGCATTGAGGCCGCGGTCCCAACCCATGCGATAGGCCTTGTTGTTCTTGTACTGGGCATCATCGCGCACAATCGTGTCGTCATGGCGCTTGTTGGCATCGGGGCCATAGGCGCTGTTGCAGCCATCCTGATAGCCGGCGCGGTAATCGGGGGTCTTACGCAGGGCCCGGGTCTCCCGGCTCTGGAACAGGCCGCAGGCCGTCAGCGGCAGAATCAACAGCAGAATGAGGGTGCGCCGGAACATCTTACCTCGCTTTAACCAACTGTTTTTACCCGGTCTAAGCAAAAAAGGCGCAGATTTTTGCGGCACGAGGAACCTATGGATCAGACCGAATTTTCCGGCCATCGCGTGCTCCTGCTCGGCGCCAAGACGCATAATATCCAGATCCTGCGTTCCGTGCTGGCCTTGGTCGGCGTAGGTAAAATGATCTACACCGAAGACAGGACCACGGCGCTCCATCTGCTTTGCATGGAGCATTTCAACGCGGTCTTCTGCGAACTGGATGCGCAATCCCAGCTCGCCTTCGTCCGCGCCGCCCGCCGGCGCGAGGGCGTACTCAATCCCATGATCCCGATTTTTCTGCTGCAGAGCCAGATGCGCCGCCGCCACCTCGAGAAAGCGCGCGACAGCGGCGCCACCGACCTTCTGACGGTGCCGGTCAGCCCCAGGACCGTGGCGGGCAAACTCAGGGCGGCGACCAAAACCCCCCGGCCGTTCATCGTGGGGCAGGAATTCTTCGGTCCCGACCGCAGGGCCAGAGTCCGGCCAGGCTATATCGGTCCTGACCGGCGCAAGAAATCACCCAAGAAAACCCGGGTGGATTTCGTCCACATCTGACAAGAGCGATGATCGCTCGCCTAAAGGCGGCCGGCGCTTTCGGCGCGCTCGCGCTGGTCAGCCGCGATCTCGGCTTTCACTTCCGCCAGGCCCTGCACCAGGTCGCGATTGACGCGCAGATGCAGGCGATCGGTTAGGCCGAGGCCACCGGCACATCTGGAGCCGCAATCCTTGTCCGACCGCAAGAGACTTTCAACGGCGGACTGGAGGGTGGCGGAGGAGACATTTGATGTGCCGGCGCCCGGGCGTCCCAAGCCGAGATCTGGTTCGTGTGGCGCCAGCAGCGCCACAAGACCGATCCAGAAA
>Ga0310811_10002376_pt1 | contig 23536 bp, 21 predicted proteins | sample YCmetagenome_FD_207642 | JGI IMG/M metagenome (GOLD analysis project Ga0310811, IMG submission 207642) | Soil microbial communities from experimental microcosm in Duke University, North Carolina, United States - YC | ecosystem: Engineered > Artificial ecosystem > Soil microcosm > Unclassified ... | reverse complement strand
GGTGCGCCCGCCCGAGAACTTCGCCTCACTCGTGACCAGTGATCCCGGTCGCTCGTGGGAAGGTCATTGATAGGCGGACCCTCCCCTCCCGTCAACGGTTTTTCAGATTTTTTTTGAATTTTCCTCGGACTCCCCTCCCTCCAAAACCACCCAAAAAGCTCCCAGAGCCAGCATTCATGCGCCTCCGCGGCCAATCACATCTCTCGAAAAATTTTTGACATTTTTGGGACAAAACCGGATCGCCACACGAAATGAGCCTTCAAAAACCCCGTTTTGACCGAAAAAGTCGGCTCGTCCGTGAGCCCGCGCCGCGTTCGTGGGGACGCAGTTCGTCCTTGGGAGGGGGCACTTCCCGCCAAGCCGACTTCTTTCCCGACCTCGATGCGGCCCGCTCCGCTCAGAAGAAACACGAACGGCATCCGAGCATGCCCGCTTCGAGAAAAGAGCGCCCACCTCGAAGATGTCGGCTCGCCGGGAGGCTCTCCCTCCCAGGGGGCCCTTCGGGCTGCGCTCCGCGCGACCTTCCAAATTTGCCATCGGCCATTGCTGGAACAGGGAGAGCCCGACCTCACTGCGCCACGATCAAAAACAAAAAGCCGCAGATTTCTCTGCGGCTAATGTCGGTAACAAGGTGATCAGGGGCGATCTACGGAACTGGCGATCGATCTCGATATTTCAAAAGCAGACCGACCAAGCCAATGGAGTTCCAGTACCGGCGGCCAAATTTTTTCGGATCGCGCAGGATCCGCAACAGCCAGCCGAGGTAGAGCTTGTCTGCCCAAGGAGGTATGGCCGCCTGCCCTCCGGTGATGAATGCAATCGCCGCACCGGTGCAGAGAATGGCGGGGCAGAAGGACAGATTTTTCCGAAGATACCAGCCGAGTTGCTCCTGGGTACCGCCGCCGACGTTCAGGAAAACAATTTTCGGGCGACGCTGCTCGAGGATCGCCAGCAGTTCCCGGTCCTCGATCGTTCCATCGGTCGCCGATTTGTAAAACGGCGCCACGTAGCAATCGGCCTCGGAAGAGAGATGCGCAAAGCCATGGTCCCGCAACCAGAGCAGATTGCGATCCCGCTCGGGCGCGCTCGGCATGACCCAGAAGGTGGCCTGAGGCTGCTGTACCTCCGCGAGAGGAAGCAACTCACGCAGCAGTCGGAGGCCTGAATAGCGCTCGAGCTGACGGCTTTTATTTCCGGCGTTCAACAAGTTCCAGACCAGCACCATCAGGCCGCTGTCGGGAATCACCCAATCGGCATTCTGGAGCGCCTGTCGATAAACCACGCTGTGCAGCAGATCGTCGGAAAGTCCTGGCCCCGAGGGCACCACGATCAACCCAGCCTCGAGAATGCGGCCCGGCAAGGAGGGGCCGTCGGTGCGAAAATCTATGCCGAGAATTCGAAGAGCCATGGGATGGAAGATATGGTGACCGGGTCGCAGGCGTCGTGCCTTACGGAGCGAGAACATCGAGTTGCACGATCAACGGCGACGGAGATGGAGCGGGATAAATGCGCAACTGAATTTCGCGGATGTCCTCCGGACGGAAAACCGGAGTCGCCGTGCATCGACCCCACGATGAAATGTGGAAATCCTCGTACGAAAGAAAGATCTCGCGACGCTGCGGATCGAACCAGTTGTCACCGAGATTTTCGATAATGCTGAAACGCTGTCCCTGCTTGTCGACGAGGTCGACCCGCACGGCGTTCTGCAATGAGGCGGGGCGCGGAATCCTCAGGCGGAGAAAGGCATTCGCCACTTTTGGCAGGCCGTCGATTTTGGTGATCGCCATGGGAGGACACCGAATGTCCTTTTGCGGCTCGCTCACCGTGAGCTGGAGCGGCAAGGAAAGGTCCCCGTCGTTTGCCGCGCTCTGAGGAGGAGCAAGCTCGACGCCGTTGACTCCGATCCACGGGCCGCTCCCGGAACTCACCTCGACGGGCTCGGGTGCCCATATCCACTCGAAGCTCGAGCCTGGCCTGTGGCCAATGAGAGGAAAACCCCTCGGCAGTAAATCCGCGGATGGGCGCGTCCCGACCTGGAACTCCAGGCGGTTGGGAGCCGAGTCGACATCCCGAGATTGAAAGGTCACGCGGACATCCTGGCGCAGATATCCGGGGCCGCGATCGGTCAACGTCACGGGCACGTCCGCATGGCCGAAAGGCGGGATGGCGAGATCCCCAGGGCCGGCCTGGATGCCGGTGCCGACAGGCGCGTCAAAGACCAACGCCCCGCGAACCGGTCGATCGGAAAAATTGTAGACCGTGATTTTTCCAGTGATCGGGAGGATTTTGCCGTCGTCATCCTCGAGGTACCAATACATACCGCCGACCTTGTGCGGCAGGCAGGTCTTGTTGTCGGGCATCCATTGCAGGACGATGCGGGACGGATTCTTCGGCGGCAGGAGGGCTGGAGCGGACGCGAGCGATGAACGGCGGGTCTCCTTCGCAAAGGCCGTCCAGGCGGGGTAAGGCTGGGTCGACGATTTGGTGAGAGTGTGACCACCCGGAGTCGGCGCGACAAAAATAAACGGCATGAAAACGCTCACACCATGCCGGCGAGCGGACTCCATGGTGGAGAGCGTGAAGGCCCTCTGCAATTCGCGGCCGTGTGGATCATCCGGCTGGCCGTACGGGAGCGCGTCCATGCCGCACTCGGTGATCCACAGGGGCAACACCCGATCGCCGGTATAGCGGGCCGCAAACTGGCGTTGCGCTTCGATCACGCCGTCCAGATCCCGGGCATGACCATAGAAATGGAAATTCAATCCGTCCGTGTAGTCGAACAGCCCATTCCTGGCGGCGCGCTCGAGCCACGGGCTCGGAAAATGGCCGAGAGCGCCCATCAGCACACCCGGCGCCGATCCGGCTAGCCTGCCATTGACGAAGTTCGTTTTGCCGCCGTCTTTGATTCCCAAGTAGACCGCTTTTTGAAAGGCGACGAGACGCTCGGGCAGGTCTTTGCAGAAATGTGTGTCCGGCTCTCCGACCATCTCCCAGACCTGCACCTCCCGGCCCGCGGCCCGAGCCATCCACCGAGCCGACCAATAGACCGCAAGCAGGTCTTCCGGCAGGACGTCTTCGTCCTGGCTGCGCTTCAGGTTCCCGGACAAGCCGAGAAAGGCGACAACGTTGAATCCGCGCGCATGCAGGCGGCCGAAGACCGACAGCGGACCGCGGCTCCGATCAGCCGGATCCGCGAGATTACCGGGCGACCGCTCACGGACATAGGCGAGGTCCGCCTGCTGCAACATCGTGAGATAACGGTCGATCTGCGATGGCGGCGCGAATGTCGCCAGGCAGGCATCGACCCCCCACCCCGATTCGGGAGGCGGATCCGATCGGAAAATCAGCCCGCCAAGGGTGAGAAAAACAACCGCCACGATCGCCGAAACGGCGGCAGGGGCCTTGGAACTCGAAAACACCTCAGAAAGAATGATGCTTTTGCTGACGTTTTCAAAACGCTTCCGGAGGGAGGGCGGTCCTGCTTTTCAACAAGCCGCTCGACGCGGCCTGGCGCGCGGCACGAGCAAGGAAAACGTTGCGCTGGATGTCCTTGGCGGCAACCTCCGAGGTGTAGCGATACAGGAAGGTCCTCCGGGCCTGTGCCTGCATTTCCTCCCGATCACCCTTGGAAAGAGAAAACCATTTTTTCAACAACCGCTGGGTGCCAATGACGGTGTCTTCGTCGACCAGACCCGCACCGTCCACCGCGATATCGGGAGAGATATTGACCGAGTGAGTGATCAGGACCGGAATGCGGGCCGAAAGCGCCTCCGCGACCGCAATGCCGAAGTTCTCCTGATGGGACGGGAGGATGAATGCCTCCGCAGCCTGAAACGATCCCCATTTCTGCCCGCCGGAAAGCATTCCGGTCCAATAGATCGAGTCCCCGATACCCAGCTCGACAGCCAGCTTTTTCAGCTCGGTCGCATAGCCGAAGTCCGCGGGGCCGGCCATGACGATGCGCATGGTTTTGGGATCCCAATAGCCATCGTGCTGCAACTTCGCCACGGCCTTCAGCAGGAGGTCAGGCCCCTTCTTGGGGTGGACGCGACCGAGGAAAAGGATGTTCCGGGTTTTGGCGAGCTCCGGATGGGCCGTGAGGAATTCCGTCCGATAGTCGAAGTCGGGGTCCGGAATGCCCGCGGTGCCGTACCGCACGACGACTTCGTTGCAGTCGTAGAGCCAGAAGGACTCGCGAGCGAGCTGCCGCTCACGCTCACAGGTGAAAAGCACTGCATCCGCGTCCCGCAGGACCGGGTAGAGACCCCATGGCCAGTAAAGCCATTTTTTCATGTGCTTGAGGGGGTATCGATGCTTGAACCACGGATCGAGCATGCCGTGGGTGAAGACCATGTACGGCACCTCGCGGGTTTTGCGGAGAGCCAGCCATGTACCGAGGGCATTGAACCCCCAGACGCCGTTAACGATGACGGCGTCGTATCGCGAGGCGTTGGCACGGAGCCATTCGACGAAACGGATGGAAAAGCCGTAGCTGGTAAGGCCCGGTCCCAACGCGTGAATCTTATAAGGGAAGGAAGCCAGGAAGGGCGCGTCCGGCGGATCCAGAGTGACGATCTCGACCTCGTGGTTGTAACGGGTATTGATCGCCGAGATCTGCCGCACGCCCTCGATCGGGCCACCTCCGGCCGGGTCGGCCGAAGCGATGGCGTGAAGGAGCCTTAAAGTCATTTAGCGTCAACCTCGGCCGCGAGACAGTCCGGACACTCCCTGCCGACCCGGATCGACCGCTTGACAGCCTCTTCGATGGGTAGCCAGGTGCCATCGGACGCGAAGATTTTTCCGCAATTGTGGCAGATCGGGATGAGAGCGCGCATCTCCTCGAGGCGCTGGCGGTTTGCCTGAACGGTCTTCGTGTAGAGCGAAAGTCCGTAGACAAAAAGCCCATAGATGATCAAGCGGGCGCTGCCATTCCAATACCGGGCGACCTCATGAATGTAGACATGCCCGGACCGAAGATCGGTGATGAGCCAGAGCGCCGTGGCCAACACGACCGCCCCGTACCCCCCCCAGCGGCCAAAATAGAAGTAAGTCAGCATGATCGGCAGCAGATAAAGCGGAAAACTGGTGACTTCATATCCCGTAAAATAGTCGACCGCCACCGTAAGAGCGAAAACAACGAAACAGGTTAATCCTTTAGACGCGTAGTGAAATTTCATGAAGAAAAGGGGGCGTAATCTACTTTTGTAGCTCTCTAGCTTTCAGGACAATGAAATATTCATAGATGCTCTGAAGTGCGCTGTAGGTGAGCCCCGCCGATCCATCCAGAAAGGCGCGGCGAACGACGAACATGTAGAGAAACTTCAGGAGCGGGCGGGCGGGCATGCGGTAGAAAAGGCCCTTTTGATGCCAACGGCGGTCCGAGAAATCGCGAGCGAAGAAGGCCTGTTTCCAACTGAACTCCACGCCATCCCGGCGTTCCTCATGCCATCGCAAGGCTTCCATGGTGGAGTAGCGGTTGTGCTTGTCGAGCCAGTGCGCAAAGCCCTTCGAAAACGGATAGTGGTCGAAAGATTCGCTGAGCTCCTCGACCGGACCATGTGGAACGAGAACCTCGTTGATTTCCCGCTCGTAATGGACCTGTGCCGGTCGCACGAGACGCAGATAAAATGGCGATATTTGCGCATGCTTGAGCCATTTCCCCAACAAATAGTCTTTGCGGCGGATTCGGAAAGCCGAAATTTCAGGGCCGACCGAAGCCGTGCGCCGGACCATTTCCAAGCGGAGAGCATCCGGCACGCGTTCATCGGCATCCAGAATCAGGATCCAGGGATTTCGGAATGAGAGGGTCTGGAGGGCGGCATTCCGATGGGTTGCATAGCCGTCGAAAACGCGTTGAGTCACGGTCGCACCCACATCACGAGCAATTTCACAGGTGCGGTCCGTGCTGAAGGAGTCGAAAACATGGATATCGTCGCTCCATGAGACGGACGCGAGGCAGCCAGGCAGATCCGCCTCCTCATTTTTGGTCAGAATCAGGATCGAGATCATCTTTGGCCAATCTCCCGGGCAGGATTCCCAGCCACGATTTTTCCTGCGGCGACGTTGCGGGTGACCACGGCGCAGGCTCCCACGATGGCGCGGGCGCCGATGGTGATACCCGGCATCACGAAGGCACGCGCGCCGAGAAAGGCGTCGCGCTCGATGACGATAGGAGCGGTGACGAGGTCCATCGAGGGCCGGTCGAAGGCATGCGTGCCGGCGCAAAGGTAAACCTCCTGGGCGACGGTAGCACCCTCGCCCACGGTGATCTTTCCCAAGGAATAGGCGCAGGCACCATCCCCGAGACAGGCGCGATGGTGCATGGTCAGGTTCCAGGGAATCTGGACGCGCGCCCGCTGATGAACAAAAGGCAGACCTTCAATAGTCGCGCCGAAAACCTTGAGCCAGAAAAGCCGCCATCGATTCGCGGGCTTGGGCGTCCAGGCGCAAAGCACGGCCCACACAAACTCCCAAGCCAGCATGCGGACCCGCTGCCTGACGGTCCATGGGGAGTCGTAGGGAGTCTCGATTTCGTGGAGATGCGATGGATTCATGGGCGTGAATTCCGAAACTCGGTCAAAAAATCGGCCGCGATTTTCGAGGTGGAGTGGGTGGAGCGAACATCGATCGCGACTCTCGATAAACGCTCGCCCAGATCAGGCTCCTTGACCAGTCGCTCCACCGCGCGCGCGAGTTCCAGATGGGGCGCCAAGGCTCGATGGTCGAACACGAGGCCGTTCCGCCCATCGCCGATGAAATCCTGAAAGCACTCGAGCGAGGAAACCACGGGCACGCATCCCCAAGCCATGGCTTCCAGCGGGGCAAGGCCGAAGGTCTCTCCTTTTTCCGCGATGGATGGATAGAGGAAAATCCGTGCCTTCCGGTAAAACTCGTTGAGCCGATCCATGTCATGAACTGCGCCAAGGAATTCCACCGGCAGTCCCTCGGAAAGCCGGCCCAGCTCCGCACGATATTCCTCACCACCACCACCCTCCCCGAACGCCCAAGGGCCAACGATATTGATTTTCCAGCCCTGTAAATCGAGCTGGCGGGCCGCTTGTAGAAAAATGCCGAGGCCTTTTTCCGGATGAACGCGGCCAACGTAGAGAATTTCCCTGGGGCGGGCCCCATAGCTTTCGACCGCCTCCTGCGCGAGAAAAGGGAGGGGGTTGGGAACCATCACCACGCGGGCTTTGGCCGAGGGCGGCAGCTCATCCTTGATCGCCGCGGCGACAGGCGTGGAATTGGCCCGCAGACGGCCAACGTGCTGATACAACTTCATTTGCCCCTTGGGCATGCGCTGTACGTCGACACAAACACGCGCCGACAGAGGGCCGCGGCACAGCACAGGCAGCCAGAAGGTGCTGGTGATGACGATATCGGCATCCCTCGGAATGCGCCACCACGCCTGAAGAGAGTAGAAAAAATCGAGAATCTTCCGGACGAAGAGCCGTTTCGGGGAATCGAATCCTCGAATGCGCTCGTGCCGGACGCCGGCAATTTCCTCCCGATCCGGCAGACGGGAATGCCGCCGCGAAATGTGCACCACCGAGCAGCCTTGCGCGACGAACTCCGGTCCGAGGGCAAACCACATCTTCTCCACCGCCCCACCCAGAATCGGGGGCACCGGGAGAAAGGCCCCCTGGACGATCACGATCTTCATGGAAGATCCGGCGCGACTTCCCGGGCGGGCTGGAAGGTCTCGAGCGACGGCGTGAACGTCAGCCCCGCGAACCAGCCGGTGAGGACCGCGCGCGTTCTCAGCCACTGGTGATCACGCCCGAGGAGGCATTGCAAAGCAATGGAGAGCGTCCGGAGGGAACTCAGGATCACGCGCTTGCGCCCCTCGCGGCGGCGCATGAAGGTCAGATTCCGGTAAAAGTAGAAATAGAGACCGATGCGGCGCTCGTCCGTCTCCTTGAGAATGCCATGCCCGCTCTTCGACGGGGTGTCGTGCACGACACGGCTGCGGCCACAGAAATAAGCCGGAGCGTGGCTGGCGAGCCGCTCCGTGAACTCGATATCCTCCGCCCACATCACGAAATCACGGAAGGGATAACCGACGGCCTTGATGGTCTCCGAAGAGATCAGACAGGAGTTCCACGTCGCCGCCGCCACACGCACCGCTCCATGCGAACTCATCGTCGCCCAATCGGGGCAGCCACATGCGTTCATCCCCGTGTAGATATGAGGAACCTGGTTCGATACTCCGTCCGGCCGCACCACGTGGCTGCAGATGAAAGACCAGACGGGAAGATGACTCGCGGTCTCGAGCAACTCCTCCAGGCAGGTGGGGTCGGGATATGCGTCGTCGTCCAGCGTCCAGACCAGATCGGCCCCACTCTCGGTCGCCTTCTTGATGCCGGTATAATAGGCACCGGAGGCTCCGATGTTTTTCTCGAGAGTCACGATCTGCAGGGAGGGATGGCTCCCCGCGAGCGAGGAAAGCAGCTCGGCGGTGTTGTCGACACAGGCATTGTTGATCACCAGGATCCGATCCACGGGCCGCGTCTGGGCGAGAATGGATCGAATGGCGATCTCCACCTTCTCCCGCCGGTTGTAGGTCGGAAGAACGGCACAAACTGATGCTTTTTCCATAAAATCAGGCGATCTTGCGCGGTGGATTGAACTCACCGAGAAGAAGCTTCCGGCCCCAGGGAATCCTCCGAACCACGAAGGTAAAGACCGCAGCCACGACAAACACGACCGAGGTCAGAAGGAGCTTGGTAACAAGGTCGTAGGAATCCGGAAGCAACTTCACTTTCTGAAGGACGAATTCAAATCCCTCCAGAAAGACGAAGTGAGAGAGATAAATCCCATAGGTCGCCGCGGCGAGCGTGGGCAGAAACCGAGGGCAATGGCGGATCTCGATTTTCAAGGCGAGGAGCAGTGCCCCCAAACCACCCAGCAGATCGCCAAAGGCGTGCGGCCAGCCCGTGACACCTTTCCAGGCGAGAATCTGGGCCGCGATAAAGGACGCGGCGCCGAGACCGACGAGCAGGACGGTATTCCCCTGGAGGAAGGAAGTGCGGGCGAAGACGAAAGCGATCGCACAATAAAGAGGCAGCTCGATCCACCACCACGTCCATCCGAAATAGCCATGGTGCGCGCCGTTCGAGGAAAAGATGAGAACGCCAAGAACGCAGATGGCTCCGAAGATTTTTTCCCGAACACTCCCGCCGATGATCAGCGAGACCGCAAAGGACAGAAAAAGCAGCGCCAGGAGAACCGGCATGAAATAAAGATGCACGGCGGATTGGCCGTAAGCAAAAATGCCCCGCAGGTCCCAGGTGTGCGGCTGATGGGTCAGCCGCGATTTCAACGCGAAAAGAGCGATGTAAATCAGCGTCCAGGAGAGGTACGGCACCGCCACACGGAGCACCTGCTTGTGGAGCGCCAACCAGGGATCTTTCGCCGACAACCCGCGGATGAAGAAGTACAGGGAGATGAGATAGAAGAACGGGACCACAAAGACCCCGAAGAACGCCCCGACGACCTCGCCGGACGGCGTATTCGGAGCGACATGGATCGAGACCACGCCGAAGGCGGCCAGGCATCGCACGGCGTCGACGGTGTGATTCCGACCGTCCGAACTCCCCCTTTTTTTCCCCATCAAATCTTTTAAGCCGAAAGTTCCGAGGTGGTTGTCGCCGGCCGGTAAGAGACAGGAGCGGACTTCACTCTCACCACCGGGACACGAGTGGCAGCCAGAACAAGACCGGAGACAAAGCAGGCAAATCCCAGCGAAGTGGGCTGGCTCCACTGCCCCATAGCCAAAGGCAGCGCGCTCGAGGCAAGAATCACCATGGGCACGGGGTTGCTCTCCTTAAAAGATTTCCAAGCAGCACGAACTAGGTAAATGACGATCAAAATCCGCCACATCAGGAAGCTCCAGCCCAGGATCAGGCCGTTCTCGTAAACCATCCGCTCGAACTCGCCTTCACCGGCGATGAATCCGAACCGGCCGAGGAGCAATTTCGCGCCAAAGTTACTGCCGATGCCGATTCCATAGCCAAAGAGCGGGGCTTCGAAACCGATCTGGATCGGGGAAATAATATCGTCCAAAAAGCGAAAAACGACGGCGTTGGTGGCACCACCACCCTGAGTTGCAGAGGTCTGCCAGCGGTCAGCGAAAGCAGCCGTTCCCTCCTTGAAGGTTTTGCTGAACGAAAGTCCAACGCCAAGAATAACCATGGCGATCGTCAGCCGGATGGCTAGCGCCATCTGATTTTTCCCGGAGCGAGACAACCCGATCAAGCCAACCAGAAAGACAATCGCGCAGCCGAGAAGCAAACTGCGGCTGATCGACACGGGACAGGCGAGCGCGATAGCACCGCCGGCGAGCAGCATGCCCAGCCCGAGCCGCCGACGACGATAAAGAATAGTAAACCATGCCGAGGTCGAGAAAGCGAAGAACAGGGCCGGGCCGGTCACGAAGCTGAAGGTTCCCGGAGCGCGCAATTTTCCCATGGCACCGAAAAATCCGGCAGTGCCAATACCACCCACCCCTTTGTTAACCCAAGCCGTGGGCGGAGACAGGAACTGGATCGTCAAAAGCGCGGCCATCGGCACAGTGAAGATGAGCATCCACCGAGCCATAAATTGCACATGTCGAAGGTCAAAGACCCTGGGCATCAGAAAGATCAGCGGAATGTGCAGCGCCATGGTGCGTACGCCGTAGAGAGCCACCAGGATATTCCCGTGCCCGAAGGCCATGGCCATGCCAAAGCTCAGGAACGTCATGACCCAACAAAAGATCACGAAGCCATTGAACGGAAATTTGTTTTTCCCGATCGCGACGAGATAGATCAGCAAGACCAAGGGATCCCGGATCAGCAACAGGGGGTCGGCAAGTTGGGGGAAAACCCACCGACGCAGACCTCCCTCGAGAAGCCAGACGATGGCGTACAGGTAGATCAGGTTCCGAAGGAGCCGGAGGGATCGGTCCTGGGGCGTAACGGGCTCGAGATACGAGAACCCGAGCAGCGAAGAAAGACTGGTTTTGCCTGCTGACATTATAGAGACCGGGAAAGGCTGCGGACCCCCCAAAGGAATCGGACCATCTGAAGGAGCAGAATACTGACTCCAAGCGCCACGCCAAATCCAATAGCACCCATGGTGCTATTCATTGGCACAAAATGCACATAGGCGACCTGCACGAGGAGAGTCATGACAATCAGCGCCACGCTATACCAGTGATAAACCCAATTGCGGGCGACACAGGCGCAATCGAGAAGGCTGATCATGATCACGATACAGGCCGCCAGAATCGAGAGCCGCAGCTCGACCTGCAGGGTCGCGTAGCCCTTGCCGATCAGCCACAGAAGAGACTCAGGGAAAGACCAGGCGAGACCGAGCATCATCAGACCAAAGGTGCCCGTACCGAGCGCGACCGCAACAATGATCAGGTAAAATCGGCGCATTTCCGCCTGCGCGAGCCGGGGCGCCAGCAGGACGGGGAAGAGCATGGTCGGGATGATGACGATCTGGTTGATCCGGCCGAGCGCCGCAACCTCGGCGATGGAGGTCGTATTGCCAAAGATGGAAACCAGGAAGACCTGGACCTGTGGAAGGATTGCAAAATACAGAATGGCCAGCCATTGCGGGGCGACGAGCCGCCAGAGTTCCCGGAGACGATCCCCGTCCGGCAGGAGGCGCGCCCCGAGCTCCCGAGTGGCAGCCCGCTTCATGCAGATGCCCCCAATGGCAGCCTCGATCAGGCTGGTCGCCAGAAGACTCCATCCGGAAGCGTGGCCGGTGGCTACAAGGGCGCCGATCAACGAGAGCCGCACGCCCGATCCGAGGATCAGGATGCGGTACATCGGAGTCAGTTTGTGCCAGACGACGAAAAGGGTCTGGGTGCAGACGCGATAGCCTTGAAAATAGAGAACACCTACCAGCGCTATGGCGGCAAAGGCGGATTGGGCGACCGTGAATCCCTGCCGGAGGTAAAGAAGCGGCACGGCGGCAAGAGCAACGACCACGGCGAGCGGCATGGCGATCGCCCGCAAGCGCAACCCGGCTCCGATGCAGCGCAGGACAATCTCCTTGTTCGCAGCATCGCGACCGATAAGGCCGACCAACGACTGCGAGGCGCCGCCATTGAGAATCTGCTCCAGGGCGATGGTCAGGGCGATGGTAAGCGAGAAATAGGCGTAGTCGTGCTTGGAGAGGGCTTGCACGGCGAGAATGCCGGCGAGGATGCCAAAGATCCGGCTGACTCCATCGAGCGCGGCAACCCGGCCCAACAAGGCAACCAGGGAAAAGAGGCGCCGTTTCCAGGAATGGTCCGATAGCGCAGGCAAAGAAGAATCGGACATGGCTATGCCGAGGCAACGATCTTTTCGAGTTCCCCGACCAGCCGTTCGCCAACGGCGTCCCAAGAGGCAACGCTGCGGCTCACTTCCAAAGCTGCGCGGCCCATCTCATCCTGCAAGGCAGAGCTGGCCGCGAGATCGGAGAGATAGCCAGCCATCTCCTTCACGCCACGCGCGGGGACAACAAAGCCATTCCGCCCGTGAGTGACCACATCGGCGGAGCCGGCATTTTCACTCACGATAACTGGCAACCCATAGGCCATCGCCTCGGCCACCACGAGGCCGAAGGAATCCTCGAGACTCGGGAGCACGAGTACATTGGCCTCGGCGAAATGCCGGGCCAGGTCCATGCCCGAAGCAACGCCTACGGCGCGAATCCACGATCGATCCAGAGCTCCGGAAGGAATCCCGGAAGGCGGAGCCTCCGCGCCGACGAGGACCAGCTCCTTACTGGGGACTTTCAACATCTCCATAGCCTCGAGCAGATAGCGCACGCCTTTTCGAAAACCGAGCTGCCCTACGTAGAGCACCCGGAAAACATGATCGCCCACGGGACGGGAGACCGGAAAATCGGTCCGGATCGCCGCTCCGTAGCCCACGAGATGGAGTTTGGCCGGATCGACGCCCATCTCGATAAAACTGCGACGGGCGAACTCGGACGGGCAGAGAAAGGCATCGGCGAGTTCGATCTCCGCGAGGAGACGCCGGTAATCGAGTTCCGAAGGCTGCTCGCCCGGAATGCCGAGGAGCTTTGCCTCGTCCTCGAGCAGCTTGCGACGAACGGTGGCATGGGTGGTGGGATAGTCCATCACGCACCGCACCGGCAGGCCGCGCTGCTTGATCTTCCGCATCGTGGCCAGACCGCAACCGGGATAAAAAAGAAAGACATCCGACTCCAAAGCGCGGGCCGTGGACGAATGGTCGAGGTAGCACTTGCTCAACCACTGCAAGACCGGGGAGAGCGGATGCAGACGCAGCACCAGAGAGGCGAGAAAAAAAGTCTGAAGATGATCCCGTCGAACGAGCAGCGGGGCCAGCTCCTTCGGGAAGGACCTGCGGGAAAAACGCGAGGCTCCGCAAATGAAGGCATGCAACACTCCCGCCGACTGAAGGGCCAGGGCGTACGGAATGTGGTGCGAGAAATTCGGCGCGGTGTAAGTAACCTTCATTCGTCAATCTCCCGCCATGGTCGCGAGCAAACGCTCGACCTGATCGACGTAGGTCTGGAGTTCGAAGCGGCGGGCATCCTCCACCGCCAGCTCAGCCAGCCCAGCCAATTGCACGGGGTCGTTCAGAAGCTGCCGGATCGCGGTCGAGAGCGCATCGACGTCGCTATTCGGAACGAGCAGGCCGCCACGGCCAATGGCATCGGGCAGCCCTCCGCCCAGGGTTCCAATCACGGCACACCCACAGGCGGCCCCCTCCGTGGCCACGATGCCAAAAGGCTCCTGCCACTCGCTGGGCACGACGAGAATCTTGTGCCGGTTCAACGTACGGGCAATTTCCTCGCGATCCATGCGCCCGGCGAATTGAACGAGATCGTCCAACCCGAGAGAGACGGTCTGCTGCTCCAGCTCGGAACGCGCAGGTCCGTCCCCAACGATGGTGAGACGATTGGCACGAATGCCTGGACGGGCGAGAGCCTCCAGCAAATGGTCGCAGCCTTTGCCGCGAACGAGCCGGCCCACGAAGATCAGATCGTGCGGCCGTTCCCCGCCGAGGTTGCGATAGACCGCGCTATCGTAGGGATTTCCCCACACCCGGGTGCAGCCCGGCCATTGCCTCGCGATGGGCTGGCTGATCGCGATCTGCTCGCATTGACGCGCGAGCAATTGTTTCGCCCGGGCCACCCTGGTGGGCGGCCCCTGAGGCTCGAAAATCCAGGTCTGATGAATGATCGCCTGCGGCTTGCGCTGGAGCCACGCGGGCCACGCCAGGTTGACGGAAATATTGTTTTGAAAAACAACGTCCGCTTCGGAGAAGGCGTTCCACAATTGGCCGCGAGTGGGCGAATAGATCACCCGGTACGGGGTTGCGGCCTGCTTTTCCGGCGGCGTGGTGGAGGTGATCACCACCACCTTGTGGCCACGCGCGGAGAGCTGCTCGGCAAGGAGCAGGGAGACACTCTCGATCCCGCCAAAATCCGGCGGAAATCGGTAACTGGTGAGGGCAATCTTCACCGTAACTTCGCTCCCACTGCAAAATCAAAATAGGAAGCTCTCATGCCGCGGCGCCTCCGACGCGGAAAAGGCGATCGCAGAGCCGGCGGGCCAGCGAGGTCACCGGCCTCTCGATCAACTTCCAGGTCAGGAATCCGCCCACACCCGCCATGGCGACGAAAGCGGCCACGGCCCCCCAACCGGGCGGAAGGAAGGTGATGACCAGCAACCAGCAGATCGGCTGGACGAGGTAGATCGAGTAGGATGCGTTACCCAACATCGATAGGAGACCCTTCGGAGCGAACGGACGAACCCGGTCGAAACTCACGACCGTGGCGACCAGAAAAGCGGCAAACCCACCCCAGACGAGCATGCGGGTCCAGGCGAGATTCGGATGGATGAGGACTTCGCCATGCCAGCCAAGCTGCTGATGGAAAAAGAGCAACGGGACAAAGGCAATGGCCACGGCACCGCAGATCCATCGATTGAGCTTTTCCCGGAAAAGGTAGATCAGGCATCCACAGCAAAACTCCAGAACCATCGGGTTGAAAGCGAATCTGGGGAAGGTCCAACTTCCCTGGTACAAAGATGTCTGGAGAAGAACGCCTAAAACGAAGAAGGCCAGCACGGCTCCGATGACCGACTTCTTCGGCAAAAAGATGAGAGCAATGGTCACCACGAGGTAGAACCACATCTCGAAACAAAGCGTCCATCCGTAGAGATGGACGGGATTGGTAAAACTGTTGAAATCGAGCACCGGTAGAAACGCCAGGGTGTTCCAGATTTTTTGGAGCCACTCGTGCGGTCGAACGATCGCAGCCCGCAAAAGGAACGGGAGGCAGATCAAATAATAAATGGGGACCACGCGGGCGACGCGCCGGGCGGCAAAGAGCCTCCAATTAGATTCCCGCTTGTCGATGGTCAGCGAGATGATGAACCCGCTGATCACAAAGAAAATGTCGACCCCTATTGCTCCCAAGGTTGTCTGCACCCACGGGTATTGCTGAGCTTCCGGAAGCAGCCCCCGGAAGTGCGCCCACAAGACCAGCATCGCCGCGACTCCGCGCAAGACCTGGATGCCTTCGTATCTTTCCATAGTTTGAAATCGCCTTTAGGAGGCCGCACTTCCTTCCTTCAACCCCGGCAATTTTCGAAGAAGGTTTGCAAACCAAGGACGGCGAAGCTCGGTAATCTCGGCAACCAGAAACACAATCCCGAGGATACCTGCGACCATCAATCCCATGACGGGATAGCTTCCACGGGCCGGATTGAACACAGCGGTAATGAAAAAGATCAGCGGCAAATGCAACAAATAGAGTGAGAACGTGCGGTCTGCGAACCAGCGAATTCCATCGTGAAGCCAAGCCGATGGTTGCCACGCAGAAATGCCGCCATGCAGGAAAAGGAGCAAGGCGGCGAAGACGAATCCCAGGATCGAATCGGTTAGGAAAGCCGAGGAATTGAACAATGGCGGCGGCGCAACATCGTGCGGGAGGCGAGGCAGACAGCCGACGCCGAGGAGCCACAGAACGAGAAGCACCGAGGCCACCGGGAGACAAATGCGCGGCGAGAACCGGAATTTTCCGGAGAGCACGCAGGCGAGCGCCCCAAAGATCCAGATCGGCGCCAGGAGTAGAATCTTCGGCCCAACGAGCAGGCAGGCGAGCAGGATAGCGAAGCCTTTGGCAATTTTGCCGGGGATGAATACGGCCAGACCGAACAGGACATAGTACCAGAACTCGTAGGCCAACGACCAAAACGGCTGATTGGTCGGCGGACTGGAATTCCACCACCACGTCTCCTGCATGCAGAGCGCGGTGAGGGCGAGACGCAGACCGTTATGTCCCTTGTCGACCGCATGATAAAAATCCGGGCTCAGGGCCGCTCCCACGGCAGCCAGAACGGCGGTGATGACAAGCGCGTGAACGATCACCGAATACAACCTCGACACGCGCGCAACGAGATAGCTCCGCCAATCGGTGGGCTTGCGAAACGTCGAGTAAGCAATGAGATAGCCCGACAGAACGAAAAACACGATGACCGCATCGTGGGCCAGCTCACCCGGCAACGGCATCGCGTAGCCATACGGCCGGAAATGCCCGAGAAAAACGACAAGGGCGGCAACACCTCGTGCGAAATCGAGCACCGTGGACTCGGCACGGGTGAGACGTTGGACCGAGACAGGCATCAGAGCTTACCAATAAACATCGGCGCGATCGGCTCCGACGACGCGGTCCAGGGCATCCTGCCCGTAGCGAGCCCGGATGAGGATGATCACTAGCTTCGGGAAACGAAGACCGAAGTGCATGGCGGCCGCGACGAAACGGGAGGACAATGAACGGAAGCGGAGATTCTCCACGGCAATCTTGCCGTAGTAGTAGCGGGCCTCCGCGATCTGTCCCTTCAGCGCGAGACGCAGGCAGAAAAGGAAGGAATAATTCATCACGCCGAAGTCGGCGAAAATCTTGTGTCCCAGCGTCACCCGGACCGACTGGGGCATGGGCATGTCGAGAATCGCCATGCGGGTGAGCGCCATCTGCATGAGCGACCACTTCACGCCTTCCTCCCGGCCGCTGTTCGCACTGACAATCCGGGTGTGGGAAAGAAAGGCTTTTTCCTCGCGACCGAGGGCATGGAGAAGCATCGCGATATGCGGCGCATACGAGTAGGCATAGTGAATGCCGACGCGGCTCCACGGCAGGAGCGAGGAAACACGGAAGACGCAGTTCGACATCAGAAGGATGTCGCCCCAGCGCTCGAAGGAATCGACGAGACCGGCGAGACCGGAGGTGACGCGGGTCTGGCGCCGGACGCCGTGGAAGTCGAAATTGTAAAAGATCGCGTCCGGATGGGCGGAGATCGATGCCAGCAACGTCTGGACGGCATCGGGCTCGAGCAGATCGTCATCGCTGAGCAGCCAGAGGCAGGGCGCGGTCGCGTTGAGGAAACAGGAGACGATATTCGCGCTGCCGCCGACATTGGCCGGCTGCCGGAGGATGCGGATCCGGGCCTGGCTCGATGGATCGGCGATGCCAAGCGCCTCATAGGTCACGGGGACATCCGAGGCGTTGTCCATGATCAGGATCGCCACCTCGGGAGTGAGCTGCGGAAGCAGCGCTTCGATCGTGGCCCGCAACGAGCCGATCCGATTGTAAGTGGGGATGGTAACCTCGAGCTGGATGGCACTCATGACACGGTGTTGGGAGAAAATTGCCGGCCGCGCATCACGCAGTCGTCGGTCCAAAAGTATTTCCACTGGCCGAAGCGGCCCGCCATGGCGAGAGCGCCCGGCTGTGGTGAGGGCCGTTCCGTCCAATCACTGAGCGGATGGAGATCGTCCGTCTCGCGCTGGAGACCGAAGCCTTCCAGCCAGCGCCAGATGACATCCAAAGAGGACGCGGTACGGTGCGTGAAAATGACATTGGCCCAGGAAATGAGCTTCGTGTGCCAGTGGACATCCTCCGCGGGGCAGGTCACCAGTCCCATCTCGATGAGTTCGTCGACGACTCGCCGGGCGATCACCTCGGGTGGCGCATCGAACGGCTTGTGCCGGCTGGCATAGGCCTCGACCTGGATGCCGCTCTGACCGGCTGGGGCGTTGCCGGAGGCGAGCATCTCGGTGCAATTGATGCGGGTGGAATATTTGTCCTCATCGTAGACGTAGATCCAGCTCTCGTCGCGGGCAGTCGGGTGAGGCGCGGCGACATTGACGAGCAGCGCCGACGAGCAGGAGAGCTCCCGACCGGCGGCCACGACCTCGGCGGGAACACCGGAGCAGGCCGCGAGGAAGACAGGAAGAGGAAGGGTATTCACGAGCCGCTCCCACGACCACTCGCGTCCATCGGAGGTCCAGAGACGTTTGCCGGCCAGATCGATCGAGACGACATCCGCGCCAAACTCGATGCACGCGCCGTCGGCGAGCTTCTCGGCAAAATGCTGATAGCCACCCCGGCGCGGATAGCGCACGTGGGTGATATAGTGAGTTTGCCGGGAGAGCGGCCCCCGGGATCCCTCGACGACATCCTCCACCGCGGGATGGAAAACCCGATTCCCGACCCATTCCGTCGTGAGATCACTCGGCTCGCAGGTCCAGTACTTGCGAGTGTAGGCGGCGGGGAAGGTCCCGGCGAAAACCGGACCAAAGGCTTGCTCGAGCCAGTCCGCATAGTCCCGAGGCGTCTCGGCGGAGGCAGTGGCCGAGCGCGTGGCCAGGAAGGAATCCACGCAGGCGCCGCGCAGCGGCTCCGGGACCTGATAGAGATTGCTCTGGGCAGGATGCTCGATCCAGGAACCGCGAAAGTAATTTCCTGCGCGGACGGGAAATTCCTCGAACTCGCCGGCTACGCTCTCGGCAAAGAGTTCTTTGACGTAGGCATGCTTCGTAAATGACACATGGGGGCCTTCGTCCCAGGTGAAGCCATCACGGATTTCGGTCGAGATGTGACCGTAGGCATGCCCCGCCCGCTCGAGCAGGCGGCATTGCTCATGGCCCAGGTGGTAGGCGCAAGAGAGACCGGCGAGGCCGGCGCCAAGGATCAGAGTCTCGCTCACGCGGGAGTTCCTTCCGCCGGCAACGAAGCTTGCAGGTAAGCCTCGAGGGCTTCCTCCCACGGCCGCAGCACGGTGACGCCGACGATACGCGCCATCATCATTTCCAGCGCTTCGTTGGACGGCACCGGAGCCCGTCGGGGAAATTGCGAGGAGTCCACGCCCTCCACGGGTACGCCTGTTCTACCGAGCCGCATGATGGCGGACACGTAATCGAACCGCGAAGCGCTCCCGGAATTCACGACGTGGTAGATCCCGAAGGGAGGCTGCTTGGCCAGCAGCTCGACGAGAAACGCGGCGAAATCGGCGGTGTAAGTCGGGCAGCCGCGCTTATCCGTGGCGGAAGAGAGAGACGGCTTTCCCGCCGCCTCGCGCAGCCTCGCCGCGACGAAGTTTTTCTTAAAGCTGAAGCTGCCGCCGAAGAGCCAGCCGGCGCGAAGAACGTAAGTGCGAGGATTCGCCTGCAGGGCAAGGACCTCGCCCTGGCGCTTCGAATCCGCATAGACGGTGAGCGGACTGGTCTGGTCGAACTCGTGATAAGGCCCATCTTTCGTCCCGTCAAAGATGCCACTGCTGCTGACGTAGACGAAGATGGCTCCAGCTTCGGCCGCCGCAGCGGCGAGAGCACCGGTCGCGACCGCATTCACGCCATAGGCATGGTCCGGAGAATCCTGACAGAGGTCGACATTCGTCTCGGCCGCCGCATGAACGACGACCGATGGCGAATGTTCCGCCACGAAACGAGCCGCGGCGGCGAAATCAGTGAGCGAACCGGCGGCAGCGCGGGTGTGCGGGACGATCTCGTGTCCCGCCGCGGCCAGCGCCGGAACAATCTCGGTACCGAGCATGCCCGCCGCCCCGGTGACGAGAATGGGCCTAGCCATGTCGCAGGCTCCAATCGTACGGGATCTCCTTCGTGAACGGATCCATGCGGTCGATCTCGTCCGGACGATGCGGGATGCTGGAGCAATTCGCAACGATAGCCATCTTGTCGCCGATGCCCTTGAAGCCGTTCCACACTTTTGGCGGGACGGTGATGAGGCAATAGTTCGCCTCGCCGGGATACAGTTCCATGAGCTCGCCTTTGGTCGGGGAATCCTCACGGCCGTCAAACAGCACAAACTTGATGCTGCCCCACGGCACGGCGTAGTTCAGCGTCATCTCGGAATGAATGTGCCAAGCCTTGATGGCACCGGGGTAAACGCACGAGAAATAGATCTCGCCGAATGCCTCGAAGTGCGGTGCGTCGTTCCGCAGCATGTGCATGATTTTGCCCCGTTCGTCAGGGATTTGCCGCAAGGGCGTGACTTTGACTCCTTCGATCATGGTGTGTGGTAGTGGATGGTTGCTGTGACAGTGAATTGAGGTGGATGGCCGGTTGAGCAGCGATCCGCGTGCTAGACGGCCCAGGAAACTTCGCGCGCACGGGCCGCGGCCGCATAACTGCGGATCTGGCCGTCCAGGAGAGTGCGGAAGTCCCGCGGGGTAGCGAGCGTCTCCGCGGCATGATACCAGGTGACCGTCTGGGCGATGGTTTCCGCGAAATTCCAGACCGGCTGCCAGCCGAGGAGATGAAACGCCTTGTCCGTGGCCAGATTGAGCAGTTTCGCCTCATGGACAGCGTTCGGATCGCTGCGATCCTCCCAACGGCCAGGCCAATGCTTCAGGATTTCCTGCACGAGCTCCGCGACAGTGCGATTCGACGCGAGGTTCGGGCCGAGATTGAAAGACGACCGATAAACCTCCTGTGGGAACGGAAAACCCGGAGCGCCCGCGAGCGCGGCGCCAACCGCGAGATAACCGCTGAGCGGCTCGAGGACATGCTGCCAGGGGCGGGTGGCAATCTTGTTCCGCACAGGGATGGCCTCACCTTTCCGCAGGCTGCGAATACAATCCGGCACGATGCGATCGAGCGCCCAATCGCCGCCACCAATCACATTGCCCGCGCGCACGGACGCCACACGCACGGGAGAATCCGGCTGGGAGAAATAGGAGCGGCGGTAGGACGAGATGGCGATCTCAGCCGCGCCTTTGCTGGAGCTGTAGGGATCGTAGCCGCCCATGGCATCCTCCTCGCGGTAGCTATGCACCCACTCGCGGTTCTCATAGCATTTATCGGTCGTCACCATGACCGCGACCGCTGGTCGCCCGATCTGCCGCAGGGCCTCGAGCACATGGACGGTGCCCATGACGTTCGTCGCATAGGTCTCGACCGGGATGTCGTACGACAAACGTACCAAGGGCTGCGCGGCGAGGTGGAAGACGAAGTCCGGCGCGCACGCCTCGATGGATCGCCGAACGACCTCCACATCCCGTACATCGCCGATCTCGTGGGTCAGGCATTCCTCGAGCCCCATCTGCTCGAAGAGTGACGGTGTCGTCGGTGGCGGCAGGGAAAACCCGTGAACCTTTGCGCCGAGACCAACGAGCCAGCTCGCCAGCCACGAGCCTTTGAAGCCGGTGTGGCCGCTCAGCCAGACCTTCTTCCCGGCGTAGATGTTCCGAAACGGAGCGTTCGAGGACGAGTCGTTCATGCTCATGCGTGGATCAAGGATGCGGCCGAAGGGCGTGCTACCACACCTTCCAGGGGGCAGTGCCGGCCTCCCACATCTTGTTGAGGAGGTTGAACTCCTGGAACGTGTCCATCGGCTGCCAGAAGCCCTCATGCTTGAACGCACCCAGCACGCCGGCATCGGTCATTTCCTTCATCGGCGCCTGCTCGAGCATCATCCCCGGGTCATCCGGGAGATATTTGAAAAGATCACGGGAGCAAACCATGTAACCGCCGTTGATGTAGCCCCCCTCGGCCTGGGGCTTCTCGTTGAAACCGCGGATGGTGGAATCGTCCTCGATGCCCAGCTCGCCGAAGCGGCCGGGAGGATGCACCGCCGTCAGGGTACAGACCTTGCCACTGGCATGATGCTGGGCGATGGAGCCAGGGATATCGACCGAGCCAACGCCGTCACCATAGGTGAGGAGAAATTCCTCGTCCTTGCCGAGGTATTTCTCGACCTGACGGATGCGGTAGGCCGTCATGGAGTTCTCTCCGGTATCGGCCAGGGTGACACTCCAGTCCTCCTCGTCGTGGCGATTATGAAACTGCACCGCGGGCGTGCGGCCGAGCAGCATGGTCGTGTCGCAGGTATTCCAGAGATAGTTCCGGAAGTAGTCCTTGATCATCTCGCCCTTGTAGCCGAGGCAGAGGATGAACTCCTTGTGCCCGTAATGGGCATAGGTCTTCATGATGTGCCAGAGGATCGGACGGTTGCCGATGGGCACCATCGGCTTGGGCCGAAATTCCGTTTCTTCACGCAGTCGCGTGCCTTTACCGCCGCAGAGGATGATGACTTTCATGGTTTGATTTGGTGAGTGATTTCCCGAAGGGAACTGAGATCAGTGACATGCGCGGGCTGGAACGAATCCCGCGAAAGGAAAGAGAGGAGCGGCGTAAAGCCGGGAGCCCGCAAACAGGCCGAAAAGACAAGAGACAGATGCCGCCGCCAGAGCCCGACATCTGGCCTCCCAGCGCGCGGGCTGGATGGCAGCCCCGTACGCGCAATTTTTAGAACTAAAAAATCGAAGCGATCTACCGCGTGGCGAATTGATCGGTCTCCCGGCGCTGGCCGGGCTTCCCGATCGCGAAAACACGGAAGCCGATTTCGTGAAGCTTCGAGCGCGGCAAAATGTTGCGGCCATCGAAGACGAAAGCCGGCTTATGCATGCCGCGGTAGATTCTCTCAAAGTCGAGCGCCTTGAACGCGTCCCACTCGGTAACGACTGCGAGGGCGTGCGCCCCATCGGCCGCACCCTCCGCAGAATCGGCGATCACGAGGCGAGGATTCTCGACCGTACCGAGGACATCGCGTCGGATCTCGTCGGCAGGAACCTTGGGATCGTAGACGACGACGTTCGCACCTTCCTCGAGAAGGTCGCGCACCACGGAAATGGCGGCTGATTCGCGCGTATCGTTCGTGTCTTTCTTGAAAGCGAAGCCGAGCACGGCGATGCGCTTGCCGGAGACGGTGTTGAAGAGCGTGCTGACGATGCGATGGGCGAAGCGGTGCTTCTGCCAGTCGTTCATCTTGACGACGCTTTCCCAATACGCGGCAACCTCCGGCAGACCGAAGTGGCCGCAGAGGTAGACGAGGTTGAGAATGTCCTTCTGGAAGCAGGAACCGCCAAACCCGACGGAGGCTTTCAGGAATTTCGGGCCGATGCGCGAGTCCGTGCCGATGGCGTGAGCCACCTCGTCGACGTCGGCGCCGGTCGCTTCGCAGAGGGCGGAGATGGAGTTGATCGACGAGATGCGCTGGGCGAGGAAGGCGTTGGCGACGAGCTTCGACAGCTCGGAAGACCACAGATTCGTGGTAAGGATGCGATCGCGCGAGACCCAGCGCGCATACACGGAGACGAGCTTCGCGACAGCCTCGTCACCCTCGGGGGTGTTCTCACCGCCGATGAGGATGCGATCCGGCTTTTGCAAATCGGCGATGGCCGTGCCCTCGGCGAGGA
>Ga0310811_10002375_pt1 | contig 23540 bp, 23 predicted proteins | sample YCmetagenome_FD_207642 | JGI IMG/M metagenome (GOLD analysis project Ga0310811, IMG submission 207642) | Soil microbial communities from experimental microcosm in Duke University, North Carolina, United States - YC | ecosystem: Engineered > Artificial ecosystem > Soil microcosm > Unclassified ... | reverse complement strand
GAAGAGCCGCTGCTTGGCGACGTAGCTGGGCTCCCAGTCCAGGTCGCGGGTGAGCAGCGCGTAGCGCTCCTTCAGCGGCAGCTTCCTGGCCTTCGGGTGCGGGGTCGTTTCCGTCATGGTTAGTGCTCCCAACTCACGATGATCTGGTCGTCGTCCCACTCGGAGAAGTTGCCGGCGTAGGAGACGATGGCGAGCTGGAACTCGCCGGTGTCCCACTCGCGGCCGAGCTTGGCCTCGACCGTCTCCCGGTTGATCACCAGGCGCCCGGCGGCCTGCAGCTTCAGCAGTCCGGGCAGGTGACGGATGGTGAGCTCGGGGTTGTCCGCCTTGATCGCGTCGACCAGCGGGCGGTTTTCCTCGGCGTCCTGGATGTCGATCCCGACCTGGCGCAGGGTGGTGCTCATGCGGCGGCTCCGTCCAGCTGGCGGTCGATGACGTCCTGGATGGCGTCGGCGGCCGCCTGGGCGCGCGGCTGCCAGGTACTTGAGATGCGGTCTAGGCGGTCCTGGTTGGCCGCTCGGTGCTCCGGGTCGTCCCTCCAGGCCTTGACCAGGGCGTCGAGCCACTTGCGCTGGTCGGCGAACCAACGGGTCAGGTGCTGGGCGAACAGGCTGTAGGCGCCGGCCCCGCCGAGCAGGGCCCGCTCGTCCAGGCTCTGGTAGATCAGCGGGTAGAGCAGGGAGTCGACCTGGTCGACGGCGAGCAGGCCCTCGGCCCAGTCGTCCGTGACCATGATCTCCTCGGTCAGCCGCCGCAGCGGCTGCAGGTGCTCGCCGTCCATCCACTCCCGCTTGGCCGTGGTCAGCAGGTCGCCGGTGCCGCGGCCGGCCGCGATGCCGACGCGGGACAGCATCTGCGCGTTGCCGATGCGGTCGAATGCGGCGAACGTGCAGCACTGCTCGAGCGAGGTGCCGTAGGCAAATCGGGCCCCGGTCACGCTGACCAGCTGGGCACCGGACTCGTAATGGCGCAGCGGAAGGACAACCGAGCCGAGCACGGCCCGCCAGGTCTCCGGCAAGCGGGCCAGCAGGTCGCGCTCCTCCAGGTAAGACAGCGTCTTGCCGAACTCGTCATGGAGTGCGGCGCGGCTGGTGACGTAGGGGGTGTAGTAGAAGCCGCGCGGGTCGGCGAAGGAGTACGGGTCGGTCAGCCGCAGCGCGGAGTAGCGCGGGTCGTACAGCTCCCGGTCCTGCGCCCAGGTCGGGCGGTAGTGGAAGTTCTCCCGCGGCTCGACGTCGAGCGTGGCCTCCTGGTAGCGGGTGGCGGGCTGGTCGCCGAGGCGGTCGATGACGTTCTGGTAGCTGTTCCGCTTGGGTTCGATGACCTGGTAGCGCAACTCGTACTGCACGCGTGTCTCCTTCCGTGCTTAGGGTTCGATGAGGCTGAGCACGAGGGCCCGCAGCTCGTCCTGGCCAGACAGCTGGCGCGGCTGGCCTGCGGCGGCGCCGTCGAGGACCAGGGTGACGAGCGCGGTGCGGCCGCTCATCGCGGTGCGCACCCGGGCGCTGCGGTCCCGGTAGCCAAGGGTGAAGGTGAGCTCACCGGGACCGGCCTCGTCGTCCAGGCTGATCACGTCGCCGTGCTCGCGGAGCACCGCGTTGGCCTCGGAGACCAGCTGCTCGGCCAGCGAGCGGACGATGACCTGGGTGTCGGTCGCGGCGGGAACCGGCCCCGGTGCGCTGGGCACGGTCACAGCGCGCGGCGCGGGTGCTCCGTCCAGCAGATCCTGGACACTGTGCATGAACGGCGTCATTGACGACCCCCTGCGGGAGCCGGTCCTCGGTGACCGGCCTGTTGGATCGAGTGTCACCCCGCAGACAGTGCTCTGTGAAATACCAAAAACCTCCCGATTAAGACGCTGGCGCGATCAATTAGCTGGCCGCGCCCATCCCCGGCACGCCTATTCGGCGGCAGGCAGGCGGCGGCCGCCGCCGACGAAGACTTCGGCCCGGCCCGGACCCGGGCGACCAGCGGAGAGGTCTCCCCGGCGCGCACGGCCAGGGCCAGCTCCACCTCCCGCGTCGTCCCGGCCAGGGGAAGGTAGACGGCCCCGGTGATCCGCAGGTGCTGGACCGACGCCGGGACCAGGGCCACGCCCAGGCCGGCCGCCACGAACGAGACCAGTGTCGAGGTCTCGCCGACTTCGTGCACGTTCCCGGGGACGAAGCCCGCTTCCTGGCAAGCGTCGATCACCGCTTCGTAGACCACCGAGCGGTTGTGTGCGGGGTAACCGATGAACGGCTCGTCGCGCAGGTCGGACAACCGGACCCGGTCACGGGAGGCCAGCGGGTGGTGCTCGGGCAGCACCGCGATCAGCGGCTCGCGGCGCAGTACCGCGACCTCGACCGCGGCGCTGCGCACCGGCGGGCGCAGCAGGCCCAGGTCGAGCGTCCCGTCCGTGAGCGCGGCCACCTGGTCCGGGGTCAGCATCTCGCCGCGGATGTCGAGTTCGATTCCCGGCAGGTCGGCTCGCAGCACCCGCACCAGGGACGGCAGGAGGTCATAAGTGGCAGAGCCGGTGAACCCGATCGCGATCCGGCCCAGCCTGCCGTCGGCGACCCGCACGGCCTCGTCTACCGCGTCGTCCACGGCGGCCAGGATGCCCCGGGCCCGCTGCAGGAACTGCTGCCCCGCGGCGGTGAGTTCCACCTTCCGCGTCGTGCGGCGCAAGAGCGTGACCCCCATCTCCGCTTCGAGCGCCTTGATCTGCTGCGACAGCGGCGGCTGGGCCATCGTCAGGCGCTCGGCGGCCCGCCCGAAGTGCGCTTCCTCGGCGACGGCGACGAAGTACTGCAGGCGGCGGAGTTCCATTTCAGCAGACTAGGTTACTGAATCATGAGTGATCCAGATGGCGAAGGTATCGATCTGTGGGTGCAGCCGCCCGGCACGCGGGCTGAGCTCACAACGAGGCCGGCCCGGCGGAAACGCGCCGCAGGGACGGCTCAGCCTGCGGTTCCGGTCCGCGCGAAGGAACGTGAGATGCCACGGGCGCTTGCCTGGACCATGGGCGCCAGTGCCGGCACCGATGCCTGTTCTGCTGGCACGACGATGGACAGGGCCGCGATGACCTCGTTCCTCGCGTTGCGGATCGGCCCGGCTACCGACAGGGTGCCGAGGCTCAGCTGACGGTCATTGACTGCGTAGTCGCGAGTTCTGGCGTCAGCCAGGATCCGGCGCAGTTCAGCCGGAGAGGTGACCGTCAGCGGGGTGAAGGGCTTGATGGGCAAGGCGAGCACCCTCTCCTGCACATCCTGCGGAGAAAAGGCGAGCAGGATTCGTCCCACGGCCGGCGAGTGCAGCGGGTGCCGGCCGCCGATATGGTTCAGCACCGGTACGGCTGGACCCGAGCACCGTTTCCCGGCGGCTCATGACGATGCGCTAGCCAGCACGTCCTGGCTTTTCGACCATGCCCGAGAACTAGGCGTCGATCCCAAGCGGATCGCGGTCGGCGGCGAGTCCGCAGGTGCGAATATGGCGGCCTTCGGGTTCACGCTGGGGCCTGCTGGTGCCTGGGTGGCTCATGGGGTCAGTCCTTCGAGGCGCTGGGCGATGTCCGCGCGCAGTGCCTTCTTGTCGATCTTGCCGACCTTGGTGGCGGGGAGGCTGCCGGTGAGGACGAGGTGCTCGGGAAGCTTGTAGCGAGCTACGCCGGCGTCTTCCATCGACTGGCGGACCTGCTCGAGCGTCAGGTCGGCGCCTGGCCGGGTGACGACGTACAGGCACACCCGCTCGCCGAGGACCGGGTCGGGCATGGAGACGGCCGCGACCTGGCTGACGCCGGGGAGCCGGTAGACGAGGTTCTCGACTTCTTCGGCGGAGACCTTCTCTCCGCCGCGGTTAATCATGTCCTTGTCCCGGCCCTCGACGATCAGGTTGCCGTCGCGGGTGCGGCGGCAGATGTCGCCGCTGCGGTACCAGCCGCCGGCCGTGAAGGAGCGGGCGTTGTGCTCGGGCGCCCGGTAGTAGCCGCGCAGCGTGTAGGGGCCGCGGGTGATCAGCAGCCCGGGCTCCCCGGCGGGCACGTCCGTGTCGTTCTCGTCCACGATCCGCACCTCGTCGGCGGGGGACAGGGGCCGCCCCTGCGTGGTGCAGATGACTTCTTCCGGGTCGTCGAGCCGGGTGTAGTTGAGCAGGCCCTCGGCCATGCCGAAGACCTGCTGGAGCCGCGCGCCGAGGACCGGCTCGACCTGGCGGGCGAGCTCGTCGGCGATCCGGGCCCCGCCTACCTGCAGTACCCTCAGGCTGGCGAGCTGGCCGTTGCCGGAGGCGGCGGCGCGCTCAAGCCACCGCCCCGCCACGGCGGGCACGACAGCGGTGTGGGTGACGCCCTCTGCGGCGATGGTGGCGAACGCGCGCGCGGGCTCGGGCGAGGGCAGCATGATCACCTGCCCGCCGGCCAGCAGCGTGCCGAGGATGCCGGGGCAGGCGAGCGGGAAGTTGTGCCCGGCAGGCAGGCTGACCAGGTACCGCGTGCCCGCGTCCAGGCCGGTTACCTGCGCGCTGGCGCGTGCGTTGTAGGCGTAATCGTCGTGGGTGCGCGGGATGAGCTTGGGCAGCCCGGTCGTGCCGCCGGACAGCAGGAAGACGGCGACGTCGCGGCTGGCGGGCTGCAGCGCGTCAAGCCGCGCGCGGTCGGCGGCGGGATCGGCGGCCGGGGCGCACACCGCGCGCAGGTCCGTGCTTCCCGGCGCGACGTCGCTGCCGGCGACCAGCACGTGCCACGGGCCGCCGGTCGCGGCCGTGACCTCGGGGCGCAGTTCGTGCGCCAGCCTCTGGTGGTCGAAGTCGCGGAGCCGGTCGGGGACAGCGATGGCGGCGGCCTCGGCGTGGACCGCCAGGTAGCCCAGCTCGGAGCGGCGGTGCGCGGGCAGCGCCATTACTGGGACGATGCCGGCCCGCAGGCAGGCGAGGGTGAGGACGACGAACTCCCACCCGTTCGGCAGCTGCACCACGACCCGCATCCCGGGCGCGAGGCCGAGGCCGAGGAGTCGCCCGGCGGCGGCGTCGGCCCGCGTGGCCAGCTCCTCGTAAGTCAGCCGGACCCCGGCTGCCGCGTCGGCGAGGGCCGGGGCGCCCGGCGCCCGGTCCGCGGCCTGGCCCAGCAGGGTTCCCAGCGGGACGCCCGCCCAGTACCCTTCGGCGCGGTAGCGGGCCGCGTCGGCCTCAGGCCACGGAACGGTGTGCTGGCTGATCGGGCTGGGCATCGGCGGCCTCCCTGGTAATGATCATGGCATCGAGCGCGACGAGGCCGGCGGCGGTGAGCCGCAGCGGGTTGATCTCCACCTCGTCCAGGTGCGGGTTGGCGGCGAGCAGGTCGCCGAGGCCGGCCAGCGCCCGGCCGAAGGCAGCAGGGTCGAGTACCGGCCCGCCACGCCAGCCGTCGAGCAGGGCCCTTGCGGTCAGCTCGGCGGGCATCGCCGCCGCCTCCGCCGCGGGCAGCGGCGCCATGCGGACGGCGACGTCGGCGATTGCCTCTGCCGTGGTGCCGCCCAGGCCGGCCAGCACGACCGGCCCGAACACCGGGTCGCGGCGAGCGCCGGCCACCAGGTCGACGCCGTCCGGGGCCATCGCCTCGACCAGGAAACGCCGGGCGCCCGCCGCTTCCAGCGCGTCCAGGGCGGCGTCGAGGTCGGAGGGGCTGCGGACGCCGAGGCGGACGCCGCCGATCTCGGTCTTGTGCAGCACGGCGGCGTCCAGGAGCTTGACCGCGACCGGGCCGCCCAGCTCGGCTAGGGCCGCGTGCGCGGCGCCCCGGGTACCGCACGCGCGCCGCGGCATGGTCGCGATGCCGAGCTGGCCGAGAAGGCTCTTGGCCGCGTCCTCGTCGAACGGGCCGTCGCCGACGGCGGGCAAAGCGGGCTCCCCGCGCTGGCCAGAAGTCAAGCCAGGCTGAGAGCGCTGGTAGCGGGCGCGGGCGTCGGCCGCCAGCGCGGCGGCCGCGGCGGCGACTCCCGTCGGGTCCGTCGCGACGGCGATCCCGGCGGCGGACAGCGCGCTCCTTGCCTCCGCTGCCTCCTCGCCGATGCCCGCGACGCCGAACACCACCGGGACGCCGGGTACCCGGCCCGCGGTTACCGCGGCGGCGAGGTCGACGGCTTCCGGCTCGTGCAGGGCGTAGCCGGCCACGATGTCCACACCGGGATCGGCGGCCACTGCCGCCAGGACCTGCGCGAGCTCCGGGCCGGGCCGGCCGGTGTCGACCGGGTTGCGCTGGAACGTCAGCGGCGGCAGCAGCCTGCCGATGGCGCCCTGCGTGTCAGCGGCAAGCTCCGGGACGCTGACACGGCGGCCCCGCAAGTCGTCGAGAAGCAGCAGGCCGGGACCTGCCTGGGCGGTGACGACGCCGACGCCGGGGCCGGGTGCGGGCCGCGCCCGGGTGACCGCGAGGGCGGCGGCTGCGGTGATCAGCTCGCGCTCGTCGGCGACCGGCACCGCTCCCGCCTGGACCAGTGCCGCCCGGGTGGTGCGCCACGACGTGGCCAGCGCGCCGGTGTGCGAGGCGGCGAAGGCGCCGACGTCGTTCCGCCCGGCGACCAGGACGGCGACAGGAACCCGCTGCGTGAGCCGGCGAACCGCCTGGGCCAGGCGCCGCCCGTCGTGCACCGACTCGACGTGCAGGGCAACCGCGCCGGTCGCCGGGTCGTCGGCGAGGTAGTCCAGGACGTCGGCCGCCGTCACGTCCGCCGCGTTGCCGATCCCGACCGCCAGGGTTACCCCGTGGCCGGCCTGGGCCAGCCCGAACGCGAGTGCGTGGTTGATGCCGCCGCTGGCCGCGACCACGGCGATGCGCCCGGCCGGCACCCCGGCGGCGCCGGGGACGAAGCTCGCCGCGAGCCCGGCCGGCGGCACGATGAAGCCGCTCGTGTTCGGACCGAGCAGCCTTATGCCCGTCGCGGCCACGATCGAGCTCAGCTCACGCTGGAGCGCCGCGCCTTCCTCGCCTGACTCGGCGAACCCGCCGCCGCAGATCACGGCGGCCCCGGCGCCGGAGCCGGCCACCTCGGCGAGCACCCCGGGACAGGCCGGGGCGGGCACGCAGATCACAGCCAGGTCGACCGGGCCGTCAGCGGCCGCGGCGGCCACGGAACCGTACATGGACTCGTCCCGGCCGTTTACCAGCGCGACGGTACGCGAGCCCGTGGCGAACCCGCGCAGGGACCGGGCCATGACGGCCCCGAGCTTGCCCGGGCTGCGAGACGCGCCCACGACGGCGACCCGGCGCGGCGCGAACAGCGCCGCCAGGCCAGCCTGGCCGGTTGCCGGCGGCTGCGATGCGGTGCTAGTCATTCTCGCTCCCATTCCGAGGCGGTTGCGGCGGGCACGCCCACCAGGTCAGCTCGGCCGGACAGCACGCTGGTGACCGCCTGGTCCCGGCTGAGCCCCGGGTCGATCGCCAGGGCCGGCAGGTTCAGGCGGAGCCGCGCGTGCTCGCTCAGCAGGGTCCTGGTCAGCGGCGTGCCGCCGTAGACGGCGGCCAGCACCGGCCTGCCGGCGGCCAGCGCGGCGAGGCGCTCTTCGGCCGCCCGCAGGCCGTCCTCGCCGTCCGGCGCGTGAATGAGGGCACCCCACGGGCCGTCCCGCAGGCTGTCCGACAATGGGAGCTGCCGTTGTCCGGCGGCCGATGCGGGGATGCCGTCGCTGCCTGCCGTGACGGCCAGGACCCGTCCGGGCGCTGACCAGTCTCTGCTAGAGAAGGGCGACCGTAGCGGCTCGGCACCGTGGGCGCCCTGCCACGCGCGATGGCTGCCGGCGGTGAAGTCCGGGGCCCGGCGGGCGAGGCGGGCGTCGGTCATGCTGCGGGTCAGGAAATGGTAGGCGAACTGCCACGGCTCGAACGCGTCGTAGTAGGTGCCGAAGTGCTCCCACCAGGCCAGGCTCGGCCGGGCGGAGTCCTGGATCTTGCGGACCGGGGGCTGCGCGGCCTCCTCGTAGGCCGCGAGCGCCGTCTCGAGTCTGCCGGGGTGGGCCGTCAGCGTGCGCGCGAGGGCGATCGCGTCTTCCATGGCCATTTTCGTGCCTGAGCCGACGGAGAAGTGCGCGGTGTGCGCGGCGTCGCCGAGCAGTGCCACCGGGCGTGGCGCCATAACGTGCCAGCGCCGGGTCCGCCGCGTGCGGAAGTTCGCCCACCGCGAGTTGTTGACCAGCAGCCGGCGGCCCTCGATCTGGTTGGCGAACAGCTTCTCCAGGTAGTTCTTCGACGCGAGGTCGGACGGGCCCGGCGGCTGGCTGGTGTCGAACTCGTCGAGTCCGGCCCGGCGCCAGGATGCCTCGTCGGTCTCCACGATGAACGTCGAGGCGCTGTCGCTGATGGGGTAGCCGTGCACGGCGAATACCCCGTCCGGCCCCCGCTCGTGCGCGAACGTGAGCCCGCCGAACAGGTAGTCCGTGCCGAACCAGATGAATTTCGCCGTCGCGGTCTCCACCCGGGCGCCGAGGGCCCCGGCTCCGAGGGCGGCCTCCAGCTGGGCGCGGATCCGGGAGCCGGTGCCGTCGGCCGCCACCACCAGGTCGTAGCCGCCGAGGTCATCGAGCGTCACCGGCGTGGAGAAACGCAGTTCCGCGCCTGCGTCGCGGGCCCGCTCCTGCAGGAGGGACAGCAGCGTCTTGCGCACGACGGCCGCCATGCCGTTGCCGCCGCAGCGGATCCGCTCGCCCTTGAGCCGGATCTCGATCTCGTCCCAGTGCCGGCCGTGGCCGTCCAGCGCCTGGCGCAGCACCGGGTCGGCCTCGTTGATCCCGTCCAGGGTGCGGTCTGAGAAGACCACGCCGAACCCGAACGTGTCATCTGGCCGGTTGCGCTCGAAGACGACTACTTCAGCGGACGGGTCGGCGCGACGCATGAGGGTCGCGAAGAAGAGGCCGCCAGGGCCGCCGCCCGCTACCGCTATCCGCATGGGCAGGGCTCCTTCCGTGTGCCTGGTAGGCCTGCTGCCCGATCAACATATAACATGTCAAAGACGGTCGTCTAGAAAGTGGCGTTTGTTTGACCAGGTGGCGCCCCGGCCGGGCCGGAGCGCCTCACCCGTCCAGCGCCTTGTCTACCGCCCTCTCGGCCGGAACCCTGAGCAGGCCGTGCGCCCGGAGGAAAGCGTCATGCGCCTGGCGCCCGTGCCAGTCCTCGGGAAGCAGCTCCGACGGCAGGTCATGATCGCGGAAGGGGAAGTGCCGGTAGTCGTAGATCAGGCGCATCCGCTCGACCAGGGACGCCCGGTCGTCAAGGGCGCCGGCCCGGTAGCGGGCCATCTGGGGCTCGTAGCGCCCCAGCAGGTCGCGGTAGTCGCGGTCGAGCGCGGCCAGGTCCCAGGCGCGGGCCGCGATGCCCCGGTCGGCGCCGTTCCCCTCCGACCTGGAGCGGAAGGTGTGGAGCTGTACGGCCGGGTACGCGGCAAAGTCCGCCCTGACCTGGCGGCCGCGGTCGTGCGGGCTCACCCAGACCGACGAGGACAGCGGCCAGAAGCCCTGCCACGCCAGCCTCCTGCGGAGCTGCTCCCGCAGTGCCCGCTCGGTCTCGGGGACCTGGTAGATGACCATGTGCCACTGGCCGTCCCACGGCGCGCTCACGCGGTGGAAAATGCGGGCACGGCCCTCGTCGAGCATCTGCCAGGACTCGCGGGTCAGGGAGTAGACCGTCTCCCGTCCCTCTCTTTCCGCAGCCAGCCGCCCTTCCCTCCGCAGCCGGGCGGCGACGACCCGCGCGGTGGCCTCCTGGATGCCGAAGCAGCCGAGCATCGCCGCCAGCGCCCGCAGCCGGACCCGGCCGCCCCGGTACCTCAGGTAGTCGCCGAACAGGTCGAAGACCAGTGACCGTGCCCTCATCCCGCCTCCCCCGCCTACCCGTGCTCAGGCCGGCCGGCTCTCCGCCGGTAGTATCAGAGATATGCGTGTCAGATTATTGACGGACGTTGCCCGCCTGCATCATGATGCTCGCATGGCCTCGGGCGGCCCTGGGGCCTGCTCCCGCGGCCTGCGACACTGGGAGGTGGCATGACGACGACGTTCGTGCTTATTACCGGGGCCTGGCATGGGGGCTGGGCCTGGCGGCCGGTGGCGCAGGAGCTGCGGGCCGCGGGCTGCCGGGTACTGGCCCCGACCCTGCCGGGACTGCATGACGGCGACGATCCCGCCGGGCGCAGCCTCGCCGACGTCACCGGTTTCGTGGCAGGCCTCGTCGAGCGGGAGGACCTGCACGACGTGACGCTCGTGGGGCACAGCTGGGGCGGGTACGTCGCGGCTGGCGCCGCGCCGGCGGTCGCGTCGCGGCTGCGTAAGGTGGTCTTCTGGAGCGCCTTCGTCCCGGAGGCGGGCCGTTCGCTGTACGACGAGGTCCCGCCGGATTATCAGGAGCTGTTCACGCAGCTCGCGCAGGCGTCGGGCAACAACTCGGTCGCGATGCCGTACGAGATATGGCGGTCCGCGTTCATCACCGACGCGGCCGAGGACGTGCGGCGGCTCACGCACTCGCTGCTGGTGCCGCAGCCGTTCCAGTACTTCACGGAAACGGTGCCGCCGCTAGACCCGCAGGTGCCGGCCTCCTACGTCCTGGGCAGCGAGGACATATCACTGCCGCCCGGAACGTGGCTCCGGTTCGCTGAGCGCCTCGGCGTGCCCCCGCTCATGACCCCGGGCAGCCATGAGGCCTGCTTCACCCGGCCGGCGGACCTGGCTGCAGCCTTCCTCAAGGCGTAAGGCGCCAGACCCCGCCACTCGGCTCCAGTCTAGTTAGGAACAGGAAATGCCTGAAGGTAACGAAGAGACGCTCCAGCAGCTCATCGACCGGGTGCCCGACCTCGTCGAGCATCTGTACAACGACGCGCCCGCGCCGCATTTCGCCCGGGCCGGGACCGGAAAGACCGCGCCGTTCATCCCCCCGGCGTTCACGAACTGGCGGGACGAGCAGCGGTCGTGGGCCGAGACGGCCGCGCTGCTGCACCAGTCGCACCACATGCCCGAGCTGTTCCTCGACGGCCCGGACGCGCTCCGGCTCCTGGAGAGACTCGGCATCAACACCGTCAGCAACTTCACCGAGGACCGCGCCAAGCAGTACGTCGTCACCACCCCCGCGGGGCACGTCATCGGCGACTGCATCGCCTACCGCCACGGGCCGGAGAGCTTCGAGCTCGTCAGCGGGATGCCGCTGCAGAACTGGGTGCACTACCAGGCGGAAAAGGGCGGCTGGGACGTGAAGGTCACCCGCGACGCGCCGTCGAACCTGAACACGACCGGGCGGCGGGTCAAGTACCGGTTCCAGCTCGACGGCCCGAACGCAGGCCAGGTCTTCGCCGCCGCGATCGACGGGGAGATGCCCGAGCTGAAGTTCTTCCGCACCGCGCACGTGACGGTCAAGGGGCACGACGTGCTGGTGCTGAGGCACGGCATGGCCGGTCACCAGGGAGTGGAGATCTCCGGCCCCTACGAGGAGGAGACCGAGGTCCGCGAGGCCGTCCTCGCGGCCGGAGCGCCGTACGGCATCCTTCCGGTGGGGACCGCCGCCTACTTCTCCACGCCGCTGTCCAACGCGTGGATGGCCTACCCGGTGCCGGGCATCTTCACCGGGGAGGGACTCCGGGAGTACCGGGAATGGCTGTCCGGAAACGGCTGGGAGGCCCATACCGAGCTCGGCGGCAGCTTCGTCTCCGGCAACGTCGAGGACTACTACGTCACCCCTTACGACCTCGGCTACGGCCACATGGTGAAGTTCGACCACGACTTCATCGGCCGCGCGGCCCTGGCGGCGCTGCCCGAGGAGAAGAAGCGGCACAAGATGGTCCTCGTGTGGGACCGGGACGACGTGCAGCGGGTCTACGCCTCGCAGTTCGGTGACGGCCCGAGGTACAAGTCGATCGAGTTCCCGGTCGCCTACTACGCGTGGAACCAGTTCGACGAGGTCCGCGGCCCGTCGGGGGCCCTCGCCGGCGTCTCCTGCCACGCCGGATACGTCAACCCGGACGGCGAACTGCTCTCCCTGGCCATGCTCGACGCCGCCCACGCGGTTCCCGGCACGCAGGTGGAGATCACCTGGGGCGAGCCGGACGGCGGGTCGCGCAAGCCGCAGGTGGAGCAGCACGAGCAGACCACGATCAAGGCGACGGTCGCGCCGGCCCCGTTCACCCCGGCCGTCCGCGAAAGGTTCCGCGAGGCCGTCGGGGCCCGCTGAACGGACCGGAATGGAGGCCGTTACCATGACCAGTTCCGCGCCCGGCTCCCGATCGCCGGTGCGGCTGCAGGCCGTGCCGGGAGCGGGCCAGCCGGATGTGACGCCCGCGCTCGAAGATCTCTACCGGGGCTTCGAGAAGGAGCTCCTGGTCCCGCTGTGGACGCAGATCGGCGACCTGATGCCGCTGCACCCGCAGTCCAGGGCGCTGCCGCACCTGTGGCGCTGGGAGAACCTCCGGGCCCTGGCGGCCCAGGCCGGCGAACTCGTGCCCGTCGGCCGCGGCGGGGAGCGGCGCGCGATCGCGCTCGCGAACCCGGGCCTGGAGGGCAGGGCGTTCGCCACCCCGACGCTCTGGGCGGCGATCCAGTACCTTATGCCCGGGGAGAACGCCCCGGAGCACCGCCATACCCAGCATGCCTTCCGGTTCGTGCTCGAGGGCGAGGGCGTGTGGACCGTCGTCGGCGGCGACCCGGTGGCCATGCGCCGCGGCGACTTCCTGCCGCAGGCCGGCTGGAACTGGCACGCCCATCACAACGCGACGAGCGAGCCGATGGCCTGGATCGACGGCCTCGACATCCCGCTGCAGTACCTCACCGAGGCTCAGTTCTTCGAGTTCGGCCGCGACGAGATCTCCGGGGCCGAGAGGACCACGCCCGAGCGGTCCCGCTCCGAGCGCCTGTGGGGCTACCCGGGCTTGTCCCCGCTCGCGCCGCAAGCCAGGCCGGCCACGCCGGGCAGCCCGCTGCTCGCCTACCGCTGGGAGCAGACCGACCGCGCGCTCGCCGACCAGCTGGCGATCGAGAAGGAAGGCTTCGGCGGCACCGTCGAGCCCGGCCATGCCGCCGTCCGCTACACCGACCCCGCGACCGGCGGCGACGTGCTGCCGACGATCCGGGTGGAGTTCCACAGGATCGCCCGCGGCGCGGAGACGGCCCCGGTGCGCGAGACCGGCTCATCGGTCTACTGCGTATTCGACGGCTCCGGCACGGTCACGGCCGGGGAGCAGACATGGTCGGTGACCCGTGGCGACCTGTTCGTCGTCCCGTCCTGGCAGCCGTTCTCCGTCAGGTCCGAAGCGGGGGCCACGGACTCCGACGCGCGGGCGATCGACCTGTTCCGGTTCTCCGACTCCCCGGTCTTCGAGGCCCTCAGGCTGAACCGCACCGCGCTCGCGGGGCCGGAAGGGAACGTTACGTGAAGCTCGCCACCATCCGGACCGCCGGGGGGACCGCGGCCGTCAGGCTCGACGGAGGCATGCTGGTCGGCCTCGGCGCGAAAGACCTCGGCGCGTTCCTCGCCGTCCCGCACTGGCGGGAGGCCGCGGCCGCGGCGTCCGCTTCCGCGCCCGGCGCGGTCACCTATTCCCTGGCGGGCGCCGACTTCGCCCCGCTTGTCCCGGGCCCGTCCAAGGTTGTCTGCGTCGGCCTGAACTACCGCACCCACATCCTGGAGATGGGCCGGGACCTGCCGGAGCACCCGACGCTGTTCGCGAAGTTCGCCGATACCCTGATCGGCGCGAACGACGACATCGTCAAGCCCGGCGAGAGCGACAAGTGGGACTGGGAGGTCGAGCTGGCAGCCGTCATCGGCATGCCGGTCCGCCGCGCCAGCACCAAGCAAGCGCAGGCCGCGATCGCCGGGTTCACCGTGCTCAACGACGTCACCGCCCGCGACTGGCAGTTCCGCACCAGGGAATGGCTGCAGGGCAAGGTCTGGGACTCCTCCACCCCGATCGGCCCGTTCCTGGTCACCCCGGATGAGCTCCCGGGCGGCACCAGCCCGGCGCTCGGCTTCAGGCTGCTGGTCGACGGGGAGACGATGCAGGCCTCGAGCACCTCTGACCTGCTCTTCGGCCCGGTCGCCCTGGTGGAGTACATCTCGACGATCGTCCGGCTCAACCCGGGCGACATCATCGCCACCGGCACCCCCGGCGGCGTCGGCCACGCCCGCACCCCGCCGGTCTTCCTCGCCGGCGGCGAAACCGTCACCGCCGAGATCGAGCACCTGGGCGCTTGCGTGAACAAGGTCGTCAAGGAGCCTCCGGCCCGCATACCAGACAGCCGGCCGACGGCAAGCCGAGACGGGACGCCCTCGCGGTCCCGCGGTCCCGGCCGCTCCTTAGATTCCAGGGCAAATCGTCATGTGATACACGCTACAGAGGAGTGTCATGTCTCTACTGGAGGACCGCCGCTGGGAGAAGTCCCCGCGCCCCCTGGTTACCGAGGAGCACTGTTGACGCGCACGCTGGACGACGCCCGCCGCTGGGCCGCCGAGGGAACCGCGGTATTCCGCAAAGCCCTGGCGGGGCTCGACGATGAGGCTATGTCCGCCGCCACCGTGCTGCCGGGCTGGTCGCGCAAGCACCTCGTCGCCCACGTCGCCGCGAACGCCGACGCCCTCGGCAACCTCGTGCAGTGGGCGAGGACGGGTACCGAGACGCCGATGTACGCCTCGCCAGGGGAGCGCGCGGCCGAGATCGAGCGAGGCGCGGCGCTGGCGGCGGGCACGCTGGTCGACTGGGCCTACGTCAGCGCGGAGATGCTCGCGCAGGCGATGGACGAGCTGGCGCCCGGGCAGTGGGGGAGCCAGGTAGTGACGGCGCAGGGCCGCACCGTTCCCGCGGCCGAGGTGCCGTGGATGAGGGCCCGCGAGGTATGGGTGCACGCCGTCGACCTGGGCACCGCGACAACGTTCGGCGACCTGCCCGATGACTTCCTGGCGGCGCTCACCGAGGAGATCCGGCTCAGGCGCGGGCTGGACGCCCTGCCCGGAGGGCCGCTTCCGGAGGTCGCCGCATGGCTGGCCGGCCGGCCCCACGCGCTGGTCGGCACTCCCGCGCTCGGTCCGTGGCTGTGACGGTCACTATAGCCCTGCGGCGTCAGGCTCCCGCGATCTCGTCGTAGAACTTCTCGGCCGGGGTACGCAGTAGCTCGTGAGCCTCAAGGAACATCTCGTGCGCCTCACGCCCGACCCAGCCGGCGGGCAGCAGCTCCAAGGGCAGGTCCGGGTCGCGGAACGGGAACATGCGGTAGTCGTGCGTCAGGCGCATGCGCTCGACCAGCGCCTCCTGTTGGCTCAGCACGCCCGCCCGGTACCGGGGCAGCCGTGCGCGGTACACCCGCAGGAGCGTCTTGTAGTCGGTGTTCAGCCCGTCCAGGTCCCAGCAGCGGGCGGCCATCTCACGGTCCACCGGCAGCCCTCCGGACTGGGACCGCAGCAGGTCCAGCCGCACGTCCGGCAGGTCGGCCAGGCTTTCCTTCACCTGCTGCAGGCGGTCGTGGGGGCACACGTAGGTGGAGGCGGCGAGCGGGCCGAAGCCCAGCCAGGCCAGTTCCTTGCGGATGTGGTCGCGCACCGCCCGCCGGGTTTCGGGCACCGAGTAGATCACCATGTACCAGTGGCGGTCCCACTCCCCGCGGGCGCGCTCGAAGATCCGGGCCCGCCCCTGGTCGAGCAGGTGCAGGCTCTTGGCGTTCAGCGCGTACAGCGACTCCCGTCCTTCCCGCGCCGCGTCGAACCAGCCTTCCCTGCGCAGCCGCGCCATGACTACCCGCACGGTGCCTTCCGCGATCCCGAAGCACTCCATCAGGGCCGTGAGGGTCTGCAGCCGTGCCACTCCGCCCCGATAGCGGACATAATCGCCGAACAGGTCGAACACGATCGATCGGGGTTTCAAGCGCTGCCTCCTGTGCCTCATTGTGGCATATAGCAGGGGACGGCGCGCCGAAGGTAATCGGGCGTGAAACGCCGTCTCAGCGGCCGTGCGCAGGGTTAGTCGTCCCAGTGGTAAAAGCCCTGGCCGGCCTTGTCCCCTCGCGCGACCTTCTCCCGGAGCAGGGCGGGCGGCTCGAAGCGGGAGCCGAGAGTCGCGGCCAGGTGCTCGGCGATATTCAGCCGGACGTCGAGACCGACCAGGTCGGTGGAGCGCAGCGGCCCCGTCGGGTGCCGGTAGCCCGGTGCTCGGCGCGCGGGCCGCTTCACCACCGCGTTCGGGGAGGTGTTCACAGCCGAGGGACTGCGGATCATCACCACCTTGCCGAGGACGCCGAGAATGAACGCCATCTGCGAGCGCGTCATCGGGACCCTCCGCCGGGAGCTGCTGGACCGGACCTTGATCCTCGGCGAGCGGCACCTGGCCGTGGTGCTCCGCGAGTACCTGATCCATTACAACCGTCACAGGCCGCACCAGTTCCGGCAGCAGCGGCCCCCCGACATCGAGACGCAGCGTGGATCACCGTGCTGATCGACTCCGCCGACGACCCCGCGGACTGGTCCGAGGTCCGTGGGCATGTCACCGGGACCGTCGGCGGCGACGAGGCGCGGCGGCACATCGACGACCTGGCCCGGAAGTAATGGATACCCAATTCCCCGGACCGGTCGGCCCACGGGGGCGGGTGATCCTCAAGGTCACTCCCAGCAAGATCAACACGGCGCGGACCATGCGTTCATAGCGGGCGGTATGCCGCCTGCAGCGTCGCGATCAGGGTTTCTACCGCGGCGTCGGCGTTGAGCGTGCCGGCGTGGACCTGGCTGGCTGCGGTGACAAGCAGGTCGTAGCAGACGGCGACTTGCCACTCCAGCGGCTGGTCGGCCCGGAACGAGCCTAGGTCGCGGCCCCGGCGAAGCAGCGCGCGGATCCGCGCCTGCATGACGTGCTCGTGCCTGGTGACGATGTCCCCGTGCTGTCGGGTGCAGCTCACCACGAGGGCGCGATAGCGCGCGAGTGCTTCCCAGGCGACCCGGATCATCCGGTCCATGGCCTGGGCGGGCGGCAGGGTCTCCAGCGGGTGGGTCCCCAGGAGGCGATCGACCTCGTCGACGACGCGAGCTACGGTGGCGCTGAGGAGCTCTTCGCGGGTCGGGAAGTGGAGGTAGAGGGTTACCCGGCTGACCTTCGCCGCGGCGGCGATGGCGGTCATGGGGGCGTTGGGGTCGGCGGTGAAGCAATCCTCGGCGGCGGCGAGAATCCTCGCCACGCTGCGTTGAGCGTCGGAGCGCAATGCCGGCGCGCCGGGGAGGCTGCCCGCCGGAGATCGCCGGCTCATGCCGGTGCCACCACCGCCGGGACGTTTGGCCGGCCGATCAGCCATCGCGCCAGCGACCGGCGCACGCGAAGCCCGTGCCGGCGTGGGGCGCCTACCACCACGGCAATCGGCGAGAGCGTGCTCACCAGGTCGGTCACGACGTGGTGCGCCGTGCCGGGGGTCCACGTGAAGGTCCATTCCACGGGCGGAGCCACGGCTAGCAGGCCGGCGACCTTTTCGCGCAGCTGCCGGGCGGCGAGACGGTCGGTCTCCGCCCACAGGTAGGCCGGTACCGCGGCGCCCGCTATCCCGGCCCACCACATTCGAGGGGTGCTGACGTGGGCAACATGCAGACGGGCTTGCTGCGCGGCGGCGATATCAGCGGCCAGCAGCAGCGATGCGAGGCTCCCGACCCGGTCTTCGACGAGCGCCAGCACTATCGGCCGGGCGTCGGCGCCCGGGGACTGCGGCATCGCCGGTCCCGGTTGCTGTCCGGTGTCCACCCTGGTTACCACCTTCGCTGCCATGGCAATCGCCAGCTGCCGTCGTGCCTCAAACGATACCCTAATCCTAACATGACTGTAAGGATTAGGGCGTCCGGCACCCTCAGCAACGCCACCTCAACCGGATGTCGCGACAGGCCGGCGGAGCACCTTGCCCCGTGGGCAGCAGTCACCGCCCGTTCGGGATAAGGAGCAGGTCGCCGCGGTACCGCCCCCAGTTCGCCGAACGGGCGGTGGCGTCTGCCGGCCGGCCACCAGCACTTGTCACCGTCAAGCAGCGGGTACAGCACTCGTCATGAGAATTGAGAGTTCGATCACGACTTCATCGGCCGCGAGGCGCTCGAGATGATCGCGGATGCGCCACCCCGGACCAAAGTCTCTCTCGAGTGGCACAAGGACGATTTACTCAAGGTGTGGGGCTCGCAGATTGGCGAGGGACCAGTCTACAAATCCATCGAGATGCCCATTAGTGACTATGCGCAGATCCAGCGCGACGCCGTCCACTCGGTCGACGGCAAGCTCGTCGGGGTCTCAACCCACGGCGGCTACACGGTTAACGAGAAGGAGGCCGTGTCGCTCGGCGTCATCGATGTCGAATTCGCGGAGCCCGGTACCGAACTCGTGATCACATGGGGCGAGCCCGACGGTGGATCCGCCAAAGCGGGCGTCGAGCGTCACGAGCAGACCACGATTCGCGCAACCGTCTGCCCGGTCCCCTACGCCAAGGCCGTCCGCGAACTTAAGCATCAGACGACGAATGCTGAAACCCGATGAGCTCCGACATAAGGTGGGAACGTCCGGCTTGCTCGCGTCACTCATACGGCCGTCGTGCCCGCGGTGGCCGGTCGCTGGCTCAAGCACGCCGCCGCCTGCGGCGCCGGCCAGCGGCCAGCCTGCGCGTGGTCCAGTTGGGCGGCGCGCGGATCGCCGACGAGCTGGCCCGCCAGTCAATGGAAGACCTTGGCGTGGCCCGGTACAAGCTCCCTGAGCACCTCGTGCTCACCGACCGCCTGCCCGCCTCCAATGTCGGCAAGATCGACAAGAAAGCCCTCCGGGCCGACATCGCCCAGCGCCTCTCGGCCGCACCAGGCAGTTGAGGTGCACCTGAACGCCGGCGTTGGTCGGCCTGATGGCGGACACCGATCACCCGGACAGCCCCAGCGGATCTGGCTTCGGAAGATCTCAGCCGACAAGCCGGTGGGTGCCCGAACCTGGGGCCCGGCCGCCGCGGCCTCAATAAGACAGCCCAGGACCCGGGCGGCGAGGACGGTGCCGAGGCCCGGCTGGCTGAGCAGGAACGCCGCACCGCTTGGATCAATCTCCGGTGAGGCTGCGCTCATGCCACGGGCTGCGCGCGGGGTGACGCTCGTTGTGAGATTAGTCAGGTGTCGGACCGCCAGACCTTGTCGATTGCGTCAGCGATTTCCACGGGCCGGGAAAGGAATGGCGAGTGGGACGACTTGAGCTCGACGACATCGGTGGAAGCCCGGGCGATCGAGTCGATCTCCCTGATCATGCGCCGCTGCAGCGGGGGCCGCACGAAGTTGTCGTCTGTGCACAGTACGTAAGTGTGTGGAATCGAGCCGAAACGGGCCGTGCTCACCGTCACCGCTTCCCCGGCAAGTCCGACAGGAGCGTCCGGTCCGAGCAGCGAGATCGCGGCCTCGGCAGTCGCGATAGGCACGTCGTGGTACAGCGCGTTATACAGTGCGGCACGGTGTGAGGGGTCGCCGGTGTCCAACCGGACCGCGCCAACCATGGCAGGGTCACCGATGAACTGGGCGCTGGCCAGCGAGCCCTCGTTTTCCGGCGAGAACGCGTACTCGACGGCCGGCCGCCCCCGGGTAGGCACGAAGGCGCTCACATAGACGACCGCACCGATCAGCGCTGGGGATCTTTCTGCGGCAAGGGTCGTGACCACGCCACCCATGCTGTGTGCGACGAGCACGCAGGGCTCGCCGTGACCGATCCGTTCCACCTGCCGGACCAGTGTGGCGGCCGAATCTGTTGCAGTGACAAATGCCACTGGCGAGGGTTCGCTGGCGTAGGCGTCAGCGTCGAACGGCCGCCGCCACCTTGATGCCGGCGATCCGCTCTTGAGGCCGTGCCCGTCTAGGTCAACCGCGACCGAGGCGATGCCGCGAGTCGCGAGCTCTTCCACGACCAGCGACCAACACCAACTGCCGTGCCATGCGCCGTGCACCAGCACGACTGGGGCGCCGTTGTTCATGAGTAGTCCTCGTTCTCACATGGGTTGCCGCGAACGTGATCCGATGTCCGGATGCTTGATGCCTAGCGCACCGCCCCGGCGGGGACGGCAGAGGCCACCGCGGCGAGGAGGTCGGCCCGGTGCACCGTGTAAGCACGGGGGCCTGCTCGTAGAGGACGGCCGGCACCCCCGCGCGCCGCATGAAGACGGCCGCGGCGATACCGCCGATGCCGCCGCCCACGATCGCGACCCGCAGCCAGCCTGCGGCTGAGGCAACCATGACGATGCTGCACTCCCTTCGGCACCCCCGGGTCCGGGCTGCGCTGCCACGGTGGCCCGGTAGCACGATCCTGGGGGAGCGCGGCCTTCCGGGAAAGCGCTAGATTCATTCAGCGAACATGCCTGAAGGTTCGCCGGCGACCGGCGTGGCGCGGTAATTCGCCGAACTTTACCTCGCGTTTCGTGAGGAACGCCTCTATTCCCAGGCGGGCGTCGCCGTTTGTCAGCGTGAGGGCCTGTGCGAGGCTCTCCGTGAACAGGCCGGCCGAGTCGGGCATGTCCGCGATGTGAGCAAGTGCCTGGAGCATCATGTAGTTCGAGATCGTGGCGTTGCCGGCCACGTTGTCAGCGATGGCGAGCGCCTGCTCCAGTGCCTTTCCGGGTTCGGAGATGTAGTGGGAGAGGCCGGTCTGCCTGCCTTCCTCCGCGTCGACTTTCCGGCCGGTGAGCATCAGCTCCGTCAGGCGGCTTACGCCGATGACGTTCGCTACGCGGACGCTGGCGCCGCCTCCGACGAAGATCCCGCGCCGCCCCTCGGGCAGCTGGTAGAAGGTGGACGGGTCCGCAACCCGGATGTGCGTGGAGCACGCGAGCTCCAGTCCGCCGCCGATGACGGCGCCGTGCATGGCGGTGATGACCGGCCGGCCGCAGTCCTGGATGTCACCGAACAGGCGGTGCGCGGAGCGGGAGTTGAGCACGCTCTGGAACGGCGTTACCTGTACGTGCTCGGACAGGTCGAGGCCGGCGCAGAAGTGGTCGCCCGCGCCGTGGATGACTACCGCTCTTACGGTGTCCGGGATCCTGGCGAAGGCGTCCCGGAGCCCGAGGAACAGCTTGTCGGAGAACGCGTTGCGCTTCTCTGGCCGGTTGAGGGTGACGATGGCGATGCGCCCCTCGACCCGGAGCAGGACGGTCTGGTCCATGATCTTCAAGTTCTGTTCTCTATTCGTGGCCCGGAGGGCCGGTGACGATGAGCGCGTCGAGAGCCGCTACCCCTTCGCCTCGCGGGTAGGCCACCAGCGGGTTGACGTCGATCTCGGAGATCTCGGGATGCGCGGTCATGAGCCGGCCGATCGTGGCGACTGTTTCGGCGACGGCGTCGATGTCGACCGGGGGGGCGCCGCGGAATCCGGACAGCAGCTTGGCTCCCTGCAGTCTCCCCAGCTCCCGGCGGATCGCCTCCGCGGGCAGGTCCGCTGCGACGAAGCGGACGTCGCCCAGTGCCTCGACCCAGATCCCGCCCAGGCCGACCATGACGACGGGCCCCCAGTCGGGGTCACGGCGCGCTCCGACCACCAGCTCGAGCCCCGGACGTCCCATCGACTCGATGAGGATGCCCTCAAGCACCACGTCAGGCCGTGACCGGGCGACGCTGGCGTGAAGGGTGCGCCATCCTTCGCGGACGGCGTCCTCACCGGTGACGTTGAGCAGGACTCCGCCGGCGTCGCTCTTGTGCGCCAGGGCTCCGGCCTGGGCCTTCATCGCGACCGGGTACCCGGTCTCAGCGGCGACGGCCACCGCTTCGGTCTCGGACCTGGCCAGCTTCCCGTAGGGCACGCTGACGCCGGCCGCCGCGAGCACCTTCTTCCCCAGCCATTCCGGTTGGGCCCCGTAGCCGAGCCGCGGCAGCTCCAGGGCGGCGGGCCCTGGCGCGGCCATGCTGAGGGCTGCCTGGCTCTGGCCGAAGTCGCTGACCCGGGCCAGGGCGCGCAGCGCCCGTTCAGGCGAGCGCATGAAGATCACGCCCTCCTCCCGCATGAACTCCGACAGCTCGGGCCCCGGATCCCCCGACTCGCCGTGGATGACGTAGACGGCTGGCTTCCCGCTCGTCCGGGCGGCCTTATGGAACTCCGCCAGCCACGGCACCGACATCTGCGGCGCGGCCGCGGGCATTGTCACCAGCACGGCGCCGATCGCCGGCTCCGACAGCATGGCCTGCGTGCCGATCCGCATCAGTTCCGGCTTCCATGCGGCCAGGGTGCCCACGTCAAGGGGGTTGCGGGGCGGGGTGAAGTCGGCCAGGTGCTCGCTCAGGGCTGTCCTCGCCCCGGGTGACAGGTCCGGAACGTCCAGTCCCAGCTGCTCGCTGTGGTCGAGGGCGATGGCGCCGACGGCTCCGGAGCCGGTCACGATGCCCAGGCCTCCGCCGGGCGGGTCGGGGTAGCGGAGCATGAGCTGGGCGACGTCGATGAGTTCCTCGAGCGTCTCAACGACGGCAACGCCGGCGCGCTGGGCGTGGATCCGCATCGCCGTGCGGTTGCCGGCCAGCGAGCCGGTGTGCGAGCTGGTGGCCTGCTGCGCTTTCTGGCTCCGGCCAGGGTGAAACAGCACGATGCGCTTGCCCTGCGCGCGGGCATGGCGGGCGGCTGAGAGGAAGCCGGCAGGCGAGGGTATCTGCTCCGCGTACACAGCCATCACGCCTGCCTGCGGGTCGTCGGCAAAGTACCGGACGAAGTCACTGATACCTAGCTGCGCCTCGTTTCCCGTGGGCATGACGTGGCAGACCGGCACGTCGCGTGCCAGCAGGCTTTCGGCGACCAGCAGCCCGAGGCTTCCGCTCTGTGCCAGCACGGCGACGCCCGATGCGCCCGGCGGGAACGGCGGCATCAGGTCGGCCAGTTCGATCATGCAGACGTGAAGGCCGTCCACCATGTTGTGGAAGCCGATGGTGTTGGGGCCGAGCAGGGCGATCCCTGCCTCTGTGGCGATTTCCCTCATCTGCCGCTGCTGCTCCCGGCCCGCATCTCCCATCTCGGCGAAGCCGGAAGCGAAGCAGACAGCGCTCTTCACTCGCTTGGCGGCACAGGCCTGCAGCGTGTCGATGACTGCTTTGGCCGGCACTGCGAGCACTGCCAGGTCGACGTCGTCGGGCAGCTGGCTGATGTCACTGAGGACGGGGCGGCCGCCTGCTTCGCCGCCGCTCCGGCCGACCAGGTAGACGGCCCCGGGGAATTTGGCGGCGTCCAGGTTGGCCAGGACGTTCCGGCCGACGGAGCCCGGCTTGGAGGACATGCCGATGACGGCGATGGATCGCGGGCGCAGCAGCTGGCCGATGCTGGGCGGCCCGGCCTGCGTCTCGGGGGCGCCCGCGCCGCCGGTCATGGGTTCACGCTCCTTGTCACGGTGCCGGCGGCCTCGTCGGGCTGGAACTGCAGCAGGTGAGTGCCGTCTTCGAGCGGGAACCAGCAGGGCTCCACGCGCAGCCCGATCCGGACGTCGGGCATCTCGCAACCGACCAGGTTAGCGATGACATCGGCACCGACGTCCAGCCGCACGATCACGACTGCGTACGGCGGCTGCCCGACGAAAGGCCCGGGGCCCCGGTGGGTCACTGAGTAGCTGTATATCTCTCCCTTTCCGTCGACCTCGCG
>Ga0310811_10002374_pt1 | contig 23540 bp, 17 predicted proteins | sample YCmetagenome_FD_207642 | JGI IMG/M metagenome (GOLD analysis project Ga0310811, IMG submission 207642) | Soil microbial communities from experimental microcosm in Duke University, North Carolina, United States - YC | ecosystem: Engineered > Artificial ecosystem > Soil microcosm > Unclassified ... | reverse complement strand
GAAAAGCCCATGCCTATATAGAGGCGCATATCGAGCAGGGGCCGACGCTTGAATCCGAAGGGCTGGCGATCGGCATCGTGACGGGAATCCAGGGAAGTCGCTGGTTCACTGTGACCATCACCGGCGCCTCCGCCCATGCCGGGACGACGCCGGTTTCACTCCGGCGCGACGCATTGCAGGCGGCGATGCGCGCTATCGCCGCGTTGAATGCTCTGACCGCCGATCCCACCGACGTGCTGCGTTTCACGGTCGGCAGTTTTCTGGCCGAACCCGGCTCCTCCAACAGCGTCGCTGGGCGGGTCCGCTTCACAATCGACCTGCGCCACCCGGACGATGCGCTGCTGATGGAAAAGGGCAATGCGATCACCGCGTTGGTGCAGGAAGCGGCCTATCCTTGCACGGCCGAAATCGAGGAACGCTTCACGGCCGCCCCCCTCTCCTTCGACACCGGGATTCTGGATGGGATCGAACAGGCGACCCAGGCGCTCGGCCTCTCTTCCCTGCGCATGCCTTCTGGGGCCTTCCACGATGCCCAGTTGGTGGCCCGAGCGGTGCCCAGTGCCATGATCTTCGTGCCAAGCCGGGACGGGATCAGCCACAATCCGGCCGAGTTCACCTCCTCATCCCAGCTAGCGGCTGGAACGCGGGCGCTGGCGGCGGCCTTGGTCCGACAGGCCGCATAGCGAGGCAAGTCATACCCCTTTTGGATGATAGACCGTGAATTTCCGGTGAACGGCGAGCGCTCAAGCGGTTTTTTATACTCCGAGTTAATGATTTCGGGTTAGAAGCGGCGTACGCCTCAGGCGATTTTTCGCACCTGCGCGTTGAATTGGCAAAAGAGCTGATATTCGACTATAGCTGAGGCCGGACGGCCGCGCGCAAACGGGTGGACCCGGAGAAGGTTGGGCAGAAATGGACGCAGCAGACGGTCGTAAGTCTGAAGGGACGGGGCGGATCGACGAAGCCTCACTTGGGCGGGAACAGGGGCTTCATTCCTGGCTTGTCGGGGCTTTGGCGATCGCGCGCTACCACGGAATCGATCTCGACCCGACGACCTTCCGCCTCGACCCCGCGACCCCTGTGCCCTCCCCGGCCGTGCTGGTGGAATGGATTCGCGAGCAGGGCATGTGGGCCAAGGCCGTTCGGCTGAAGTGGCAGCAGCTTTTGCGTTTGGAGACCACCGGCCCCGTCCTCCTGCTCATGAAGGACGGCGGCGCCGTGCTGATGGTGGAGGCGGATGCCGCCCGCAACGTCATTTTCGTCAAGGAACCGACGATTTCCGGCGGCGGTGTGACAGTTCCGGTGGACGAACTGCGTCTGTCCCAGGTCTGGGACGGGGAAGTGGTGCTGATCCGCTCCCAGCGCAGCGACGAAGAACAGGATATTTCCCTGAGCTTCGGCTTCCTTTCGAAACTCGTTCTCCAGGAGCGCGGGATCTTACGGTCGGTCGCCTTCGCCTCGCTCATCATCACCTTCCTGACGATCGTTCCGATTTTGATCGTCTTCTCCGCGATCCAACGGGTCCTCGAATACGGCAGCATGAGCACCCTGCTGCTGGTGACGATCATCCTCGTCGTCGCCGTCGTGCTCGACGCGATCCTGACCCACGCCCGCGGCAACCTCCTGCAGGTGGTTTCGACGCGGGTGGATGCGAAAATTCAGCTTTTCGTCTTCAAGCGGCTGCTGTCCCTGCCCCTCGATTATTTCGAGCGGACGCAGTCCGGCGTCATCGGCCAGGCGATCGGCAAGGTCTATCAGATCCGCGAATTCATCACCGGCCGTCTGCTCGAAACCTTCATCGACGCGACCATGCTGTTGATCCTGTTGCCGGTGATGTTCTTCATGTCGGCGACGCTCGCCTGGACGGTGGTAGCGGCCGCCGGCCTTATCATGCTGATCATCGCCTGCTTCCTGCGGCCGATCCGCATCCTGACCGGTAAGGTCGCCGCGGCAGAGTCGCGCAAATTTTCGGTCCTCGTCGAAAGCCTGCACGGCATCAAGACGGTCAAATCCCTTGCCCTCGAATCGGCGCGCTACAGCCAGTGGGACGAATATGTCGCCCAGGCCGGCGACCTCCGGCTGCAGGCGGGTCGCCTCGCCCTCTGGCCGACGACCCTGACCCTGCCACTGCAGCGCTATTGCCAATACGGCGTGATGCTGCTCGGCGGCTATATCGCGCTCACGAGCAAGAGCAACGCTGAGATCGGCTCCCTGATGGCCTTCTCGATGATTTCGATGCGCACCGCCGGTCCGCTCATTGGCTTCACCAAGCTGATGCAGGATTTCGAGGAAGTGCGGGCGACGATGGGCGAAGCCCAGGCGGTTCTGAACAACCCGCCGGAAGTGCGCGGCATCGACCGCGGCCTGCGCCCGGTTTTCGCTGGCGCCCTCGAATTCGACGGCGTGTCCTTCACCTATCAGGGGTCGCAGCGTCCGGCGCTGGACGATGTCAATTTCTCCGTGCCAGCCGGCACCATGCTCGGCCTCGTCGGCCGCAGCGGCTCCGGCAAATCGACCATCACCCGCCTGCTCCAGGGCATCAGCCGCGACTATTCAGGCTTCCTGAAGATCGACGGCGTCGAACTCCGCTCGATCAACCTGCGTCATCTGCGCCGCAACTTCGGCGTCGTGCTGCAGGAGAATTTCCTCTTTCGCGGCTCGATCCGCGACAACATCATCGGCGGTCGCGCGGGCCTCACCATGGAAGACGTGGTGCGGGCGGCGCGGCTGGCCGGCGCCGAGGAATTCATCGAGCGGATGCCGAACGGCTACGACACCTTCATCCAGGAAGGCTCCCCGAACCTTTCCGGCGGCCAGCGCCAGCGCATCGCGATTGCGCGCGCGCTGATCGTCGACCCGCGCCTCATGATCCTCGACGAGGCGACCTCCGCCCTCGACCCCGAGAGCGAGGCGCTGGTCAATGCCAATCTGAAGCGTATCGGTGCCGGACGCACGATGGTTATCGTCTCGCATCGCCTCGCTTCACTCGTCGACTGCACTGCGATCATCGTTATGGATAAGGGCACGGTTCTGGATGTCGGCACCCATGCCGAACTCGTGGAGCGTTGCTCGGTCTACCGGATGCTCTGGCTGCAGCAGAACCGCCACATGACGGAAAACCAGGGAAATACGCGCCATGGCTCGCCAACTCCTGTCCTCGCGCAAGGCGACTGATCCGCAGGGAGACGCGCTGGCGGTCCTGGAATTCCAGTCCCCGACCGGCGCGCTTATCGCGACCCCGGTGCCGCGTTCGGCCCGGAGCGTCACACTGTGGGTCGGCGTCAGCGTGATCGCCTGTCTCGTCGCGGCCTCGGTCATCAAGATCGACAAGGTGGTGACGGGCCAGGGCAAGCTGGTTTCCTCCCAGCCGACGAATCTGATCCAGCCGCTCGATACCTCGATCGTGCGCAACATCTTCGTCCATGCCGGACAGATCGTGCACAAGGGCGATCTGCTGGCCGAACTCGACCCGACCTTCGCGGCAGCGAACCTGAAGTCCGATCAGGAACAGGTGGATAGCTATACGGCGCAGATCAACCGGCTGGAGGCGCAACTCGCCAACAAGCCCTATGTGCCACAGGTTGCCAATCCGCATACCGCCCTGCAGCTCGAAACCTATAACCAGCTGCAGGCTCAGTACGGTGCCGGCGTCGCCAATTATGACCAGCAGATCTCAAGCCTCGAGGCGCAACTCGGGCAGGCCGAGGCGGACATGCGGCAATATGCCGAGCGTCTGAAGCTCGCCAATAATGTCGAGACCATGCGCCAACAGCTGCAAAAAATGCAGGTTGGCAGCCGGCTCGATTCGCTTGCAGCAGCCGACAACCGACTGAGCATGGCCGGCAACCTCGCCGATGCCCAGGCCTCGGCCAAGAAAGCGCTCGGCGACATCGCCTCCACCGAAGCCCAGCGCGACACCTATATTCAGCAGTGGTATTCGAACCTCTCCCAGCAGCTGCAGCAGGCGCAAAACTATCTTGCCCCGGCCCAGCAGGCGCTGACCAAGGACGAGCGCATGCATCAGCTGGTCATGATCCATGCCCCGACCGATGGCATCGTCCTCAACCTCGGCCAGGCGTCCGTCGGTTCGGTGCTTCAGGCCGGGCAACAATTCATCAGCCTGACGCCGATGAATACGCCGCTCGAGGTGGAGGTTGATCTCAGCGGCAGCGATACGGGCTATGTCAATGTCGGCGACACGGTCGACGTGAAGCTCCAGACGCTGCCCTACATCATGTATGGTGACCTCAAGGGCGTGGTCGAATCTGTAAGCTCCGACTCGTTCGATCCGCAGCAGGTGCAAACCGGAACAGTCTCGGATGTCGCGGGAACCGCCCCCACCGGCCTCTTCTATCGCGCGCGCATCAAGATCACCGACAACCAACTGCACAACACGCCACAGGATTTTGCCCTGACCCCCGGCATGCCGGTTGACGCCGACGTCAAAGTCGGCAAGCGCACGATTATGGAATATATGATGAAGCGCGTCCTGCCTGCCTTCAGCAACGGGATGCGCGAACCGAACTGACGCGCACCGACCACACGCCGTGCCGCGCCTTTCTACGCGGCGCGGAGGCACCGGCTCCGGCAATTCCGGGCAAGAGAGCCGGCTGCTGTGACCGAATTGCGACCAAAAAGGACGATTGCCTTGGTTCTTGGCTGGCTGAATTTCGGAGGTGCTGCAGGGCTTCTGAAGAAGGGAGAAGCGGCACTCGAGGCCGGTGACCGCGAAGGCGGCTTCAAGCTTGTCGCGCGCGCCGCCCAGGCCAAGCTGTCCGCTGCCGAATATCGCGTGGGCCTCTGCTACATCCAGGGCCGTGGCGTCCCGCCGAGCCGCACGGAAGGCCGGCGCTGGCTTGAACTTGCTGCGACCCAGGGGCATGCCGAGGCGCAGACGGCCGTTGCGACCCTGCTGATCACCGGCCAGATCGAGGACCAGCCGCGGAAAGGTAAATCCGGCCTCTTTACAGATGCCATGCCGGCGCAGCCGGATTTCATTGCGGCCGAAGGCTGGGCGCGCCGCGCCAGCGAACAAGGGTCCGCCGAAGGCCAAGCCCTTCTCGGCTATATCCTGACGGCTGGACCTGAGGCGATCCGCAATCTCGACCAAGCCGAGAGCTGGTACCGCCGGGCGGCGGAAGGCGGCAGCCCGCAAGGGATGCTTGGCCTCGGCCTCGCCATTCTCCGGCGCGCAGGCAGCGATACGGCGAAGCAACCCGAAGGCATCGCGCAGATTATCGCCGCCGCGGAGCATGATCTGCCCATGGCGCAATATCTCCACGGCGTGCTGCTGGAACATGGCGTGGGCCTGACCCAAGACATGCCGCAGGCCGTGCGGCTCTACAAAAAGGCCGCGGAAACCGGATTGCGCTCGGCCATGGCCCGCTTCGGCCTCGCACTCCTGGAAGGGCGCGGTTGCAAGCCGGATCCCGTCACCGGAGAATCCTGGCTGCGCCGCGCCGCCCTCGCCGGCGATATCGAAGCCGCCGCCATGGTCGGCGATCTCTATGCCAAGGGCGGCTCCCTGCCACCCAACTTCGCCGAAGCCGCGGTTTGGTTCGAGCGCGCCGCTACGGGCGGCCATACAATGGCGGCACGCGCCCTCGGCATGCTCTATCTCACCGGCGCCGGCGTCGCCCGCAATGCCGACGAGGCGGCCGTGTGGTTCGAACGGGCTGCCGCCGCGGGCAATACCGCGTCACAGGTCGATCTCGCCAATCTCGTGCTTCAGGGCAATGTCCGCGAAGGCGATCCGGACCGCATGCGGTCCTGGTTCGAACAGGCGGCGGAAAGCGGCGACCTCATCGCCGCCTTCAATTTCAGCGTCTGCCTCGCCCGCGGCTTCGGCGTGGAACGCGACCCGGAACGTGCGGCCTTCTGGATGCACCGGGCGGCCGACGGCATCGTCAATGCGCAATACCATTACGGCCGTATGCTCCTCGAAGGCACCGGCGTCGCCGTCGATGCCGCGGCGGCCCGGATCTGGTTCGCCCGGGCGGGCGAGGCCGGGATGGTGGATGCCTTGGTGGCTCTCGCCGAAATGATGGTGAACGGCCGCGGCGGCGAGCGCGACCATTACGAAGCCGCCCGTCTCTTCCAGAAGGCTGCCGAACTCGGCCATGGCGGCGCGATGTTCGGACTCGGCGCGCTTTACGGCGGCGGGCACGACCTGCCGATCGACCGGGCGCTTGCCTTGCGCTGGTTCCGCGATGCGGCCGAGCGCGGCCATCCCCAGGCCCAGCTCATGCTCGGCCGCTATCTCCGCCTCGGCCTCGCGAGCCCTGCCGACCCGGATCAGGCCCGGATCTGGCTGCAAAGAGCGATCGAGTCCGGCGTCCCCGAAGCCGCCGCAGACATCGCCGCGATTGATGCCGAGCGGGGCCCGGTGCCCGGCACCGGTGCCGGCGTCGCCGGCAGCACCTCGCAGGGCACGGAGATGACCCGCGAAGCAGGTCCTCAGCTCATCCACAACTGAGCGATGCCTCCGCAGGAGCTACCCTCTGCCAAAGGCCCGACCGACTGGCTGCTCGGCCGCCGTGCCGCACCCGAGCGACCGGAGCCGCTGACGCTCGCGATCGATGCCTGGAAGCGAGCCCAGGTGGCATCCGAGGCAGGCGACTGGGCGGAGACGGAGTTCTGGGCGGAACGTGCGCTTCGCCTCGGTCCCAATGATACGCGGGTGCGCTTCCTGCTTGGCATGGCGCTGCTGCGCCAAGGTAAGCCACGTTGCTTCCGGGTCTTCCAGGAACTCTCCCTCCTGTCGGACACCTTGCCTGCTCATCGCGGTCTGATCTCGGCCGCTACCCTCTCCCAGCCTGTGGGCGAGATCGGCAGGCTCATCAGCAGCCTCCTTTCCCGCTTCGCCCGACCGACAGACCTGGAATTCGCCGGCCTCGCGCAGGATGTTTCGGCCCGGCTCGGCCTCGCCGGATGGTGCGCGGCGAACGACCGCGGGGAGGTCTCGGTCGCCTCGGCGGCGGCACCCCGTTTCCTGCTGGACGAAACGCCCATCCGCTGCCGGCGGGACGAGGCAGGCCTTTACCGCCTGCCCACCGCTTGGCGGGTGGCGCGGCACCTTTCGGTCATGGTCGGGGACCGGCATCTGCTCGGCAGCCCGGTCGACCTCGCCCGCCACCGGCTGGTGGAAGGCTTCGTCTCGGCCGACGGCGCCGGTCTTGCGGGATGGGCCTGGCATCCGGCCAATCCGGATGCCCCTGTCACGCTGCGGGTCGAAACCGCCGAGGGTCGGCGCCTCACGGCCCCCGTGCGAACGACAGGACCCGCCCAGTATCCGGATCGGGACGGGCTGACCGCGCCGCAGACCTTCCGAATAGACGAAGCGGCACTCGCAGAATGCGACGGCCTTGTGCATCTGCGCGACGCATCGGGCCGGGATCTCGCCGGCAGCCCGATCGTGCCCGACCAATGGGGCCGGTCCGCGCGCAGCATGGTGGCACGAGCAGCAGGCGGACGGCTCGCCCTTCCGCCCCATGCCCTGCTGCCGTTCTGGGCGGATACGCCGTCGCCACCCCGCGCCGCCCCGCTCCGCCCGGCCCGCAAACCACAGGGCCTCGCCGTCATCCTGCCGGTTTATCGCGGGCGCGAGATGACGCTGCTCTGCCTCAGCCGCGTTCTTGCCTCCGTTCCCCGCGACACCCGGATCATCGTGGTGGATGACGCGTCCCCCGAACCCGAACTCTCCACCGCACTCGACGACCTGGCCCTGGCAAGGCAGATCGTGCTGATCCGCAATCCGCGCAATCTCGGCTTCCCCGGCAGCGTCAACCGCGGCATGACCGCCGCCGGCGACCGGGACGTGGTGCTGCTCAACAGCGACGCCCTGGTGCCTCCCGGCTGGCTTGAGCGATTGCAGGACGCGGCCCTCTCCGCGCCCGACATCGGCACCGTCGCCCCGCTTTCCAACGACGCCACGATCCTGAGCTACCCGCGTGTCGACGACCTGCAGCCCCCGCCGCCCGGGAGCGAGATTGACCGGATCGACGCCCTTGCCTGGAAGTCCAATGGAGCCGCCGTCCTCGACATCCCGACCAGCGTTGGCTTCTGCATGTATATCCGCGCCGCCTGCCGCGCCGAGACCGGCCTTTTCCGGGAGGACGTCTTCGCCCAGGGCTATGGCGAGGAGAACGATTTCTGCATGCGCGCCCGGCATCTCGGCTGGCGCCATGTCGCCGCCCCCGGGGTGTTCGTCGCCCATATCGGCGGCCAGTCCTTCGGCGCCGCGCGCGCCCATCTGCTGCGGCGCAACCAGACGATCCTCGAGCGATTGCACCCTGGCTACGGCGCGCTGATCGCGGAGCATATCGCAGCGGACCCCCTGGCCGAGGTGCGCCGGCGGCTCGACCGTGCGCGCTGGCAATCGGCGCGCCGCCGGGGCGTGGCGCGCGCCTCGGCCCTTCTCATCACCCATGCCGAAGGGGGCGGGGTGGAACGGCAGGTGCGCAAGCGCGCCCAGGCGCTCGCTGGCCAAGGCCTCACCCCCATCATTCTCCGGCCGACCGAGGACGGCGGCTGCCAAGTCGCGTGCGGCGTGGAGCAGGGAGATCTCTGGCGGGACGATTTCCCCAACCTTACCTTCCGCATGCCGGAAGAGCTGAAGGCGCTAGCTGCCTTCCTGCGCCCGGAAAAGCCACAGCATGTCGAATTGCATCACAGGCTGGGCCATTCCCACACGTTGCTCGACCTCGCTCCCCTCCTCGGCATCCCTATGGACGTCGTCGTCCACGATTATGCGGCGATCTGCCCGCGCGTCACCCTGGTTACGGTAACGGGGCGTTATTGCGGCGAGCCCGATGCCGAACAATGCATGGCCTGCGTTGCCGATCTCGGCAGCCGGCTGCGGGAGGAGATCACCGTACCCGCCTTGCGCGCACGCACCGCGGCCGACCTCGCAGCGGCGCGCAGCGTGACCTTCCCCTCAGCGGAGGTCGAGACCCGCTTCCGCCGCTACGCCCCGCAATTCGCCAGCCGCATTACGCCCTGGGACGAGGATCCGACACGGTTGCCGCGCCGGGCCCGCCGGTCCCCGCGCGAGTCGGGCGGGCGGGTCCGCGTCGCCGTCATCGGCGCCATCGGCACGGAGAAGGGCTACGACGTCATCCTCGACTGCGCCCGAGACGCGGCACGACGGGCGCTTCCTCTCGAATTCGTCATCATCGGCTATACGCATGACGACGTGCGCCTGATCGACACGGGGCGCGTACGCATCACCTATCGTTTCGCTCCCGAGGAGGCGATCGCGGAGATCGCGGCACAGGAGGCGGATTTCGCCTTCATCCCATCGATCTGGCCGGAAACCTGGTGTTTCGCCCTCAGTGACGCCTGGGGTGCCGGGCTGCGCACCGCGGTCTTCGATATTGGAACGCAAGCGGAACGTGTTCGCCGCACCGGGCATGGGTGGGTCCTTCCCCTTGCATTGCCTACGGCGGGTATCAACAACGCGCTGATTTCTATGGTGCAGACCGCAAATTAACACGCTTCCGCGTATTGCGGACCGGTCCTGGCCGTTGCACAAATCTGGCGAGTGCGGCGCGTTGCAGCACCACGCGCCGAGCGGCGCGACTTTGGCCCAGCCTATCGAGTGAAGAGGATCGCATGTCCCAGTCGGAACGGCAGGCTTCGGCCCGCCCTCAGGAAAATCGGGTGCAGGAGCTGCGGGCGTCCGCGCATCTGATGACCCTCGAGACCGGCATCTTCTGCCTGGTCAACGGTTCCGGCAAAGGTGCGGACGGCCAGATTACAGGCGTGCGTGTCTCCGCGACCGATCCGGCCGACAGCAACGTGGCGATCGCGACCTTCCGGCCCGACGGCTGGCTGACCGGCGCCGGGGATTCCGCGCTGATCCGGGTCCTGCAGGGGCCAACGCAAATCCTGATCACGATCTATCAGCCGACCGGCAGCCAGGAAGGCCCTCCCAAGCTGCGGGTGCTGCGCCTTTCGGAAGCCGGCCCCGCCGAGGCCGGTGCTGCCTCCCCCGCGGCCGCCGCCACCCGTCCACCGGTCATGATCCTCAATGAGAAGCATGACGTCATTGCCCACATCCAGAGCACGGGCGACGTCGGCCGGCATTTCGGCGAATGGGTGGGCGAGCCGGGCAATCAGCGCGCCATCGAAGGCTTCAGCCTTGCGACGCCCGAAGGGCTCACGGCCGCGGACCTCACCTATCAGGCGGTGCTCGGCCGCGGTTGGCTCTCCCCCTGGGTCGAGGCCGGCCAGTTCTGCGGCAGCCGCGGCATGGCCCTGCCCATCCTCGGTTTCAAGCTCAAACTGAGCGAGGCCGCCGCCCGGCGCTTCGACCTGCAGATCGCTGCATCCTTCGTGGATGGCACAAGGCTCGAGGGGCTGGGCACGGAGGATAGTTGCGAAGCACCCTCGCTCGCGCCGCTCGAAGCCCTGCAGATCACGCTGACCGCCAAGGGTGGAGCCAAGCAGAAACCGGCCGCCGCCAAGCCAGCGGCGGCGAAGCCGGAGACCCCGAAGGCCACGGCCAAGCCGGCGGCCAAGATCGCCCCCAAGGCTGCCGCGCGGCCGAAGCCCAAGACTCGCTGAAGGAAGGCGCCTGGCGGAGTATCGCTCCGCCGGCGCTCCTTGCGAAATGAAGTCCAGGAGAGAAGCGATCCTGCGACGGCGGCGGCACGCTCTCTCTGTATAGGATACGCGTCGTTGCGCTTTCTCTTCGTCCACCAGAATTTTCCGGGACAGTATCTGCATATCGTCAGCTATTTGACGAAGCGCCAGCACGATGTCGCCTTCCTGTCCGAGCCGAATACCAACTTCATGGCGAACGTCCGCAAGATTTCATACGTTTCGCCACGCGCCTCGGACGTTCGCATCCACGAGCATGCGCGGGAATTCGAAGTGGCCGTGCGCCGGGCCGAGGCCGCGGCCAACGCCGCCCGCCAGATCAAGGCACTCGGCTTTCAGCCCGATATCATCATCGGGCATCACGGCTGGGGTGAACTCCTCAATCTGCAGGACGTCTTCCCCGGCGTGCCGATCCTTGGCTATTTCGAGTTCTTCTACAGTCTCGTGGGCCAGGACGTGCATTTCGACCCGGAATTCCCGCTGGACCAAAAGCGCCTGCCGATGGTGCGGTCAAAGAACGCGGTCAATCTCCTCGCCCTCAACATGACGGAGACCTTCGGGCAGACGCCGACCAGCTGGCAGCTCAGCACCTATCCCGCCTGGGCCCATCCGCGTATTCACCTTCTCCCCGAGGGAGTTGATCTTGCAACTTGCAGCCCGGCTGCCCCGCGCGCGAGCAGACGCCTGACCCTGCCCGACGGTTTCAGGATCGAGCCGCGCCATAAACTCGTCACCTACATGGCGCGGAATCTGGAGCCCTATCGCGGCTTCCACATCATGCTGCGGGCGCTGCCGGCTCTGCTCGCGGCGCGGCCGGATTTGCATGTCACCATTGTTGGAGACGACAAGCCCGGCTATGGGGCGCTGCCGGAGGACGGCTCGACCTGGAAGGAGACCTTCTTGAAGGAGATGGAAGGCAAGTTCGACCGCGAGCGCGTCCATTTCCTGGGCCAAGTGCCCTACGAGACCCATATCGCGCTGCTCCGCCGCTCGGATGCGCATGTCTATTTCACCTACCCCTTCGTCGCCTCGTGGTCGCTACGCGAGGCAATGGCGATCGGTTGCGCCATCATCGGCAGCGACACGCAGCCGGTGCGCGAATTCATCACCCATGAGGAGACCGGGCTGCTGGCGCCCTTTCTTGAGCCCGGCCGGCTCGCAGACAGCATTCTCCGCCTGATCGAGGAGCCGAAGCTCGCCCAAAAGCTTCGTGTCGGCGCCCGCGCCTATGCCGAAGCGCATCTCGATCGCGAGGCCTATCTCGACGCCTATGCAACCCTCATCGAGACGTTGACGGGGCAGAGCCTGGCCCCCGAACGGGAACCCGAATCGAGGCCGGCGAAGCGCCGCCTCAAGACCTGACATCGGTCAGGCGCGGCGCGCAGGCCCGCTCAGCCAAAGAACGCGCCCCGCGAGCAGAAAGGCCGCAAGGGTGAGACCGCCCATCAGCCCGACCCAGACGCCGACGACACCGAGCCCCAACGCGAAAGCAAGTATGCCGCCCCCCGGCACGCCGACCAGCCAATAGGCAAGCATCGCGAGCAGCATGGGCATGCGCGTGTCTTCCTGCCCGCGCAGCGCGCCCATGGCGACGACCTGTGTGCCGTCCATGAACTGGAAGACGGCCGCCAGGTGCAGCAGCGTGATTGCCAGGGCCTGCACAGCCGGCACCTGGGTGAAGAGGGAAGCGATCGGCCCCGCCGCCATCAGCATCAGGCTGCAGCTGATGCTCTGGCTCACCGCCATCAAAGCGAAGCCCGCGAGCCCGGCGAGCCGCACACCCTCCCAGTCGCCGCCGCCGACGGCACGGCCGACCCGCACGGTAACGGCCAGAGAAAGGCCGAGCGGCGTCATGAAGAAGACCGCCGTCGTCATCAGTGCCACCTGGTGACCGGCAACCGCGACCGCGCCGAAATGCCCGGCCATAAGGGTCGCGACCGAAAACATGCAGACCTCGAGCACCGTCGTGATCGCGATCGGAGTGCCGACTCGGATGAAGCGGCGAAGCACCGCGGGATCGGGCCGGATCGCGCTCCGGCTCCAGACCACCATCGGATAACGGCCCGACAGGGTGATCCAGCCGAGATAGGCGAGCGCTTCCAGCCACAGGACGAGGGCGAGGGCAATACCGCCGCCCGCGGCGCCGAAGCCGCCGATATGCCCCAATTCCGGCACAACGGCGCCCGGCATGAGGACCAGCGCGGCCGGCACGAGCACGAGGAGGCCGATCGCACCCACCACCATCGTCGGCCGGGTCATGGATAGCCCCTCCGAAAGGCCGCGGCAGGAGGCAAGAACACCCAGCGCCGGGATGGACCAGGCCGACGCATGGAGGAAGCGCCTGATTCCGGGGAGTGCCTCGGGTGGCAGACCCATTCCCCCCGCGATAACCGGGCCGGCGATGGCAAGGATAAGGCCACCCAATGACCCGGCGCCGAGACCGAGGAGGATCGCCTGGGCGAGAAGATGCCCGGTTTCGTGCTGTCGCTCCGCCCCGTGGAGGGCTGAGACCGCCGGCTGTACGGACATCATGAGCCCGAGCACCGCCATGAAGATGACGATCCAGAAGCTGCCGCCGAGGGCCACCGCCGCCATGGTGTCCGCCCCCATGTGGCCAGCGAAGAAGGACAGAATGACCTCGGTCCCGATGCCGAAGAGCTGGCCGAGCACCAGGGGGAGTGCCAGGGGCGCGAGGGTTTTCACCTCTCGCAGGAAGGGCCGCGCCGCTGCGGCGCGGAGGACGTTGGAAGACATGATCTGAAGCCTGTCGTTCAACCCAGCCGGAACACGGGCGACCGGGGCAAAGATGCGAAGAAGCGTGTGACGAAGCCGCGCACCATTCGGCGCTTCGTGCTTGCTGTCGGCGGCCGCGGCCTTAGTGACCCGGCAGGCCCGACATCGTGCTTCGCGTGGCCCAGGCAGGCGGCAGAGGATGGTCGTGCATCATACGGTTAAACATCGACCCTCCTTGCGCGTGCCGGTTGAACAATTTCGGTCATAGCCCGAGCCCGAAACGACTGCAAATCCGGCGATCACCTCACGCCCGCGCGATTTGGGCGCCGGGGCAGATCGGGCTAAGGCTTCGCGCTCTCTGCCGACCTCCCGAAAGGAGACGCCGATGCCGCGCCTGCGCCATTCCCTGCCCGCCGCCAGCCTTCTGCTCGCGGGCCTCGCCCTGTCGCATCCCGCGCGGGCCGATGCGCCTGGGCCTCAGGGCCTGGTCGGCGCCTGGGGCGATGACAGCAGCTGCTCCGCCGATGTCGCGGTCTTCCGCGCAGACGGCACGGTGGTGCCAGCAGGCGCCGCGCCGGATGCCCCGATCACGACCTATGCCGTGAGCGGCAATACCATCACCTTCACGCAAGGGCAGAAAACCGCGGCATTCGCCTTCGGCATGACGGGCCAGGCGGTCGCCTGGTCGAACGGCAGCACCATGGTGATGAAGGAACGCTGCGCCGACCAGACATCCTTCGCCGCTGAAATGAAGACCACCGCTGGCGCCGCGCCCGCGGCGGCAGCGGCGGTTGCGACAGCCCCCGTGCCGCTCTTCGATCAGGTGAAGGCGCTGGCGGCGCGACCCGTGATCTATAACGGCGTCGCCATCAAGATTCTCAGCGTGGAGGCCCGTCCCGAGGCTGGTACGGAAAAGGCAGCGCCGACGCATGGCGCCATCACCGCCATCCCTGATCCGGAGGCGGCGGGGCCGGATGCGAAACTGCTCTATCACGTCTTCCCGACCGAAGCGGCGGCCGCCGATTACGTCTCCCTTTCTCAGGACCACCACGGCAGTTTCGTCTCTGCTGGGCACGGCCCCGGCTTTTTCTCGACCGTCTCGGCCAAGGATGACGGCCCGGCCGGCGGCCAGGCCGCGCCCCTGACCATCGACTGCCTGCGCGTCCACCCGCGCGGCAAGCAAAGTGTGACCATTTCCTGCTTCGCGCATATGCCGGGCACGCCACTGGTCGCCGGTGGGGAGCAGAGTTTTCCGCTGCCCCAGAAAGCCGACAGGCGGGACATGGGACCGAAGGAGGATCTGACGGAGGTGCTGGACCTGACCGGCATCGCCATCGGCCAGCTGCGCAGCCTGCCGGCGACGGCGGCCAAACCCTGAGGGTGCGGCCACGAGTTCTGGATCGCCGAGGCCTATCGGTCTATATAAGGGGTATATGCCACTAATGTCGAAGGCATGTTCGGTGTTCAACGGGATCGTCGCCTGACGTCCGGGGATTCCGGCGCACTCGAGTCCCACCGCCTCACTCACCCTTCAATGCCAGGTTGCCATGACCCGCTCCGATCTCGCCGCTCGCACCGTCAGTTCGGCGCGGCACAGGACGCAATACTGGGAAGCCGGGCCGATTGACGGCCCGCCGATGATCTTTCTCCACGGCTGGCCGGGAAACGGCCTGTTGTGGCACGCGCAGGTTGAAGCCTTTGCCTCCCTGGGCTGGCATTGCGTGGCGCCCGACATGCGGGGCTATGCCGGCTCATCGGCGCCGACCACCGTGGATGGTTACGCCATACAGGAAATCGTCGGCGACATGGTGGAGTTGCACGAGCATCTGGGAGCGTATCCGGCCGTTTGGGTGGGCCATGATTTGGGAAGCCCTGTGGCAGCGGCCCTTGCCGCCCATCATGCCGCCCGGGCGGGCGATCTCAACGGCCTGCTCGATGCGCTCGGCGTTCCAGAGGCCATCCTCGTCGGCCATGACTGGGGTGCAACCCACCCAACCGAGCTTTTTTATCTGGGGGCAGGCTGATGGGTTGAAGGAACTCTATCCAATGACCCTGGAGCAGATGCGGCACGGCCTTCCTGCCCTCGTGGGAGGACTGGAACTCGACGGCATCGGCCATTGGGTGCAGCACGAAGCGGCTGATCTGGTGAGTGTTGCGCTTGTGAAATTTCTTCGCACCGTCAAGCCGGTTTGAGGTCGGGCGCGGATTGTTCCACGAGAGGGCCGGAGTTTGAGACGGAGTCTGATTCACGGTTGGGCTGTGCGCACCCGACATTCAGGCCAGACCGATCGGACCCTAACCGTTCCGTCGCCGCCTCGGCCGCTTGCCGGCAGCCGACCGCGCCGGCGAGGGATTGAGAGCTTCGCCGAAATCCTCAGCCGCGATGATGGCGAGCACCTCCCGCAGCGCCTTCGCCTTGGCAACGCCGAACCGGCTTTCGAAGCGATCCTGCGCCACTTGCCATAGGCTGGCGGTCTCGCGCAGCTTGCCCTCTCCCTTCGCCGTCAACTTCGCCAGCCGGTTTCGTTTGTCGTCGGGATCGACATCGAGAACGACCAAGCCATCCCGCTCAAGGGGCTTGAGATTGTGCCCGAGGGCGGAGCGGTCCAACACCAGGGATGCGGCAAGCTGTCCCATCGTCGGGCTGCCGAGACGCGCGATATTCAATAGAATCGAGCGCTGCGTGGCACGCAGACCTGTGGGCGCCAGCAACGAGTCATACAGCTGCGAGACGCGACGGGTCGCCTTCCGCAAAGCGGTGTTGTTGCACCGGTCGCCATCGCCGAGGTTCAAGGCGTTTTTGTCGGGCTGACCGCGCGCGGGCGACTCTTTCGGCAAATTCCCTACTCCTCGGCACTCGTCCGACCGGCCGAGAACGCCGGCGACGCATGCCTCGAGTCCGACCGGCTTGAACGCACGCACGACGGGCGTTCGGTCAAACCGTGCATCGTACCCTGATTCAGACAGAGGACGAGTATGTGGGCACATGCCCAAAGGTGCCAGGGCCTGTGCAGCAGATCTGTCGGTCTCAAGCGGGAGAGCGGGAGGAAGCGCCTCGAAGAAACGGGCATGTGCCCGTATCATCGCACCTTGTTCGAGGCTGATGAGGCATCGCGCCCCGGCGTCGCTCACCGTTTTGACTCGGAAATAGAAGCACGCGGAGACGGGGCCGCCTGCGTTTGGTCGATCCGGGCCCCTCGAGCTTGAAGTAGGGTCCCATTGACGGGTGAATCAATCGCCGACGCGATTCATTCCAGCCCGATCAGACCCTAGCGCCCGGCATGGCCTGACATTTCGGCCCCGGCATTGGCCGGCAGGCGAAAGGCCAGGAAAGCTGCCGGCAGCATGACGGTCGCGACCACGAGGAAGGCGAAAGAAAAATCCTCGAGCCGCGGATGCGGCTTTCCGGCGAGGGCCCCGGCAAGCCCCAGCGCGGCCGCGCCGAGGGTGACACCGATGGTGAGCGAAAGCTGCTGCAGCGTGCTGTAGAAGCTGGTGGCGCTGCTCATTCGGCCTTCCGGAATATCGGCATAGGCGACCGTGTTGTAGGCGGTGAATTGCAGCGAGCGGAAGACACCGCCCAGCAGCAGCACGCCGTAGATCGCGGCGAGCGGCCAACTGGGGCGGAAGGCCGCCGTCAGTGCGAGCACGACGGCCGAGATCGCCGCATTCCAGCCCAGCAGATTACGGAAGCCAAAGCGCTGCAGCGCCGGCCGTGCGACCGGCTTGGTGACTAAAGCCCCCGCCGCGCTCACGAAGGTCACGAGCCCGCTATGGAAGGCACTGAGCCCAAAACCGATCTGCAGCATGAGCGGCAGGAGGAAGGGCAGCGCCCCGATGCCGATGCGAAACAGCGAGCCTGCACTGACCGATACCGCAAAGGTCGGGATCTTCAGCAGGCTGACGTCGAGCAGCGGATAGGGGTAGCGCCGCGCATGGCGCAGATAGCCGAGGGCCGCCACGAGACCGACCCCGGTCAGCGCGATCGCGAGCGATGGCGGCAGCGCGCCGCGCCCGAAGGAGGAGAGCCCCATGATGAGGCCGGCCATGCCTATTCCAGCCAGGACCTGGCCGACCAGATCGAACTGGGTCGCCTCCACCCGCTCGTCCCCCCGGATGAAAAGCGTCACCAGCAGTACGCCCAGGATGCCGATCGGAATATTGATGAAGAAGATCCAGTGCCAGGAGAGCGCCGTGACCAGGAAGCCGCCGACCGGCGGCCCGATCACCGGGCCCAGCAGCGCCGGCATGGTGAGCCAGGACATGGCCGCGACCAGATCCTTTTTGCCGACGCGGCGCAGCAACAGCAGGCGCCCGACCGGCACCATCATGGCACCTCCCATCCCCTGCAAGATGCGGGCAGCCACCAGCATGGCGAGACTGTCCGAGATGCCGCAGAGCACAGACGCAAAGGTGAAAACGATGATCGCGGCGCGAAAGACGATGCGCGCGCCGAAGCGGTCCGCGATCCAGCCGCTCGCTGGAATGCAGGCGGCGAGGCTGACCAGATAGGAGGTGATCGCGATGTTCATCGTGACCGGCGAGACGTCGAATCCCCTGGCCATGGACGGCAGGGCGGTCGCGACAACGGTCGAGTCCAGATTTTGCATGAAGAGGGCGCTGGCGACGATCAGCGCCGTGGCCCGCATCGCCGATGGCAGGCCGCGCCGGGCCGGTTTTACTCCGGCAGCCGAAGCCGCCGGAGTCGTCGTTTCGTCAGGCGTGGAGCTGGTGCCGGACCTGCTCCACCGGTCGTCCGCCAAGCCTTAAGCCTCCACCTCGGTGCCGTCCTGGCTCCAGCGGGTATGGAAGCTGCCCTCCTTATCCAGCCGGCGATAAGTATGGGCGCCGAAATAGTCGCGCAGGCCCTGCAGCAGATTCGCAGGTCCCCGGGCGCGGCGCAGGCCGTCGTAATAGGCGAGCGCCGAGGAGAAGGCCGGCACGGCCACCCCGTTCTGCACGGCGAGGACGATGACACGGCGCCAGGCATCCTCGGCCTTCACCACCGCATCCCGGAAGTAATCATCCAGCAGCAGGTTGGAGAGGTTGGCGTCGCGGTCATAGGCTTCCTTGATGCGGTCGAGGAAGCGGGCACGGATGATGCAGCCGCCGCGCCAGATCGTCGCCATGTCGCCGAGCGTCAGATCCCAGCCGTATTGCGCGGAGGCGACCGCCATCTGCTCAAAGCCCTGAGCGTAAGCCACGATCTTGGAGGCGTAGAGCGCATCCCGGATGGCGTCGATCTCGGCGCGCTCGGGCTTGCGGGTGGAGACCACCGGATGCGGCAGCTTCTTCTCGGCTTCCGCGCGCATGGCGCGACGGCCGGACAGCGCACGGGCGAAGACCGCCTCGGTGATGGCTGTGACAGGCACGCCGAGTTCGAGCGCGTTCTGCGCCGTCCAGCGGCCGGTGCCCTTCTGCTCCGCCTCGTCGACGATGCTGTCCACCAGCGGCTTGCCGGTGCTGTCAGTCTTGCGCAGGACGGCGGCGGTGATTTCGATCAGATAGCTGTCAAGATCGCCGGCCTTCCAATCCGCGAAGATATCGCCCATGGCCTTGGCGTCCAGGCCGTAGAGCGTCTGCATCAGGTCATAGGCCTCGGTGATGAGCTGCATATCGGCATATTCGATGCCGTTATGGACCATCTTCACGTAATGGCCGGCGCCGTCCGGCCCGATATAGGTACAGCAGGGCACCCCATCGACCGAGACCGCCATCTTGGTGACGATCGGCGCGATGCGCTCATAGGCCGCGCGCTCGCCGCCCGGCATCATGGAGGGGCCTTCGAGCGCCCCCTCCTCGCCGCCGGAAACACCCATGCCGATGAAGCGGATGTTCGCGTCCTTGCAGCGTTTGAAGCGGCGGGCAGTGTCCGTATAGAGCGAATTGCCGCCGTCGATGATGATGTCGTCCGGCTCCAGCTGGCCGATCAAATCCTCGATCATGTCGTCCACCGGCTTGCCGGCCTTGACCATGATGATGACCGCGCGCGGGCGGGCAAGCGAGGCGACGAAAGCTTCGATCGTCTTTGACGGGTAGAAGCGGCCTTCCGAGCCGTGCTCGGCCATCAGTTTGTCGGTGCGCTCATGATTGCGGTTGAAAAGCGCCACGCCGAAGCCTTTGCGGGCTGCATTGCGGGCGAGGTTGGCACCCATGACGGCAAGGCCGAGAACGCCGATATCGGCGGCTGCAGTCGCCGGTTGGTCGCTCATTCGATATTCCTCCGAGGAAATACGCTTCTGATGAAGGCAGGCGTCATAAAACAGCGCGCCCGCCAGGGTTTGGATGACGGTCCGAGGGAACCCTAATGCGCTGAGCCTGAGATGCCAGTCTTCCCACCGCATGCCGCATCGGCGATTGAAGCGGTTGCACCGGCTCCAGAGGAGATGGAAGCGACGCATCGCCGGGGAAAAGTGGTGTAAAGTGCAGCCTCGGCCTTGTTCTGGGCGCCGAGCGGCCACAGCTTGAGCCGAGGCATCACATCCGGGAGATCGCCATGTCCGCCCTGGCCCAAGAGACCTGCGCACCCTGCCGTGGCGGAGTACCGCCCCTGCCCGCCACCGAGGCCCAAGCCCTGCTGCGCGAGGTGCCGGACTGGCGGCTGTCCGAGGACGGCAAGCGGATCGAGCGGCATGTCAAGTTCCGCGACTTTGCATCCGCCCTCGAGTTCGTGACGAGAATCGGCGCTGTTGCCGAAGAGGCCGGACACCATCCCGATCTCGCGCTGGGCTGGGGCTATGTCGCGGTCTCGCTCCATACCCATGCGATCGGTGGACTGCAGCGGGCGGATTTCGTGCTCGCCGCCAAGATCAACGCCTTGCCCCACCCCGGGGCCACGGGCTGAGGAACATCCGATGAAAGCGACCTGGAACGGCACCGTGATTGCCGAGAGCGACGATATCGTGACGGTCGAGGGCAACGCCTATTTTCCGGAGTCCAGTCTGAACCTCGACCTTCTGCGCCGGAGCGACCACACCAGCGTCTGCCCCTGGAAGGGCACTGCACATTATTTCGACCTCGTGGTCGACGGCGCGACCAACCCGAACGCCGTCTGGTACTACCCCGAGCCGAAGGAGGCCGCAGCCGAGATTCGTGGGCGGGTCGCCTTTTGGAAGGGTGTCAAAGTCACGGCCTGAGGCCTGCGATGCGCGTGGGCGGCGCGGGAAGCCGCCGTCCCTCCACAGAGGCCACGGCACGCAGGCCGAGGCTGTTAGAGAGAAAGGCGCCCTCGGCGCGCGCCAAATCCTGCGGCAGAACCGACCGCTCGACCGCTCCTTCGTGCTCGATCAGGAGGGCCCGTGCGATGCCGGGAAGCGCGCCGTCGGCGAGCGGCGGGGTGATGAGCGCGCCCTCCAGGCAGAGGAAAAGATTGGCGGCCGTCGCTTCCACCACGAAACCCTGGGTGTTCAGCAGGAGCGCGTCGTCCGCATCTCGTGACGCCGCCTCCTGGCGGGCCAGGATATTGTCCAGGTAGTTGAGGGATTTGACGCGGCTGAGGGGCGAAAACTCGTTCCGCCGCGTGGCTTGGGCGATGACAAGACGGGCCGCCGGCAAGGTTGCTGGCAGCGGGCTCGCCGTCATGAGAACGGTCGGAAAGACCGGCCCCTGCGGCAGCACGCCGCGTGCGGCTACTCCACGCGAAACGGTGAGGCGTAGCGCGGCCTCGCTCAAGCTGTTGGCGGCGAGTACCGCCTGCATCGCTTCGACAAACCGCACCTCCGGCCGCGGAATGGCAAGGAGGTCGAGCCCCGCCTGTAGCCGGGCCAGATGGCGCGGCAGATGGAGGGGTTTGCCCTCCCGCACGCAGATCGTCTCGAAAACCCCATCGCCGAGGGAGAAACCGCGATCGGCCGGGTCGATCCGGGCCTCCGCCGCCGGGAGCAGTGCGCCGTTCAGCCAGAGGATCATGGGCCTTCGTCCACCGTGAGCAGGGCGCGGATTTTCACGCAATGTTCCTCATACTCCGCCGCAGGATCGGAATCCGCGACGATGCCGCCGCCGGCCTGGGCGACCACCTCTTCCGGCGTCACGACCAGGGTCCGGATGATGATGCTGCTGTCCATCGCGCCATCGAAACCAATCCAGGCGATAGCGCCGCAATAGGGGCCGCGGCGGGAGGCTTCGACCTCGTCGATGATCTCCATGGCACGGATCTTCGGCGCGCCGGTCACGGAACCGCCGGGGAAGGTCGCCCGCAACAGATCGACCGGACCCAGACCCGGGCGCAGCCGGGCTTCGACCGCCGAGACGAGATGATGCACGGCGGCAAAGCTTTCCACCGTGAACAGCTCCGGCACCCGGACGGAACCCGTTTCCGCGACACGGCCAAGATCATTCCGCATAAGGTCGACGATCATGAGGTTTTCGGCGCGGTCCTTTTCGCTCGCCACCAGCGCCGTCACCTCTGCGCGATCGGCCGCCGGGTCCGCCCGGCGTGGCCGGGTCCCCTTGATAGGCCGGGTTTCGATCCCCCCGCCGACATCGAGCTTCAGGAAACGCTCGGGCGAGGCACTTGCGATCGCGACCTCGCCGCAGGCGAGAAAGGCCGAAAAGGGCGCCGGGCTCCGTTCCCTCAGCGCCAGATACAGAGCGGCGGGGGCGAGGCCCGGCGGCCTCCTGGCGCGATGCGCCATGGTGACATTCGCCTGGAAGATATCCCCCGCCCGGATATAGCCCAACACGCGGGCGACCCGCGCCTCGTATTCCCCTGAAGTGAGATCCGGCGTCCAGCCGAGACGCGGCAGCGAGGCGAGCGGCACCCTGCCCCCATCCAGCCGTGCGCGAATCTGCGCCGCCCTGAGGCGGGCCCGCCTCTCCCTCCCCTCGCCCAGATCCGGAAAACCGGAGGAGAGGAGCCAGCAGCGTTCCTCCCAGGTATCGAAGGCGAGGATAACGTCATGCAAGCCGATCGCCATATCCGGCAGGCCAGCGACCGCGGGGTGGCGCGCGGGCAGGCGTTCCAGCCAATGGCCCAGTTCGTAGCCGAGATAGCCGACGGCCCCGCCCAGGAAGGGGACCGGCGCGACGCCGGGCGCAAGCGGAAAGCGGGCGAGTTGCCGGGCGAGCAGAGCGAAGGGGTCCCCCGGCTGCACCACCCCATCCAGCCGCAGCACGCCGCCCTCGGCTTCCAGAACGGAGAAAGGCTCCAAGCACAGGTAGCTGAAACGACTGCGCGGATCGCCCAGTGCCGCGCTGTCGAGCCAGGCGAGGCGCGCATCACCCGCGAAAGACCGGAAGGCCTCCGAGGGCGGACGCCAGGGAATGTCTTCGATGTGAAGCATGGGCGCGCCCTCATACGCCTCCGCGCCCATGAGGGCGAGCCGGCGGAAAACGGGGCTGGATTCCCGCAGCACCCACCGCCTAAGCTCGGCGCATGAGCAGCACCACCAGTCTGCGCGACCTGCCGATCGATCTCGCCGATCTCAAGGCGATGTCCGCTCGATCCGACAGGCGTGGCCTTTTCCAGCTGACGTTTCATCTTGGTGCCATCCTGATTACCGGGGCGCTGGTGCTTGCCCTGCGCGGCCATTGGACGGTCTTGCCCGCCATGGGGCTGCTCGGCCTCTGCGAAATCGCCCTCTTCACGCCACTGCATGAGACGACGCATCGCACGCCCTTCCGCACCCTCTGGCTGAACAAGGCGGTGGGGCTGGTTGCGGGCTTCGTGCTGATCCTGCCGCCCGAGGGGTTTCGGCTTTTTCACATGGCGCATCACCGCCACACCCAGGATCCAGCGCGAGACCCGGAGCTGATCGGCGCCAGGCCCCTGACGAGGGGCCGCTATCTCTGGCTACTGACCGGCATTCCGTATTGGATCGGCCAGATCTCGGGCCTGATCGCGATGGCGCGGGGCCGGGCGGATGCACCTTGGATCCCGGCCGCTTCCCGGCCGGTGGTGGTGCGGGAAGCGCGGCTTTACCTCGCCGTCTATCTTTTTCTTGCCCTGCTTTGCGTGGCGTTTAGATCGGCCATCCCTCTCCTGCTTTGGGTCATTCCCGTTCTGCTCGCCCAGCCCGTGCTGCGCGCCGTGCTGATGGCCGAGCACAAAGGTTGCCCGGAGACCGGAGACCGCATGGCGAACACCCGCACAACGCTCGCGGGCCGGGCTTTCGGGCTGCTGTTCTGGAACGCCCATCTGCACATCGAGCATCACTTCGCGCCGGGCGTGCCCTTCCATGCCCTGCCGAAGCTGCATGGCATGCTGC
>Ga0310811_10002372_pt1 | contig 23551 bp, 30 predicted proteins | sample YCmetagenome_FD_207642 | JGI IMG/M metagenome (GOLD analysis project Ga0310811, IMG submission 207642) | Soil microbial communities from experimental microcosm in Duke University, North Carolina, United States - YC | ecosystem: Engineered > Artificial ecosystem > Soil microcosm > Unclassified ... | reverse complement strand
GTAGTGAGACGATACCGGACGTACTCTCCCAGGTGTTCGCCGGTGACTATGGGTCCGGCACGACAGCAGGCGCACTCCCGCCGGGCACGCGCGATCTCTTGCAACCTTATCGGCTCTTCAGCCTGTGAACGCGCAGACGCTGATCGCCCGCCTGGACGCGGCCCTCGCCGGCTACGGGCAGACCGTGACGCTCCAGCGTACCAGCGTGGACAGCGCGACCGGCGCCGTCACCGTCACCGAGAGCGTCGATTGCCCGGCGGTGGTACGCCCGACCGGCCCGCAGGATCTAGAAGCCGGAGACGTGGTGCCGATCGTCGTCATTGTTTCGCCGACCGGGATCGAAAGCTTCGGCATTCCCTCGCGAGATGATCGGCTGCTGATCGATGGCGACGCGGCCAACATCATGCAGGTCGCGCCTTTGTACTACGGCGGACGCCTTGTCCGCATAAACATGACTGCGCGTGGATAAGCGCGAGCAGATCCTCGCACGCCTGACAACAGTTTGCGGCAGCGTCCAGGGCATTGTCTCGGCCAAGCGCAACGTCCTCGACGTGCCGCTGCTGGGACGTCCCGCCTTAGTTGTGCAGGACGGCAGCGAAGAGCGGCTCGACGCGCCGGCCTCGGCCAACCGCTCCGGCGTGCAGCGGCTGCAACTGACGCCGCAGATATGGCTGCTGGTGCGCGGCAGTGCCGACGATGCCGGCCCGCTGATGAGCCTCTTTCGCGGCCGGCTGATCGCTGCCGTGCTGCAGGATCAGACCCTTCTCGATCTAACCGGCACGTCCGGCGGCATCCGCTACGACGGCGTGACCGTCAATGAACCGACGCCGGAGACAAAAGAGCCGCGCATGGATGTGAATTTCACGTTCGTCTACACGCTCAACCTCAACGACCTCACAGGAACGACGGAGACAGATCATGCCGTTCGCAGAAACCGCGCCGGACATCAATAACTATTTTATCGCCAAAGGATACGTTAAGTTCAGTTCCGATGGCGGCACGACCTGGACGCATCTCGGTAATGCCCCGGAGGTGGAGTGGTCTCCAAATTTGGATCTTTTGGATCACTTTAGTGCGATGAGCGGCGTAAGGTCCAAGGACAGAAAGGTCATCCGCGAGAAATCCGCGACAGTGCGGATCGTGCTAGAGGAGAGCAATCCATTCAACCTTGGCTTGGCGTTAATGGGTGATGTCACGCCGGGCGTAGCGCCTGCCCCGACCACGATCGACATTTTCAGCCTCGCCGAAATCACCGGGGCGCTGTTGTTTGTCGGGCAAAACGACGTTGGCCCGCGCACCCAATATTATTGGCCCAATGTGTCGATCACGCCGTCCGGCAGTATCAATCTGATCTCGGATGAGTGGGCGAGCATGGAGATCACCGCCGAGGTGTTGGTCGATCCCACCACCGGCTCGTTCGGAACGGCAACCTGGGACATCACAGATGAGGTGACGCCAACGCTCACGACAACCACAATGCGCGGCGCGCCAAGAACGCGGACGCGAGAGGCGGCATAAACCGTGCCCGGCCTCAAAGACATTGCGAAAAACCTGCGCCGCACCGTCACGCTTGCGGGCGTGGAGGTTTCCATTCGCGGCCTCACGGGAGACGAGCTTGCGGCGCTGCTCAACGCCTATTCGGAACTCGGCAAGTTCTTGACCGTCGGGTTCCAGCATCTCGACGCGGCGGCGCTGGGTGAGCAAGCGCCGGAGTGCGTCGCGCGGATCATCGCCATCGGCACGTCCCTCAACGGTCACGCGCCGGAGGAAAAGGACATCGCCGAGGCTCGCACGCTGCCCGGCGTCGCGGCGCTCGAACTGCTGGCGTTGATCTCGGAACTCACTCTGCCGCGTCAGGTGGTGCGCCCTTTCGTGGAGGCGGTACTGGATCGGGCGGGCGAGGAGGCATCCGACGATATTACCAAGGCGCCGGGTACGAGATAGCCGAAATGGCGCTTGCTTTGTCGCGTGCCGGGTATGGATCGCTCGATGAAGTGATGAGCTGGACGCCATACAGAATGAGTCAGGTGATTTTCATTCACGGCAAGTTGTTGGACATCGACCAAAAGCGCGACCTAGCGCTGCACGCCTTTGCCGCGCAGGGCGACCCGAAAGAGCTGCGGAAGGCGCTGTCGCGCAATGGCAGTTAAGGTCAAGTATGACCGCAACGCCTGGCGTAAAGGGCTGAGCGAGGCTCAGCAGCAAATGGCGCGGGCGGCAACCAAGGCGTTCCGCGAAGGCGCAAAGGAGATTCAGCGCGAGGGGCAAGCGGAGTTGGCAAAAGTTGTCGGGCCATCGAATGCCAAGTGGTTTTTCGCGCGGGCCAAGCCGCGCGGCGGCTACTCGTTGCGGCCATCCTTGCGCGGCTATCGGCGTAAACAGTTCCTGAACATCTTCGAGCGCGGGGGCACGATCCAGCCGCTCCGCAGGAAATATCTGTGGCTGCCGCTGTCGCATGTCGTCCAACGGGTCAGCCGCAAGCGTCTTACGCCGCGCATCTACGAGCGCATGTTCGGCAAGCTGCAGTTTGTCAAGCGGCCCGGCAAGGCGCCGTTGCTATTAGGGGATGTCGCTGCCGGGCGCGGCGCGGCTGCGACAGGCAAGGTGACAAGGGCACGGCTGAAGCGCGGCGCCGCATCGCGCAGCGCCGGCCGCGCCACGCGCAAGGTGCCGGTCTTTGTCGGGCTGTCCTCGGTCACGATCCACCAGCGCCTGCACTTTGACGAGATTTACGAGGCCATGCGCAGGGAACTGCCGGAGTTGTATCGACGCATGATGGCATTGGAGGGCAATAGATAATGGCGCGTGGTCGGTCCGGCGGCATTTCGCAATTTATCGAGCTGGTCGGCCAAGAGCAGGTCCGCGAGGGCTTTCTCAGCCTTGGTAAGATCGGTGAACAGTCGATGCTGCGGATCAGCACCGCGACCGAGAAAACCGCGCGCTCGTTCGATCAGCTCAAGGGCGGCCTAAAGGGCATCGCGGCATTCGAGGGCTTGCGGCGCGGCGTCGGTATTCTCGGCGATGTCACGTCGCAGATGCAGGAGCTGCGCAACGTCGCGGCCGGCACGCAGTTCCCGATCGACACATTGCGTGCCTTCCAGATTGCCCTGGAGCAGACCGGCAATGCGGGCGAAAAGGTCGGCGGCGCGTTTATTCAATTCGCCGGAGCGGTTGCCGATGCGGATCGCGCGGCGGCCGGCGCCGACAATGCGTTCACCGCTCTCGGAATAAATACAAAGAGCGTCCAGGGAGTAGACCGGCTCAATAGGCTGCTGGATATTTACGTCAAGCGCTGGGCGCAAATTAAGCAAATCAAGCCGGCTGTCGCTGCACGCTCCGGCGCACTCGCATTCGGCGAAGACGACATTAACAAGTTTGGCAAGGCGCTGGAACTCGCGTCGCAAGTCGGCATCCCGAAGTTCGTTGAGGCGATGAAGCAGTTCGGCCGGTTCCCGACCCGGGCGGACTTCGCCAACATGGAGCAGTACGAAACGGCATTGGGCCGTTTCCGCGGCGTCATCAACTCGATCAAGATGGACGCCGTTATTGCGTTGTTTCCCGGCCTGACCCAAGCGCTCGACAAGGCGCGGGCAACGCTCGGTACGTTCACGACGGATATTCAGCGGTTCTTTGTTGATATTAACCGTGTCTTAACCGGGAGGAAGGCGCAAACTGAGTTTGTGCGCAACCTCGTGGCAATGAAGGATGTCGTGCTGTTCGTGCTCGGCATCATGAAGACGGCATTTGATGCGTTTGCCAAGGGCCTCGATGTCGTCGCCGTCGCTGCCAATAACTTGTTCGGTACGCAGTGGACCGGCAAGGGCATTGCGATGGCGCTGGTCGCCCTGAAGCTGGTCGGCGCCTTTACGGCACTCACAACCGCGTTTACGCTGGCGCGCACGGCCTGGACGCTTCTATCGACAGCGTTTGTTTTCAGCCCGATCGGGGCGCTCGTGACATCGGTCGGACTGCTGGTCGCCTATTTGCTGAGCGGCACCGATGCGGCCAAAAAGTTTATGGATCAGCTTGGCCTCGCCGGGCCGGCCGCCGACCAGACCGCGGCAGCCACGCAACAGACCGCGCAGAACATGGGCGACGTGGCTACGAACACGAGGAGCGCGGCGAAGGCGGCCGACGAGGTGCGCGACCTGACGCAGCGCACAACCGCTCAGACCGCCGCTCTCGGTGCGGCGACAGCAGATGCCGCGGCCAAGACGACCCGCTTCGCGAATAGTGCGATGACGATCCCGGCATCCGATACAACGGATACCGGGCCGCACGATATGGACTGGCATATGGCGCACCGCCATATCGCGACCCGCACGTTTGATGAGGTCAACCCGGAACAGGTTGACATGGCGACCGGCGCGAAGATGCCGATTGGCCAGGGGATCACGGGGCCGGGCGGCAACCGCTGGGTGGATGTCAAGTCGGCCTTGGGCGCGACAACGGCAGCGGGATTTGGCGCCGCCGCGTCTCTGAACGCGGTTGCGGGCGCGGCGGACACAGCGGCTGCCGCGCAAACCAAGTCTGCGAACGCGGCGGAAAAGGCAGCGGATCAAGCGCCGGGTTCGTTTCGCGCAACGTCCGATCAGTTCAAGCAAACGGTGGACGACCGGGTAGCCGCTGCCGCAGATGCCGTTAAAAACGCACCGATGGCGTTCGGCGGCGAACTATCATCCGGCACGGCGGCTCCCGGCGTGGTCTCACCGCTGGCCGAAGCAATAAGGCAAGCCTTCGCCGGTGCGCCGGCACCGTTCGGTGGTGAAGCATCGTCAGGAACCGCTGCTCCGGCGATCGATGCCTTGGAACAAAGCGCCGATAGCGTTGCGGCTTCGATGCAGGGGGCGAGCGACCAAACCGGCTCCTTCTCCGGGGCACTGACTGCTGTGACGGATGCCTTGAACAGCGCTGCGGCGGCAATCGCCGAGGCGACGTCGAAAGCCACGCTTCCGGGCATGGCGACCGGCGGCATCGTGCCCGGCAGCGGCACCGGCGACAGCGTAGCCGCGATGCTGACGCCGGGTGAATTTGTCATGCGCCGCTCGATCGTTTCGCAGCTCGGCGTGCCGTTTCTGTCGATGCTCAATCGCGGCGCGGGCAGCTTTCTGCCGCGCGGCCATTATGCGGCCGGTGGGCTTGTGGCTGCCGGTGCTGGTGCGGGCGGCACGCCGGTGCATCTGCACCTCGACGGCAAGTCCTTTGCCTTGCGCGGCGGCGCCGATGTCGTCTCCTCGCTCGCGCACGAGGCGCGGCGTTATGCGCTGCGCTCGGCCGGCACCAAACCGTCCTGGTATGGCGGGACACCCGGCGGGCGCTGATGCCAGCACTGCCGAACGGCCGGAACACTGTTTTTGATCTGCGCTGGGCCGAGGTGACGGGTGCCGGGATTTCGGTGCCGGGCGTGCCGCCCTACGCGGCGCGAGGCCTCAAAGGAACACTGAGACCCATCGATGCGGCGCAGGGCGACACGGTGGTGCGGCGCACTGTCAACGGCACGCTGGTGGACATCTCCGCGCCGCAGTTTCGCAAATATGTGCTTGAGGCATCCGGCGAGGACCAGCAGCCGCCGGCTCTCGCGAGCATGTGGCCAGGGATGGAGTTCTATGTGGACTGCCACGTCGAGCTGGCGTACCCGACCGGGTTTATCGTGCCGGATCGGGCGGCGGTGCCGGGTAGTGAAAGAGTCGAGGGGGACTACACGTTTTACTGCCCGAGTTTGTTGATGGTGTTGAAAGAGTTTCAAATAGAAAGAAGCGAATGGGAGGCGGTATATTCATGGAATATCGTCTTGGAAGAGCGATAATTGCCTCTGATGATGCAACTTCCGCTTCGCATCTTTAGCCGCTTTGATCGCGGCAATATGCTGGGCAGAAAAAGGACGACCCTTCATCGTGGCGCTTTTCTTAGCGCGAGTTTCAAGCGATTGCTTGTGCCCTTTCTTAGCGGCACTGATTTTCGCTCGGGTCTCAGGAGAATGCGGACGCAGCTTTCTTCCTGTTCTCGTAATGCTCATGTGAGCACGTTGTTCGGGCGACCAGAGCGGTCGTCCTTTTTTTGCCGCACTGTTGTTGGCGCGATGCTCGGGCGTGTGCTTTCTGCCCTTCAAGGCTGCACTCAGCTTGGCGCGGGTCTCGGGTGTGTTGACCATCCCGTTTCTCGTGCCGGGTTTCCCCATGTGCCGAGCGCTCAGTTTTGCCCGGCGTTCAGGAGACATCGGCCCAAGCTTGCGCCCCTTCTGGCCGCTACTGATTTTTGCTCGCTGTTCAGGAGACATCGGCCCGCATTTTCTACCCCTCGATGCGGCTCCCAGCTTGGCTCGATGTTCCGGCGAGAGAGGCGGTCTCTTTTGTCCTTTATTAGCGGCCGACAGCTTTGCGAGATGAGCGAGATTGCGGGCGCTGTTCCTTTGCGCCGAACTGATTTTCGCCGCTACTTCGGGCACAAGCGAAGGGCTAAGATCACCACCGAGACTAACGTTGTATCCGAAATCGGCGTTTCGCGTTTGGAACGCTGCGATAGCCTTTATTTCCAAATCGGCTATGTATTCTTTGGTTCCGGCGCAAAGAACGCGAAGCGGCGGCATACCATATTTGCGGATCGCCTTCTGGACAGGATTGTTCCCTTTAGCGGCACTTCCGCGATGATCTCTAAAGCGCCTCGCCGGGCGCTGCGTCAGGCCGACATATTTTTTCCCGTTAGGAAAATCGAGGCAATAGAGGTAGACAGGCGTGGGCATCATCCAGGCTCCTACAAAGCCGATGGTGTCAAGGGCGGCGCCAGTGCGACCAACACGGCGCCGTCCGGCCGTTATGGCATGTGCGGGTGACTAAGTAAATGCCCGGCCCGTTTTGCTTCGCCTGGACCGGTGGCACGATCCAGGAGCCGGTACTTATCTCGACCACCGGCAACACGCATGGCGGGCAGATCCTCACCCTGACGGCAACCGGCTCGGTCGAGAGCGGCGCGCAACAGCTCTTCAACCTTGCCCCGGCTGTCGATCTGGATGATTTCGCGCTGTACGGCATCGAGGGCGCCGGGTTGCCGACAGGCACGCTCTTTATCAATGATAACAGCGATCTGTCCGGCGAGAGCGGTACAATTAATCTTTCGGCTGTGGCGACCGGCACTTATACGTCGGCAACCTATACGATCACCAAGGCTGTGAGCTTCGGCACGATTTCCGTCACTACGACGCTCGACAATGCCACGATCACGCTACCCGCGGATCTCGATTTGCCGGCCGGCACGTATCAGGTCAGCGGCACCTACATCGGCAATACATTGGCGCCGCCGCCGGAGGACGATACCACCATCACCGACGAGACGATGCTCGTCTCGGGCGCGCTTATTGATTACGACGGGTCGTCGCCGGACGTCGATATGTATATTTACGCGCTGGTGGATGATGTCGTCGTTCAGCAGGACGTGACCGCCTCCGGCTCCGGCGAGGTGCCGGTCAACATCACCGGATTTGCCGATCAGGACTGGTACAGCATCACCAGCATTCCGCTCGGCGTGTTGGCGGATCTGGTGCCGGGCTTGCGGTACAACATCGCCGGCAACGGCCTCCCGGTGGGCACCACCTTTGTAGCACCGGATAGCCCCGCGACGGCGACCAGCCTCATCCTGGAACAGCCGGCGACTAGCGCGGAGATTGGCGCGCTGTTGACGATCACCGGCCCGCGCACGCCGGACGCGGATTTCGATGCGCTCGTTCACAACCGGTTCGATGAAGAGGTTTTGAGCGTTGCAATCGCCCAGGAGGAGGGCGGGTTTGCGACGCTCGACATCGAATTGAAGAACCCGAATGTCGGCCTCCTGGCGCTCGGGCGGCAACTGTGGTGTTGGCTGTCCTGGGATCAGGCATGGACGCCGGACGGCTCAGGCACGCCGGACCTCGTGCCGCTGTTCAACGGTCAGCTCGTCGGCGTGCCATCGCTCGCGTCCGGCGAGGTCGTGACGCTGCAATTCCGCGCACGGCCGGACGACTACAACGCGCAAAAGTCCGCACTTGTCGAGAGCATGAAAGTGCTCCCGTATTGGGACCCGATCTGGCTGGCGACCGATGTTTCGCAGGACACGGTTCTTGAGACCTACTCGGCGCTTTGGCACATCGATCGGACCACGCTGGAGCTGACTGCCAGCGACATCCTCGAAGGCGAGGATGGCATCGTCACGATTGACGAAAGCCAAGCGTTCTATGACGCGTTCAGTCTCACCGTGGGCGATGCGCCGCTAACGGCAGTTACGGTGTCCGGCACGGTCGAATGGCAACAGACCGGCGACGGCACATTAGAGATCACACAAAAGCTGGTCGATGCGTTCGCCAATGCCGGCAGCCCATACACGACCTCCTTTCCGCTGCACGATGACGACAGCGGCGGCGGCGGGCTTATCTCTACGGTCAACGGCTCGGGACTCAAAAGCGATTGGCCGAAAGCCGGCACGAATATCGGCGGCGGCTGGAGCCTCACGACACGCGCAGACGGGTCCGGCAAACCGCTTTGCTATATCGAAGACGAGGTTCTAAACGGAACATTCCGCCAAACGAATTACAATGTTACTTTCACCGGCCAGGAAAAGCCGGCGACGAGCGCTGACGCCACCGACGAGGAGAACACCGTCGCGGTCTACACCGCGAGCTATGGTCAGTACAAGGCCGAGTTTCCGATCAGCATTTACAAAGTGCGGATGGTGCTGCAATGGCGCGCTGACCGGCGCCGCACCGAGACGGTCGCGGCTGTCGTCAATGCCAACGTCCAGCGGATGTTGACCGACACGGCGGACGCGGACGCCGAGGATATATCGCTGACCTCGCAATATATCGGGCAAGGGGTCGATGCCGGCGGCGAGGTGCCGATCGGCAGCTTGACGCGCGCCAGTTATTTCCAAACCGATCGCGGCGCCTCGTCGCTTGAATATCTGCTGCTGCTGGCGCGGGCGAAGATGCGGGCCAAGAGCCGGGCCGTTGACCTCGCCTTCGCGGTCGAGTGGCGCACCGCCATCGGCATCACCTTGCGCAACAATGTAACGCTGCTGGACCGGCGCCTCGCTGGCGGCAGCGCGACGGGCAAGGTCAAAAGCTACAAGCTCACCGCTGGCGATGGCGTGATGCTCGGCGAGTTTGTGCTCGGCGTGCCGATCGGCACCGGTGATGTATCAAACGGCACCGTCGGCGAGCCTGCCTACGTCGATGATGGCTATACCAATCCCGGCTATCAGGTTATTAGCGGCGAGCAGGCCGCCTTGGTCGAGAGCGAATTATATTATCAATCGCTGGATCAGTTTGCGATCCAGGACGACGGGCTGAACCTCACAAACCTGACCGCCGATACTGCCGTCAATCAATGCTACGTGACAGACGGGCTAATCGAACAGCTCGACCTGCTCTACACGTATCAGCGCAAGCAAGCGCCGACCGACGGCGATCCGATTTCGGCAGCAGTCAAAATGAAAACGACCGTTACACTTGATCTCGTGCCGGTCGCCGGCGCTGAATTTCACACATCGTTCTACCCGGCGATCTCGATGCTCGCCGTGCCGAAGGGCATTGACCTGGCGGCGCCGGCAGGAGCGCGCAATGCCGTTTGAGTCATTTGTCCGGCCCTATCAATCGCCCGGCGCATTGCGGCGCACTATCATCGCCGCCACGCCTAGCGCGACGAAGGACCGCGCGCATCTGACCTGGGGCGTCACATCCGACGCGAAAATCACGCGGACCCGCGACGGCATCAATGTCGAGTGCTGCAAGAAAACGATCAAGCAGACCGACCACAAGAACAGCGATTTTGAGAACGTGACGATAGCGGCACCGGCCGGCGGTCCCTCGGATGGGCAGAAAGTCGAGTTTCAACGGGCCAACAAACTCGCGTTTGACAGCAAACACACCAATTCGTGCATTTCGGATTGGGACCAGATGTCCGGTGTTGCGTTCGGCGTCAGCGAAGCGCTTGCAGAATTTGAGTCGGATATGTCCTTTGCCGGCGACGGCACCACCGACGAGACGTGCAAAATGGAGTGGAGCCTGACCAACACGCCGACCGGGAGGCTCTAGTATGCCGTTCGAATCCTTCGTTCGACCGTATCAATCGCCGGGTGCGCTTGGCCGCACCCGGATCGTTGCGACACCTAGCGCGACCAAGGAGCGCGCGCATTTGACCTGGGGCGCCACAAGCGATGCGAAAATCACGCCCTCGCGCGACGGGATCAACGTCGAATGCTGTAGCAATAAGGAAACCGAGTTTGAGCGCGAAACCAACGTTTTGCGCATCACGCAATCCGACGAGCCGGAGAATTGGGTGGATGTGGCGCGCGCCAGCAAGATGAAGCTCAATAACAAGCACGAAAATAAGTGCGCGAGCGATTGGGAGCAGATGTCCGGCGTCGCCTTCGCCGTCAGCGAGGTACTCGCGGATTTTGAGGCGGACATGTCATTTGCTGGCGATAACACCACCGACGAAACCTGCAAGCACGAGATCACCTATAAACAAAACACACAGCCGGCATGAGCGCCATCTATACCGAGTTTCCTGGCGACGAGATTATTGCGGTTCATTTTAAAACAAAAGACAAGCCACCGACTGAACCGCCCGGCGATCAGTGGAAAAACACATGCGGCATGTTTGAGAACGTACCACTGCCAGGACTGCCTATCGGGGGTCCGGGCATTTTTGTTTTTGAGTATGATGCGCTGTATTGGGTCGTACCCGATAATAATCCCGGTCACGACCCGAAAAAGCCGTGGATGTATTTCCCGATTTTCAGGAAATATATCGACAGCGGAACAACCGTCAATTACCCGTGGGTGTGGGGAGCGCCAGGAAGTTTTACTGTCAATTATATCGGCGACACCAGTAAGGCCGCGTTTCGCATTCGCGTTTATCGCAACGTGAATATCCAGGCATTTATGCAAACGGTCCAAGCGGGCAACCCGGAACCGCCCGATTACACCGTGGACGGGACGACGACGACGATTGACAATATCAGCGCAACCGAGATCTACGTCCCGTTCTTTATCGTAGACCAGAAACCGCATCCCTGGCTCGGCGGCGAATACCCGTGGTCGGCAGTCGTCGATCCGCACATCACGGTGCAGGCGCATTGCGAGAAAACGACGGTCGGCGCGTTGCCGCCACAGCCGCCCGGCATGAGCGCCAGCTCGCCGTGGTTCCGGTATCCGACGCCGGGGAGCACCGATCTGCCGGTGCGACCGCCGCCAACGCTCGACGCCGCATAGGATAGGCAATAATGGTTGACATCACCTACCGCACATTAGGCCCGTGGGGGAGCGGCAAGGGCGCCAACCTTCAGCCGGCCGAGGTCGATACAAACTTTTGGAATGTGGCCGAGGCTATTGTTGCCTTGCAAACCAATCCGGCACAGCCGGTGGGCATTGCAAGCATCACGGTATCCGGCACTCAGATGTGGATCACGCTCACCGACAGCACGGTGCTCGGGCCGTACACGTTGCCAGTACTGACCTTTCGGTGGCGTGGCGAGTGGGAGCCGAACGCGGATTATGTCGCGCTCGATGTCGTGACCGTGTTTCAGACCGGCATTTTCATGTGCCAGGTCAGTCATACATCGGGCGCCACATTTGACATCGACCAGGAGATCGGCGGCACCCTCGTCTGGCTGCAACTGTTCGGGTCGGTCGATGCGACGCTGTCCGGCCTGTCGGATGTCGATGTCAATGACCCGATGGTCGGCGGCGAGTTGCTGCAATGGAGCTACGAGGCGAATAAGTGGCTGACCTTTGTCGCCGGGACGATGGTGTACGAGGACACCGACAACGTTACGATCACGGGTGGGTCAATCACCGGGATGCCGGCTCCCACGGCGCCGGGCGATGTTGCGACCAAGGCTTACGTGGACGCGCTGCCGGCCGGCATGACGTCGCCCCCCGGCACGATGATGTCGAACGCCTCGACCGCATCTGGTCCCGCTATCGCGAACACGCTGACGACCTACCTGGATTTTGTGCTCGGCACGAGTGCGGTTGGTACGCTGCTCTATCGCAGTTCCGCCGGCTGGGTGGCGCTGGCGCCCGGCGTTTCCGGGCAATTCTTGAAAACGCAGGGAGCCGGCCTCGATCCGCAATGGGCGCCGGGCGGTTCGGGCGTAACCAGCGTCAGCGCCGGCACTGGCATCACGACCGGCGGCTCTGCGATCGTGGCGACCGGGACGGTCAGCCTCGACGTGATCCCCGACCGCAATTTCCTGTCGAACATTTCCGGCGGCAGCGCCGCGCCGACGCCGCACACATTGTCTGCGTTTCTCGATGTTGTGCTGAGCAACGCTCGCGGCAGCATATTGACCCGCACGATCGGCGGCTGGGTCAGCCTGGCACCGGGCCTCATTGGGCAGGTATTGACGGCGCAAGGCACGAGCGCCGATTTGACATGGACTTCGCCGGCCGGCGGCGGCACCGTGACCAGCATCAACGCCGGGACCGGGATCAGCACGGGCGGCGCACCGATCACCGGCTCGGGATCGGTCAGCCTGGCCGCGGTCGCCAGCAATACAGTGCTAGCGAACATCACGGCCGGCAGTGCCGCGCCGGCACCGGCTACGCTCACGGCATTACTTGACGCGATCCTCGGCAGCACGCAAGGCTCGCTGATGTATCGCGCCGCGTCGGCCTGGCTGGCGCTCTCGCCGGGCACGTCCGGGCAAGTCCTGACCTCCGGCGGCGCTGCGGCTAATCCCGCATGGGCGGCGGCATCTTCCGGGGCGCCGATCGCATCGCTGAACATGCTCGCCAATCTAACCGGCGGCACGGCAACGGCAACCGGCCAGACCGTCTCGGCCGTGCTCGACGCGGTGTTCTCTTCGGCGCGCGGCGCGATCCTATTCCGGGGCGCGACCGGCTGGGCGGCGTTGGCGCCGGGCACGAGCGGTGATGTCCTGACCACCGGCGGCAGCGCGGCCAACCCGAGTTGGGCGCCGGCTACTGGCACAGGCTCGCCGCCAGGTGGTCTGTCCGGTCAGGTGCAGTTCAACAGCGCCGGCGCGTTTGGCGGGTTCACGGTCTCGGGCGACGCGACCTTAAACACATCGACCGGCATGCTAACGCTGGCGACGGCTAACAGCAATGTCGGCACCTTCCAGGGATTGACGATCAACGCTAAAGGGCTGGTCATTGCCGCAGTCAACCAAGGTTACATAACCGGCAATCAGACGATTACGTTATCCGGCGATCTCGCCGGCTCGGGCAGCACGTCGATTGCCGCGACGGTAACGGGCCTACAGGGACAACCGGTATCGGCCACTGTGCCAACGAGTAGCCAAGTGCTGCAATGGAGCGGGACGGCATGGGAGCCGGCAACGCTGTCCGGTGGCGGCAGCGTCAGCATCACCGCCGGCACCGGCATCACCGCAACACCATCGCCGATCACCGGCACCGGCTCCGTTGCGCTAACAGTGCCGGTCAGTGCGGTCAACGGCGGCACCGCGCAAACCACTTGGGCGCAGGGCGATTTGTTGTATGCCTCGGCCGCGAACACGCTCAGCAAATTGCCCAAAGACGCGGGCGGTACGCGCTACCTGAGCAATACGGGCACAACAAACAATCCAGCCTGGGCACAAGTTTCGCTCGCCAACGGCGTGACCGGCACGCTGCTGACCACGCTGGGCGGCACCGGCCAAGTGAGTTGGACCCAGGGCGACGTGCCCTATTACCAGGCCGGCACCGCCTTGTCGAAGCTGGCAAAAGATACCAACGCGACGCGGTACATCTCTAACACTGGCACGAGCAACAGCCCGGCCTGGGCGCAGATAAATCTGGCAAACGGCGTGACCTCCACATTGCCGATCGGCAATGGCGGCACCAACGCCACGACCGCCGCGGCGGCGCTGACTTCGCTGGGTGCCTTCCCGGCGGCGGGCGGTACGATCAGCGGCGCCACGACGATAAACGCTACCCTGTCGAGCTACGTCGCCGGCCAGACAGTTGCCAACATCGACACCAACGGCGCGACGAATTTGATCCTTGGCGACACGGGCAGCGTGGCGGGCAGTGGCGGGACAATCATTTTTGGCGCGAGCGGGTCGAGCTGGAAGTTCGCGGCGATCAAGGGTTTTGCGGCGAGCGGCACGGGCAACTCGCAGGGGCGCTTATACATTTCGACTCGTCGCACCACATCGGATGCGACGCTGACACAGACGGCGATGTTTAATGAGGATGGCTCGACGTTCAATACGAGCGGGTCATGGAGCACCTTCAGCGAACGCGGGCTGAAGCAGGATATTGCGCCGTACACCACAGGTCTCGACGCGCTGGTAAAATTATCGCCGGTACAATTCCGCTATCGGCCAGGGACACCGTTCGCCGGGAGCGAACCGAGCGCTGTCCTGCAAGGGCTGATTGTTGACGAGGTGTTGCCACATATACCCGAAATGTGCGGGAGCGTCCAACTGCCATTCGGCGGCGAGGACGCGACGACGCGTGTCGCGACGCTCAACCCCACCGCCTTGATCTATGTGCTGATCAATGCGGTAAAGGAACTGGCCGTGGAGCACGGGCAACTGGCGGCGCGCCTTGCGGCCCTGGAGGCGCACCAGATCGAAGCTCGTCGTTGATCGCGGCCTTGCTTGTAGCATCATTGGTCGCGCTGACCGGGCCGGACGGGCAGGTGATTTGGGTATCGCCGACGCATGTCGTCACGGTGCGCGAGCCGCGCGGGGTTAATCTGGGTCATTGGCCGCCCGGCACGCAATGCCTGGTCGGGTTCACTGACGGCAAATTCGTAACAACAACCGAACGCTGCGATAGGGTGCGCCAGAAGCTCGGCGCGCCGCCGTAGCGCGCGAGGTCAGCATGATCGTCCAGCTCGATATTACAAATAACCTGCCGGTCACGATAGTCGTCAATAGCGACAGCGCGACGGGACAACCGGTCGTGCCGGGGCAGATACTTCAAGCGACGTTCTCGCTTGTGCCCGACAGCGACGGCGTTGCGCATATCCATCTGTTTATCGACCGCAAATAACAGCGAGTATGCGGCTGCCCGTCGGCCGCAGAGGGTGGGCTGCGTCCAGGCCGCTGGGCGCAGGGGTTGGGGTTGCACATTGCAGCGCCGCGGCCGGCGCTCCTTAGAGAGGTAATATAATGGCATCAATACCCGCAACGTTCGTCGGACAGGCTTACCTGTCCGGTGTTGGAGTCAATCCGCAAGCAGCAGTCAATATCACGCTTGTCGGCGAGTTGTTTTATTCTGGCGTCGGGGTCGGCGGCGGACCGATGCCGGGCGGCCCCGGACTTGGCTTCTGGGGCGGCGTCTCGCCACCGATGCCCGGTCATGACCTCCCGCCGGCAGGCGTCGGGATATGGCCCTCGCCGGGCCGGCCGGATCAGGGATTACCGCCAAGCGGGGTCGGCGTGTGGCCGAGCCCAGGGCATCCAGATAACACGCTCCCTGTGCCGCAGCCGCCGACAGAACCGCCGATCGATCCTGAAGAGCCGCCGGGCGATTTGGTCGTGAAAGCTCCACCGCAGGGGCAACCGGGCTGGGGCTATGTCTCAACCTGGGGCTGGGGTTATTTTCCCGGCACGACAGGAGCCGGACCCAAAGCAAACCCTTAGCAGCGCCGCCGCAGGCGCCGGAATCGCGGCGCTCCTCGCGGCGGCGTTTGCTCGATTTGGGGCGTAGAAGGTAACGACAGCCCGGCGCTACGGCGCCGGGCCTTTACTAGGGGAGCGGTGCCGTGATCCCGTCCTCGGGGCGCATTCTGTTGAGTTTGCGCAGATTCTCGAACGCATTGAGATATTGCAGATTCCAAGGCACATGGAGACCACTTACCCTGTAGCCTTCGATCGTCTTGCCGACGAGCGGAATAATATGATCGACGTGCATGCCTTCAGGTCGAGCAAGATAGATCCTGTTCAGATCATCCATATCGACCCAGCTAGGAGTGCGCTGCTCGGTCTGGAATTTTCGTTTGATTTCTTTCGCGCGCATTTTCCCTGGATTTTCTTTTGCCCTTGCGCGGTCGGCGGCACGCCTCTTGTCGCGATGCTTTTCCAGAGAACGACGTGAGATGGCGCGTTCCTCTTCCGGGTAAAGAGCCCGCCGACGACGGGCGCATGCGTTTTCGAGGGCGCGTATCTTCTCAGGGTTTGCTGCGATCCTACGCAGGCGACGCTCCCGCTTGGCTGCGTTTCGCGCTTCAGCCTCTTTTGAATGGTAACGTTCACGCTCACGAGCAAGTATCTCTTCGCGGTACTTTAAGTATTTTTCGCGCGATCTGGTTCGCTGCTTTTCCAAGTTCTTTGCATACAAGTTGCGCTCGCCGGCATTCCGCCTTTCGCGATTTTCTTCGCGCCATTTGCGGTTATAAGCGCGTCGCGCCTCCGGGTCTTTACACGGCATGGCGTCACCGCCACAGATTGACGATCAGCCCGCCGACAACGCCGCCGGCAGCAAATACAGCAGCAGCGGCGGTGACGCCCTGAATGACCAGCCGCCAGCCCTCGTAGGCTTTCATCTGGCGGATTTGCTCGCTGCGCTGCTCGATATCGTCTAAAATCACGTCCCACTTATTGCGGCCCGCTTCGCGCATTCGATACACCATCCATTACTGGTAAATCTCTCTGCTACGTGCCCCTTAAGGCATGGCACGCCGGTAGAGTACCGCTTCAATCCCAAAGCTCTGGATCGAGATCGTTCGGAATTTTTCCCGGCTCTTAGTTTCTGGCGCTCCCTGTACGCAGACACATAGGACTTGATAGCTACTTCTGCCTGTCGTTTCTTGGTTTCGTGCAGGTAAGGCCATAGCAAGCATATGGCGTGTTGGACATGCTCGAATTTGTGAAGGCAATAAACATGTGATCGCGTTTTGCGTACGGGTCCGTGCCCATAACCATTGCTGCTTCCGGGCAAAATCCTACCCAGTCCGCCAAGGGCATTCTGGCAAGCAATAAGAGTATCGGCTGGGCCGGTGACCGTCGTTTTTTGCGGTATGGAAAATCTTAGCGCGCGGCCATGATAGCGGATCGTGCCTTCTCCCTCAAAGAACCCAGCGGTCCAGGCGAGCAGCAGCAGGTCCCAGCGGGCGCGCTGTTCCTGTTCGGTGGTTGGTAGTGATATAGTGGATTGAGCCATCGGTCGAGCTTCCTCTCGGTTGACGGTTAGTGCTCGCCGGGTGTTGACGCACCCGGCGAGTGCGTCTGTTTTACCGATCAAAGACTGTCAATGCAATAGCGAGGTGCGGCATGGATACGCTCGACGCTCGCCACGCGGTCGTGGATCTGAGCACGTACCAAGAAATCGCGGGCGCACTTGGCGTAGACATGGACGCGCGCCTGGTGCTCATTAGACGAAAGCGATCCGGCGGCGGCGACGAAGAAATCGTCGTGCACTATCCGAGTGGCGTGCGCGTCGTGAGGCGGCGATGAGCCTTGTACTTATCATCCTGCTCGTACTGGTGATCTTTTCATTTGGCGGCGGCTATTATGCCGGCCCGGCGTATTACTGGCCGGGCGGCATTGTGGGAATTATCTTGCTGGTGCTATTGTTGTTTCTGCTGTTTGGTTATCCATAATAAGCAACGGAGGATTACGTTGCCAAGCGTCAGCAAGAAACAGGCCCGCTTGATGCGCGCTGCCGCGCATAGCCGCAGTTTTGCGAAGAAGGTCGGTGTACCGCAGCGCGTCGCTCGGGAGTTCCTGCGTGCGGATAAGCGCAAGGCCCGGCGGCGGTAGCGTAGAGTTGCTGGCTGCTGACACACGTGAAACCTTCGCGTTCTGTTCACGTGGTCGTATCAATCATCCCAAAGGCTTAACTGTCGTCTCCTGGATCGCGCTGCCGCAATTCGCGCTCGCGGTCGGCGAGTTCGCCGAGCACGGCTTCCCGCGTCGGCTTGTCGAGGTCGTCGATCGCCGGATTGCTGGCCCGCAGCCGCTCGATCTCCTCGGCTGAGCGTGCCTCACGGATGCGGGCGTACATCGCGGCGTGGAACTCCCGCGGGTTTTTGCCCTCGACCACCAGGTCGCCTTTCCACCACGCCTCGTCCCGTGGTCGCGCGGCCTCCCGTGCCGCCGCCACCAACCCAAACGGATCAGCCGTCTCGTCCTCCGGCTCAGGCTCGGCGGCATTGAGCGCGTCATCGCTCGCTTGCGCCAGCCGGAGCAATTCGCCGGGTTTGTCTCGCGTGCCGGCTAAGTCGCGCAGCGCGTTACGATCCTCCGGCGACAACCCGCGCATGTGCTTGCGCAATGCCTCGGTGCCATGGGCGGCGGCGCTGCGCGCATCGATCTCCAGTATCCTAAGCGACCGCTCGTCCTGCGGCGGCTCTTGCTCCTCCTCGCGCACGGCATTGTGCGATAGGCTGTGCTGCGGCGGCACGCCGGCGAATCTGTCGAGGTCGGCGCGCGTGTCCACCGGCGCCGCCGGCTGGCGCGGGATGTCCTCGACCTCGGACTCGTCAAGAAAACCCAAACCGGACACCGACAGCGTTACCCGGCGCTTTGCCTTAGTAACCGCCTTCATTTCGGCATTTGCCCGCAACTCGCCTTTGAGGCCGGCAATATTGACCGCGCCGAAATCCTCATCGGTGCGGCCGGCTTTGTCCTTGGCCCGGACATGGACGGTCAGTATGTCGCCATCGATCTTGCGCGAGATGACTTCGAGGCTGATGCCGTTTAGCCGGCGTAGCTGGTCGGTTGCTTCGCGTCGCGCATAAAGCTGAAGTTTGCCGTTCAGCATGATGTACTCGAACGGGCGGGTGAATGGGTTAAGCCCGATCGACCTACAGACCTCGGTGTAGTATTGCGTGCGCTCGGCACCGTTCAGCTTGGCGAGATCACCCCTCGTTATGACAGCTTCGATCACGTCGGCGGAGCTCGGGCGCGGTGCTACATCACTCATCGAGTGGTTCCTCTCCTATTTTCTTGATGCGCAGCGTGCGCACATAACCCTCGGGCACGGTGTACCCGCGCCGCAGATGCCGCCGAAACGACAAGCTCCAGCCGTCGCACCACGCCGTCGAGGCGGTGCCGAAGCGCGTCTTGATCTGATGGTCGATATGCCCGAGCCGCTGGCGGGCATCCGACAGCGCGGCACCCGCCTCGACCCGCTCGTCCAGCAGCGCGGCAATCTCGTGATTGCCTGACCAGTCCAGATGCTCGCCCGTGTCGAGGAGCGCCTCCAGTTCATCGACCGGCTGCGGCGCGGCGATGCGGCCTGCGTCGTACTCCTGCCACCATGCCGCCGTCGCCTCCAGGATGCGTTGCTCGGCCTCCGGGTGGCGCGGCACCTCGAACTCGTAGACGGGAAAGTCGCCCGACAGCACCATGCAGGCAAGCACGCCGCGCGTGCGGCCGGTGACAAGCAGGCCCGTTAACGTCTGCAAAACGTATGAAATCGGAGGACGGCCATGCCATTCGTCCCAACGCCGGGGATGCACGGTCTTGGCCTCGATCAGCCCGTCGTCGATGCCGTCCGCGGCGAACAGCGCGTCCGGCGTCGCGCCGAGCCGATGCCCCTCGACCCAGAAATAGCTGCGGCAACGCTCGATCGTCCAATCGGGATGCGTCTCGCGTAGGGCCTCGATCACGGCGACTTCCAGCCGGCGGCCCCTCGCCATCGCGGGCGTGTCGCCCTTGACCGACTGGCCGCGCAGATCCTCGGCGAGCTGTTCGCGGTTCATGTATAGATGAGCGTCGAACAGCGCCGCCATGCGGGACGCCGTGATGTGCCGGCGGCGTCGGTCGAGCCAGTCGCCGATGCTCTCGATCAGCACGCTCTCGCGGCGCAGGCCGTCCGCGCTCACGATCGCGCATCCACATAATTTTGCACCAGCTCGCGCACAAATTTTTTGTGCAGCGCGAGCAGTTCCTCGTGGATTTGCGCCTCCTGGACCGGGTCACTGCAACGGTGCCCGGCGATCCAGATCGCGCACAGGTCGGCAATCACCGCGCCTTGCAGCTCCGGCCCGTGACCGGCGAGCAGCGGCTGGATGCGCAGCGTCAGCGCGTCGGCGCGGGCCGAAAAGCAGCGGGCGGTCACGGCTAGACGGTGCCCTGCGGCGGGCGCGGGATCTCTAGCAGTAGAGGGCGCCATAGATGCAAAGTAAAATTATGCATATTGATGTGCTCGCTCGCCGGCACGTGCAATTGCATGACTGTTTCGTCCTCGCCCCAGAAGAGGCTCTTGATAAAGCACATCTCGGCCCAATTCGGCGTGCGCCGCTGAGTGCTGACGCTGACGTGATCCCAAGCCCATTCGTCGCCGAGATCCGCGCGCGCGTTGCGTCCATCCTGGGCAAGCGCGTGCAGCACCGCGCCGGTTTTCGGGTACGGGATGCGGAACGCACCGAAACTGTCGCCGTAGTGGCTCTCGTAGCCGGCGGGCTGGATACGGTACGGCTCGGCGAGGAGCCACGGCGTCGGGCGCATTAGGGCAGCGCCACCAGCACGAGCCACAGCAGTACGCTCAGCAGCGCGACCACGGCCGCCTCGCCGACGCACAGCCGCGCCATCAGACAGCGCGGGTAAACCGGCCGGTCGATCGCATTGCTGACACCAAGGAGGCGGCGCTCTAGGCCGGGATCGTCGGTCCTTCGCAAGCCTTCCAGCATGGCGCCCTCGCGCGAGCTACGGCTGCGCAGTGTGCCACCCGGAGCGCCCGTTTTCTAGAATTTAATCTTAATTCGCATGAAATTCGATATAGGCTGCGAGCCGCGGAACGGACCGGTTAAGATACGGTTGCAACTGATGCAGAGAAGAAAAGCGGCCGAGATCCAGCGCTAAGGAGGCAACAGGGTGGCAAACGGAGACCCGATCTTCTGCCGACCGATCTCGGAGGCACCGGTTACGCTGGGCGTCGAGTATGGTCCCTGCCTGTTGGGTCCAGGCTTGCACGGCGAAGATTGGACGATCGGCCGGTGGAACGGCACCGCTTGGGCCGACACCGACGGCATCCTGCTCGCGCCGCTCGTGTTTATGGATCTGGTGCCGCTGCGGGCGGTTCTGGCGTTGCTGAGCCAGCCTCAATGATGGACATAATAAGCCGCATGATGCGCTCGATCTCGGGGTTCTGCGTCGGCAAGGTCTGACCAAGCGAGAGATAAAGATGGGTCGCAACGTGGGCCAACAAAGCGAGCCGGCGTAATGCTCCCGAATCGAACTGCGCCGCAGACGCGCCGTTGCTGTCGAACATAAGGACGCTCGGCTCGACGTGCAGCGACCGGGCAAGCGCAAAGATCGTGCTGATGTTGCGCCCCTTGCGCACGGTCTTGGTTAGCGTGTCATGCGCCAGACCGGCAGTGATGCATACCTCGTCAAGCGGCCGCCCCTGCATTTTGGCGAGCAATGCCGCGCGAGCGCGGAACGCATCATCATCCCAGGCCAGCGCGTGCTTGCGTTCGGTCTTGTCCATCAGAGCACTTAACTAGCACAGATAGCGGCACTGCCGAAAATTTTCTGCATCGCCCCGGCAAACTCTAGATTTACATCTGGGTAAATTTTCTCGAAAATTGTCGGCATGAGCCTCTCGGCCGACGATCTGCTGCGCCTGGCGCGCGCCTACAGCGACCATGTCGGCCGCTCATTGGTGACGATCGGCGTCCGCGCCACGCGCAATGACAAGGTGTTCGTCAACCTTGCCGCCGGCAAGACCTGCACCGTGCGCACGCTGGAGCGCGCCGCCTGCTGGCTCGCCGAGAACTGGCCGCCGGAGCTGCCCTGGCCCGCCGACATCCCGATCCCCGCCCGGCGTCATTGCGACGGTGCCGCCAACGCCGGCACCCGGCGCTCCCCCGGCGCTGGGCGGGGATGACGATGCCTATCGACGACATGCTGCTGCCGCTCAGCCTGGAGCCGGAAGAAAACGAGTATCCGGTGCATCCGGCCGCGCAGGCATTCCGCATGCTCGCGGATGACGAGTTACATGCGCTGGCGGACGACATCGCGGAAAAGGGCCTGTTCGACCCGATCATGCTCGATGCCGCAGGCGAGCTGCTGATCGATGGTCGGAACCGGCTGAAAGCCTGTCGGCTGGCCGGCATCGAGCCGCGTTTCGAGCGGTTGCCGGCGGATGTCGATCCGCGCGGCTACATCGTCTCGAAGAACATAACCCGGCGCGATTTGACGAAGGGTCAGAAAGCGTTGGCACTGGCGCTGATCTACCCCGACCCGGCGCAATTGCGTCGGAAGGGTTCTGGTCCTTCCGAGTTGGAAGGACAAAAAATCAGCCTCAGTCGGTTGTCGGAAGCCCGCCAGATCGCACCTCATCCCGATCTCGTCGATATGGTTCGCCTGGGCAGCAAGCCATTTGACCAAGCACTCGCAGAAGCAAAACGTCGCCAGCAAGCCGCGACATCCGAAGAAGTACAACTCGCAAGGTTGCAGGCCGAGGCGCCTGATGTCGCCGCTCTCGTGGTCGAGGGCACACTTACTCTCGCGGCCGGCTTAGCGGAACTGGACGAGCGAGCGCGCAAGAGGCGTGTTGCGATCGAGCAAGGCCAGGATGCGGCAGAAGACATTGTGCCGACATTCGTCGGTCATGTCGCCGCAATGATAACTGCCTGTGAAATAGGCGAACCAGTCACGCTTGATAAAGACCAGAAACATCAACTGCGCGAAGCATTTGCGCTGTTAAAAAAGAGGGGAATTATCTAATGCCGAAGATCGATCTCGCGCGCATCCGGCGCCGTCAGCTAGAAACCATCGCCCGTGCCAAGGCGATGATGGAGCCGAACCCAGACGGCGGCTATAATGAGGACGTGCTGCTCGACAAGCTCGTCGAGATCATCCCATTCGATGTCGATAAGGCGCGACGCAAACAAGCGCAGGCGATGCTCGATGCTGTGGCTCGTCCCGGTGGTACGGAGCCAAGCGGTCAGATTGTGCTTCCCGGCTTTGATGCGTTTGATTACGAACCGAGCCGACATATCCGCGATAATTCCCGCAATCTCTATGAAGCTGATGTCGCACCGCTGAACGCCGTTATGGCGGAATCCACGAGAGCGCGGGATCATGCAAACGCCTCGCTCCACTGGTCAAACATCAAGGCCACCGAAGCTGAGTTGTTTGCCGCCTGGGTGGTCGAACAACTCACCGTGGGACGCCCCGCTCGTGAACTCACCTGGGGTGCTTTTATCCGCGAAGCCGGCATCTGGAGACCTGACGAAGTAAAGGCATCGTGAGTCGATCCGTGACCCGCCCTGCCCGGCCGGGTCGAGATCCTACCGCTGTCGTCGCGGGGGGTCGCGGCGCGGCCGAAAGACCGCGGCCGGGCAGACAGCGCCGGCCGCTGCCGAGCGAGCGCGCGGTGCATTTGCAGGTCGCCGACTATCTGCGCAAAGTCGGCCTCGGCCCGGGCGCAATAGCTCTGCATGTTCGCAACGAACGCACCGGGACATGGCAAAAGATTGAAGCTCATCGTATGGGCATCCTTCCTGGGTGCCCGGATTTTGTTGTGATTAGCAACGGGAAGTGCGGCTTTATCGAACTCAAACGGCCCGGTTGGTCTCGCGCCAAGGCCCGCAGCGGAAAATACACCGCGCACGAGCTGCGCCAGGCCGAAGCACAGCGCTTCTTGAAGCTCGCC
>Ga0310811_10002371_pt1 | contig 23554 bp, 21 predicted proteins | sample YCmetagenome_FD_207642 | JGI IMG/M metagenome (GOLD analysis project Ga0310811, IMG submission 207642) | Soil microbial communities from experimental microcosm in Duke University, North Carolina, United States - YC | ecosystem: Engineered > Artificial ecosystem > Soil microcosm > Unclassified ... | reverse complement strand
TCAACCTGAAATACCGCTCTGGAGCGCCTTCCGAGCGTCAGCCGTTCGCTTTCGCCGCGGTCGCCCAGCTGCACGCGAAAGGCTACGATGCGCGGCGGCTCGAGGACGGCTCTCCGCAATGCAAACCAGAGAAGGGCTCGCCCTGACCGGACGCGTGCGCTATGGCCACGCACGTGCAGCGAAGCGCGAGTGGAGCGGGGCAATGAAGGGCTCGCAGGTATCGCCGGAGACGTTGGTGGCGCAGGCGCTGGGCGAGGTCGATCCGGTGTCTGGTGCGCTCGCGCCCGCGATCAGCGTCTCGACCAACTACGAGCAGGCGGCCGACGGCTCCTATCACCAGGGACGCGTCTACACGCGCGCCGACAACCCGACCTACGAGCAGGCCGAGCGGATGCTGGCGATGCTGGAAGGCGCCGGCGGCGGCTGCATCCTGTTCGCTTCCGGCATGGCCGCCGCCATCGCCGTCTTCCAGTCGCTGATTCCGGGCGATCATGTCGTCGTCGCCCGCGTGCTCTATTGGGGCGTGCGCAAATGGCTGGCCGAGTTCGGCATGTCGTGGGGCCTCGATGTCGAGTTCGTCGACACCGCCGATCTCGCCGCGGTGAAGGCCGCGATCCGCCCCGGCTCGACTCGCCTGGTCTGGCTGGAGACGCCGGCGAACCCGACCTGGGAGGTCACCGATGTCGCCGCGGTGTGCGCCCTGGCACGCGCCTCCGGCGCGCGCGTTGCGGTCGACAATACCGTGCCGACGCCGGTGCTGACGCGGCCGATCGAGCTCGGCGCCGACTTGGTCGTGCACTCCGCCACCAAGTACCTCAACGGCCACAGCGACGTGCTCGCCGGCGCGGTTTTGAGCGCGCGCAACGATCCGTTCTGGCAGCGCATCCGGTCGTGGCGGCGCACTGCCGGCGCGGTGCCCGGGCCGTTCGAGGCGTGGCTGCTGGTGCGCGGCATGCGCACCTTGTTCCTGCGCGTGCGGCGCGCCTCGGAGACGGCGCTGGCGGTCGCCCGTCACTTCGAGAACCATGCGGGGCTGCGTGGCGTGCTCTATCCCGGCCTCGCCTCGCATCCTGGCCATGCCATTGCGGCGCGCCAGATGACAGGCGGCTTCGGCGGCATGCTGTCGATCCGCGTGGCGGGCGGCGCCGAGCAGGCCAAAGCCGTGCTGGCCCGGGTCGAAATCTTCAAGCGCGCGACGTCGCTCGGCGGCGTCGAGAGCCTGATCGAGCATCGCAGCAGCATGGAAGGGCCGTCCTCGCCGATCCCCGACGACCTGTTGCGGTTGTCGATCGGCATCGAGGCGCCAGCCGATCTGATCGCCGACCTGGAGCGGGCGCTCGCCGATGTGCCCAATGCGCCAGAGGCTCGGCCGTGACCGTGACCCTCGCCGACAAGGTCACCGCCGCATTGCAGGCGAGCGTGCTGCCGTCGGTGATCGCCCGCGGCGGCGAGATCCGCGTGCTGGGCGTCGAGGATGGCACGGCCGTGCTCGAAGTGACCGGATCGCCTGGCGCCGCTTTGCCGCTGCTCGGCCGCATCGAGGCACTGATCCGCCATGCCGTTCCCGGGATCGCGCGCGTGACGATGACCGGGCCTGGCGCCGCGGAACCGCCGGCCGCGACCGCGGACGACGTCGCGGGCCTGGTGCGCGGCGTGCTCGACCGCGATATCAATCCGGTCATCGCCGCGCATCGCGGCCACGCGCAGGTGGTCGCGGTCGAGGACGGCTGGGTGCGGCTCCGACTCGACGGCGGATGCCAGGGCTGCAGCCTGGCCGAGGTGACGCTGCGGCAGGGCATCGAGCCGCTGTTGCGCGCCAAGGTGCCGGGCGTCATCGGCCTGACCGACGTCACCGACCACGAAGCCGGCCGCGACCCCTTCTTCTCGGCGGCCAAGCGATGAGCGGCAACGCCATCGTCGCGGGCAAGCGCGTCCTGCTCCTCGTTCCCCCGGTCACCTACCGCGCGACCGATTTCGTCCAGGCAGCCAACCGACTGGCGCTCGAGGTCGTCATCGGCAGCAACGGCGCGCTGCCGCTCGGCGGCAACCCGGTCGTGCATGTCGATCCGGGCAATCTCGGAGCGAGCGTCGCGCGCCTGCTCACGACGGTCGGCCCGGTCGACGCGGTGGTTGCCGTCGATGCCGACATGCTGCCGCTGGCCGCCGAGCTGGCTGGCGCGCTCGGCCTCCCTCACAATCCGTCCGGAGCGGTGGCCGCGGCAGCCGACAAGACGAACCAGCGCCGCCTGTGGGCGCGGGCCGGCCTGGCGCAACCGGGCTTCCACGTCATCGCCGCCGACGCCGACGAGAGCCATGTGCGCGCTGCGGCGCGCAAGCTCGGCTTTCCCTGCATCGCCAAGCCGGTGTCGCTCAGCGCCAGCCGCGGCGTGCTGCGCGTCGACGACGAAGCGGGGCTTGCCGCGGCCGCGGCGGAGATCCGCGCCATCCTGGCCGCGACCGGCAGCAAGGAGAGTGAGCCGATCCTGCTCGAGGAATACGTGCCGGGATGGGAACTGAGCATCGACGGCCTGCTGTCCGACGGCGCGCTCGCCGTGACCGCGGTCTTCGACAAGCCCGATACGCCGCACGGCCCGACCTTCGAGGAGACCCTGCTGGTCACGCCATCGCGCCTGCCGGGATCCGTGCTCGCCGCCGCGACGAGCCTCGCCGAACGCGCGGCGCAGGCGCTCGGGCTTCGTCACGGCCCGATCCATGCCGAATTGCGAATCGACGAGCGCGCGGGCGAGGCGCGGCCCGTGATGCTGGAGCTTGCCGCACGCTCGATCGGCGGACTCTGCTCGCGCTCGCTGCGCTTCCTGGGCGGCATGAGCCTCGAGATGATGATCCTGCTGAACGCCCTTGGCCTTCCCGTCGATACCGCGCCGCCACCCGGCGCCGCCGGCGTCCTCATGCTGCCGGTGGAACGCGACGGCGTGCTGCAGGGCGTCGAGGGGCAGATGGAGGCAAAGGCCGTTGCCGGGATCACCGGCCTCTCGATCACCATTGCCAGCGGCCAGCCGGTGCGCGCCCTGCCGTGGGGCGATCGCTATCTCGGCTTCATCTTCGCCGAAGGCGGCGATGCGGCCGCGGTCGAGGCGGCCCTGCACGCCGCGCGCGGCAGGTTGAGGGTGGTTATCGTCTGAGGAATCCCTATCCTGAGATGTTTTCGGCGACGTTGTCTTTGATCGCAGATTATTGAGGAAAGGAAAGATCCCTCGCCAAAGCTCGGGATGACAGCCTGTATTGTCATCCCGAGCTTTGGCGAGGGATCTTTCCATCTCAGGCGGTGGCACCTACCAGTTCCATCACGAACTTTCGTATGTCGGCGATCAGCGTAGGGTTCGAATTCGTGGCCTTGTTGCCGTTCGTGACGATGGCGCGCAGCGGCGCGCCGACCTTCGCCGCCTCCGCCTGGCTGACACCGAAGGCGCGCGGGAAATCACCGTCATGGCGGGCGATCCAGAACGCGCCCGCCAGCAGCCGCATGTTCTGCTGCATGCCCTTGTCGACGACACTGATCGGGCCGAGCTGCTGATAGGCCCTTTGCACGGCCTCGCAATTGAGCCATTTCGGCGGAATATGACGAAGGGCAGGATTGCCGCCATAGGCCTGGACGAGGCTGGATTTGCCTTTGATGCCGGAATTGTAGAGGTACTGCAGGTAACGCCAGCTCAGTTGCACGCCCTTGCTGTCATCGCCGAGGATTGCCAGATCGATGGTGCGGAGATCCACCTCCTTGCCCGACTTGCCCGGTATCAGGCCGTCGAGCTTGTCGGGCCCCAGCGCCTTGATCCGCCCGAGCGTCTCGCGTTCGACCTGCCCGAACCCGATGGCGTGATTCCCGGGCAGCATCTTCTTCTCTTCCTCGGTTAGCGGCGGCGGCATGGTCCACCGTTTCAGCCAGTCGTTGTGGTCGAATTCCCGTTGGCGGGTGTTGGTGAACTGCGTCTCCTCCCAGAAGATCGCCATCAGCAGCTCCTGCGAGACGATCTGCATGAACGCGGCATCATTGCACAAACTGCCATTGTAGCTCTGCTGCACCATTGACCACATTTGGAAGTAGTGCAGCGGCTGTCCGGCCATTTGAGGACTCCCATCGATGTTGAGGCAGTCGAGCGGCGATGCTATTCGCCGCCGACGCGATGGTCCAGTACAGCGCGTCCGATGCGCGCGATCGCGGTCAAGGTCGTGGACTTCAGGCTGCGCGTGCCGGTTGGTGGGAAGCGCGGTTCGCGTTGATGTGATTGAGACGGGCGAGCCCGCTCCGCTAAGGTCGGCATGCATTCGGAGGGAGAACATGCCTCGACCTGGACTTCTGCTCGCGGCCGCGCTCGGTCTGTCGTTGCTCGCCTGCGCAACGCAACAGCCGGCCAAGCCGCCACCGGGGCCACCACCGACCAACTCGCCTCAGGACCTCGCCTACTGCGCCAAGCTCAGCGAACTCTATCTGCGCTATGTTGGCCCTGATCCGAATTCCGCCAACATGGGCGGGGTCAGGCCCGATGTAGTCGGCGGCGAGGCGGTGGCCAAGTGCCGCGAGGGCGATGCCAGGGCATCCATCCCCACGCTCGAGCGCCTGCTCAGGGATGCGGACATTACCCTGCCGCCGCGCACGTGATCGGAAGGGACCACGCCGGGCAACACGACGGGAGCGCGCAAGGAGTTGTCCACCAGAGCATGCCGTTCGGCCGGAACAGCCGAACGGAATGTGTCGTTCCAGCGCGGCATCAACATCACGAAGGCGATTTGAGCTAGGCTGGTTCGCCTGCTCTGTCAGGTCAGTGTGCAGTCAGGGGGGGAGAACATGCGTCGACCTGGATTTCTGCTCGTGTTGGCCGCCTGCGCGAACCAACCGCCGGCCAGCCCGCCACCGGGGCCGCCGCCGACCAACTCGCCTCAGGACCTCGCCTACTGTGCCAAGCTCAGTCAGCTCTATCAGCGCTACGTCGGCGCTGATCCGAGCTCTTCCAGCATGGCCGGGGTGACGCCGGACGTCCGCGGCGGCGAGGCGGTGGCCAAGTGCCGCGAGGGCGATGCCAAGGCGTCCATCCCCGCGCTCGAGCGCCTGCTGAGGGATGCGGACATCGCCCTGCCGCCGCGTACTTGAACTGCAGGACCACGCCACGCCGGGCGATGTCGCGGCGGCGGCCTGCGGCTGCGCGAGCAAAGATGCAGACGCCACCGGCATCGAAGTGCTATACGGCTCCTTACGTCCCCGTAGCTCAGCCGGATAGAGCAGCGGTTTCCTAAACCGGAGGTCGGAGGTTCGAATCCTCTCGGGGACGCCACTTCGGTACAAATCTGCGAACGCCAAGAGCCGCCGATTCTACGCTCACTCCAGTCGCGAGGGCCCTTAAAAGCTCGGTTTTCGCACCCATGATGCGGATCTGGCTCTGATTGACGACCTCGACTCGTTGGGCGAGCGCCCGTAGGTGGTCTCGTCGATACGTTCCATCTTTGTTTCGGAGTTTACGTCTGGCCGCGAGAGCAAAGCGGCGCAGACTTTCCGGTGTGATCGCCGGGCCGCGTCGTTCGATCGAAGCTGCAGACCGTTCAGCGTCTAGCCGAGCCTGATCGCGAATAGAGGTCAATTCAGCGATGCGATCTTTGAGAGACGGGTCCGTAACGTTAACCACGCCGTTCTCGATCGCCTCGTACACGCGTTTCAGTTTTGCCTCGGCTTCGGCACTGCGCTTTCGCAGTTCGGTGATGTGGCCCCGACGCCGTTCGTTCCACTCTTCTCGACGCTCCAGAAGTTGGTCCATCAATTTCGCAAGACGCTGAGGGTCAAGCAGCCGCCACTCGAGATGGTCAACGACGGCTCGGTCGAGCTTTTCCATGGGCACTGTCAGACCGCGACACCCACTCGCGCCCTGCCGCGCTTTCGTGGAGCAGGTGTAATACCTATAGAGCCCGCCGGCTGAACCCTTTCCGGTTCGCAACGTCATTGCCCCACCGCAAGAGCCACAAAAGCAGATCCCTGTTAGCAGCGTGGGGCCACTCACTGCGCGCGGCGCCATCCACTGAGGGCTGCGGCTCTTGAGCGCCATTTGCACGGCATGGAACTCCGCTGCGGTTACGATTGGGGGCACTGCCATGATGGCGTGCTCAGACTCGGGCTTGAGCACTTTCGTGCGATAACTACGATGATTGTACTTATGCTGGCCGATATAGGTGGTGCGCGTCAGAATCTGATGAATCGAGGCAACGCCGAACTTGCCGCCGTCACGCGTCCGGATGCTGTGGTCGTTCAGATACGTGGCAATCGACTTGATACCCATGGGGCCGTTCTCGCCGTCACCTGTTAGCGCGAGCCTATAGATCAGACGCACGGTATCAGCGTGGATCGGGTCAACCTCCAGCCTCTTCTTGATCTTCGTGCCGCGCTGTCCCGCGGCAACTGTGCGGTAGCCGATCGGCGGCAATGCCCCATTCCAAAAGCCCTGACGCGCGTTCTCCTTCATCGCTCGAAGGGTGTGCTTGGCGTTCTCCTTCGACTGGTATTCGTCGAAGAGCGTCATGATCTGACGCATCATCACGCTCATCGGATCGTCGCCGAGATCCTGCGTGATCGAGATTAGCCGTACGCCGTTCTTGGCGAGCTTTCGCACATAGAACTCGAACTGAAACTGATCGCGAAAAAAGCGAGAGAAAGAATGGACAATGATGACCGTAAAGCCGGGGGGCTTGACGAGTGCCGCATCGATCATCGTCTGGAATGCGGGGCGGCGATCGTCCGTAGCCGTGTTGCCTGCCTCGACGAACTCTGCCGTGACTTCCCATCCCTTCGCCGCGCAGTAGGACGTGATCTGACGACGCTGATCCGGAATCGAAAGATCGCTGTCCGCTTGCCGGCCAGTCGAAACGCGCAAATATAGAGCGACCTGGGCGACAGGAGCGGCCGCTGCGTTCTTTGGCGTGGAAGCCGTCTCCGTCATTTTGTCACGGTCCTGTCTTGGAATGGGTTCTGTGTGGCCGAGCCGCTTCACGGTGCCACTAGCGATTCAACAGCACGCATCGGCATCACCTGGCGCTTTGAATCAGGCAACTGCGTGAAGCCGAACATTTCATAAAACGCGGCCGCACGTACGCTTGGCGCATCGACGGCAAGCATCGACGAACCGACGATCCCCGCGCTGGTGTATGCCCGACGGACCGCGTCTGCCAGGAGCAGAGTTCCGAGGTGCTGTCGTTGTCGCAACTCCGAAACCGCAAGCCGCTCGATCAGAGTTGCGCTGATCAGTGGATAGCGAGGGATATGCCTGCGGGCCGCCGCCGGCACATCGCCTTGCGCCAAGCCGCTGGCGCAGAGTGTGTAATAGCCAAGCACTGTTTCGGGCCTGTCCCGCTCAACCAGCGCGAACACGCCCTTGGCCTTGCGCCGCACGTCTTGGCTCGCCTGTGTCCTGAGATAGCGATCGAGACTGTCTATACCGCACGTGAAGCTCACTCGATCATGGTGCGAGGCGAGCGCCTCGATCTTCAGATCCGGCCGAGGCGCCGCCATGTCAGGAGGCGACGCGGCGCTTGTGCTCGGCCAGCGCAACAACGAGCCGTTCAAGCGACTTCGGAGGATGAATCAAGGCGTCAAAGAACGCCTTACGATCACGATCGGAGAGCACCAAAGTCTCGTGCTCCGCGATCGTCCGACGTGCCGTGTCGGTTAGCGCAGTCACGCAGAAGTCGCTGACCTTGCGTCGAGACAGGTGTGCCGCGCGTTGAATGAGGTCCTTCGTCTCTTCATCCAGTCGGAAACCGAGCCGCTCAACCCGATTAAGCGTATCCGGTTTAATTTTGACCTGCTTGCGGGGCATTGGCGCTCCAAATGGAGATCCATTTGGCAACAATGTACGTCACATAGACTAACAAAGCAATACCACTGGCTCACGCTGCTAGGCGCGGGGCCCAAGAAGTTCGTCAAGTTCCTCCGCGAAGTAGCCTTCGATCACCCGTAGCTCGGGGTCAGTAAGCGGCACCTCTTGGGGCCAGTCGTCCGTGACGATGATCGACGCGGGCGCTTCATGCGACGGGTGCGCGGCGCGCGAGGAACGAAGCAGACAGGTGTAGTCATAAAGATCAATGGGATCGCCAGAGCTCTCACGCAGGGCCTGGCGCGCAGTTGGCTTCTGAGTCATGCCTGGAAGACACTCCTTAGCCTGAGAGAACCTCTCGGACCTGCGCGCGTTCGCGATGACAAAGTATGCTGGACCGTTGCCAGTTGAGAAAGCCGCAAACGATGTCCGTGGTAGAGCCGGACACAACTGGCTAGAAAACGGACCGTCGTTCCCCTTCGCCTCATACCGGTCACTCGAGTCCCGGCAAAATCGCGAAGCTAGACCGTCGTCGCCCGATCGGCTCGAAGCTGCCGAGCAGCGACTCGCTTTCGAACTCGATACCGGTGTTTCCATGCCACCGGAGTCTTGCCAAGGTTGGGGTCGAGGGTTCGAATCCCTTCGCCCGCTCCAGATTTCTTAGAGTAAATCAGCTGCTTAGAAAGGGTCCTCGGGATCCTTCTTTGCTTCCCCGTCTCTAGCGCGCATTCCGGGGAAGCAGGGGGGAAGCAAGCAGGCGCTAAGAGTAGCGTGCTTTCGGCCGGTGTCCGCGACGGCAGCCTCGACAGCCTGCGCGATCGTGTCCGCGAAAAACCTTCCACCATGATGCGATAGTCTTCTCTGGAGCTGTTGCGTGCGTCAATGGGCCTACTGAACACAGTGTCGGCTGCTGCCCTGTTGGCGGCAGTCTCATGACCAGGTTCAAATCCTGCGCCTTCAACGTGGCAAGGACGCCAGCCTGACTGCACCTGCTCTCTTCCCTCCTTGCGCCGTAATCCGCCGCATGCCTGACGAGACGCTGCTGCAATGCTTGGAGGCGACAGAGTGATCATCACAGTGTGCTACGTGGTGATCGGAATTTCGACGACAGGGCGGAGGGCTTCGAGCTGTCGCGCGTATTTGCGCACGATCATGTCATAGAGATCGCCGAGGTGCTTCGCCTGCACGCTGACGACAAGCGCGTAGGGTAGCTCTTCTTTCGGCGCGAAGTTGCGTCCGCCCAGGCGCGAGTTGTAGTGAATGTCTAGCACCGAATTACGCAGCGTTTTGCCCATAAAGTTGACGCTCGTGTGGAGACAGTTCTCCCATTTCCATGCATCGCGGCGCAGCTCGTCTTCCATCAGGCCGCCTTGCGTCTTTCCGAAGAAGCTCTTCGTGTCGGGGTGGGCTTGCTTCGGTTCCTTGCGCTTCTGGTCATGCGGTCGGAAAGTCGGCTCGAGTCCTGCGCGGGTATAGTTGCCTGGGTGGTGCGGATCGACGCCGGTCGGGTAGCAGAGCGTGGCGGTGATTGTGACCTTGCCGGGTAGGGTGCCGGACGGCATCGGGATCGGGGCCCGAATGTAGCGGGTCGGCGCGATCTTGCCCTGGTAGACGACGCGCACGGTGTCGTCGTCACAAAGGACGATGTCATGGACGGAACGTGCGACGCGACCGCGGCCAACGTCCTCGCATGGGTAGTCGCCGGTCTCGGCTGTGTGGATCAGCAAGGCGCGGATCGCGAGCATGCTCAAGCTTTCGCCGAAATGCGCCCGGACGCCGGCCGCCAGGCGCAAGACGGATGGCGCGGAGAAGGATGTGCCTTCGGTCGCTTCGAGAGCGGACGCGGCGGTTTCGCTGACGACGATAAACGGGCGCTGCAGGCAGCCGCCGAACTCGACAAAGTCCGGTTTGACGACGCCAGGACTTCGCCCGGGGCCAACGGAGCTGTACGTACAGCGCTGCCATGGTTCGTCGGGGTTGTCGCAGGAGCCGACCGCAAGGGCATTGACGCAATCGGCGGGGACCTGAATCCGATTAAGACCGTCCTTTGCCGAGCTGTCGCCATCATTGCCGACGGCGATCGTCGCGAGCGTCGAACCGTGCGAGAGGCGGTCGTCGATAACGGCGGTCCAGGCATGGACGTCGTCATCTTCAATAGGCAGACGCGGCCCGATGCTGAAATTGATGAGGTGGTAGTTCTTGTCGACCAGCACCCGATCGATGCGTCCGAGCACTTCATAGAGCTCATGCCGATTCTGGCCGGGTGCCGTATCGAGCACGCGATAATGGTCGACATTGGCGTATGGTCGCGGAAGCGGATTCGCCGGATCGATATGACCGAAGAGGAATGCGGAAGTCACGCCGACGCCATGCTTCTGGAAATCCGGGATCGTCTTACCGATGCCAGGCGGCTCGATGGCCTTGACCCACTTGCCGATGGGATGGCCCTTCGGAACGCCGCCATCGAAGATGGCGACGCGCAGATGTGGATCGATCGGTCCCTTGGTCGGCAAGGCGATGTTCTCCATCGGCACGCGCGATGAGCGGAACGTCGGGCGGAGCATGCGCAACGCGGGCATCTGCCGAAGCGCGCGCACCGGCGTGAAGGTCGCGATGTCGTCTGCGAGGTCGGCGGGGGCTTCAAGCTCGACGAAGCAAAGCCCGCCGGCGGAGAATCGTCGGCCAAGCCGTTGATCGATGCCGATCTTGCCGAGATAGTCCTGGAAAAGCGGCACGATGCCGCTGGCGCCGGCCCCGGTGTCGGCGTGGAGGACCACCTCAAAGACGGTTTCACCGTTCTTCGGCAGCCGGCCCTTGATCTTGTCGCGCGTGGACGGCGCCGCGACCTGCTCGATGCTCGGCAGCTCTCTTGCGCTGGCCGCATCCTCTCGCCAATTCGGGAGCGCGGATCGCCAGGTGCGAAACGCGTCGCGCGTGCCCATCACGAACAACTCGGTGGTGATTGCCTCTTCAGGCTCCCTTCCATTCGACCGCTTTTCCGGAGTAATGCGGCGCGGCCGGCTGCCGACCGGCTCCAGGCCGAGCGACTCGAAGAGCTTGTCCGGAAAGTAAGACTTCGCGATGTACTCAGGATTAAGCGTGACCGTCGCCACTGCGCGGTCGTTGGGGCAGGCTGCGTCCGGTAACTGGTCGATGCCGCGGACGATGCGGCCCAGCATAGGTCCGATGCGCTCTCGCGCCTCGGAGAAGGTATAAGGATGGCTTTTCGGTGCGCCGCCGCGCACGCCGATGACGGGTTCGACAAGACGCTCGCCCTTACCTAGCAGGAAGTTGCGCTTCGTCATGATGGCCCTCGTCCGTTCTTGCGTCGCGCGGATTTGCCCTTCGGTGTGGTGCGGTTTCGGATCGTGTCGCGAGAAACTCCAGTTAGCTCACGCGCCTTGCGCTGCGACAGGAGGCCACGGTCGACAATCGCGGCGGCAAGCTGGATGCGCGTGCTCTTCCTGATCGACTTGCTGGCCAGCAGTCCCGCGAACCGCTCTTCCAGCGGGAGGCTTCCGAGAGCGGCGCTACGTCGGGCTGTGGTCAGCACGCGCTCAACGTCGCTGAATGAGCGGCCTTCGAACGCGACCGCAAGCAGGCCGCTCCAAGAGTGTGCAGACTGAAAGTACGGCGCGATCGTTCCTTCGATGAAGCGCGCAATGGCCTGCTGATCGGGAAGCGGAAACTCGACGTGAAGGTCGAAGCGCCGCCAGATGGCGGGATCGAGGAGATCCGGGTGGTTGGTAGCGGCAAGCAAGATCCCGGAGGAAGGCCAATCGTCGATCTGCTGAATGAGCACGGTGACTAGTCGCTTGAGTTCGCCGATCTCGCCGCGGTCATCGCGGCGCTTGGCGATGGCGTCGAGTTCGTCGAGAAGCAAGACGCAATCGATCATTTTGGCGTACTCGAGAACGTGGCGCAGATTGCTGCCGGTACGTCCCAAAAGGCTGCTCATCACGGCAGCAAGGTCAAGAATGAGGAGCGGACGCTTGAGTTCGCGCGCGAGCCATCGCGCCGCCATCGTCTTGCCGACGCCAGGCGGACCTACGAACAGCGCCGCTCGGGTCGGATCGAGACCGGCTCGGATGAGCGCGTCGGGATTGCGGCGTTCTTCGACGATCTGCCGCAACGCGGATTCGAGGTCGGGCGTGAAGACCGGCTCGTGATCGAGCGCGGGCTCGGGTTCGACACGCATCAGATGAAGCCGCGAGTCGAGATCGACCGGAAGCGGCACCTCCGCTTGGCGCCGCAGTGGCAACGTTGCTGACGGCGATTCATGCAACAATGTCGTCAGAGCGTCAGCAAAACCGGGAACAAAGGGGTGATAGCGCTTGGCGGCACGGCGCAGGATCACCTGGACGTCCTGCGTGCGGCCGGAGAGGGCGATGCGGGCCAGTTGGAGGAAGTCGGTTTCGATGTCTGTCTTCTTATTCTCTCGGGTCATGTCACTGTCGGCTACGAAAACATCGGGCGATCCACCGTAAGGGTGGGTGGACGAGTTTTCAAACGCCGAAATTGGAATCGTCCACATGATAAAAGTATCCTTATTAATCAATGTATTAGACATGGACGAACTTTGCTGGCCCAAACCAAAGCCGCGCCAGCCGGCGGTTACGTCCTAGACGTTTTGCCCGGTCAGGCGATTCCACGCACGCCGCCACCACGGTACCGGCCTCTCGACGGCAGGTGCGGCCGCGGCCGCCCGCGGACGGAAGCTCCGGGCGCGGATGTCGAACAGCGGGTCGCCGGTCTCGTCCGGCGGGTGATGCGGGCAGGCACAGTTCTGGAGCAGCTCCATGCGGGGGTTGCGCGTGAGCGTGCCCTTGTTGCCGTCGTAGTCCAGGAACACGAAGCTCGGCGGATCTTGGTACCATGAGGTCAGGATCTGGGTCAGCAGGCCGACTGCTGTCGAGGCGAGTACGCCGTTCGACCACACGACCTGCGGCCGCGAACCCGCCGCGCCGTAGAGCTTGGCCTCTTGCTCTAACCGCTCGTCGGTGATGAAACCGCAACACCGCATGCAGGGCGCCCCCGGCATGGACATGATGACCTGGCCGCTGACCAAGCAGCCCTTCTTGCCGAGGTCGTGCACGTCCATGCCGATATCAAGGTAGGGGATCAGATGACGCCGCGCGAAGCGCTCGAGCTGCTCGCGCTCCTTGAAGCCGTCGACCGCGCCGACGATGACATCGCAAAGCTTGAGGTCGTCGACCACGTCGCGCCAATCCGCACGGATCGAAAAGATGCGCGCGTTCGGCTGTAACCCGCGGATCAGGCGCTCGGCGATCGTGACCTTGGGGAGGCTGACTGCCACGTCGGCGAGCGTACCGCCGATGAGGCGGTTGGTGTTGGTGTCTTCAATCACGTCCGGATCGACGTTGACGAAGCCGCCGATCCCCATATGAGCGGTTTGCTGCCCGACATGCGAGCCGCCGCCGCCCAAGCCCACGAGGCCGATGGTCGCAGCGTTGAGGATGGCGTCGCTGTTGGGTCCAAGGAAGCTCTGTCTGTCGAGGCGGCTCATGCTGCTCTCCAGGTCCGGATGGGCATCCCGATCTCCGAAAAGGTCGCGATGAAGGGCTGCGAGGATTTGCGGTCGAGCCACACCTGGCCGAAGGCCGCACTGTCGCTGAGCACGATAGCGCCGTGCACGCACTGCGGCGCGACCGAGACAAAGTTCGGAACGAACTTGGCGTTCTCGCGGATATCGACGCCGCTAAAGCCGGGAACGCCGCGACCGCCGTGAGTGTGCACGTGGAAGACCGCTACGCGGTCGTCTATGGCCCATTGGCGGGCCCGGCGGATGGCCTCGGCGCTCATCATTGCGCCGACGCTTGGGTCGCGAAGGTATTCGTCGTCCTGTACCGGCCGGTATTCGCGGGCGAGGATCAGAAGCTCGTCGTGCGCGGCGGCCAAGCCAGCGGCTATGAAGCCGACGCGTTCGTGCGCGAAGTCGTGCGGTCGCCGCAGGTCGATGCGGATGTTGGTGAGCAAGGCGCTCGCGATCTTGAAGCGGATGTTCATGCGACAGCTCTCAGGTGTGCAGAGAGCATCTGTGTCCAGGGCATGGAGGCGGGCACGTGGTTCCAGGATGGGGCCCACCAATTGCGCTCGACGACGCGATGCTCGTTCCAGTTGGCGCCGCGGCCCTCGACCTTTCGTTCGAAGAAGAGCCTCGTGACGTAGCCGGAATGCGCGAACGGCACGAGGAGCAAGTCCATCTTGTGCGTCTGCCCGCCGGCTATGAAGCCGAAGTCGGGCAGCAGCGGAACCGGCTGGCCGCCCTCCTTGAGGAGGACGGCGCCGGGGTGCATGACCTTGAGGCTTGTGAACTGCTTGTCGGCCTCGCTCACGACGAGCCCCCGCAAGGGACCTGCTCGTAGAACTTCATGCCTTCCTTCACTCGGGTCTTCTGGCCCGGCTTCAGCGGCACGAGGGTTCCCTCGTCGTTGATCACTTCGAGGATGTAGCCCTCCTGCACGCCGAAGAGGCGCTTGAGCTGCTCCGTCGTGTAGGTCCCGCGCTTGATCTCGCGCGGCTCGTTCTCGAAGTAGACGGTTACCAAGTGCTTCCCGGTGTGCAGGTGCTCGGTGCCGGCCTGGCCAAGGTCGAGCACATCCGCCGGGCCGAGGTCGACGTCGTGCCCGTCGCGCTCGAGCACCAAGACCTCGTCGTTGCGGACAAGACCGATTTCGCGCAGCTCCGGCTCTGTGATCTTGGCGACGCCCCACTCGAAACCGTGGTCGTTGAGCGTGAAGCGGTAGATGCGGTCACTCTTGAATGCGCGGAACTCTTCCGTGCCCTCCGCGGTCAGGTCGACGGTTTCGTCGAGGCCGATCGAGCGCGTGCTATTGTGCATGAGTTGGATCAGGACATAGTCGCTGACCGGCTTGAGCTCAGCCTTGTCCAGGATACGTTCGCCCTTCGGCGTCGCATCCGAGAACTTCACCGTGGCGCCGTTGACCTTGGTGAAGAACTTGCCGTCCGAACCCGGAGCGCGCACGCCCTGAGCCTTGACGTTTTCTTCGCGGCCCTGGCCGCCCGAGAGTGCGTTTTCCATCTCAGTATCCTTCTTGTCGTCCCCAACCCAACGCCGGGGTGTCGGACGCTAAGATAGGGTGGCATGATAAGAAGCTCAAGCACATAACAAGCATGCTTGACGTTCTTATCAGTGGAGGCTAAATACCTGAGGTAAATCAAGAACCTGGAGGAGCAATGTCATGGCCAAGAAAAGCGTGGGGGCGGAGATCAAGCTCACGCTTGGGCAATATCTCGCCTCAATTCGTGACGACCGCGGTCTGTCGCAGCGCGAAGTCGAGAAGCGTACGAATAAGGTGGTGTCGAACGCCTATTTGAGCCAGATCGAGAACGACCAAATCAAAAAGCCCAGCCCGAACATTCTGAACGCGCTCGCCGAGCTTTACGATATTTCTTACGAAGATCTCATGGCGCGCGCGGGATTCGTCGCGCCGACGCGATCTCGCGGCAGCGAGCAGCGACACGGCCGGATCGCGACGTTTGCAGAACACAATCTCACGGACGAGGAGGAAGCGCAGCTTCATCAGTTCCTCGGATATCTGCGCAGTAGGAAGAAGCCAGGTGGCCAAAGCTGACGACAGCAGTCTTGATCCCGAACAACTGAGCGCCGTGCAGTCAGCTGCACGGCGCGCTCTGGACCGCGCTTCGGCGTGGGGGGTCTATCCGACGCCGACCCCTCTCATCTTGCAAGCTGCGAATCTGAAGATCGCGCCGAAGAGCGCGTTCGATCCGGTGCGGATCATGGAGTACCTCGCCGGCAAGGCCGAGCAGGCCGCCACCGCACTCAAGTCCGCGATCGCCAAGGTGTTCGGCATCTACGATGCCGGCGAGCAGATCATCCACATCGACCACACCGTTCATGGGTCGAAGCAAAACTTCCTCAAGCTGCACGAAGCCGGCCATCACGAGCTGCCGACGCATCGCAAACTGTTTCGTTTCTTTCAGGACGGCGAAAGGGAGCTTGACCCTGAGATCGCGGACTTGTTCGAGCGCGAGGCGAACAATTTCGCGCGGTTGGTGCTGTTTCAGGGCGATGGCTACGCCTCGATGGCGGCCGACTACGCATTGGAAATCAAGACGCCGATCAAGCTTGCGGGCAAATTCGGCGCATCGATCTACGCATCCTGCCGCGAGTTTGCTCGGACCCATCATCGGGCATGCGCGGTCTATATCCTTGAGCCGGTCTCGTATTGCGAGAAGACCGGTGCCTGCGCCCAGGTACGGCGCGCCGAGGCCTCACCTTCCTATCTCAAACAGTTCCGCCGGCCCGACGAAGAGGTCATTACACTCGACCATTCGCTCGGCCGCGTGCTGCCGATCGGCAGAAAGATGTCGCGCCCGACTGCGGTTTCGATCACGGATCGGAACGGCCAAGCGCACGAATGCGTCGCTGAAGCCTTTGATACGACGTACAACGTATTGATCCTCGTCTATCCCGTGAAGGCCCTGACAAGCACGACGATCATACTTTAGGCTGCGCCCGCCGACTTCGCATAGCAGAAATGATGCTCATCTCGCGCGCACGGGGAGCCGTGTGGAATGTGCCTAGGGTTCGGGCCAATTCTCCAGAGCGTGTGCCCCAGAGAGCAAAGTCGCGGACTGATTCGAGGAGCAATCGGGCTTCCAATTCGAGATGGCAAATCGAGCCGTGCAGTCGAGTGAGAGAGCTGCGCCGCGCTCTGTGACGGGTGGAGGTCGAGAGAGCGTCTCTTGGCCGTCCGTCGTGGAGCGTTTCCCATGGCAAAGGCCGTTCAGAAGATCATCCTCAGCACCTCGCGCGACATCCCCTTCAACAAGCTTGTACTCAGCCAGTCCAACGCCCGGCGCCTGAAGGCCGGCGTCTCGGTCGAGCACCTGGCCGAGGACATCGCCCGGCGCGGGCTCCTGCAGAGCCTCAACGTCCGGTCGGTCCTCAATGCCGAAGGCGCCGAGACTGGCACCTTCGAGATCCCCGCCGGGGGCCGCCGCTACCGGGCTCTCGAGCGGCTGGTGAAGCAGAAGCGCCTGTCGAGGACGGCACCAATCCCGTGCATCGTGCGCGATCCCGCGGTCGAGGTCTCGGCACTGGAAGATTCGCTGGCCGAAAATGTCCAGCGCGTCGCCCTGCATCCGCTGGACCAGTTCCGAGCCTTCAAGGCGCTGCGCGACCAGGGTGCCGGCGAGGAGGAGATCGCCGCCCGCTTCTTCGTCGCGCCGGCAGTGGTGAAGCAGCGGCTGCGCCTGGCAGCGGTCTCCGAGAAGCTGCTCGGGATCTACACCGATGACGGCATGACGCTGGAACAGCTCATGGCCTTTACCGTCACCACCGACCATGCCCGGCAGGAGCAGGTCTGGGAGGCATTGCAGCAGTCCTACAACAAGGAGCCGTACCTGATCCGCCGGCAGCTCACCGAGAGCGCCGTGCGCGCGTCGGACCGCCGTGCGCGATTCGTCGGGGTCGATGCTTATGAGGCAGCCGGTGGCATGGTCCTGCGCGACCTGTTCGAGGACGACTCGGGCGGCTGGCTCCAGGACGTGGCTCTGCTCGATCGCCTGGCGACCGAGAAGTTGGCGGCCGAAGCCGAGAACATCGCGGCCGAGGGCTGGAAGTGGATCGAGGTGGCAGTCGATTTCCGGTATGGCCATGCGCACCACCTTCGAAGACTCGACGGGATGGAAGTCGAACTCACGCTGGACGAACGAGCGACGTTCGACGCCCTGACCGCAGAGCAGGCGAGGCTCGAGAGCGAGTACGAAAGCGCCGATGAGCTGCCGGACGAGGTCGACGCCCGGCTGGGCGAGATCGAGACGGCGCTTGCCGCTTTCGAGAATCGTCCGGTCCGTTACGAGCCGATCGAGATCGCGCGGGCCGGCGTGTTCGTCAGCATCGACGCGGATGGACGCCTTGCGGCCGATCGCGGCTATGTCCGGCGGGAAGATGAGCCGGTGACGGCGGGGAGCGAAGATCCGGCAGCAGGCGAGATCGGCGGGCCCGATGAAGCGGCCCCTGTCGCTCCCGCCCAGCGTATTGTCATCACCGTCGGCGGCGAACAGCCGGACGACGATGGCGACGATGACGCCATCAAGCCGCTGCCAGAGCGGCTCGTGAGCGAGCTGACGGCTCATCGCACCCTGGCGCTGCGGGACGCGGTGGCGAACAACCCGCAGGTCGCCCTCACGGCGCTGCTGCACAAGCTTTGCCTCGACACCTTCCAGCACAGCGCACCCGGCGCGTGCCTGGAGGCCTCGGTGCGGCACGTGTTTTTCCCTGCCCAGGCGGCTGACCTAAAGGACAGCCCGTCTGCCAAGGCGGTCGCCGACCGGCACGAAGCCTGGAAGGCCGAACTGCCCAAGGATGAAGCCGCGCTGTGGGACTGGCTCGCCCCGCTCGACGATGCCCGTCGTGCAGCGCTGCTCGCCCATTGCGTCTCTTTCGGGGTGAACGCTCTCTACGAGAAGGGCGACCGCTACGGCGGGCCTGGCGTCTCGACGCACGACGTGCAGCAGCGCATCGCCCAGGCCGACCGGCTGGCCCATGCCGTCGGTCTTGACATGGTCGAGGCCGGCTGGCGGCCCACTGTCGACAACTACCTCGGCCGCGTCACCAAGCCTCGCATCCTGGAGGCCGTGCGCGAAGCAAAGGGCGATCAGGCTGCGCAGCTCATCGACCACCTGAAGAAGGCCGAGATGGCCAAGGAGGCCGAGCGGCTGCTCGACGGCACCGACTGGCTGCCGGAACCGCTGCGGCTCGCCGACAGCGGAGACGTGTCGGATACATCGGCCGAGCCGGCCGAGGGGCTTCCCGCTTTCCTCGCCGACGGCGAAGAGAATGCCGCGACGGACGAGTCCAACCTACCGGCCATTGCCGCCGAGTAGCGCGGACGCCATCGGGCGGCCAAGCCCACCCCGCGTTCTTACCGCCAATCGTTGGACAAGCCCGGCCGCCGTGCCGGGCTTTTTCCATTGAGGGAATCCTCACGTTCGAGGCGCAAGGGGAGAGGGAGAGGACGGCCGGGACGGGCTTGAGCCGGCGGGGTCCAGAGAGAGCGCCTTCCGGTTCGGACCATTCCCGCTCTCCCGAGGTTTCTTCCATGTCGAATGTCTTCCTCTCGGCGGCGGCGCCCGCGGCTCTACACCCGCTCGCCGGCGCTCCCGCGGATCCGTCCGCCGGCATTGCCGCCGCGGCGAACCTTCTTCTCCCTCACCTCGCGCGTGGTAGCCGCATCGATGCGGTCATACTGCGCGCGGCCATGGAGCACGCCTTCGGCGGCACCGACGCGGCCGGCGCCTGGGACTGGAAGACCGCCTACGACGCCTGCGAGGCCGCGACAGTGCTGTTCATGCGCAAGTTCGGTCCGGCCATCCGGGCACGGGCTGGGTCACCGGCTGCCGAGCTCTCCATGCTAGGCAGGATCGCGGCACTTCTTCCCACCCATACGCGCCGATCCGAGGAGAGCCAGGCGCTGCAGCAGTTCTCGACACCGTTGGCGCTCGGGTTTGTCGCGGCCAACGCCGCTGCGATCGGCCCTGCAGATCTCGTGCTCGAGCCCTCGGCCGGCACGGGCCTGCTCGCCATCTTCGCCGAGCTCGCCGGCAGCGGACTGGCCCTGAACGAGCTGGCGGCCACGCGCGTGGCCTTGCTCGGGTGGCTCTTTCCCGATGTCGCGACGACACGCTACGACGCGGCTCATATCCACGACCATCTCGACGATGCTGTGCGCCCGAGCGTGGTGCTGATGAACCCGCCGTTCTCGGTGGCGGCGCATGTCGACGGCACCGTCAGCGATGCCGCGCTGCGCCATGTTTCGTCGGCGCTGGCGCGACTCGCCGAGGGCGGACGCCTCGTCGGGATCACCGGCGCCAGCCTCTCGCCGGACCATCCAGCGTGGCGCGAGGCCTTCGTCCGCCTTCAGGAACGCGGCCGTGTCGTCTTCAGCGCTGCCGTCGATGGGCGCGTTTATGCCCGCCATGGCACTACGGTTGAGACTCGGCTGACGGTCATCGATCTCATACCTGCCGACGATCCGAGGTCGTTTCCGGCATCGCCAGGCATGGCGCCCGATGTCGCCACGTTGCTTCAATGGGTGACGTCGCATGTTCCACCGCGCTTGCCTGTTCATGGGACCGCGCTTCCTGCATCCGTCTCTGCTGTCGCAGTCAGGCCGAGCCACAGGCCAGCACCAAAGCCGCGCGCCGTCGCAGATAGTTCGCTCGAACGAGCAGGCACTGAGCTCGCCTACGAGATCGTCGACTGGAAGCCGACCGAGGGCGGCAGCCTCACCGAAGCGCTGTATGAGGGATACGAGCTGCAATCAATCCAGATCGTCGGTGCGCGGCCGCATCCGACTCGGCTCGTGCAGTCGGCAGCGATGGCCTCGGTCGCGCCTCCGAAGCCCAGCTACAGACCGCGCCTGCCGCCGAAGGTCGTGACGGACGGGCTGCTATCCGACGCCCAGCTCGAGAGTGTGGTCTACGCCGGAGAGGCGCATCACGGGCATCTCGCCGGATCTTGGCTGATCGACGAATCCTGCGATGTCGTTTCGGCGGCACCCGATGGCGTCGAGAACGCCGTTCGCTTCCGGCGCGGCTGGATGCTGGGCGACGGCACTGGTGCCGGCAAGGGCCGCCAGGTCGCCGGTATCCTGCTCGACAATTGGCTGCAAGGCCGGCGGCGGGCGGTGTGGGTATCGAAGTCCGACAAGCTGATCGAGGACGCCCAGCGCGACTGGTCGGCCCTGGGGATGGAGCGCCTGCTGGTCACGCCGCTCGCGCGCTTCCGTCAGGGCACGCCGATCCGCCTGGAGCAGGGCGTCCTTTTCGCCACCTACGCCACGCTGCGGACCGACGCACGTGAGGAAAAGGTTTCGCGGGTCCAACAGATCGTCGATTGGCTGGGATCGGATTTCGACGGAGTTATCGTGTTCGACGAAAGCCATGCCATGTCCAACGCAGGCGGGTCCAAGGGCGAGCGCGGCGATCAGGCGCCATCCCAGCAGGGCCGCGCTGGCCTGCGTCTGCAGCACGCACTGCCTGACGCCCGCGTCGTGTACGTCTCCGCCACGGGCGCGACCACGGTGCACAATCTTGCCTACGCTCAGCGGCTCGGCCTGTGGGGTGGGGAGGACTTTCCGTTCGCCACGCGTGCGGAGTTCGTCCAGGCCATCGAGGCCGGCGGTGTCGCGGCCATGGAGGTGCTGGCCCGCGATCTCAAGGCGCTCGGCCTCTACGCGGCGCGGTCGCTGTCTTACGAGGGCGTGAAGTATGAGCTCGTCGAGCATGCGCTTACGCCGGAACAGGTCCGCATCTACGACGCCTATGCCGGCGCCTTCCAAGTCATCCACAACAATCTGGACGCTGCCCTGCAGGCGGCCAACGTCACCGGGGAGCGCGGCACACTCAATGCGCAGGCCAAGTCTGCGGCCCGGTCGGCCTTCGAATCGGCCAAGCAGCGCTTTTTTTCGCACCTCATCACCTCGATGAAGACGCCCACGCTGATCAGGGCGATCGAGCGTGATCTGGAAGCCGGGCATGCCGCCGTAATGCAGATCGTGTCGACCGGCGAGGCCCTGATGGAGCGGCGGCTTTCCGACATCCCGGCCGAGGAATGGGGCGACGTCCAGGTCGACATCACGCCGCGCGAGTATGTGCTGGACTACCTGGCGCACAGCTTCCCGACGCAGCTCTTCGAGCCTTTCACCGATGACGACGGCAATCTCTCCTCGAGGCCAGTCTATCGCGACGGCCAGCCCGTGCAGTGCCGGGATGCCGTCGAGCGGCGCGATCGTCTCATCGAGCGGTTGGCCGCACTTGCCCCCGTGCAGGGCGCTCTCGACCAGATCGTGCAGCGCTTCGGCACGGACATGGTCGCTGAAGTGACCGGCCGGTCGCGGCGGATCGTCCGGAAGGGTGACTGCCTGTGCGTCGAAAACCGTCCGGGCTCCGCCAATCTGGCTGAAGCGCAGGCCTTCATGGACGACGACAAGCGCATCCTGGTGTTCAGCGATGCCGGCGGCACCGGCCGCTCCTACCACGCCGACCTCGGCGCTCGGAACCAGCGGCTGCGCGTCCACTATCTGCTGGAGGCCGGCTGGAAGGCAGACACGGCCATCCAGGGCCTGGGGCGCAGCAACCGCACCAACCAGGCCCAGCCGCCTCTGTTCCGGCCGATCGCCACCGACGTGAAGGCCGAAAAGCGCTTCCTGTCGACCATCGCCCGGCGTCTCGACACCTTGGGCGCCATCACCAAGGGCCAGCGCCAGACCGGCGGCCTCGGCCTGTTCCGGGCCGACGATAATCTCGAATCGCCGTACGGCCGGGCCGCCTTGCGCCAGCTCTATCTCCTGCTGTTCGCCGGCAAGGTCGAGGGCTGTTCGCTGGAGACATTCCAGGCGGCTACTGGACTGCACCTGACCGACCAGGACGGCAGCCTGCGCGAGGAGTTGCCACCTATCACGACGTTCCTCAATCGCCTGCTGGCGCTCACCATAAATCTTCAGAACACGCTGTTCGGCGTGTTCGAGGACTTGCTGCGGGCGAAGATAGAAGGGGCGCGCGCCTCCGGCACCTACGATGTCGGTGTCGAGACGCTGACGGCCGAGAGTCTGACGGTGACGCAGCGCCAGGTGGTCTATGTCCATCCGACGACCGGCGCCGAGACGCAGGTATTCACTGTCCGCCGCCAGGAGCGCAACCAGCCTCTCGCCCTGACCGAGGCATTGGACCGGGCCGGCGATCCCCGCGCGGTCCTGCTCGTCAATGCGCAGTCGGGTCGAGCAGCGGTACAAGTCCCGACACCCAGCGTCATGCTGGACGATGGCGAGGTCGAACGGCGCGTCCGGCTCATGCGTCCGATGGAGCGGACAGTCCTTTCGGTGGCGGCCCTCGAGCAGTCGCACTGGCAACGGTCGGATCAAGCTGCGTTTGCCCAAGCCTGGGCATGGGAGCTTGCCGAGATACCTCCTTTCACAGAGAGCCACCTCCATATCGTCACTGGCCTGCTGCTGCCGATCTGGAAGCGCCTGCCGGACGAGTCCATGCGGGTCTACCGCCTCCAGACCGATGCCGGCGAGCGCGTCATTGGCCGGCTGGTCTCACCAGCCTGGGTGGCGCAGGCCGTCAGCGCCGATGGCGTCAGCATCGCGCCGGCAGATGCCTGGACCGCCGTGCTCGATGGTCGAACCATTCTCGAACTGCAGGACGGGTTGTCACTTCGCCGCGCCAAGGTCATGGGCCTGTTCCGGATGGAGCTCTTCGGCTTCACCGATGGCATGGTCGATCGCCTGAAGGCGATGGGGCTGATCTCCGAGATCATCGCCTGGAAGCTGCGTCTGTTCGTGCCGACTGGCGCCGCTGGCCCATCGATCCTCGCCGGGCTGACGGAACGCTATCCGATCGTGCGCATCGCCGATCGGGCGGCGGCGTGAGGAGACGGCAATGTCGTCGCACGCTGCGGACCTGGCCCGCCGCCTCGCACGTAGTGCCGAGGCGGTTTGCCGTCACTATCTCTCCAACGGGCATCGCGAGGGTCGCTACTGGCTGGTTGGCGATGTCGCCAACACGAAGGGTCGCAGCCTGTTCGTACGCTTGAGCGGTCCGGATCATGGCAAGGGGGCCGCTGGAAAATGGGCCGATTATGTTGCGCCGGAGATTATGTTGCGGCCCTGTGCTGGGCGGCCATTTTGCGCAGGCTCGGCAGCTTCTCGGCAACATAATCTCCGCCCGTC